>Ga0160461_1000055_pt1 | contig 172915 bp, 157 predicted proteins | sample HID1975I_E6MG_FD_108266 | JGI IMG/M metagenome (GOLD analysis project Ga0160461, IMG submission 108266) | Enriched soil microbial communities from UW Madison campus, WI, USA - HID1975I_E6 MG | ecosystem: Environmental > Terrestrial > Soil > Unclassified | place: USA: Madison, Wisconsin... | reverse complement strand
TTTTTTTTAATATAAAATGTGGGGAGAGCAGGATTCGAACCTACGAAGCCGAAGCAACTGAGTTACAGTCAGTCCCATTTAGCCACTCTGGAATCTCCCCAGATATTTTATATTAAATTGAGCCTCCAGAGGGACTCGAACCCACGACCTGCTGATTACAAATCAGCTGCTCTAGCCAACTGAGCTATGGAGGCAAAATTAAAAAGATTTCAAAAGATCGATGTTCCTTTTTGCGAGTGCAAATATAGAACAGATTTTTTGAAATCTCAAACTTTTTATTAAAGTTTTTTTACTTTTTTTATTAAGCTAATTCTTTTTTCTTGATTAACAGTTTCTTAGCAGTTTCAACACATAGATCTAAACTTTCTTCAAAGCTTGCAGATGTCTTTTTTACAACGATATCGTCACCTGGAACTACCAAAATCAATTCGGTGGTTTTATTTGCTTTATCTGAATTGTTTTCAACTTTTAGGAAGACTTTGCATTCCTGAAGTTTGTCATAAAACGTACCTAGTTTACTTACTTTCTTGTCTACATGTGACTCTAGTGGTTCGTGTGGAGTTAAGCCGATTGCTTGTACTGAAATCTTCATAATTCTTCTTTTTTAATTGCTCTTGGATGAGACTGATTAAACACTTTTTTCAACTGTTCAATATTGGCGTTAGTGTACACTTGTGTGCTTGCAAGACTAGAATGACCCAATATTTTTTTAACTTTTGATATCTCTGCCCCATTGTCTAAAACATGCGTCGCGAAGCTGTGTCTTAAAATATGAGGACTTCTTTTTTGCTTAGAAGTAACAAGACTAAGGTACTTATTAACTACTACATAGACAAATTTTTCCGTTAGTTTTTTTCCCTTTTTATTGATAAAAAAATAAGATTTAAATTCCTCTTGTGGTTTCCGTATCTTAAGATAGTCTTTAAGCAACGAACTCAAACTTTCAGAAATGGGAATATATCTTTCTTTATTACCTTTTCCTACGATTTTCAGTTGGTTTTCTTCTAAGTTTACACTTTCAAATATTAAGCCACAAAGTTCAGATTTTCGAATTCCTGTCTGATATAGAATTTCGACAATAGATTTCTCAAGCAAATCTTCGACTTCAGAAAAAATTTCATTTTGCAAAACTCCCATTTCATCCTGCGAGAGCGGAATTTGTTTTTCAGGATAAAATTTTAGTGATGATACCGTTTCGACCGGAGAAACTTTAATTTCACCCAATTTTAGAAGAAATAAATAAAAACTACGAAGCGTGGAAAGCTTCCGGTTAACCGTTCTTTTTGAGATCCCGTTTTCACTCAGTTCAACGATAAAATTTCTGATTACTTTTTTATCAGCATTCAGAAGATTCTCGGAAGATTCGGTTTTAAGATAAAAAGAATAAAAATCGTCAAGATCACGACGATAACTTGTAATGGTATGAGGCGAATACCTCTTTTCGAACTGCAAATAATCCAAAAATTTATCTCGCATTGTTGTAAAGTATAAAACGAAAAAATCACTTCTCAAATATAACTATTTAAGAAGTGATTTACTATGTGTTTAAGAAAATTTCTTAAGCTTGCTCTTCCTTGCTTAATCCTCTTTGCTTATAAGCCGCTTTTAATCTAGCTTGTCTAAGAGTTACAGAAGGCTTGATAAACGCTTGTCTAGATCTTAATTGACGAACTGTACCCGTTTTATCAAATTTTCTTTTATATTTTTTAAGTGCTCTGTCGATAGACTCTCCGTCTTTTACTGGAATTATTAACATATATTACATCTCATTTTGGATTGCAAAACTAAAGGTTTTTTATGAAACTACAAAACTTTAAGGTTAAAAAAATAAAAACACCCATTGTATATTATTTATTTCATTTAACAAATAAGGTGTTTTACACATTTATTAATCTTAATAAATAATAAAAAAATGTAATTTCATTAAAAAAAGAGCCTTAATTAACATTATTTATATAAATTTGTAACTAATCCAAACAAAACACAATGATGAATAGCTATTTACTCTATCCTGTCGACTTTTACGGCAATTAAAAAAATCACACCAAAATCACTTTAAAAACTCTTTATTTAAAAATATTGAGTTATTGATGGCTTAATACAAAAAACACTCTAAATTTTTTAGATATGATAAAAAAATTACTCTTTTCTTTATTATTGGTTTTCCATATTTCAGTTTTTGCTCAGGAAGACTGTATCTCTGCGATTACCGTTTGTGGAAATTCAAACATCAACTATACTCCTTCAGGAATAGGAAATATTAATGAAACACTTGGCGGATGCCTTTCTTTTGAAAATCATTCCGTATGGTACAAATTTACTATTGCGACAAGCGGAACTTTAACTTTCGATCTTGTACCAACCGGACCTGTTGATTACGACTGGGCAATTTACGGGCCTAATGTTACCTGCTCTAACAGGGGTACACCAATAAGATGTAATGCTTCGGGAAATTTCACCAATACAGGGATGAATACGACCAATACTAACACTTCATCAGGAGCCGGAAATACCAATCCTTACTGTAAATACATGGATGTTGTCGCTGGCCAAACCTATTATTTATATATTGACAACTGGTCATCAACTGTATTTACTTTTAATTTAACATGGGGAGGAACAGCAACGTTTGTATCTCCTTTTACTAATGCCACAACTGCACCGAATCCGTTTATTCCACCAGGAACGGCCGGACCAAACGCAAACTCACCAAGAGAAATTGGAATTTGTGGAAATACCGCAACTTTTAACTTTAGTACTCTATCTGCAGGAATTTTAAATGGAAATCCCAATTTCACAGTAAATTATTATAATACCGCAAACAATGCAGCAACAGGAACAAATCCTATAACCACCCCAACCACAGTAAATACAACAACAACTTATTACTACAGTATTAGTTATCAAGATCCTAACAACCCAACAAGTACAGCAAGCTCCTGCAAACAAACCAATGCTGTTGTATTTAAAGACAAGAGTTTAAACGCTTCAATATCCTCATCCACAACAAAACTTTGTCCGGCAGGAAACATTGTTCTAACCTCCAACAATGCTACAGGAAACACATGGTCAACAGGAGAAACTACATCATCCATCACAGTAACAACTCCCGGTACTTACATTTTAACAAGCACAAATGGAATCTGTACAAGCCCACAAGCTTCAATAATTATCACTCAAGATACCGACGCAAATCCGCAGATTACCGGTAATTTAACTTTATGTGAAGCAAATTCAACTACTCTTACTGCTACATCAACCGGCACAGGAAATACGTATCTATGGTCAACCGGAGCTACAACAGCTGCCATCAACGTGACAACTCCAGGAACTTACACCGTAACTGTAAAAACTTTAGCAAATTGCCAATACACGAAATCTGTAACGGTTACACAAGGCGTTGTTCCGACAGCTCAAAATGCAACATTAGCAAGTTGTTCCAACACAACCACTGCGGTTTTTAATTTAACTACTGCAGAACCAAATATCAGCACAACTTCAGGAGTAACGTTCGACTATTATTTGAATCAGGCAGATGCTATTGCCGGAAATACAAGTACAATAGCTACCCCGACAACTTTTACTTCAGGAAATGCTACAATTTATGTGAGAGTAAAATCGACAACCTGTGCAAAAGTCATTACACTGCAATTAAATGTTACCCAACTTTCTGCTCCAACAATTACAAGCTCATCTTCCACAATCTGCTTTGGAGGAAATGTAACATTAACGTCCAGCGCAGCAACAGGAAACACCTGGTCAAACGGTGCTACAACACAAACCATCACCGTAACAACTGGCGGAACTTATTCATTAGTTGTTTCTAATGGAATTTGTACAAGCACACCTACTTCAGTCACTTTAACAACAGAAGCTGATCCCAATCTTCAAATTTCAGGCAATCTGATTACTTGCGGATCTCCCTCTAACTTAACCGCAACTTCCAATGGAGCAGGAAACACTTATCTATGGTCAAACGGAGCTACAGGAAATATAATTTCAGTTTCTACACCCGGAACATACACTGTAAGTGTAACAACTGCAGCAAACTGTCAGTATACAAAATCTGTAACAGTTACTCAAGGAGCAGTTCCGGTTACGCAAAACACATCTTTAAGTTTGTGTTCCAACTCAAATACAGGAACATTTAATTTAGTTTCAGCTCAACCAAACATAAGCACCACTCCCGGAGTTACCTTTAGTTATTACCAGAATCAAGCTGATGCTTTAGCAGAAAACAGCAACACAATTCCCGTTCCGACAACTTACACTTCCGGAAATACAACCATTTATGTTTTAGTTAAAACCAGTTCTTGTTCTAGAGTTGCAGAATTGCAGTTAATTGTTAATTTAAAACCAATTCCTACCATTACAAGTTCGTCTAATATAATTTGTAATAACACTCCTGTTACTTTAACATCAAATTTTGCAACAGGAAATATCTGGTCAAACGGCGCAACAACACAAACAATAACCATCACTACGCCTGGAACATATACTTTAATTCATAATAATGGAACGTGTACAAGTGAACCTGTTTCAATAAATATTGTCCAGGGAACAGATCCTAATGTTCAAATTTCTGGAACATTAAATTTCTGCGAAGGCACTTCAACAACATTAACAGCGACAGCAAACGGAGCAGGAAACACATTTTTATGGTCAAACGGAACAACCACAGCAACAGCAATAATAAATACTCCGGGAATTCATACCGTAACAGTAACTACTCCAGATGGTTGTCAATACACAAAATCTGTAACAACAATTATGGATCCTGCAATTTTAGTTAATATTAATATGCCAGGAGAAATAAACTGCATCAATACACAGATCACTTTAAATGCAACACTTTCTACTTTTCAACCCGGAGCTACGTTTTTATGGACGGCAACTGGAGGTGGAAATATTGTTTCAGGAGCAAATACACTAACTCCAATTGTAAATAATGCAGGAACCTATACTTTAACCATTACGAGCGCAACTGTAAATGGATGTACAAAACAAGCTTCTGTAAATGTTATTAAAAACACCACTCCTCCGGCAATAAATATTTCAGCAATCAAAGCAACAATTTGTAAAGGTGAATCTACTACTCTTACCGCAATTGGAGCAAATACTTACACATGGACAGGAATAGCAGGCAACGGCAACACGCAAACTGTTTCACCAACCACCACAACAACCTACACCGTAACCGGAATAGGAGCAAATGGGTGTGCAGCAGCAAATCCAGCAACAATTACCATTACTGTAGTGCCGGAAATCGTTTCAACATTACACAGTATTGAAATTTGCAAAGGCGACAAAGGAGTTTTGGATGCAGGAGCCGGACCTAACTACACCTACATCTGGAACACAGGAGCAACAACACAAACAATAAATACAACAACAGCCGGAACTTATACAGTTACCATCAACAATGGAGTTTGTTCAAAAACTTTCTACGCAACCGTAGGATATATTGTAACCCCAGAAATTACAGAAATCACATACAATAACAATCTATTAACAATAATTATTAAAAACACCGGAACTTTACCCGTTGAATACTCGATAGACAATGGCGTCACGTGGCAAAATTCAAATGTATTCAGTGTAATGAAAAACACTCAATATTCTATAAAGGTAAAATACCAAGGTGCAACGTGTGAAACTTCAGCTGAATATTACACGTTCTTTATGGCAAATGTCATTACACCAAATAGTGATGGTAAAAATGATGTTATTGATTTTAGTGAAATCAGCAAATATGGAAATTTTGAAGGAGGTATTTTTGACCGATATGGAAAAACAGTATTCAAAGCATCACCCAAAACACCGATTTGGGACGGCAAATATATTGGCAGACCTTTACCTACAGGAACATACTGGTACAAATTAAGCTGGGAAGATAGAGTTACCCAAAAACCAGTACAAATATCTGGTTGGATTATGTTAAAAAACAGAGATTAATGTTCGGTTTAGGATAAAATTTAATTTGAATATAAGTGTCGGAATTATTTTCGGCACTTTTTTGTTGTTCTTGAATAAGATTTCAAAGATTGATAGGAATTTTATATTTTAAAATATCCCGCAGATTTTGCAGATGGCGCAGATTTTTTTTGATTTATTCTGTAAAAACATTAATAAATATGTGTTAAAATAATCTACACCAAACTTTGTAGATGCTGCCAAGTATTTAAATTACATACTAATAACCCTAGCCCCGATTGCAATGAAAATCCCGCAATGGAGCGGCGGAACGAAGTGGAGCCGCGTAATGAGGAATTGTAATGAAAAGCGGGATAAAGCTCCAAGTAAAAAGTTTAATAAAAAAAGCTTTCATCAATATTAATGGAATTTAAACAAAAACCGTATCTTTGCATTCACTTTAAACATGGGGTTGACTGGTTTCGACAGCAAGACCAATGGGTAAGTAAGCATGCAGAGAACCGTAGCGCGATCTCTTAAATCCCTTGCTACAAAATTTTAACTGGCAACGAAGAGTTCGCTCTTGCAGCTTAATATCGAAGTATAGTAGATCAAGCGTTTTCCCGAAGATTTCAGTAGGGAAGCAAGATATTCCACAAATGCTCTGTTCTGCGGCGTTTGATTCTGGGATATAGTAATGCGGAAATAAGGTTTTAGACGCTTCGGCTAAAACTCGAAAACCTTAGAAGATAAGCTGGAAGTTGGGCGTCTGCTCTCTGCCTCCAGTCGAAAATTAATAGTAGAATAAGCATGTAGAAATCTTATGTATTGCTTGTTTGGACGAGGGTTCGAATCCCTCCAACTCCACTTGAATACAAAAAAACAGGAACCTTAAAAAGTTCCTGTTTTTTTGTTATTATTTCAAAAATTCAAATCTAAATCTTTAATCCAATCTTTTTCAAGGCTGTTGTTGAAAGAAATACAGTATCAAAAGCCAGAAGAGATTCTATAGTAACGTAATGTTGAAATTTACCTTCAACCTTATTGAAAGACAATTCAATAGCATTATTATAAGCAGCCACGATTCTAACAACTGAAAAACCATTGTACGCAACCTTAAAATCATCAAATAGACATTTACTCTCTGCTTTATTATAATATTTATATTCGTCAAGCATCGAAGGAGAACCATTCTCATCCAATATCTTATTGTGAGAAAGAGATTTCCAATCAGAATAATTTTTAGGCTCCTTCAAAACAGCACCAAACTGATCTGTTGGCACAAACATTTCCAAGGACAGAGGCATTTTCAGAAATTTAGCATAATTATTCATCACCTTAAGGGTATGAAGATCTGCATATCCTTCATGCGAATAGTATTCTATTACAAAATCTGTCATCGGAAGCAGCATATGAGAAGCAGTTGGCATTGATATTTATTTTTAAAACGCAAATATAAAATATAGAACAAACGCTTTCGAATAAGAGAGCTATTTTAAAATCAATCAAAATAACAATAATTTCTTTACAAGTAAATCACCTATAATATAACGGTACCACAAGCAAGATCAGAGATAATTTTAAAACTCTGCAAAAACATAAAAACTATAAAACCCTGATTACGAAAAGACTACCAAAAAATGCAATAAATAATCATTACTCCACCGACAAAAAAGGTTAAAAAAATGTTTTATCGTAAAGAATTTTATATATTTGCACCATCTAACAATAAAAAAAATAATTTACTATGTCAGACATTGCATCAAGAGTAAAAGCTATCATCGCTGATAAGCTTGACGTTGAAGAAACAGAAGTAACTCCTGAGGCTAGCTTCACAAATGATTTAGGAGCAGACTCACTAGATACAGTTGAGTTAATCATGGAATTTGAAAAAGAATTTAACATTCAAATCCCTGATGACCAAGCTGAAAAAATTACTACTGTAGGGCACGCTATCGCTTATATAGAAGAAGTAGTAAATAAATAATATTCTTCAACAAAGGAAATTTACAAAGTTTATGGAATTAAAAAGAGTAGTTGTAACTGGTTTTGGCGCAATAACACCGGTCGGTAATAATGCGAATGAATACTGGGAAAGTCTTTTAAAAGGCGAGAGCGGTGCCGCTCCGATTACTCTTTTTGATGCCACAAACTTTAAGACTAAGTTCGCTTGCGAGGTGAAAAACTTCAATCCATTAGACCATTTCGATAAGAAAGAGGCGAAAAAAATGGATAGAAACACTCAGCTTGGGATGGTTGCTGCAAGAGAAGCAGTAAGCCATTCAAGAATCATGGAAGACAATGTTGACAAAAACAGAGTCGGAGTGATCTGGGGATCAGGAATTGGTGGTTTAGAAACTTTCGAAACCGAGGTTTTGGGTTGGGCAAATACAGACATCCCAAGATTTAATCCTTTCTTTATTCCTAAAATGATTGCGGACATTACACCGGGGCATATCTCTATTGAATATGGTTTCCATGGTCCCAATTATACTACAGTTTCTGCCTGTGCATCATCAGCAAACGCATTGATTGATTCTAAAATGCTAATTCAGCTCGGCAAAGCAGACGTTATCGTTTGTGGCGGATCTGAAGCTGCCGTTACGGCAAGTGGCGTTGGAGGATTTAATGCAATGATGGCACTTTCTACAAGAAATGATGATCCCACAACAGCGTCAAGACCTTTTGATAAAGACCGAGACGGTTTTGTTTTAGGCGAAGGTGCGGGTACTATTATTCTTGAAGAATACGAACACGCTGTGAAGCGTGGTGCAACAATCTATGCAGAATTATTGGGTGGCGGTATGAGTGCAGATGCACATCACATGACGGCGCCTCATCCTGAAGGTTTAGGAGCTTATTTAGTAATGAAAAATTGTCTTGAAGATGCAGGTTTAACTGCTGATGAAGTAGATCACATCAATATGCATGGTACATCTACTCCATTAGGGGATATTGCAGAATCTAGCGCAATTTCAAGATTATTGGGTGAGCATGCTTACGACATTCAGATTAATTCTACAAAATCAATGACGGGTCACCTACTGGGTGCAGCCGGAGTTATTGAAGCAATTGCTGCTTTAGGAACTATTATTCATGGTATTGTTCCTCCTACAATCAACCATTTTACTGATGATGAGAACATCGACAGCAGATTAAATTTCACATTTAATAACGCTGTAAAAAAAGATGTAAAAGTTGCCATGAGTAATACTTTTGGATTTGGTGGGCACAATGCTTGCGTTCTTTTTAAGAAAATCTAATTATTACTGAATGGAGTTACAGAAATACTTTTCTAAATTCCTTATCAAAAAAAGAAAAAGACAACTTACGGAAAGAGACTATTTCCTGAGCACAGAACTAAATAAAATTTTAGGGATTGAGGTTCAAAATGTCAGCTTTTACCGTGAAGCTTTTTCAATTAAAACATCTTCTAAAAATCAGGAAAGCAACTATGAAAGGCTTGAGTTTTTAGGAGATTCTGTTTTGGGTACAATTGTTTCGTGCCATCTGTTTCAAACTTATCCTAAAGCAAATGAAGGATATATGACACAGATGAAATCTAAAATTGTAAATAGGAAGAATCTTAATAAATTAGGAGAAGATTTAAAGCTTACCGATCTTTTACAAAAAAATAATCATGCTGTCGCTTTAGGAGAAAACATTTCAGGAAATCTCTTTGAAGCGTTAATTGGTGCTGTTTATTTGGACTTCCAATACGAAATTTGCAAAAAAATCGTTTTGGATAGACTTCTCACGCCAACAGAAATCAATAAGCTTGAGAATAAAATTGTAAGCTACAAAGGTCTTTTGCTGGAATGGAGCCAGAAAAAGAAACTGAATATAAAGTACGAAACCTGTGAAGAAATTCAGGTAAACAAATCAGTCGTCTTCCGATGTCATGTATGGCTGGGAAGCGAAAAAATTTCGAATGCCGCAGAAACTTCAAAGAAAAAAGCAGAAGAAAAAGCTGCACAAAGAGCATTTTATATTTTAAATAAAAAAGAAAATATACTTGGAAATCCAAAAACTTTATGATCTTGATGATATAGAATTTGAAGATATTGCCATAGCCTTGGTAAGATTAGTCAAACATATACCAGATCATGAGTTTTTTTTTAAGATCAATCAATACAACGATCTAAAATTTTCGAGAATAAATGATCTTGTTTATCATGGGACTCATCATGATTTTTATTTTCCACGGTTTGAAGGCTATCATAAGTATACCAAGACCTGCTTTACATTTATCTCTAACCGATCTTCAGAAAGTAGTCAAAAAAAACTACAAACTGAACTCTTCGCAGAAGAAGAAAACATTAAATTTTTATTAAATAATCATCCAGATGTAGAATATATTCTGCACAGTTCGGAACAGTTTCCTGATTTTTCCGTAATTTTGCTGGCTGAAAATCTTGCGTTTCCGATTCAAGATTACAATTTGAGTTCTGAAGAAGAACTCTATCAAATAATACAGTATTATGAATAAGTATTTAAAGAAGACAAAAATTATTGCAACACTAGGACCTGCTTCCTCTTCAAAGGAAGTAATGTTGGGATTGATGAGAGCGGGTGTTGACGTTTTTAGAATTAACTTTTCTCACGCCGACTACGATTTAGTTCGTTCCAATATAGAAATTATTAGAGATCTTAATAAAGAATACGGTTATTCCGTAAGTATTTTAGGAGATTTACAAGGTCCGAAATTACGAGTGGGCGTTGTAAAAGAAGGTTCTTATCTTAATCCGGGAGACATTCTTACGTTTACCAACGAAAAAATTGAAGGAGATTCTACTAAAGTTTATATGACTTATCAGCAGTTTCCTCAGGATGTAAATGTGGGTGAAAGAATCCTTATTGATGACGGAAAACTACTGTTGGAGGTTATCGAAACCAACAAAATAGATACCGTAAAAGCAAAAACAATTCAAGGGGGACCTTTGAGTTCTAAAAAAGGAGTAAACCTTCCTAATACCAACGTTTCTCTTCCAGCTTTGACGGAAAAAGATATTCAGGATGCCAATTTCATGTTGGATATGGAGGTTGACTGGATCGCTTTATCATTTGTTCGTCACGCACAGGATATTATTGATTTGAAAGAATTAATAAAAAAACATCCAAACGGAAAATTCAAAACGCCAATCATTGCTAAAATTGAAAAACCGGAAGGTGTAAAAAATATCGATCAGATTCTATTGGAATGTGACGGTTTGATGGTTGCACGTGGAGATCTAGGGGTAGAAGTTCCTATGGAAGAAGTTCCTGCAATTCAGAAAAATCTTGTTGAAAGAGCAAGATTCTACTCAAAACCTGTAATTATCGCAACCCAGATGATGGAAACGATGATCAACAGTTTAACACCTACAAGAGCTGAAGTAAATGACGTTGCCAACTCTGTACTAGACGGAGCTGATGCGGTAATGCTTTCAGGTGAAACTTCTGTTGGTAGATATCCTGTTCAGGTAGTTGAAAACATGGCAAAAATTGTGAAGAATATTGAAATGACAAGTTTCTATCAGAACAAAAACGAGCCTATGGAAAAAGATTACAACTGTATTGACGAACGTTTCATTACAAACAGAGTTTGCCTTGCAGCAGTAAGAATTGCAAAAAGCACCAATGTTGCTGCAATTGTAACGCTTACAAGTTCTGGTTATACAGCATTCCAGTTATCGGCACACAGACCAAACTCTCACATCATTGTTTACAGTGGAAACAAGAGAGTCATTACAATGCTTAATTTACTTTGGGGAGTTCGTGCATATTATTATGATATGAATAAGCCGACTGATGAAACGATTATTCAGGTAAATATGTTGACGCACAATCACGGTTATATAGAAACCGGAGATTTCGTAATCAACATCAACGCAACGCCGTCTTACGAAGGTGGAAAAACAAATACATTGAGATTAACAACAATTTAATTATTGTTTTTTGACATAAATGAAACCTCCAGAAAAATTATTTTTCTGGAGGTTTTTCTTGTGACATTTACATTTCCTTCTGAAAATTATATAAGTCAATTGTAAAATTATAAGTACTTTAATTATCTTTTTTTTATAAAAATACTTATCTCAAATTGTTCTTTTACTGGAATACCATAAATTTTAGCAGATTTCCAAGTATTAAGCTCTTTTATTTTAAAAACATCTTCAATAGCTTTTTTTGTGTTTTCATCAGTGTATTTTAATATTTCTATGTTGTCAATAGTGTTATTAGTTCCCACTGTTATTCTTATACGGTTTTCTCCCTCTAAAGCATCTTTAGGTAGTTTAAAATTATTAAATAAAATAATTCTAAAATTATAGACGCCCTTAGGAAATTGGGCATGCAAATACATATTGCCACTGTCATCTATACAAATTACATTTTTTAATTTAAAACATTCTTCTGCTTGTCTATTACCTGCATCATTATAAGCCTCAATTTTTGTAGAATCAGCTTTATTTGCCGGAAAAATTTTTATATTTTCAATTGTAGAAAGATAGTGCTTCTTTACACTACAATTCATGAAACAGAACAACACAATAAAAATTAGAAACGTATTTTTCATCACTTAGGATTCGCAGTATTATCTGTTAATCCCCGTACATACCAGAATTCAATTTTATCTATAATCAAGTTTTTGAAAAAGTTTTCTGCTTGAGGATTCCAATAAGAATGATAGCCATTATTCATAATTGTTTTTGCTTGTTGATAAATAAAAGGTTCTTTAAAGCTAATTGAAATAAAAGGCTCAACATAATTGTTATTTTTTCCTATATTGATAACCGTATCCAAATCCCATATAAAGGATAATTTCAAATGTTTATTACTATAAGGTCCGGGATCATAATTTTTAATAATTATATTATTTTGATTCAAGTCCTGCAAAAATACTGAAAGTGGCTGTCCATAATAATTTGCTTTATTAAGAATTACATTATTAAGCTTATTAACCGTTTGAGTATAAAAATTTGGATATTCGGTCATACTAATAGCGTCGTTAGGAATTTGAATTTGTGCAAAAGAAAAATTAGAAAGTATAATTCCTAATATTATTAAAAGTTTTGTTTTCATAACTATTGTTTTTAGAGATTAAGGACAAGGTTGCGCTTTATATGCTGTTACTTTTTTCCCACCAGAAGACGAAATAGTATGTTCAAAAGATACAGAACGTAAAGAATTTAAATTACCATTGGAATCCGATTTAGCTAAGCTAATTCCCATATCATATTTTTCTAGAATATAAGCAAAGGCAGATTCTAATCCATCATTTTGATCGTCACCTGAATAATTTGGAAAAGTTCCTCTTTTATAACTTTCATAAATTTCATTAAAATCTTTTCCTACTACGGAACTTTTATTAAATTTTGTTTCACCATTCATTTTAATTGTATTAGTTTCAAAAGGATAAGCTGCTAAAAAAGCTTCTGCTTTTGCCCTGTCATTAACCACGAAAGCATATTTGGTACCATTATGTGCAAAAACATAATTCGCTTGAAATGTTGAATAATTTTTTGCATTTTGAAAAGCAATATAAAAATCTTTAACTGAAGGGGGCGCTGCTCCATGATCTGGGTGAGTATGTGCACTAGCAATATAATCTCCTACTGAAGGAATCGTTATACTTACACTTCCAGGGTTATTAGGGTCATTATTACTATAAGGATCTTGTGCTATGGTAGTAGTTCCAGTATTAATAATTGCCATTCCGTATTCTGTGAAGCTATTAGCAGCATGATTTTCCAAAGATTGTATTTCTGTTGAAATACTTTGTTCTTTCAAAAGGTTATCAGCGGCAGTAACTGAAGCTTTTGTTTTTTTGCAGGGTGTAGTCCGATCTGGTAAATTAATTTGTGTAGGAATTCCCGAACAGTTTCCATCGCCTGGATCAGTATTTAGACCTTGTGGCTCGGTAAGTGTTCCGCCATCAGGGCATGGCGAAGTATTATTACCTGGACCATCATTATTATTTCCTGTACCTCCTGAGATACCACCACCTGAGCTACCGGAAGAGCCACCAGGATTAATTGGGTTCCCCATATCATCAGTCATCCCTGAAAAGTCACATCTATAGGTCATTGTCATATAAAGTCCCGGTTTCCGGTCAGCAGTACATCCCTCCCATGTATCTACATTCCCAGCATTATGAGTTGAAATTCCATTATGAACATCACTACACCCCATTACGGTATAGGTTTCTACCCATCCGCAGGAAGTCATCCCTTTTGCCAAAGGAGAATATGTCCCATTAGCAAGTTCGGTAATTATCGTTTTACCCTTTGTCTCAACTAAGCCTCCATTTTTTAAAATTTCTTTCTCTGATGGTGTAAGGTGATAAGAAACCAAAACTTCTTTATATGTGCCATCAGCCATCGGGCTCAGTACCAGATTCTCTACAGGATCATCGGGTAGAATATTGTCTCTCTTGATGTGAAAAGTGTAGGTATGGTAATTGGATCCGTTCTCAATGTAGATCACGTCATCAGCATCGATAGAAACACCATTTCCGTAATTGACCACTTTACCTTGCGCATTAGTTTTAGAAAACGCCTTTAGCTTACTTTCTGCCTTTTCCAGCTCAGGAAGAAGTTTACTTTTATGCTTCGCTTCGCTTAAAGAAATCCTTTTTGAGGTAAGCTGAAAAGCGGAGCTATTATTAAAAGTTTCCTGTTCGGGAAGATGGTCTGTTCTACAGGAGTAGATAATGAATGAGACTGTGATTATCAGGCACAGCCTGAGCAATAGATTTTTTTTCATATTGATTGTGTTTTAGCGTGTTAAATATATACTTTTTTCTTAACTCTACAAATATGTGATAAATATTACGAAAAAAAACACGAAAGATTACGGTTTACCCTATTTTTTTTAAAGAAGAATTGCTAAAAATGTGTAGTGGAAATCTCCCTTTACAATAAGTTCAGTTGTAACGATGCAGATACGCAAATAAAAATTGAGACGTCTTAGTTGAAAATATTAGACGTCTAACCTCATCAAATGAGACGTCTTATTATTTAAAGTTAGACGTCTTATTTTTCAGAGTCTTTATTTTCATCTGTAGATGTTTATCTACAAGCGTTATATAGTTTGTTTTTTTAATGTACATTAGTATTACAAATGAGCAAATGTTTAACACTAAAAAATGAAAAAAAATGCCTATTACATTCAACGTTATTCAAAAAAGAAATCCCCAAGATCCTGATGCGCCACAGAAATTTTACGCCGATATCGTAGGTAACGGAGAGACTACTCTTTCAGATCTCGCCAAATATGCTTCTACAGTTTCCACCGTATCGAAAGCTGATATTCTTGCTGTATTAGAAAGTACATTTTCTAAAATTGCGGATGATGTAGCAGACGGGAAAATTGTTTATGTAGGAGAATATTTTACCTTACAGGCAGGCGGCTCCAGTGAAGGAAGAGATACTGCAGCAGAAGTAAATTCTTCTAGTATAGAAAGTGTGAGAACAATATTCCGCCCGGGAAAGATGATTAAAGATGCACTGAAACTCTCTACATTTCAGAAGAAAGGATAAACCAAAATCCTCCTGAATATTCAGGAGGATTTTCTATAATATATTCAAAAAATTTCAAACTATTTCCCCAATATTGTTTTCGCTGTCACAAACTCTTTTAAAGCTAATAATGAAAGCTCGGTTCCATATCCTGAAGATTTGGTTCCGCCAAAAGGAAAACGTGGGTCAGAACTTGTCATTCTGTTGATATTCACTGTTCCGGATTCTAAATTATCAATAAAAAACTGTTGGCGTTCTTCATTTTTCGTCCATACCGAATTGGATAAACCAAACGGAATATTATTGGCAATTTCTAATGCCTCTTTATCATTATGAGCAATCAGCACCATGCCCAATGGACCGAATAATTCTTCCTGTAAAATAGGATTTCCTTCTTCTACTCTGATCAATCCCGGAATAAATTCATTTTCAGAAATTCTTTCAAGAGGAATAATAGCTTCAGCACCGTGATCTAATGCTTTCTGATATTGTTTTTCAAGATCATCTGCCAAATCTGGTCTTGCCATACCGCCCAATTTTGTTTCTTTCAATTTCGGATCTGCAGGAACATATTTTTTGTATTCTTCAATAAATTTTGGAAGAAAATCAAACTCTACTTCTCTTTGGATAATAAATCTTTTTGCTGCAACACAGGTCTGTCCGCAATTTTGTAATCGTGCCAAAGCTCCTACTTTAGCTGCTTCATCCAAATCAGCATCATCCAAAACGATAAAAGCATCGCTTCCACCTAATTCAAGCAGAGATTTTTTGATATTTTTTCCTGCAGTTGCAGCGACTTCAGCACCGGCTTTTTCGCTTCCGGTAAGACTTACCCCTTTTATAGTTTTATGTTCTAAAATTTCTTTCACGTCACCATGACCCACTTCAAGATTCTGGAAAACTCCTTCAGGAAAACCGGCTTCAACAAAAACTTTTTCTATCGCATTTCCGCTTCCGAAACAGATGGATGCATGTTTTAAAACCACTGTATTTCCAGCTAAAATTGCGGGCGTTGCAAACCTTAAAATCTGCCAAAAAGGGAAATTCCAAGGCATCACTCCCAAGATTACTCCTTTCGGAACATAATGTATTTCTGAAATTTCATATTCAGATTCTATTTTTTCAGGTCTTAAAATATTTTGAGCATCCGCATAATAATTCATCATTAACGCACATTTCTCAACCTCCGAAATAGCTTGTGAAATGGGTTTATTCATTTCATTCGTAATCAATTCGCCAAAGACTTCTGATTTATTTTTAAAAATTCCGGCAGCTTTTGCAATAAGTTTTTGCCTTTCTTCAAACGGAACTTTTTTCCATTCCTGAAAAGCCTCGTCAGCTTTTAACAGCTTGTTTTCTATTAAATTTTCCATGTTACATTTCCATTTTTAAAGATTCAGAATCTTGAATCTTCTGCTTTTGGATAAAGCATTTTTAAGGCAACAAATAGTGTTCCTTATACCCTATTTAATTAATGATAAATTCTATGAAGTGTATTCACTAAGGCTAAATCATAAACCATTCGTTCGCCAGACTTGCAGCCAGTCTTGCAGTATGATCCTGAATATCAAAACTTGGGTTGACTTCTGCAATATCTAAAGCAATTAGTTTTTCATTTTTAAGAATATGTCTGTACAAATGCATGAATGCTGAATCTGCAAAAATCCCGTTGTAAGCTGATGCAGAAACTCCTGGTGCAATCGAAGCATTGAAGACATCCATACAAATCGTTACATAAAGAAAGTCGACCGACTCTGCCAATTCATTGACTCTTTCATATATTGACGGAAGGTTTTCGAAAAACAATTCATCCGCCAAAATATATTTCATCCCAAACTGGTGTGCGGTATCAAAAAGTTTTAACGTATTTGAATTTCTCTGGATTCCGATATGTAAAGAATTGATCTCTCCTTCCTGAGCAATTTGCCAAAAACCAGTTCCCGAGCTTGCTCCTACCCCATCTTGAGGTTGTCTGTTATCAAAATGAGCATCAAAATTGATAATCCCAATTTTTTGTTCCTGAAAGGCAGTTTTCACACCGCGATAATGACCAAATGTGACTTCATGGCCTCCACCAAGAACCAAAGATTTACCTCCTTTTAGCAAAACTTTAGAAACATTTTTCGCCAGTTCATTCTGTGTATTTTCCAGATTTCCGTCTTCACAGGTAATATTTCCAAAATCAAGAAGTGAAAAATCCGGACGAATCACTGGAAAATTGCTCATATTTTTTCTGATCACATCCGGAGCATCTTTTGCACCTTGTCTTCCTTTATTTCTGCGAACACCTTCATCAACGGCAAATCCGTGTAAAACGAAATCATTAGTTGAAATAGTATCGTAATTATTCTCTTCTTTTACTCTCTGAAATATTCTGTGATGAAGCAGTTCTTCACCGTCTAATCTTCCTTGCCAAATCATGATTTATTTAATTTTGATTTACATTATAGCGTTCAAAACTCTGCCAATATTTGTCTTTATAAATTTCGAGTGTCATTTTATATTCAGGATAATTCTCCATTGCTTTTTTCAAAACTTTTGAAGGTTTTCTGAAATCTTTGCTTGCAAAATAACTTTCTTTCAAGTTGTCTGCATTTTCTCTTCCTATGTATAGATGACCGTCTTCGATCTTCAATTCTTCGATAATCTTTTCCTCTATATCGCTTAGCTTTTCGTAATCTTTCTTTTCCGGAAGTCCGTTATTATTGGCTCCGTCATACTGAACTTTCAAAATAGAAATCCACGGATATGAAGCTTTAGAATCATAGTTTAACAAAGATGTATTGATTGTTGCAATAAGAGGTAGCCCGTTTTTTAAAGTGGCTTCAAAAACAGAAAACCGATCTTCTTCATCAAAGTTTTTTACATTTTTATATTTCTCTGTAAACTCTCTTTCTCGCCAAGACAAAAAGTCTTTCAGTTTCGTAACCGGTACGAATTCTTTTTGAGCATCACTTTTATCAATTACATTAAAGGTATCAATTTGAGTGGCAAAATTAAGCTCACCTAGAAAATTGTCCAGAAAAACGCAAACTCCTGTTACAACGGAATCTTTGTTTTCATCAACTGTATTTTCGTAGACAAAAGTGATGTCTATTTCGTCTGGGTAACCTTCGATTTCATTTTCGCAGAAGAAAATATTTTCACTTGAAAACTTCTTCCCGTCCATTTCAATTCCGCTTGTAAGATTCATTTCAGGTTTCAGCGCAGTAAATTTCCAGTGGTTAAGCATTGGAGCCGCCGCAATGATCTCTTCAGCAAAAACTATATTTTTAATATCACCTTCTACCGTAATAATTAGTTCTGCGATAGCATCATCGCTCATTCCTGCAAGGAAATAATATCCGCTATTAATCTCCTTAAGCTTTGGTGCTATAACATCAAAAAAATTGGCTTCGATATTATTCTGGCTTTTTATAACCTGAAAAAAATCTTTTTCTTTAGTTATAAACCAATCCCAAAAATCTTTATAGGTTATGATTTCAGATTCTTTCTGCTCTTCATTTTTACCGAAAATTTTATTTAAAATTCCCATATTTTGTTTTGCTTTTATTTGTGTCTGTAAACAATTATCAAAAATTTAATAATCATATAGATTATTGAAACAATTCCCGATAACCAAATTATTATAATTAAAACATCCTTAAAACCAGATGACGTATCTCCCATTCTCTTTGTTGCAATTTGTAAAACCAAAACAATTGATAAGAAATACTGAAGGACAATTAATGCAATTATTGAGATAAAATAAATAAGTATCCTTTTCATTAAATCTTAGCTCCGTCGATATAAACACGATCAGCCTTCAAGCTTCCCTGATTATAAAGAACATTCTGGAAATTGTTGGTTCTATACGTTACAAAGTCGGCCTTTAATCCTGGCTTCAGTTGCCCTCTGTCTTCCAAGCCTAATGCATAAGCAGAACGGAATGTCATTCCTGCTAAAACTTCTGCAGTGGTTAACTTTTCAAATGTTGCTAAAATTGAAGCCTGTGTAATTAAGTTTCCCATCGGTGCCGATCCTGGATTCCAGTCACTCGCAATGGCAACAATAGCACCTGCATCCAATAATTTTCTGGCAGGAGTAAATTTTTCTCCTAAACCTAAACTAGCTCCAGGTAAAGCGGTTGCCACGGTTTCAGATTGTGCTAAAAACTCAATATCTTCATCAATTGTAGCTTCGAGGTGGTCTGCAGATTTCGCGCCAACTTCAACAGCAATTCTGGAACTTCCCGGTGTAAACTGATCTGCATGAACGGTAATTTCAAAACCTAAGTCTTTAGTTTTAAGCAAAAATGCTTTACTTTCCTCGGGCTGAAAAGCAGATTTTTCAATAAAAATATCTACTCGTTTTGCAAGGTTTTCTTCTTTTACTTTTGGTAAAATTTCGGTTAAAATATAATTTAAATAGTCTTCGTTACTACCCTCAAAATCTCTAGGTTTTAAATGCGCAGAAAGACAAGTTGGGACTAAAGTAGCCTTTGTCTGTGCCTGAGCTTTTTTAATCATCCGAAGCATTTTCAGCTCGTTTTCAACATCCAAACCATAACCACTTTTTACTTCAATAGTTGTAATTCCCAAAGAAATCAAAAAGTCTATTCGTTCCAGTAAAGTTTTCAATAATTCTTCTTCCGAAGCGCTTCGTGTATGTTGCACCGAGCTCCAGATTCCGCCCCCACTTTCGGCGATTTCAAGATAAGTTTTCCCGGCATTTCGCATAGCAAAATCATTAGCACGGTTTCCGACAAAACAGATATGAGTATGAGAATCTACAAACGCAGGAAGTACGATTTGCTCGTCTTCCACATATTCAATCTCTATATTTTGATTTTCCGATTTTAAGGTTTCGAAATTTCCGATTTTCTGAATTTTATTTTCATTAATTAAAATTCCGCCATCAACAATAATTTCGAGTTGTTCGTCAGAAAGTTTTCCTTTTAATGGAAGATTAGCAAGTGTTACAACTTGCTTGAAAGGGCCTATAAGTTTCATTTATTTAGTTTAAAAGCTAAACTTTTCTTTTAATGTACTTTGCTTAGATTCCTACGGAATGACAAAAAGAACGTGTAGTTTGTCATTCCGTACGAATCTAAACGATATTAGAAGCTAAGTAATTTTTATATTTAAAATTCTCCTTTCAAAAATACTTAAAATATATCAATCTTGTAAATGATAAAAGGTCACGCGTCCAATCTTAACCTAAACCTTAACCTCAGCCTTAAATTAATCTAAATCTTAACCTAAATTTCCTATCTTTACGGTAAATGAAACTGAATTAATGCCCGATTTTTTACATCCAGATAAAGACAATTTTTCCCACGAAGAGCTCATGCAGGAAGAGCAGATTCGTCCGCAGAGTTTTAAGGATTTCGCCGGACAGCGAAAAACCCTGGAAAATCTTGAGGTTTTTGTTACCGCTGCCAAAAGACGTGGCGGAGCGCTCGATCATGTTTTGCTGCATGGTCCTCCCGGTTTGGGAAAAACAACTTTAGCAAATATTATTGCGAACGAGCTTGGCGTAAGCTGCAAAATTACATCAGGTCCGGTTTTGGATAAACCCGGAAGTTTGGCAGGATTACTGACTAATCTTGAAGAAAACGATGTACTTTTCATTGATGAAATTCACCGTTTATCGCCTGTAGTTGAAGAATATCTCTATTCTGCAATGGAAGATTATAAAATCGATATTATGCTGGAAACCGGTCCGAATGCAAGAAGTGTTCAGATCGGATTAAATCCTTTCACATTGGTCGGTGCTACAACCAGAAGCGGAATGCTGACCAAACCAATGTTGGCGAGATTTGGTATTCAAAGCAGATTGGAATATTATACGATTGAACTTTTGTCTAACATTATTATCCGAAGTGCAAGAGTTTTGGGCGTTAAAATTTATGAAGACGCCGCCATTGAAATTGCAAGAAGAAGCCGCGGAACGCCAAGAATTGCCAATGCACTTTTAAGAAGAGTTCGTGATTTTGCAGAAATAAAAGGAGACGGTGAAATAGAAATAGGAATCACCAAATATGCTTTAAATTCTTTAAATGTAGATGAATTTGGATTGGATGAGATGGATAATAAAATCATGCGTGTAATGATTGAGAATTTTAAAGGAAAACCTGTTGGGATTTCAGCATTGGCAACATCTATTGCAGAAAACCCGGAAACATTAGAGGAAGTTTATGAACCGTTTTTAATTCAGGAAGGATTTATTATCAGAACTCCAAGAGGAAGAGAAGTTACAGAAAAGGCTTATAAACACCTGAATATTGCGGTACCTCGAAATCCCGGTGAGCTTTTTTAATGAATAATTAAAAATGAATAATTAATATCGGAAAATGCAGAGTAATTTTCAAGAAAAGGACAATATTATTCGAAATAAATCTTTTGATTTTCAATTAGAATCATCAACTTGTATAAAGTTCTTTACAATGAAAGAAATGAAAAAACTCTATCAAAGCAATTACTCAGAAGTGGAACTTCAATCGGAGCAAATATAGAGGAAGGCATTGCCTCTTTTAGTAAAAAAGAATTCATCTATAAACTTCAACTATCATATAAAGAAGCTTATGAATCTTTTTATTGGATTAAACTTTTACATAGAACAGAGTTTATTAATGAAACAGAATTTAATTCTTTAAAAACAAATATTGAGGAAATCATAAAATTATTAACTACAATTTTAAAAACTTCCAAACAAAATTATTAATTATTCATTCTCAATTTTTAATTATAAAATGTTTATTCCTAAAATATATAAAAGTGAAGATTACAATTTGATGAAAGAAATCATCAGAGAAAATTCTTTTGCTTTACTAATTTCTTCGGTTGATAAAGTTCGTGCGACTCATTCTATGATGATGCTGAATGAAGATGATCCGGAAAATAATTATATCGAAACTCATATTTCAAAAGCAAATCCACAAGCGAAAACTATAAAGAATGGAGATGAAGTTCTTTGTGACTTTTTAGGAGCCCACACATATATTTCCAGCAGCTGGTATGATCACATAAATGTTTCGACATGGAATTATGAAGCGGTACAGATTTATGGAAAAGTTGAGATCATGAATCAGGAAGAACTGTACAGTCATTTGGAAAAGCTAACTTCTAAATATGAACAAGCACAGCAATGTCCGATGATGGTGAAAGATATGGGAAAAGAGTTTGTAGAAAAGGAAATGAAAGGTGCTTTTGGCTTAAAGGTCATTCCTACTGAGATTTTCATTAAACAAAAATTGTCTCAGAACAGAAAAGAACATGATTTTGAAAATATTATTTCAAATCTTGAAGACGGCAATGAAAACGGGAAACAAATAGCCGCCAAAATGCAACAATTGAAAAAATAAACAACATTATAAAAACCTAATATTATATGAAATTATATCCTATACAATGTGGGAAATTTAAACTGGACGGAGGCGCCATGTTTGGAGTCGTCCCAAAGAGTCTGTGGGAAAAAACAAACCCGGCAGACGAAAGAAATTTAATAGAACTCGGAACCCGATCTCTTCTTGTGGAAGACGGAAAAAAATTAATTTTAATTGATTGTGGCCTCGGAAATAAGCAGGATGATAAATTTTTTGGACATTATTCGCTTTGGGGTGATGATAATTTAGATAATAATTTAAAAAAATACGGTTTTGTAAAAGAAGATATCACCGATGTTTTCCTGACTCACCTTCATTTTGACCATTGCGGAGGAGCTATTGAATGGAACGATGATAAATCTGGATACAGACCGGCTTTTAAAAATGCTCAGTTCTGGACGAACGAAAATCACTGGCAATGGGCAACCGAGCCAAATGCACGAGAAAAAGCAAGCTTTTTAAAAGAAAATATTATCCCAATCCAGGAAAGCGGGCAACTTAACTTTTTGCCACTTCCTGCAAATGGAAACTATGGTTTTGCACCAGAATTAAAAATGGATGTGATATTCGTAGATGGCCATACGGAAAAACAAATGTTACCCGTAATACAATATCAGGAAAAAACGATTGTTTTTGCAGCCGATTTAATTCCTACAGCAGGGCATATTCCTCAGGTTTACGTGATGGGTTATGATACAAGACCTCTTCTGACGATAGAAGAAAAGGCTAAGTTCCTAAAACAATGTGTAGACAACGATTATCTATTGTTTTTTGAGCATGATGCTCACCACGAATTGGCAAGTTTAAAAATGACTGAAAAAGGCGTTCGTCTTGATGAAACCTTCAGTTTTAATGATGTTTTTGGATATTAATATTTATTATGGAAGAAATGTATTCAGAAAGTCAGAAAAGTGAGCCTGATTCGACACCGGAACCCAAGATTATTGGTTTAACCGGCGGAATTGGTTCCGGAAAAACCACCGTTGCAAAATTTATTGAAGACTGTGGTTTTCCTGTTTATTATTCCGATGACCGGGCAAAAGATATTGTGAATGATAATGAGGATTTAAAAGTGAGAATAAAGGAGCTTTTAGGAAGAGATTCTTATGACGAAAATGGTCTTTACAACAGAAAATTTGTAGCAGAACAGGTTTTTAATAATAAAGACTTGCTGCAAAGTTTAAACGAAATCATTCATCCGGCTGTTCGCTTAGATTTTGAGGATTGGGTAAAAAAGCAGACTAAGTATTTAATATTTAAAGAAACAGCCTTACTGTTTGAGTTACAGCTCAACAAACAATGCTACCGATCTATTCTGGTCACTGCAGAAGACAATATCAGAATAAAAAGAGTGATGGATCGGGACGGAAAAACCTACCGTGAAGTGCAATCTGTAATGGAAAAACAAATGCCTGAAAAGGAAAAAATAAAGTTAGCAGATTGTATAATCTACAACAATACCAACCTTGATGACCTTAAAGATCAAACTGAAAAGACCATTTTTGACATCGAATAAATAAAAGAATAAAAATCCCGCTGAAGAAATTTCAGCGGGATCTTTGTAAATACTATTTCTAAAATAAATAGAATAAGCTCTCATTTCTGAGAGCTTATTCTATTTAAGTTAATTAATTATTCTTTAATGAATTTTCTCTGAGCTGTGCCCTGAACATCATCAATGTCAATTACGTATACACCGTTGATCAATCTGCTTACGTCAATCTTATTATTTAAGATTATTCCGCTTGAGACTAGCTGACCAGCAGCACTGTAAATCTTGTAATTGGCTTTTTTACTAACGTTCTTCACATTCAGAATAGATTTAACCGGGTTTGGATAAATTAAAATATCTGTTTGATTAAGTGTATTAGTTGCTGGTAGTTTAGAGATTCTCACTGTGTAATCTTCTACCTCACCATCAGTAAAGCTGATACAGTTTACAGGAATAGCGTCTTTAGACATTGCCACTCTCATTACAACATATTTTTCTGTAGATCCTACGAAAGCATCAGCAGGTACAGTGAATGTAGCACTTGCTGTAGGGTTCGTATTCGGACCGTCAGCTAAAATTCTTTCATTAAGATCAAAAGTTCCGCTTCTGTCGAAGTCAATCCAAACAGCGACTCCAGCTTTAGCTCCCGAGCTAATTGTTTTATCTACAATGATCTGATTACCTACAGAACCTTGAACCATATCGATAAACTTCAATGGAACTGTTGTATAATCTGAATAAGCAGAACCTGTTGTAATATTAATCATCTCAGGTTTACCTGTAGGCTTCGCTGTTACTTTTGAAATAAATTCTGAACCAAAGTTGGTCGACTGCATCTGACAGTAAACAACTGTTGGTGTTGTAAAGTAATACTGAGGTGTATAGTTCCCCGGTGTACCTGTACAGACATTTGCTACCTGCATTTCATATTTCGTAAGTTCTAATAATCCTGTTAATGTATAGGTATTATTGTTTACGTTAAGAGTCGTCCAGCTCGGTATTCCTACCTTTCTGTATCTTAATATATAAGTATTGGTAGCTCCAGTACCTGTATAAGCATCCCAAACTACTTCTGCAGTTGTAGGTGTCAACTGAGTGATCGTTAATCCCGGAGGCGGAATTTCACAAACTCTAACCGTAGTAAACACTTGAGATGTTGACCATGGATTAGGAGTAGTAGAACCTGTACATGTATTTCTTACCTGCACTTCATAAGTTTTATAAGAACTTAAACCTGTAAGAAGGTAAGTGTTTGCAGGAGGTTGAGGAGTAGAAGGAGTAGCAGATATCCATGGGATTGTACCCACTTCTTTCCACTGAAGTTCATAAGTAGCACCAGCTGCAAGCGGGCTCCAAGTTACTAAAGCTGATGTAGAAGTAATGTTAGTTACTGTAATATTCGGAGGTGTAGGATCACATCTCGTCATAAATTTGTTATTTGAGAACACTCCTACATTGGTTGTATTACAAACCGCTGCAACCTCAACTTCATACTGTGTATATGGCAATAAGTTTTGCGGGAAAGTATATGTATTTGTAGTTCCCGGTACAGCCGCTACAGTTATAGGACCAGCTGTTGGTAACCAAGTCGTAGAACCCACAGGTCTGTATCTTATCTGATAAGAAGCACCACCAATATCTTGTGGCCAGGTAATAGTAGCAGAATTATGCGTAATAGAAGCTGGCGTTACTGTCACAACCGGTGTATCTGTACTACAAACTCTCAATACAATATTATCAATTGCAATCGAAGGTTGAGTACCGCCACCTCCGTCATTTCTCCATTGGAATACTAAACGCATTACACTATTGGCGAAATTGGTAAGATTTAAATTGGTATTAGAATAAGACTGCCAAGTACCCTGAAGGTTATATTGTCCTAAAGAAACTCTTCCCGCCCCTGCAGTAATTAAAGTTCCCGGTACCGGCAAATATGAAGATGGTACTAACCAAACTTCTAAATAGTCATACTTGAAATTCGTACCCTCACCTTGACCTTTCCAGTCAAAAGAGAATGAAGCAAGTGTGGTAGATGCAGGAATTTGAATATCTCTAAATGCATGTACAGTACTTGTTGTATGCACATATCCATTTGTTACACCATTATCATTAGATATATATAATGATTGGGCAGGATTTCCTGTTACATTACCTCGTACCCATTTATTAGCCTGTGTACCATTTAATAATCCTAAATCATTTCCTCCAGTAAAGTTTTGAGTATAAGGAAGTGTTGCCGGAATCTGAGTTGTCATTATAGATACAGGATCTGATAAGTCACTCTGATCTGTTGCGCTACACAATGCTCTAACCCAAAAATAGTAAGTTGTACTAGGAGTTAACCCAGGAATCGTATAGTTAACAGCCGTTCCTGGAACACCAGTTACCTGAGGAGTCCCCGGAGGAGTAGTTGTCGTACTATAATATATTTGATATCCATTGGCAGGCTGCGTTGTTGGCGCATTCCATGATATAGTAGCTGTATTTCCTGTAGAACTAACGGCTACAACTCCTAGTGGCTCAATACAAGTAGGAGCAACTCTTAATCTGAAATCATCAACACCCATATACCAAGGAGTACTGTTAGCTGACGCATTTACGGCAAAATTATATATTCCTGTAGCTGTAGGTGTATAATATACTTTATACTGAGTATAATTAGCAGTACCTTGAGTCGCACTAATGAATGCTCCTAAATTTGTAGCTCCTGTCGAAGATTGTGAAGTATTTACTAAGACATTCCCTGAGAATCCTGTATTACCACTATCTGTTCCACCAGTATGATAATAAAACGAAAACTCATACGTGATCCCTGCTGTTAATGTAAATCCTGGTGTCCATAGCTGGCTTGCATTTGTGTTACCCCATTGAATTCTAACATAATTTGGCGTCGATCTTGGTCCCGGAGATGTAGAAGATGCTGTAGCATTTGAAGACGTCCATGCATTAGACCCGGTAACCTGCTTCCAACAAGATGGAACAATATTGGCGCCTAAAGTAGTCATAGCATCAAAATTTTCTGTCCAAGGAAGAGTCGCTACAGGTACACATAGAGTCATAAAAGACTGCATTGGAGTCCATGTACTTTTGTCAGTTGCACTACATATAGATCTTACCCAAACATAATATGTCGTGATAGGTAATAACCCTGAGATCGTTGCAGTCGTAGTTGCACTTTGTACAGAATTGGTAGCATTTAAAGGTGTGGTACCTGTCGGTGCAACACCCGTCGTGTTATAATACACATCATAACCGTTTGCAGGTGGCGTTGCCGGAGCTGTCCAAGAAATATTTGCGTTAGTAGCTGTCGTATTTACCAATGTGATAGCAGACGGAGCCAGACAAGATGGAGCCGCCCCTTGAGTCATTGTGACATTATCAAAATAATAATAATTATCTCCACTTGTTGCCGATATCACATAAAACCTTACAAATAAGTTACCGGCAGAAGGACTGAATGTTACAGTTCTCGTTGCACAGGTATTTGCTACTACGTGATTCGTAGAATTAATGGTGTAAGCGGTCGTCCAAGGCCCTCCCGCACTGCTTGAATATTGCACTGCAATAGTCCCAAGATTTGCGGCAGTAGTTGCGACTGTTCCTGCAGACCAATCTGTGACCTTATAATCAAAAGACATCGTTACAACCCCCTGATTATTCCCCGGAATATTAGGAGAAATAAAACCTCCTTCATTTCCGCTATATCTATTTCCTCTTATCGTTCCTCCGGTAGTACCACAAATTTGGTTTGCAGTAGTAATTCTAGAGAAAATAAAATCTGTAGTTGTCCAGTTATTAAGTCCCGTGGCTGTCCAGTCTTGTGTATAGTTAACCTGAGCCATGAGAAATGCACCAAAAAGTAATTGGCACATAAGTAGAAGTTTCTTCATAAAATTAATTATTAAAATGAATTGAATACCAATGTAATTTGAATCTATCTGTAATATTTTTTGTACATCTATTAATATAATCCCTTATTAATAAATACATATTTTTCTGAAAACAGATTTGCTGAGAATCTATCAATTGTTTTAAATATTGGGCCTTTAAAACACCAATATTAGGTACACTTTGCAGATTTAATAAACAAGTAAAGAATTTAATCATAGGCATATTATGTTATATTAACTACAAATCTAATCATTTTCTATAATTAAAATATATAATAAATATTTTTTTTTACAATTACTACATTAAAATCACGCTTATGATTCCAAATAAAAAAAATCCTCAGGGTTTTCCTGAGGATTCATTATTATAAAAAAGAATTTCTTATTTCTTAATAAATTTAGAATTGAAACTTTCTTTTCCTTTATCTTCAATAGATATTACATAAGCACCTTTTATTAATGATGAAACATTAATTTTTCCATTGCTAATATTTCCATTACCAACTAATTGTCCAGCTGCACTGTAAATCTTATAAGTAGCTTTATCGGATACTTTAGTAACGTTTAAGAAATCAGTTGCAGGGTTTGGATAAATTTGAATACCGCTATTCTTAACATTTGTATCAGATGTAGATAAATTTGAAGCCGATGCAACTACAACATAATCTTCAGCCTCTCCGTAACTTAAGGCACCACAAGGGCCAGTCAAAGAACCTCCAACATTTTGTTGACCGCCGTACAGAAGCACAACTCTCATTCTCATAGGCTGCCCGGTAACTGCTGATTGAGGTACTGTAAATGTACCAGTAACAGGACCTGTTATTGCACCTACAGGAAAGTTAAGTACTCTTTCTGAGCTGTCGAAAACTCCATTTTTATTATAATCAATCCACGCTGCTACAGTATCTAAATCTGGGTTTGCAACAGTAACAGACATTGTATATTGATTCCCTTTAACTACATTAATCTGAAGAAGAGGGTCTGTTGTGTAGTTTGAATACGCAGTTCCAAGAGATGTATTATTGATATTAGCTACTGAAACATTAGATATGTATTCAAAAGCAAAATTATTTGATTGCGTAACACAATATGTCAAAACTGAAGTATTAAAATTAACAGAAGCTGAATAAGCACCCGCCACACCATTACAAACTGTAGCTACCTGAACTTCATAAGCAGTACTTTCAGCTAAATTATTCAAAGTTATATACGCATCATTTAAACTTATTTCAGTCCATGAAGTTTCACTTACTTTTTTGTACCTAAGTTTATATGTCGCATTTGAAATCGGCGTCCATGATATATAAGCAGAATGAGCATTTACGTTCGATGCAACAATATTGATTGGTGCTGTACCACTACAAGTTGCAAATGTTGTAGCCATAACAGATCTTACAGCATAGAATACGTTTCCGATAGAAGAAATTCTTAATTTTATTGTTTGACCATTAAGAGATGTTGGTAAAGAAATGTTTTCTGTACCATCGTTAGCGGTAGAAGCAATGAGAACAATCCAAGTATTTCCATTATCGGTCGTATAATCTATCTTCACATTAGCAACATTATAAGGTGCAGCAGTTGTATTTGCTACATCCCATTGAAGGGCTGATGCAGCTGCAGTATTCATATAATTTGTTAAAACTCTAAAAGGACCATCATTACCAACTACAATTGTTTGTTCAGCAGATTGTGTTTGTTGCTGTTGAGGATCAGCATTATTATCTCTTACAGTAACTGCAAACTTTGTAGTTCTTGCTATTTGAGATACAGATTCCCATTGATCAGTAGAATTATCAAGTACACCAGCCAAAACTGAAGTTAACTTAGGAAAATATCTTGTAGGGCTCACAGTAGGACTGAATGATCTAAATGTTGCACCAGTAGTTGTTGTACCAATATTAAATCTATCAATTACTACAGATGCATTATCTACTTCTTCCCACATATAAGTGATAGGGTCATTCTCAGGATCTGTAGCACTTGCAGTAAGTACAAAGGCTGTTCCTTTAGGAATATTATACGTAGGTAAAGCCGCAATTACTGGCGGATTGTTATTAATTGAAGTTTCAACATCACAAGTTTTAGCATTTAAGTTATTCTGTACCTGAACAATACTAACCTTATGGAAAAAAGGATCAGAATTAGGCTGAACATCTGTATTTGCACCAGTAATACCGGCATAACCCATAATTGTAGATCCAGAACCAGGCTCTACGTTTACACCCGCTCCTTCTAAAGCATGAGCAAAAGTGTGATTTCCACCAAGTTGATGTCCCATTTCATGAGCCACAAAATCAATATCAAATGAGTTACCTATTGGACTGGTACTTTGCGTAAAACCTGAACCTTTTGCTAATGAATTGTTATTGGCAGGAGCTAAACATACACATCCTATACAACCTGCATTTCCATTATTTCCTGCAGCATTGAATACGTGCCCAATATCATAATTATCACTACCTACAACCGAAGTTAGAGTCTGCTGAAGCTGTAAATTTAAGTTATTGGTGTACGGATCTGGTGATCCGGCAATGTAAACCAGTTGCGGATAGTTCAGAACATTCAAGTGTAAAGCAAAATCTTTTTCAAAGACACCATTTACGGTAGTCATTGTTGCATTAATAGCAGATAAAGCAGATGCTAATGTACCTCCATGAAAAGTAGTATATTCTGGAGTGGTAGAGATTGCCAATCTCATTGTTCTGTACTTTTTGTCAGAATTTTTTGAAAAATCAGTTGGTTGATTGGTGAAAGATTGTCCTCCCTTAATCATTTCATTGATTTGATCAATTGATTTTACTCCTTCTTCTGTACTACATACAAAACTTTTTCCTCCGGTATTGATTGTCTTAGGAGTTACTCCGTACAAAGTTTTAGATGCATTCTGAGGTTCAATAAATTCATAATTTCCATTATTAAATACCATAGATTGGAAGTTCGTTGGCGACACAGAAAATCTTATATATTTTCCTGGGTCAGTAATTCCTACTCCTACATATGATCCTAATTGATATTGCTCTGCAAGCTCTTTGGCCATTACCGGGAAGCTATAAACAGCAAATTTTTCAATTTTTCCGTTAAGAGATGGAATAGAAATTTCAACAGGTTTTGCATTCCCCCCCATTAGCTCTGCATCTTTAAGCTGGGATTGGATTTTTGCTAAATCCAACTTATAGTAATTTCTTACTTGAGTTTCCCCAAGTTTAGTTCCTCTTTCTGCAGCTGCAGGCGTCCATTGCGCAAGCGCAGATCCCCCTATCAAACTACAAAATAAAGCAGTAATGAGTTTTTTCATATAATTGAATTATTTTTAATTGCCAAATATAAGTGTTTTTAGCAAATACATATTCAACATAACTATATTTATTTTGTTAAAATCGCAATCACTTTACTTAGAATTATTGATAATGAAAAAAACTCCAGAAAAATCCAGAGTTTTATATATGCAAAAAAACATTTTTAGTAATCTTCTACGAAATTAAATTTTAAACTATTTATATTAAAACTTATACGCAATATTCCAGGCAAAGCCCATATTAAATTTATTGGAGCTTCTTCCAAAACCGGGAACAATCATTGGAACAACATCATCCTGCTTTGAAGTTACCATCAGATAGCGTGGCTGCATGCTTACGTCTATGTAAAAATTAGATTCAAACAGCTGTACTCTTCCACCGATATTTCCTTCGAGCCAGAAAGATGACTGCGAAGATGAGGGCATTGATACCGAAGAACTGTTTCCACCAAAACCACGTATTGGAATAGCCATATATTCCTGAGTATAAAATGAACCACCAATTTTTCCGCCTCCATAGAAACCGTTAAAATCATTTTCAGGGTCTCTTGCCAACATATAGAAGGCTCCAATTTTTAAAAATGGTCCGTTTGCTTTTGCATCATAGCCATTATTTTGGTAAACATTTTTATCAAAACCTGCTTCTATAATACCGTGAAGATTATCTTTTACTTTAGACGAAATAAATCCCTGAAAGATCTGTCTGTCTGAAAAAAATGAAGCTCCGGCATTCAAAACATCAAAACCAACAATAAAATTGGGTTCGTATTTCCATTTTGGTTTCTCAACTTCCTCTTTTTCCTGTGCAGAAAAAATAAGCAACCCGAAAACACTAAAAATTAAAGAATAAATTAGTTTTGTCTTCATTTTCTATAAAATTTTGCCCTTGTTCGACACTTTTCAGTGAGTTTGGAGCCGATAATACTGAATTGACATTTTCGTAATTCCTTTTCACCCCACAACCTGGTGAAACGTAGATAGATTTTGTGGTATAACTTACTCTTACTCTAGTAGAATCTTCTTCGGTAGTGGTTTTTACATAAACATCTGTAAACGGAGAATCATCAACACGTAACGGTACAAATACAGAATCAACTTTGATTTTCCAGCCCAAATCTATGATCCCAGAGCCAAGATCTGCATAAATTTTTATAGAATCAACAACTGAGATTTTATTATCTCTTTTAAATGTAATTTTCATTCTCGGTGTACCTTCACCGTTGTCACAGATATCATTATCCCCTCCACAAGAAATGACCGTCGATAACACAAAAATGAATATGATGAATTTAAAATATTTCATACTTAAATCTTTATTTTGGATCTAAAGCTCTCTCAATACGGAAAACCAAATCTTCATAATGGTATTTGTTTACCAAATCATTAGAAGCTGTTTTTGCTATAAGATCTTTTTTAATGGTGTTTAAATTTCCTCTTACCACTGCAGAAACATCAGATTTATCAGAATTTTTGGTATCAATCAATCGTATTAAAGTATCTACATAATTTCTCTGAAGATTTCTTCCGTAAATATCTGTATTATCTTTTTTAATAATTGAATCATTTAAATCTGAAAAAAGCTCAACCAATGGATAAGAATTTTGATCAACCGCTTCAGATTGATACAAGCTTTGAAGCACCATCGGACTTAAAACTCTGCCCAAAACGCCATTCTGAATGTCTTCAATGGTTTTCACAGGAGTTTTTCCGGTTTTCTCAAAGACTTCTTTTTTGATTAACCATTGCGGAGTGGTGAAGGCATTTTCACTTAAAAATTTCATAGCCTCTTTTTGATCTTTCTTGGATACAACTTCGTAAACAGCACCAGATTGCTCTGCCGTTTTTGGAGTTTCCATCTGTCCGCCGATATATTTTGAAACGTGACCTAAATATCTTTTAAATTGCGTCGTTACCTGATCGTACATCATGTCAAGATTTTTGTAATCTTCGTTTGGTGTTTCCGTCCATTTATCCAGATTATCAACAATTCTTTGCAGATTTTTGATTCCGTAAGTACTTGCAATCATTGCATTGTCACCAACCTGCTCACTTTGTGATCTTGGGTCTAAAGGATTAGACTCAGTACCAAACCAAAGCCTTTCGTTTTTAAGATTTTTGATCACCCATCGATTCAGATATTGCTTTTCTGCATCCGGAGTTTTAAACTGATTAAATCTTTTATAGCCCCACTCGATTGCCCAATCGTCGTAATCACCAATTCTTGGGAAAATTCCGGCATCCCCTATTTTATCTTCCGGCTGTGCAACATAATTGAATCTTGCATAATCCATAATTGAAGGAGTGTGTCCGTTTTTCTCAAGCCATTTTTTATCTCTTAATTTTTCAACAGGAACGGTAGAACTAGATCCGTAATTATGTCTCAATCCTAAAGTATGCCCTACTTCGTGAGAAGATACAAAACGAATCAATTCACCCATTAATTTATCATCAAACTCAATTTTTCTAGCACGCTCATCATTCGGTGAAGCCTGTACAAAATACCAGTTTCTCAAAAGCATCATTACATTGTGATACCAGTTGATGTGACTTTCTAAAATCTCACCCGTTCTAGGATCGGCGATTGAAGGTCCTGAAGCATTCGGTACATCTGAAGGTTTATAAACGATTGCTGAAAATCTTGCATCTTCAAGACTCCATTCGCTGTCAACTTTAGGATCCGGAACTTTTGCTACAATTGCATTTTTAAATCCGGCTTTTTCAAAAGCTTTTTGCCAGTCATTAACCCCCTGAATCAAATAAGGAACCCATTTTTTGGGAGTTGCAGGATCTATGTAGAATACAATCGGTTTTGCCGGTTCTACCAATTCACCTTTATTATATTTTTCTAAATCCTGAGGTTTTGGCTCAAGACGCCATCTTTTTACTAAAGAAATCTTTTTTACACCTTGAGGATCTAAATCGAAATCAGTATACCCAACGGTAAAATATCCTACTCTCGGATCAAAATATCTTGCCTGCATTTTGTTTTCAGGAAGAAGTACAAACGAAGAATTGATTTCTACCGTATAATTTCCGCTGATCTTCGGAGCAGGTATTCCCGGAATTGCAGGAGTTGTAGGTCTTCCTAAAGTTCTTGCAAAAGTTTTTGTGGTATTGATTTCAATATTGCTTGGGAAAGATTTCACAAAATTCACAAACGACATATCTTTCTGGAAAGTTCCGACTCTGTAAGAATCTTTGGACCAAACAGAAAAAGAAGTCAGCTCGTTATCTGAATTCAAAACATCTGTAACTTCAATTACAGAAGAATTTTTATTGATTCCATAAGCTTTTACATCAAAAGATTTAATAATAGACTGCACATTATTTCTCGTCACCGAATTATACATTTGCGATGTAGAATCTTTGGCATAATCGACATGGGAAATTGAACGCAACAAAATCTTATCTTTCGGACCTTTTTCAAAAGCAATTACCTGCTGACCGATTTGGTCACCTGCATAACCAGAAGTTCCGGAACGCATTCCTGCAGCCGCTTTTGTTAATCTTGTCACCAAAAGAAATTCCTTTTTGAGCATTGCATCAGGAATTTCAAAATAATATTTGTCGTCTACTTTATGAACTGTAAAAACTCCCTGATCTGAAACCGCCTTATCGGTAATGATTTCTTTAAATGGTTTTATCAGACTTTTTTTCTTATCGTCTTTTTTTACGGCCGCAGTATCTTTTTTTACGGCTGCCGTGGAGTCTTTTTCCTGAGAAAATAGATTTTGTTGGGTAAAAAACAATGCACCAACTAAGAAAAAAGCTTTACAGTTCTTTATCATATTCCTTAAATTTTTGATATTTATCTTTTCAAATTTAAATAAATTATTTCTTTATTAATAACGCAATGTTTTCAACGTGATGCGTTTGCGGGAACATATCTACCGGTAAAATCTTCACCAAAGTATAATGCTCTTTCATTAAAGCCAAATCTCTAGCCTGCGTTGCAGAATTACAGCTTACATACACTACTTTTTCAGGAGCCAGTTTTAAGATCTGCTCAACAACTTTCTGGTGCATTCCGTCTCTCGGTGGGTCTGTAATCAATACATCAGCTTTTGGATGGTTTTCTAAGAACTCGTCATTAAAAACGTTTTTCATATCACCACAATAGAACGTCGTATTGGTTAGGCCGTTCAATTCTGCATGTTCGATTGCTGCGTCGATGGCTTCCTGTACAGACTCGATACCAATCACATGTTTTGCATTTCTGGCAACATACTGAGCGATTGTTCCGGTTCCTGTATATAAATCATAAACCACTTCATCACCTTTTAAGTCAGCAAATTCCAGGGTTTTTCTGTATAATTCTAAAGCTTGCTTATAATTTGTCTGGAAGAAAGATTTCGGACCGATTTTAAATTTCAGGCCATCCATTTCTTCCATTAAAAATCCGTCTCCGAAGTAAATATTAACATTCAAATCGTAGATTGAATCATTTTGTTTCGGATTGATGGCATACACCAATGTTTTTATCTGTGGGAATTGCTCCAACAAGAAATCAAAAAGCTGCGTGCGATTTTCTTTTTCTTCTCTGTAAAGCTGGAATAAAACCATCCATTCTCCTTTTGAATTTTGTCTCATCATCAAAGTTCTCAGGAACCCTTTCTGACTTTTCACATCAAAGAAATCTAAACCTTTATTTTCTGCAAATTTCTTTACTGCTAAACGAATCGCATTCGATGGATCTTCCTGAAGGAAACATTCTTTTAAGTCTAAAATTTTGCTCCACATTCCCGGAATATGGAATCCTAGCGCATCTCTGCTTCCGAAATTTTCTTCAGAACTGATCTCATATTGACTTAGCCATCTTGCGTTAGAGAAAGAAAATTCCATCTTATTTCTGTAGAAATACTGTTCTTCTGCCCCTAAAATCGGAACGGTTTCAAAATCATCGATTCCGCCAATTCTTTTAATATTATTGTAAACTTCTTCTTGTTTAAAATCAAGCTGCTTTTCGTAGCTCATATTCTGCCATTTGCAACCGCCACAAGTTCCGAAATGAATACACTTCGGTTCGACTCTGAATGGTGATCTTTCAACAATTTCTTTTACTTCAGCCTCAAAATATTTTGATTTTGACTTTTTCACTCTTGCATTCACCACATCTCCAGGAATTGCTCCTGAAACCAAAACAGTTTTCCCTTCTTCAGTCTTTCCAATCGCAACTCCTTTTGCACCCGCTGCAAAAAGCTTTATATTCTCAAGAATTACGTCTTTCTTCTTTCTCATATCAATTCAAGTATGATGAAGATAGCTTTCTACTCTACACTTCATCTATTTTCTATTTTTTCTAATAATTTAACGTGAAACCTTTCAGTTTCAATTTTGTCTGCAAAAATACAATAAAAAAAAACCTTATCCGAAGACAAGGTTTTTTTTATATTTTGTTTAAGCTAATTATTTCGCTTCAACCGGAACTTTCTCAACTTGAGGAGCCGCTTGCTGCTGTAAAGCTGAAGGATCAATCTGCAATTGAGCTGCAGGATCTACTTTTGGAGCCGAAAGACCTGTTTGCTTATCTAAAATCGTGATCAAATCCTGATCACCAAGATTTACAAAAGATCTGCTTGCTACTTTACCATCTTTATCAACCACGATGAAGCTTGGTAATTTGAAACCATATACTCCGTATTTTTTAGCAACATCTGAATTCAAACCTCCATCACCGTAAACATTTGTTCCAGGAATTCCTTTTAACAAAGCATTGCTGGTTTTTGTAAACTGCTCTTTGCTATCATCTAAATTAACGAATACGAAATTCATTTTAGACTTGTAAAAATTCACTACTTCTTTCAAAACAGGCATTGTACCTTCAGCAATGTAAGGATTCCAAGATGCATAGAATACCAACATGTATGGTTTTCCTTTGTTCTCGCTTAATTTATAAGCTGAACCATCTTGTTTTACCAAACTAGCTTCCGGAGCATCATCACCGATTTTGAAACCGTTGATCGCGAAAAGCATCTTTTTTAAATCAGCTTTAATGGTAGCATCTTTAATATCTTCTTCGATAATTTTTTTGATCTTATCTGTAGATGCAGCCGGTGTTTGTGGATGGATATCAGACTGAGCCATTACAAAAGCCAATAGATAATCTTTTTCGGTTTGAGAAACGTCTTTTTTACCTTTCAAGAACTGATTAAATAATTCTGAAGTTGTAATATCTGTTTTTCCCTGTGCTTTTGCCTGAGCAAATGTTTGGAAATCTGTACTCATTTTTGTTAAAAGATATTGTCTGTAAAACGGACTTGTTTTAATCATATTATCTTTATTCTCCTGTAGTTTGGCTTCATAATCTGTGAATGCCTTACCCAACTTGAATGAAGGATTGTTGCCAGACATTTGCTTTTTGGTCATTTCATAATTTACCAATAAATTAAGAATAGCCGTTTTAGCATCTATTTTTTTCCATTCAACCACTTCTTTTCCAGGATTGAATTTCTTTTCATTTTCCTCAATATTTTTATTGATATCAGCCTCTATTTTCTGCATTGCCTTCACATAAGCGCCTTCATCACCTGAAGCCAACTGCTGGATATTAAGACTCTGACCGTAGTTTGTTAAGAATTTCTGACAAGCCTGAAAGAAATCATTATCACTTTTTGCATCACCTGTTACAACATATTCGCCAGGGAAAGTAGCAGAATTACCAGAGATATTAAGTTTCTGACCGCCTTTAAGGAAAATAAGATTCTGTTTTCCGGCATAGTTGATTACGTACATTCCGTTTTTTGGAGCTTCAAAAGTTCCTTTAAAGTTTCCGTCTTTATCGATACCAAAGTTAGCCAATGGCAAGGTAGCAACACCGGAAGCCTCTACAAACTCAATTCTTTCTAATGGAGAACCGCCTGCGATTTTTCCTTTTACTTCAACTTTTTTTGAACAAGACATTACAAATATTGCAATGACAAACAACAAAAGATATTTTTTCATTTTTGATTTTAAATAATTAAGCAAAAATAAGTTTTTCAAATATACTAAATGCAATGTTTGAAGGTAATTTATGAAAGATTTAACTAAAAAAATCGTCTTCCATATGGAAGACGATTTTTTATAATTTATTTTAAAACAGATTATCCTCTGTCTGCGTAAGCAGCCATATATTCTCTGTTCATTCTTGCGATATTTTCAAGAGAAATTCCCTTAGGACATTCTACTTCACAAGCTCCTGTGTTTGAACAGTTACCGAATCCTTCTTCATCCATAGCTTTCACCATGTTCAGAACTCTTCTTTTTGCTTCTACTCTACCTTGAGGTAAAAGTGCGTACTGAGAAACTTTAGCTCCGACAAAAAGCATTGCAGAACCGTTTTTACAAGTCGCCACACAAGCTCCACAACCAATACAAGCTGCAGCATCCATTGCTTTGTCTGCATCTTCTTTAGGAATAGGAATTGCGTTAGCATCCAAAGTATTTCCTGACGTATTTACCGAGATAAATCCACCTGCAGCCATTACTCTGTCGAATGCGCTTCTGTCTACCATTAAATCTTTGATAACAGGGAATGCAGCACTTCTCCAAGGTTCGATAACGATGGTTTCACCGTCTTTGAACATTCTCATGTGAAGCTGGCACGTTGTAATACCAGTATCAGGACCGTGAGCTCTACCATTGATGTAAAGAGAACACATACCGCAGATTCCTTCACGACAATCGTGATCGAAAGCGATTGGTTCTTTTCCTTCGTTGATTAAGTTTTCGTTTAGAATATCTAACATTTCCAAGAATGAAGAATCTGTAGAAACATCTGATATTTTGTAGGTCTCAAACTGACCTTTAGTTTTTGTATTTTTTTGTCTCCAAATTTTCAGCGTAAGATGAAGGCCTTTTTTTGCACTCATAATTATTTATTTATAGGTTGGAGATTATTTGTAACTTCTCGCTTTAACTTCGATGTTCTCATAGATAAGGTCTTCTTTGTGCAGAACTTCTTGTTTGATATCATCACCCTGATATTCCCAAGCTCCTACATATTTAAAGTTAACATCATCTCTTTCTGCTTCACCTTCCGGAGTTGCATGATCTTCTCTGAAATGCCCACCACAAGATTCATTTCTGTGTAATGCATCGATAGCCATTAACTGTCCTAATTCGATAAAGTCTGCTACTCTGAACGCTTTTTCAAGCTCTGTATTCATCCCTTCAGCTTCACCCATTACTTTTACGTTCTGCCAGAAATCTTTTTTAACCTGATCAATTTCTGCAATCGCTTCTCTTAAACCTTCAGGAGTTCTTCCCATTCCTACTTTATTCCACATAATGTGTCCTAATTGCTTATGGAAATAATCTACTGAATGTGTTCCTTTATTATTAACAAAGAAGTTTACTTTGTCTTTAATTTCTTTTTCAGCTGCTTCAAACTCTGCAGAATTTGTAGGAATTTCTCCCGTTCTGATATCTGCAGAAAGATAATCTGCAATCGTGTAAGGAAGTACGAAATATCCGTCTGCCAAACCTTGCATTAATGCAGAAGCTCCCAATCTGTTGGCTCCGTGGTCTGAGAAGTTGGCTTCACCAATTACGAAACACCCAGGAATTGTAGATTGTAAGTTATAATCAACCCAAACACCACCCATTGTGTAGTGAACGGCAGGATAAATCTTCATTGGAGTTTTGTAAGGATCATCAGCAGTAATCTTTTCGTACATTACGAATAAGTTACCATATTTTTCTTCAATCCAAGCTTTTCCAAGATCGTAAATTTGCTGATCTGTAGGATTGTGAATATGCTTTTCGATAGCTGCTTCTTTACCTTTTTTAATGATTTCTGTAGAGAAATCAAGATAAACACCTTCTTTAGTTTCGTTATTTTCGATTCCGAAACCAGCATCACATCTTTCTTTACCTGCTCTAGACGCAACGTCACGAGGAACCAAGTTTCCGAATGCAGGATATCTTCTTTCTAAATAGTAATCTCTGTCTTCTTCTTTGATATTTTCAGGTCTCAATTTACCTTCTCTGATGGCAACTGAATCTTCAATTTTCTTAGGAACCCAGATTCTTCCAGAGTTTCTAAGTGATTCAGACATCAAAGTCAGTTTAGACTGCTGTGTACCATGAACAGGAATACATGTCGGGTGAATCTGTACGTAACAAGGGTTTGCAAAGTACGCTCCTTTTTTATGAATCTTCCAAGCTGCAGAAACGTTTGATCCCATTGCGTTGGTAGACAAGAAATATACGTTTCCGTATCCTCCTGAAGCAATTACAACGGCATGTGCAGAATGTCTTTCGATCTCACCTGTTACCAAGTTTCTTGCAATAATACCTCTTGCTTTTCCGTCTACGATTACCAATTCTAGCATTTCGTGACGATTATACATTTTTACTCTTCCTTTTCCTATTTGACGGCTTAGTGAAGAATATGCACCTAATAATAACTGTTGACCAGTCTGTCCTTTTGCGTAGAAAGTTCTTTTAACCTGAACTCCACCAAATGAACGGTTATCTAACTGACCGCCGTAATCTCTACCAAATGGAACTCCTTGAGAAACGCATTGGTCGATAATATTTGCAGAAACTTCAGCTAATCTGTAAACGTTTGCCTCTCTTGCTCTATAGTCACCACCTTTGATGGTATCATAAAACAATCTGTAAGTAGAGTCACCATCACCCTGATAATTTTTAGCAGCGTTGATACCACCTTGCGCAGCAATCGAGTGTGCTCTTCTTGGTGAATCCTGGTAACAAAATGCTTTTACATTATATCCCTGCTCAGCCAAAGTAGCTGCTGCAGAACCTCCTGCCAAACCTGTACCTACAACAATAATATCAATCTTATCTCTGTTGTTTGGTGCAACAAGGTTCATATGGTCTTTATGATTTTTCCATTTATCCTTTAATGGACCTCCAGGAATTTTTGAATCTAATTTACTCATATTAGTATATTGAAATTATTGAGTTACGTAATGAAAAATTGCAATAAAAATAAAGCCAAGCGGAATAAGGATAGAATACCAGTTTCCGATAGCTCTGATAACCGGAGTATACTTTGCATGTCTTGCTCCGATAGACTGAAATGAAGACTGGAAACCGTGTGCCAAATGCAGACCCAATAATCCGAATGAAATTACATAAAGCACTACTCTCCACAAATCAGCAAACTTACCGTGCAGATCTTCCCAAAAACGAGTTTCTTCAATTGGAAGACCATCCACATATTTATAGTTCATCTCGTGAAGCCAGAAATCATACATGTGTAAAAAGATGAATGCCAAAATCACAGCTCCCGAAATAATCATGTTACGAGATGACCATGTAGAATTTGCAGAACCGTTATTTTTATCATAACCGATTGGTCTCGCTCTTTGGTTTTTGATTTCCAAAACAAATCCCATCACAAAATGGAAAATTACAGCAAACATTAATACAGGTTGCATAACGAATTGAATAAGAGGATTATACCCCATAAACTGCGATGCATTGTTATAAGCTGTTTCACCGAAAACCGACAATAGATTCACGGAAAGATGCATTACTAAGAAAATCAGCAAAAACATCGCTGAAAGTGCCATAGCATATTTTCTACCTATTGTAGAACTTGTTAAACCTGCCATATTGAGTTTAAATTTGATTTTCCACAAAATTAGGAAATGTTAACAATACTAAAAAGTGAGAAATCTCACTATTAGACAGTTTGTAATCTTTCTAAATAAGATTCATTAGCATATAAAATACAATAAAAAGCATCAAAATTTGAGATTACTTTAATTCGTAAATTTCACCTTTAAACCTTACCATTTTAGCCGAAGCCGGAAAGTTTTTTATTTCTAAATTTTTTATCCTTCGTGATGAAACATAAGGATTGATAATATACTGCTGAATTTTATCTTTATCATCTGAAGATTTCATCCAAAAGATTACACGATTCCCTTTTTTCATTGAGATAATATTTTCTTTTTTATAATGATGTACCAAAAACTCATCTTCCTGGTTTTCAATAATATTAAAAGAAACTCTTACGATAAAAAATACAGCAATCGCTAAAATTACATTTGAAACAGTTCTAAAATTGATGTTATCAAGCATAAATTTCAAAAAATAAACAATCCCAAAAAACACAAAAACCTCAGCTAAATTTAAAGGAATATTTTCAAAGAAAATAGCATCAAAATCTGCAAACCAATGAATTACTTTTAACAAAATAATGATGATAAAATCACAACTCAAATTAATAGTTCCAATATCTACATTAAAACCAATCAACGCGGTCATAAAAAAAGAAAATATAATAATTAGTTCAGAAAACGGAACAATTATAAAATTAGCTACAATTGAAATCAATGAAAATTGGTGAAAGTAATACAAAACCAAAGGCAATGTTGCCAATTGCGCTGCAACAGATATAGAAATCGTATTATAAATAAGTTTTTTGAAAAAATTATTCTGTCTCGGAAGGTATTTTAAAATCGGTTGATTCAACCAATAAATCCCCAAAACAGCTATAAAGCTTAACTGAAAACCTACATCAAAAATCTGCTGCGTATCGATCATTAAAATAATAAATGCCGAAAGCGCCATCGAATGCAGCAAATCTGGTTTCCGCTGAAGCAATACATAAATGAAATATACAGAAATCATGATGCAGGATCGCACCACAGAATTACCAAATCCGATGAAAACTGCAAAAATCCAAATGAATAGTAAACTGATGACGATTGCATATTTTTTTAGGCGAACAGATGAAAATCTCATCATCAGAAAATAAAACATCCCGAAAATCACAACAATATGTGTCCCCGAAATGGCAAGAAAATGCACCAAACCCGAACGATTAAAGTCCTGAACGGTTTCAGAATCTATTTCTGTGCGGTCTGCCAAAATTATTCCTTTTAAAAATTCACGGCTGCGAAAAGACATTTCAGAATTACTAATTTTCTGCAAAGTTTCTAACCTGTTTTGCTTTATCTTTTCTGAAAAACTTAAATCTGTTCTTTCACCAGAAGAAATTTCTCCGTTAATATAGCATTGATACAAAATATTTTTTCGCTTTAAATATTTTGAATAATCAAACTGAAAATCGTATTCAGGAGATTTTGGCTGCACCAAATATGCTTTCGCTTTATAATAATGAATAAAATCTAATTCTTTTTCGGCTTTTTCAACATTAACGATTGCATCAAACACCTTATTTCCAACAACAATCGATGCTTCATACTTTTTGAATTTCAGATTTGAATTTAATTTTTTAGAAATTTTAAAAACAACAGTTTCATTTGTTTTTAGATTACTTTTTTGAGTATCTGAATTATTATAAAAATGAAAAGAAATTCCCAATCCGAAAAAGAAAACCATCAAAAGGAAGTTCCTTATTGTAAATAAAATCTGGCTTTTCAGAAAAAACAGTCCAAAAATAATGGCAGAAAAAAACAGAATTAAAATGATTGAATTTTGTTTAAGAAAGAATTTATCCTGAAAAAAAATTCCAAGAATAAAACAGAGTACAACAATCAAAAGAGGTTGCTTGTTCAAAATCATTTGTGTTTGAACAAACTAAGTTAGAAAATTTTAGAATACGGAATTGATTTATTTCTATTTTGTGAGATTCAAAATAATATCAGCTGCATTTTCACTGGCTCCTTTTCCTCCCAATTTTTCTCTGAGTAACTTAAAATCTTGAAGCATTTCACTTCTTTTTTCACCATCAATAATGAAATTTAATTCTTTGACTAGATTTTTAGTATTGAGCTCACTTTGAATTAATTCTTTCACCACTTCCTGATCCATAATTAAATTCACCAAAGAAATATATTTGATATTTTTCACCAATCTTTTGGCAATAGCGTAAGAAATCTTGCTTCCTCGGTAACAAACCACTTCTGGAATATTCAACAAAGCAGTTTCTAAAGTTGCTGTTCCTGAAGTTACCAAAGCAGCTTTTGAGCACCTCAACAAATCATAAGTTTTGTTGGAAACAAAATGCACATTTTCATCAACATATTTTTGATAAAATTCCTTTTCAAGACTTGGTGCACCCGCAATCACAAACTGATAATTCTCAAAATGTGGGCGGACAGAAAGCATGATTTCAAGCATTTTCTCCACTTCCTGTTTTCTGGAACCCGGTAAAAGTGCAATAATTTCTTTTTCATTTAAACCGTTTTCAGTTTTAAAATCATCAACAGAAATATCTTGAAGTGTAGAAATTGCATCCAACAAAGGATGACCTACAAAATGAGATTTCACGCCATGTTTGCGATAAAAATCTTCTTCAAAAGGTAAAATCACCATCATTTCGTCAACATACTTTTTGATGATTTCTACACGACCTTCTTTCCAGGCCCAAAGTTGAGGAGAAATATAGTAGACTACTTTTATGCCCAGTTCTTTTGCAAATTTTGCGATTCGCAAATTAAAACCGGGATAATCAACCAAAATCAAAACATCCGGCTGATTGTTTTTAATATCTTCTTTACAGATTTTAATATTATTTAAAATCGTCCTCAAATTCATCGCAACTTCAAGAAAGCCCATAAAAGCTAAGTCACGATAGTGTTTCACCAAAGTATCGCCCTGTTTCTGCATAAGATCTCCGCCCCAAAATCTAAATTCTGCGTTGGTATCTTTTTCTTTTAAAGCTTTCATTAAATTGCTTCCGTGCAAATCTCCGGATGCTTCACCTGCGATGATATAATATTTCATAAATGATAATTGATAGGCGATGAATGATTTTGTCTATTGAAATGACATTTAATCTCAAATTCCAAACATCAAAATTCAAATTATAATTAAGTAAATTTGCGTCAAAGATAATGATAAAAAAATGTCAGAAGAATTTGAAATAAAAAATAAAGTAGCCGCAAGCGGACTGATCAACTTTGACCTTACCGATCTCGTTCCAAAAGGTGTAAGAAAAGGCATTGATCTGAAAGATTTTCTATTTATGGAAATGATTTTAAAAGAAAAAGATTTCCGTGAAAAAGTAGCCGCCATCGACACTGAAGAATACAAAGATGCTTACGTTTACATCTACAATTCGGCAGATGCTATTGTTCCGCTTTGGGCTTATTTTCTATTAACCGCTAAACTTACAGATGCTACAAAGAAAATAGTTTTCGGAAGTGCTGAAAATTTAGAAATCGTTTTAATGCATGACGCCATCAAAAACTATGATTTTTCTGAGATGAACGGAAAAAGAGTTTTGGTGAAAGGCTGCACAGACAAAGCAATTCCGGAAAATGCGTATGTAGAATTGGTCGAAAATCTAAAACCGATTGTAAAATCTCTAATGTTTGGTGAAGCTTGCTCGAATGTACCGATTGTTAAAAATTAAGTAGATGAATAATAAAAAACTTATTCCGTTTTTTCTATTCTTATTTTTCTTAATTATTTACTATTTTTCAAGTTTTTCGAAAGTTTCTTTTGGGGATGGAATTGGTTTTCTTTTAGATGTTGAAAAAGAATCATTTACAGACCAAGCAACTCCATTGTCTCACTTTCTCTACCTAAATACTGCAATTTTTTTGACTAAATATTGTAATGTAGACAGCATTATGACAATGAGGTTGATGTCTATTGTTCCTGCCGCTCTAAGTATTACATTAATCTATAATTTTATCAAAGAATTTATTTCAGAAAACTGGATTGCAATAAGTTGCAGCATTGTTCTTGGACTAAGTTTTACATTTTGGCGAAGCGCTTCTACTATTGAAGTTTATACATTTAATGCAATTTGGATTATCTTCTTTTTAATATTTTCAGTAAAATCATTAAAATCGCCATCTCTAAAAAATTTACTTTTGACTGGCATCTTTCTAGGTGTAAGTATGTGGGTTCATATTCAAAACATTATGCTAATTCCTGCTTATATTGTACTTATCTATCAGCTTAGAAATTCCAGAAAGAATATTTTTATTTCAGCGTCTTCATTTGCATTGATTTTTAGTTTAATGTTCCTCGTTAATTATTTAGCTGATATTCATATAAAGTACACATTTCTTACCGGAACTGGTACTTGGATAGAGGATACTTTCAAGCAAGGCTTTTCAGAATTACTAAAAGATCTTCTAAAATCTTTTCTTTTTCTAGTTTATAATTTTAATATTTTTTTGATTTTTATTCCTTGGGGAATACATGAAATTTTTAAAAATTATAGAAACCTGTTTCCTTTTATTGCAATTTCTTTTTTATTTACTTTTGGCTTTGCAACATTTTATGCGGTTTCAGACAATTATGTTTTTTTCATACCGAGTTATTTTATTGTTATCCTCATCATTAGCCTTGGAATAAAATCACTGAACATGAAATATAATTTGAAAAGATTACAATTTGTAACTTTTCTCATTCCTTTATTTTATATAGGATCTCACAGAATAGCTTCCTCATTAGAAGCCACAAAAGCGTTCCAGCAAGAAAAAGCATATAAGGGCGGTCTTAGTTACTATATGTTACCTTGGTTGCACAATAACTTAGGATGTATTGAATTTACACTTGATAATAAACAAACTAATGATAATGTTGAAGAATTGAGAAAACAATCTTTAGAGTTTGTTCAAATCAGAGAAAAATATCAAAATAGAGACGAAATAATGAAATTATAAATGATTATTAATTTTTAAATTCAGATAATTTTATCATCTTTGATTAAACATAAAAGCATAAATTATGAGTTTAATCGATTTACTTACAGGGAATACAGGAAACCAGGTTGCAGAAAAAGCTGAAACCAAATTCGGAATTAGCAAAAACCAAATCATCGCACTTTTGGCAGTTGCAACACCTCTTGTAATCTCGTACTTGAGAAATAAATCTCAGGACAATGAAGAAGCAGAAGCTTTAAATAGTGCGTTAGAAAAAGATCACGACGGAAGTATTTTAGATGACACTTCGCAGTTGGAAGCAAGACAAAATGAAGGCGGGTCTATACTTTCTCATATTTTTGGAAATGAAAAAAGTACTGTTGAAAATCAGCTCTCACAAAATACAGGAATCTCTATTGATAAGATCGGACCTATTCTGGCAATGCTTGCTCCAGTAATCATGGGGTATATTGGAAAGGAAAAACAACAGAACAACGTTGGAGCAGGAGGTCTTGGTGATCTTTTAGGAGGAATCTTGGGAGGTGCACAAACTCAAGCTCAACAACAGCAGTCAAATCCATTAAACGATATTCTTGGAAGCGTATTAGGTGGTGGACAATCACAATCTTCAGGAAATCCTTTGAATGATATTTTAGGGAGTGTTCTTGGCGGAAGCGGTCAACAAAAGCAACAACAAAGTGGTGGTTTAGGAGATATTCTGGGCGGACTTTTTGGAGGGAAATAATTTTCTCACATTTTAAAAAGATATAGTACCGAAGTGTTTGCTTCGGTATTTTTTTGTAAAATCAGGAAGTAATAAAGTATAAAAAGATTAAGATTTAAAAATCATTTTACTTATAATTATCTAAATCAAAAACAACAAAGATGAAGTTTTGAAAAAAGCAATGAAATGGATTTATAATTAGCAACATGTATCAAATAAATTATTTAGCTTTGTATATTATTTAGATAAAAATAATATTTATGAAAAAAATAATTACTACCACTTTGCTTTTTGGAATTGCTATCTTTAGTAATGGCCTGTTTGCGCAAGAACTTTCTAATGAAAAAATGAAAGTTTTCCAGACAGATAAAATAGAAGATATAAAAAAGGTTTTCAAGAAAGAAGACTTTATTAAATGTTTTGACATTAAAGGAGTTTCCTATAATATGTTTTCTTTAAGCGCAAGGTATGAAAGAGTAAATGTTATCAACTATTTACTTGCAAACAAAATAAGCGTAAACAAGTCTTGTAGCGACGTTACACCATTAATGTATGCAGCAATGTATGGATACACAGATACCGTAAAACTTTTCTTAAAAAACGGAGCAAAAAAAGAGACAAAAGATAGCAACGGCAAAACAGCTAAAGATCATGCGTTAGAAAACAACCACCCGGAAACGGCTGCTATTCTTTAGAAAATTTTTACAATACATAACTTAAAACTTCCTTCGGGAAGTTTTTTGTTTTTAAACCCTTCAAAAATATTATCTTTGCAGACGGAAATTCAAGGCTCAAAACATTGAACCTTAAACATTGAACTTTAAACAAATAATTATGTTTCGATCGCACACCAACGGAGAATTATCTCTTCAACATCTTAATGAAGAAGTTACACTTTCAGGATGGGTACAAACCATTCGTGATAAAGGATTTATGATTTGGATAGATCTTCGGGATCGTTACGGAATTACTCAGTTGGTTTTCGACCAGGATCGTTCTACAGCGGAATTGATGGAAAACGCAAAAAAATTGGGACGTGAGTTCGTAATTCAGGTTACAGGAAAGGTAATCGAAAGAGTAAGCAAGAATCCCAATATTCCAACAGGAGAAATTGAAATTTTAGTTGAAAAATTAGAAGTTCTTAATGAATCCCAACTTCCTCCTTTCACGATTGAAGACGAAACAGACGGTGGTGAAGAATTAAGAATGAAATACCGTTACCTGGATATCAGAAGAGCTCCGGTAAGAGATAAACTGATCTTCCGTCACAAAATGGCGCAAAAGGTTAGAAATTATCTTTCAGACGAAGGGTTTATTGAAGTTGAAACTCCGGTTTTAATCAAATCGACTCCGGAAGGAGCGAGAGATTTCGTTGTACCTAGCAGAATGAATCCGGGGCAATTTTACGCATTGCCACAATCTCCACAGACTTTCAAACAATTATTGATGGTTGGTGGAATGGATAAATATTTCCAGATCGTTAAATGTTTCCGTGATGAAGATTTAAGAGCCGACAGACAACCTGAATTTACACAAATCGACTGCGAAATGGCTTTTGTAGAGCAGGAAGACGTGATGAATGTTTTTGAAGGAATGACGAAAACATTGATCAAAGATATTACAGGTCAGGAATTCGGAACGTTCCCAAGAATGACATTTGCCGATGCGATGCAGAAATACGGAAACGACAAACCGGATATCCGTTTCGGAATGGAGTTCGTAGAATTAAACGATTTAGTTAAAGGAAAAGATTTCAAAATATTTGATGACGCAGAATTGGTTGTCGGAATTAATGTTGAAGGTTGCGCAGATTATACAAGAAAACAAATTGACGAGCTTGTTGATTGGGTAAAAAGACCACAAATCGGAGCTTTAGGAATGGTTTGGGCTAAATTCCAGAATGATGGCGTGAAAACTTCTTCTGTGAATAAATTCTACAACGAGGAAGATTTAGCTAAAATCATCGAGAAATTCGGAGCGAAAGAAGGAGATTTAATGCTAATTCTTTCAGGAAACGAGCACAAAGTAAGAACCCAGCTTTCTGCCTTGAGAATGGAACTTGGGAACCGTTTAGGATTAAGAAAAGGAGATGTTTTCGCACCCCTTTGGGTTGTTGATTTCCCTTTATTGGAATTCGACGAAGAAAGCGGACGTTATCATGCAATGCACCATCCATTCACCTCTCCAAAACCGGAAGATATTCATTTATTGGAAACTGATCCGGGGAAAGCAAGAGCCAACGCTTACGATATGGTTTTGAACGGAAACGAAATCGGTGGAGGTTCTATCAGAATTTTTGATAAAGATTTACAGTCAAGAATGTTTGATTTATTAGGGTTCTCGAAAGAAGAAGCAGAAGCTCAGTTTGGATTCTTAATGAATGCCTTCAAATACGGCGCTCCGCCTCATGGTGGTTTGGCTTTTGGATTTGACCGTTTGGTGGCAATTCTTGACGGAAACGAAGTAATTAGAGATTACATCGCTTTCCCTAAGAATAATTCAGGGCGAGATGTGATGATCGATGCGCCGGCCGCAATTGCTGATGAACAGCTCGATGAATTGGAATTACAATTAAATTTAAAAGCATAAATTAGAAGCGGAGATTTTTCTCCGCTTTTTTATTTAAATAAAAACTATAACCGAAGAAATTTTAATCTACAACACTCCTTGTACCGAAGAAATTTTCAAACAGATTCAACACTATGAATTTAAGAGAATTTGGAAAAAAAATCTCGCAAAAAACAATAAAAATTTATTCGCTGGCACCGTCATTTTACTATTTGCAATAATACTTTTTATTACTGAAGATTATGGATTTGCAGGACTTTTTGGAGGATATGTAATTGCGACATACATCTATTGTTTCTCTTATTATTCTCAATACAAAAAACATAAAAAAAATATTCAGGAATTAATAGCAAGAGAAATATCAAACATCAAAATAAATTCAAAAGATGTAATTTGGGAATTTAATTCTACTCATTTTTGTTTCAAAAACTATAAATCTGAATACAAATTTATTTGGCAGGAAATCACTTACTGTATTCTAGATGACAAATATCTTTACATTACAGCCTCTTCATTCATGCATTTCATTTTAGACAAAGCGAATATTGATGAGAGCAATCTCAACAAAACAATTGCCTATCTTGAAAAAAAATCTCACTTTAAAGAAGTTTAATCACATTTAAAACTTTTATGACAAGACAAGATTTCATTCAATTCATAGAAAATCTCGGAACAGATTTTATGGAAAATAAAGAACAATGAGAAACCAAAAGCATTGAAGATATCGACGGTTTTATAAAACACAGATCAATATGTTGATGTAGACAAAGATAATCGGAAAGTTTTTCACATGTTTTGAAAGGGAGTAGCTTACGAATAAGATCAAAATAATAACGACTCATAATTTTCAACAATTATAAGATCATTTTTTTCTCAAAAGCAACAGAATTTATTAATTTTACTCATACACAAAATTTTGAATGATGAAAACTCCTCTGCAAATCTTACAACAATATTTCGGCTACGACAACTTTCGCCTCGAGCAAGCAAACGCCGTTGAAAATGTAATTTCGAAAAAAGACACATTTGTTCTAATGCCAACTGGTGGTGGAAAATCCCTTTGTTATCAGGTTCCAGCGTTGGTTTTGGAAGGAACTGCCATCGTGATTTCTCCGTTGATTGCTTTGATGAAAGATCAGGTTGATGCATTGCGCGTGAACGGAATTTCAGCTTCGTACATCAATTCTTCGATGTCATTTTTTGAGCAAAATGAAACTTTAAATCAATTAAAAAACGGAAAACTCAAACTTTTATACGTTGCTCCCGAAAAATTAAGTTCGGAAAATGGAGCGTTTTTAGAAATGCTCACGGAGATCAATATTTCCATGTTTGCGGTAGATGAAGCGCATTGTGTCTCGCATTGGGGTCACGATTTCCGTCCGGATTATTTATTTTTAAACGGATTAAAAAAGAAATTCCCAACGATTCCTGTCATCGCATTAACGGCAAGTGCCGACGAAATCACGCGGAAAGACATCATCAAACAACTGAATCTTCAAAATCCATTGGTTTTGATCTCTTCTTTTGACAGAGCCAATATCAAATATTTCGTTCAGTCGAAGCAATCTGTTCTGCAGAATATTATTCAATATCTTAACGAACATCCGGACGATTCGGGAATTATCTACTGTTTGTCGAGAAAAGGCACGGAAGAATTGTCTAAAAAACTGAAGGAAAACGGCATCAATTCCGCTTTTTATCACGCAGGAATTTCTTCATTGGAAAGAGCGGAAGTTCAGGAAAATTTTCTAAAGGACAAAACCCGGGTGATGGTGGCTACCATTGCTTTTGGAATGGGAATAGACAAGAGTAATGTTCGTTTTGTGATGCACGCAGATCTACCAAAAAATATCGAAAGTTATTACCAGGAAACTGGAAGAGCAGGAAGGGATGGTTTGCCGAGTGAAGCCATTTTATTTTACTCTTCCGCCGATGTAATGAAGCTGAAAAAATTTGCAATGATAGAAGGTAATCAGGAACAATCTGAACTGATGTTGCAAAAGCTGAAACAAATGTCCGACTTTGCCGAAATGCAAAAATGCCGAAGACAATATCTCATGGAATATTTCGGTGAAAAACATGATGGAAACTGCAATTCATGTGATTTTTGCCTTAGTGAATTTGAGAATTGGGAAGCAACAACAGATGCTCAAAAATTATTGAGTGCAGTTTTCAGGCTAAAAGAACGATACGGAAAAAACTTAATTATTGATTTTCTGCGAGGCTCCAGAAGTGTAAAAATCACAGACTATATGCAGACTTTGCCCACTTATGGAATTGGAAATAATCACGATAAAAGTTATTGGCAAAATTTGGTTACTCAACTTCTGATTAATGGTTTTTTGAGTGAATCGAATGAAGAATTTTCGGTTTTAAAACTAAATGAAGAAAGCAAATTGGTTTTATTTAAGAATAAAAAAGTCATCTTCAGAAAAGTAAAAGAAAAAGCCAAAGCTGTGAATGTTGATGAAGTAGAGACGGATTATTCAACTTCTACAATCGACAACAATCCAGATTTATTTTTGGATTTAAAAAGCCTGAGACGAGAAATTGCCGAACGAGAAAATGTTCCGCCGTATGTTATTTTTTCGGATGCAACATTACTAGAACTTTCAGCTTATCTTCCGCACACAAAAGAAGAACTTAATGAAATAAGCGGTTTCGGAGCTTTTAAAATCGAAAAATATTGCGAGAATCTTCTGAAAGTCATTCACAATTATTGTGAGATTCATAATTTAACCAGTAGAATTTCCGAAAAGAAACCAAAAAAGAAAACTGCAACGAAAAACACCAAAAAATCTCCGGCAGGAACTTTTACAACGACTTTTCAAATGTTCAAAGCAGGAAACAACATCGAAGAAATCGCTAAAATCAGAAATTTGACTATACCAACCATTCAAAATCATCTGGTTAATTTCATAAAAGTTGGAACTATTAAGCCAATTGAATTGATGGACATTAGCAAACTGCAACCTATCATTGATATTGCAAAATCGCAATCTATTCAATCTCTGAAAGCTATTAAAGAAGAAATCGGTGAGGATTTTTCTTATTTTGAAATTAATATTGCGGTCGCTTATCATCAATCTCAAAAATGAAAAGTACAATTAAATTTAAATTTTCATACGGCACAATCATTGTATTTTCTTCTAAAAATAAAGACAATGAAAGCAATTTGGAACGGTGCCATTGGTTTTGGCTTGGTCAATATTCCTGTAAAGATTTATTCTGCAACAGAAACCAGTAAACTGGATCTTGATATGCTGGATAAATCTGACTTTTCAAATATTAAATTCAAAAGAGTCAACGAAAAAACAGGTAAGGAAGTAAAGTGGGCAAACATTGTAAAAGGTTATCTTATGGATGACAAATATGTTGTTCTTGACGATGAAGATTACGAAGCTGCAAGCCCGGAAAAAACGAAAATTCTTTCGATAGAACATTTTGTAAAAGAAGTAGAAGTTGACTCTGTCTATTTTGAAACTCCATATTTTCTAGAACCGCAGAAAAACGGGGAAAATGCTTACAGACTTTTAATTAAGGCTTTACAACAAACTAAAATGGTCGGTATAGGAACGTTTGTTCTTCGCGACAGTGAAGCGATAGGAATGATTCGACCGTACAATGATGAGGTTCTGGTTTTAAACCGTCTCAGATTTGATCAGGAAATCAGAGATTACAAAGACTTAAAAATTCCAGCCAAGAAAGCGCCGAAACCAGCCGAGCTGAAAATGGCTAAAAACCTGATCGAGCAGTTATCTGAACCCTTCGATCCTACATTTTATAAAAATACATATTCGGAGGAATTGCTTAAAATCATTAAGAAAAAAGCGAAAGGTAAATCTGTTAAGCTGAAAAAATCTGAACCAGCAAAACAGGGAAAAGTGATTGATTTAATGGCACAGTTAAAAGCCAGTTTACAAAGTCCGAAATCTAAAAACGCTTCTTAGTTATGGCACTTAAAGATTATAATGATAAAAGAAAGTTCGATGAAACTACCGAACCGAAAGGAAAAACAAAAAAAAGTGATGACAAGCTGATTTTTGTGATACAGAGACATGCTGCCTCAAGGTTGCATTATGATTTCAGACTGGAAATGGAAGGCGTTCTTAAAAGTTGGGCTGTTCCGAAAGGACCTTCATTAAATCCTGATGACAAACGTTTGGCGATGATGGTAGAAGATCACCCATACGATTATAAAGATTTTGAAGGAAATATACCGGAAGGAAATTATGGAGCCGGACAAGTTGAAGTCTGGGACAGCGGAACTTATGAACCTTTAAACCAAGCCAGCAAGCTTTCTGATGAAAAAGAATTGTTGAAAGAACTAAAATCTGGTTCGCTAAAATTTATCCTTCACGGCAAAAAACTGAAAGGTGAATTTGCATTAGTGAAAATGAAAAATACTGATAATAACGCATGGCTGCTAATAAAACATAAAGATAAATTTGCAAAAGATGAATACGATGCCGAAGAAAATGTTTCACCGAAATCATTAGTCTCAAAATTTTTAGAGGAAAAAAAAAGCCCAAAAAGCAGCAAAAAGAAATCATAACTTCTCAAACAAAACATAAATTTCAACGATTCAATTCTTTAGTTGATGAAAAAAAACTCGAGAAATTCATCAAGCCAATGCTTGCAAAATCTTCTGACGAGGCTTTTGATGATGAAAACTGGATTTTTGAAATCAAATGGGATGGCTATCGTGCTGTGGCTGATTTAAGCAAAAAAAATCCATTATTCTACTCCCGAAACGGCATTTCTTTTTTATCAAAATTTCACACAATCGTTGAAGATTTCTCTCATCAAAAACACAAAATGATTTTGGATGGTGAAATTGTAGCTTACGATGAAAATGGAAAACCAAGTTTTCAATTATTACAACAAATCGGCGACAATCCGAATCTTGCTTTAACGTATCAGGTTTTTGATTTACTCTGGCTAAACGGACATTCTACCGAAGAATTGCCTTTAATTCAAAGAAAAGAGCTTTTAAAAGATGCATTAATTGAAACCGATCTTATTAAATATTGCGATCACGTTCCTGAAAAAGGAATTGATTTTTTCAGTCAGATGAAAAAAATGAAACTGGAAGGGATGATTGCTAAAAAATCTGATAGTATTTATACTGAAAATAGTCGAAGTACCGATTGGCTCAAAATAAAATTCACCAATACCGAAGAAGCAATAATTTGTGGTTTCACAGAACCAAAAGGATCCAGAAAAGCCTTTGGAGCATTAATTCTTGGGAAATACATCAATGATAAACTCATCTATTCGGGGCACACCGGAACCGGATTTAATAATGAATTATTGAATCAGCTTCATGAGAGACTGAAAAAATTAATTGTAAAAACTTCACCATTTGAAACCATTCCCAAAACCAATATGCCGGTTACATGGACCAAGCCCGAATTGGTTTGTGAAATAAAATATTCTGAAATTACAAAAGACGGAATGTTCCGCCACCCTGTATTTGTAGCGATTCGGGAGGATAAAGATGCAAAAGAAATCAGCAATTCCATCCCAAAAAACACTCAAAAAACCACCAAATCTAAAAGTATGAAAACTAAAAAAAATACAGAAAATACAGAAGATGAGTTTGAAAATGATAGTGAAATTAAACTGAACCGACATACAATAAAACTCACGAATCAGAACAAGATATATTTCCCGCAAGATGAGGTCAGCAAAGGGGATATTGTGGAATATTATCAGTCGGTCGCTGAATACATTTTACCACATCTGAAAAATCGACCGCTTTCTTTAAACCGTTTTCCTAATGGAATTGAAAAATCCGGATTTTATCAAAAAGATGCTGGTGACTCTTTCCCTGACTGGATCAAAACAACAAAAGTTTATTCTGAATCTACAGATAAATACATTGATTACGCCATCTGTAACGATAAAGCGACATTAGCCTATCTGAATAATCTGGGTTGCATTGATTTTAATCCGTGGAATTCTTCGCTTCCTGATTTGGAACATCCTGATTATCTGGTTTTAGATCTTGACCCTTCGAAGAAAAATAGTTTCGATGATGTGATTGAAACGGCTCAACAAGTGAAAGAAGTTTTAGATTTAATAAAAATAAAAGGTTATTGTAAAACTTCCGGCAGTACGGGAATTCATATTTATATTCCAATGGGTGGCAGTTACGATTATGATCAAGTAAAAGATTTCGCCCATATTCTGATGAAGCAGGTGAATGACAAACTCCCTAAAATCACGACTTTAGAACGCAGTCTTCAAAAAAGAGACGACAAAAAGATCTATCTCGATTATCTTCAAAACCGACAAGGGCAAACTTTGGCAAGTGTTTACAGCATCAGACCGAAAGAAGGAGCATCCGTTTCGATGCCGATTGAATGGAACGAACTGAAAAAAGGATTGAAGCCTACTGATTTTACTATTGAAAATGCCTTGGAGCGAATTAAGGAAAAAGGTGATTTATTTAAGCCTGTTTTAGGAAAGGGAATTGATATGATGAAAGCGTTGGAATTGTTGCAGGATGTGGAGTAATTATCAATAAATTGAACATACCTAAAACTAATGAAGATCCTTACACTAATTTTATTTCTAACATTTTTTATTAGCTGTTCTGATAAAGAATCTTTCAAGACTTCTTCTAATGAGCGACCAAAATATGCACTTGAAAATATTTTAAATTACAATAAAGAAGATTCAATATTTATAGAATCTCGATTTGCAGACTGTGGCGAATGGGGAGGTCATAATGAAATAATAAAAATTTACCGTTCAGAACAAAAGCTTAAATTGACATATATAAAATTTAAGGTTGATTGCGAAATTAGAGATTCAACTGGCTCAATTATTCAAGACAAAAAATTTAAAAAACATATCTTATTATCAAATTCACAAAAGTTGGCGCTGATGAAATATGTAAATGAGCTAATGAAATTTAAATTTCTCAAAGATGAAATTTCGCATTCCGGAAATTCTTTTGCATTAAGTAATACAAAGGGAGATTTGAAAATTTCCCATTTCGGAAATCAGCCATTACTTTTAACCAGCTATAACAATTTAATGACATCATTAAATTTGCCAAGAGTAAGTTTTGAAAATAGATAACTAAGGTAATTTCGCCACCAAGCTTTCCGGCAATATTTTCAAAATAAAATAAATCAGTTTCCATTTAAAGTTTGGGACAATCGTGAAAGAATTCCCTGCATTCACGATATGCTTTGCTACATAATCAGGCTCCATCAGAAGGCTTTTATTGAGGTCTAAGCCAGCATTAATTTTTGTATTAATATACCCGCTTATCAAAACATTGACCTTTATATTTCTTTGCGCTAATTCCTGCCTTAAACCAGCCAAATAAGTCGTGAAAGCTGCTTTTGTACTTCCGTAAACGAAATTACTTTTGCGACCTCTCACTCCGGAAAGAGAAGATAATCCGATAATTCTCTCTAAATTTTTATTGCTTTGATCCATTGCAATTATATTTAATACAGAAACGGCTCCCATGTAATTGACTGTCATCATTTGTTGAGCTCCTTGGAAATTGCTTAAAGCTTTTTCATTATCAACTAAAAATCCTGCTGCGTAAACTACTAAATGAGGTTTTGTTGGAAGTTCATCATAAAATTTCTGATGTGAATCAAAGTCTGAAGCATCAAAGTATAAAACAGAAACCTCTGACAAGTTATTTTTATTAACAAATTCTTTCAGAGAATCTATACTTCTGGAAGCTGCAATAATGGCAAAACCTTTTTCAACATATTGTAAAATACATTGTTTGGCAACATCGGAATTGGCTCCGAGAATGAGAACGGTTTTGTTTTGATTCATTTTGTAAAGATAAATTAAACCTTATAAATTAAGAAAATTATCATCCGAGGAAGGTGAAATTCGTTACAATTTTAAATTGAAACAGTAAGTTTTAGTTAAGAAACTAAGATTATTAAGATGGATTCTTTGCTGCGTTCTGAATGACAATTTTATCGACTAAAAAGAATCAGCGTGATGACTTTTGGTCACCACGCCGAAACACAATATTATTTAAAACTAAAATTATTTCTTTTCAGTTTCGATAACTTCTTTTTTGTCAGCAGCTTTCGTTGCTTTTTCACCGAAACGGTTATCAGTAAACTCTCTTGAGATCGCTGCTTTTTCAAATTTCAGTTTCCCGGAAAGAGTTTCGATAACTACTCCGTCTTCCTGAATCTGAGCTATTCTTCCGTGAAGACCAGAAGTAAGTACTACTCTGCTTCCCACTTTCAGCTCTTCCTGAAATTTTTTCTCCTGCTTCTGCTTCTTCATCTGTGGTCTGATCATCAGAAAATAAAATCCGACAACCATCACCCCCATCATCATCAACATGGTAGTTGAATTTCCTTGTGCAGGTGCTTGTAAAAATAATGTTAACATATTCATTTTTTATGGTTGAATATTGGCATTGAATGTCAATTTTACCGGAGCATTTTCTACGTTAGCAAAAACATCAGCATATTTTTGTACGCTTCCGTCAAAGTTTGAAGAATCAAAGCTTAACGTGATTTTTCCTTTTTTACCCGGCATAATTGGTTCTTTTGTAAATTCAGGAGCAGTACATCCGCATCCAGGTTTTACTTCAGAGATAATTAATGGGTTTGTTCCTGTGTTGGTAACCTCATAAACGTGGTTTACTTTTGCACCTTTTTTAATATTTCCAAAATCGAAATTGCTTTCAGATAATGCAATTGTTGTGGTAGGCTGGTTAGATTTTACAGGTGCTGCAGCTTCAGTTCCCGCTACTGTAGGAGTTACCGGTGCAACTGTAGAATCTGCAACAGGAGCATTGGTAGAATCTACACCAATAACTTCTGGGTTTTGTACTTCTTTATTTTCTTTTTTACAAGAAACCAATCCGAAACCGATTACAGACAAAGCAATAATTGATAATGTCTTTTTCATATTAAATTAATTTTAATTTATATTCTATTTAAGTCTTTACAATATTTATCTAAAATTCCATTGATGAATATGTTGGAACGATCTGTAGCAAATACTTTTGCAATCTCAATATATTCATTAATAATAACTCTTGAAGGTGTAAATGGAAAATTGTCAAGTTCCGAAATAGCAATCGTTAAAATAACTTTGTCCATCAATGCTATTCTTTCCAAATCCCAGTTTTCAAGACGTTCAGAAAGCTTTTTCTCATTGGCTTCCCAGTTATTTAAAGTATCTCTCAGAAGTTTGCCTGCAAAATTTTTGTCTTCATCATCTTTAACCATTTTAATCAAAGTACGGCTTTCTTCATTTTCTTTCAGAAAACCAATGGTCTTCTGAACCATTGAGTTTGCAATATGAATATCGTCTGACCAAGTAAGTTCTCTATCACTTATATAATCATGAAAATCTTCGTTTTCGGCAATATATCTTAAAAATAATTTCCCGATAAATTTCTGGTCATCTTCAAAAGAATATCCATCTTCCTTCATAAAATCCTGATAACGCTTTCCTGCTGTCATACGTTGGAAAGTTTTCACCAACATATCATCGTGCAAGTCCCATTTCAAGTCTTTATGCTGACCCGTGAAATACAATCTCTCAGGGTTTTCCTCAAGCTTTTTTAAAACCTGATTATTGATAAATTTTTGATTGGGGTTGACATCTGAATCAGTTTTAAAGTATTTGTTCTTACCAATTTCCATTTGGTTTTCTGCAAGGTCTTTCAGACCAACCAAAAAATTCAACTGAAAAATATAGAGATTATAGATTTTCTCTATTCCCGAAAACATGTTTTTTTCTAACACATCAAATTTTATCGGATTTTGGTAGTACGAATACACAGTTTCTACTACTTTTTCACGGATTTGTCTTCTTCCTAACATTCAAAGAGCTTTTTATGGGTGCAAAGATATGAAATTTAAAATTTATGAAATTCTCTGTCTCCCTCAATTTTTGTAATTTTGTAAAACTTTATGAAAGCACTGAAAACTCTGAACCCATACTTCTGGAAGCACAAAATATTATTATTTTGGGGGTTCCTATTTATAATTGCCAGTAATTTTTTTAATATCTATAAAGTACAGTTTGTCGGGAAATCAGTTGATGTGCTTGCAAATAACTTAAAAGAACAAGAAAATGTAGGTTTTAGTAGTGAAGTACTAACTAATGTTGCAATCATCGTCGGCTGCTCACTTCTTACCGGCTTTTTTACTTTTATGATGCGACAGACCATCATTGTTGCCTCCAGAAGAATTGAGTACGAACTGAAAAATAAAATTTACAGACATTATCAGGATTTATCGCTTACAGATTACAAGCAGACAACGATTGGAGATTTAATGAACAGATTAAGCGAAGATATTGTTGCTGTAAGAATGTATCTGGGACCTGGCGTAATGTACGTGATCAATTTGGTTGTATTATTATTGATTACCAGCTTTTATATGCTCACAACCGATGTCTCAATGACAGTTTGGACGTTGTTGCCACTTCCCATCTTGTCTTACATCATATTTAAAGTAAGCTCTATCATCAATAAAAAATCAAAAGTGATGCAGAAGAGCCAGTCTGCCATTTCTACTTTTGTACAAGATAGTTTTTCAGGAATAAGAGTGGTAAAATACTTTGCAAAAGAAAAATATATTCAAAAAAATTACGGCGTTAAAGTAAGCGATTATCAAGACAAAGCTTTAGATTTAGCAAAAACAGAAGCCTATTTTTTCACAATTATTTTGTTTGTAATAGGATTGTTGAATGTTGCTGTAATTCTGATTGGTGGGCAAAAATATATTGCCGGTGAGCTTACGGTTGGTAAAATTGCAGATTTCTTCATGTACATTAATATTTTGATTTGGCCGTTTTCAATGGTGGGTTGGGTGACGTCGATCAATCAAAGAGCAGAAGCTTCTATGCAGAGAATTAATGAGTTTTTGGAAAAGCAGTCTGATATTTATAACAAAAACTTTGAAAACTATCCTATTAAAGGTGATATTGAGTTCAGAAATGTATCTTATGTCTATCCAAATACAGGCATCAAAGCATTAGATAACTTAAGTTTTAAAATTGGTGCCGGAAAATCTTTAGCCATTATGGGGAAAACCGGTAGTGGAAAATCAACCATCGCCTTACTTCTCTGCCGACTTATTGATCCTACTGAAGGTGAAATTCTGATTGACGGTAAAAATTTAAAAGATCATAATCTTGAAAATTACAGAAACTTTATCGGATATATTCCACAGGAAAGTTATCTATTTTCAGATTCTATTGAGCATAATATCGGGTTTTCTATCGATAATCCTACTCACGAGAAAGTGGTAGAATATTCTAAAATTGCAGACGTACACAAAAACATTGTTGAGTTCAAGGAACAGTACAAAACCATGGTAGGAGAACGTGGCGTAATGCTTTCGGGAGGTCAGAAGCAGAGAATCTGTATTGCAAGAGCATTGATAAAAGACCCTAAAGTCATTATTTTTGATGACTCACTATCGGCTTTGGATACAGAAACCGAGCAAAATATTCTTGAAAATATTGATACTAAAATCAATAATGCGACTTCTATAATCATCACACATAGAGAGTCTAGCGCGCAAAGGGCCGACAAAATTCTTAATCTTAGCGAAATTACCAATTCTGCAACCGCATAGTCAAAACATTTGGAATTGTTAAATAAATCATAAAAAAAATTTTGTGATTGAAAGAAATATTTTATATTTGTTCTTAACAAGATTAAAAAAAATATCTAATAATGAGTGAATACAAGGAACGCCATGAAAATGAAATTTTCACTAAGGTGTTAAAAGCGGGGAGAAGAACTTATTTCTTTGATGTGCGAGAGACTAAAGCAGGAGATTATTATCTTACGATTACCGAAAGCAAAAAGAATTTCGGAGAGAATGGAGAAGCTACATTCGAGAAGCATAAAATTTATCTTTATAAAGAAGATTTTAAGAGTTTTCAGGAGATGTTTAATGAGTCCACAGATTTCATCATTAATGAAAAGGGTGAGGATGTTATTTCAGAAAAGCATGATAAAGATTTCAAAAGCAGAACATACACAATAGATTCTGACGACGAAGTTTAAATCAAAACATATCTAAAAAAACACAAGCATCTGAAAAAGGATGCTTTTTTTATGAATAACTAATTCCAATTTCATGTTGGAAAAATGCTATTTGTAAAAATAAAAAACACATTTTCAAAAAGAAAATGTGTTTACTGTGGGTGAATGAGGGGTCTCGAACCCCCGACCTCCGGAACCACAATCCGGCGCTCTAACCAACTGAGCTACAATCACCGTTTTGGTGGTGCAAATATAAGAAAGATTTTTTAATTACAAAATAATTCCATCAAAATTTTTCATCGCAATCAGCTTCTCAGTCGTAAATCCCTCAGCATAAGCAACTCCCGATAATCGACCTAAATTCTGGGCACGATATGTCAAACTTTCATAAAAGTCTTTTGTAGCAATTGGAGTCACCGGCTCTTTAGATGCTGGATCATAAAACTGAGTTTTAAATGCCATACAGGCCTCCAGCTTTTTTTCAAGATGTTCTGAAATATCAATGACAAATTCCGGTTGAATTTCTTTCCATTGAATATAGTGGAATATTTGTTTAGGTCTCCATACTTCCTGAATCTCGCCTTCTAAAACAGTTTCTATCTTTCTCAGCCCAGATAAAAAGCACGCATCCGACACTAATTTCGCTGCTTTTGCATGATCCGGATGTCTATCATCAATTGCATTAGCTAAAACGATTTCTGGTTGGTATTTGCGGATCATTTTCACAATCTCCATCTGGTATTCTTCAGAATTGACAAGGAAACCATCTTTTAGCCCTAAATTCTCTCTGGCAGCAACTCCCAAAATTCTGGCAGCTTCAGTCGCTTCTTCTTTTCTTGTCTCATCTGTTCCCCTAGTGCCCAATTCACCTTTGGTTAAATCAACGATAACGCAGGTTTTTCCTTCTGAAATTAATTTAGCAATTGTTCCACCACAACCCAATTCAACATCATCGGGATGAGCTCCAAAAGCAAGTATATCTGTTTTCATAATTTAATAATAATTTAAATGATGTAATCGCCTTCAATTTACCTAATAATAAGAGCAACTCATCAAATTCAAAGATAAGGTTTAAACAAAAACTTCCCAAACATTACGAATGGGAAGTTGTTATATCAATAATTTAATTTTTAAATTACTTATTTATTTCTGCATTTAATTTTACAGCATCCTGATAAGCAGGGTCTAGCTGTAAAGATTTTGCAACATAATCCTTTGCTTTAGCAAGATCTTTATCTTTTTCAAGATAAGCAACCGCAAAGTATGCATAAGCAAGAGTTTGCTTGTTAGCTTCCACTTCTGCTGGTTTCACTGTAGAAATAAATTTCTCGTAAGAAATTTTTGCTGCATCATTATTCCCAGCTTGCTGATAAGCATAACCCTGGCTGTAATATGCCGGTGCCCAATCTGGAAGCAATGTGCTCATTTTTTGCCATGTTACCACAGCTCCATTCCAATTTTTAGCATCTTGGTAAGCATTTGCCAATTTGTATAAAGCATCAGAGTCTTGTGGGTTTGCAGCAACTAATTTTTTGAAAGATTCAATTTCCGGAGAAGTTGGTCCAGCATTTACAGCAGCCTGAGAAGCTCCTCCACCATTGATTTTAGCCAATTCCATATCCCACTTCATTGTTTCATCTTTAGCCGCCTTAGCTAAACCAATTTTTTGCTGTGCTTCTGCCTGTAAAGCTGATTTTTTAGCTGCATCAGTTTCAGTTTTAGCCAAACCTGCAGCAATTAATCCCATCAAACCTTGGTCAGCAGGCTGAATTCTTGATTTTTCAGCTTTAGACACGAATGAATCCATATTTTGTTTAGCTTCAGCATATTGACCATCTGCATAATTAACATATGATCTTAACTTAAACTTAATAGGATCATCAATTTTGTCAAAGATTTTATCTAAAATAGCTTTTGAATTTGCATAATCTTCGTTAGTGAAATACAATTTTGCAATCTCTAACTGAGTATAAGGATCTTCATCTGCATATTTTGTATAATTAATCAAATCCTGAGTTGCTTTTGCATTCTCCTGATACTTGATGTCATAAGCCGCCAAAGCCTTGTAAGCCGGCGCATAGGTAGGATCTGTAGCAATTGCCTTATCAATACTAGTTTTAGCTTGTTGCCACTGCTGAGCAGCCATCCATAAAGTTCCTATTCTTGTATAAACAGAAGCTTTATTTTTTGCTAATGGTAATGCATTGTCATAAGCTGTCATCGCATCTCCAGGAACTCTTTTTAATCTGTACGCATCACCTAAAGTATAGTAATAGTAAGCAGGAACATCTTTTCTGGAAGCTCTTTCAATAGCTTTATTCAAAAATTGAATCGCAAGATCCGGAGAGTTATTTTTTTCAAATAATGTTAATGCTTCAGCAGCTCTGAACAATACTTCAGCATCTTTTTCTCTAGAGTCTGAAACAATTTTTTGGATCTCTGCAATAGCAGATTTATCACCTTTTCCAAGTTTAACCGTAGCTAAACCAATTTGATTTAAATAACTTTTTTTACCAGCAGCTAATCCTTTATTGAAGTTTTCTGTAGCCTGAGCAAAATCTGGTTCACCTTGTCTTAAAAAAGAATTTCCTAGGTAGAAATAATTTTCTGCTGTAGGTTCTTTTGCAATCATAGACGCGAAATTGGTTTTCGCAGCAGCAAATTTATCGCTATCCATGCTGTTAATACCATCCAGTAATGTCTGTGCAAAGGCAAAATTGGTAAAAAATACCACTGATGCTCCTAAAGCAATCTTCTTTACATTCATAATCATTATATCTTTCATTATTATTTTTAAATATGTATTCTAAAAAACCGAATTATAAATACACAATTTTCAGACCAATATAATAAATCGGTTTGAGAGTTGCTATTTTTTAAGATTTTTTAACGCATCTGTACTTCTCTGCGATAAAGATTGTAAGGTTGCAATCCTTCTTTCTGAACAATTTTTTGGCCCAAATGTGTACAAGAATATCTTATAAAGCCATTTGCAATGTTGAAGCCTCCTTCGTTAGTAAGAAAATACAATACCCTTGTAAAAGGATATTTCATCTCACGAAGACCTTCAAAATCGGGAGAATGAGTTTCTTTTCCATTGACAACAGGAAGAATCTTTATCATACTTCTTAGTTTCTCAGCTTCTTTATCATAAGGCCGACTTATTGTATTCAACCCAATTACACCTATTTTATTTGGATATTTATTTAATTCTTCTATCAAGTTTACACTTCCTGGAATAATTGAAAATTTCAAATCTTTAGGAAGTTTATTTAGTTTTTGAGCCACAAAATTTAGGTTGCTGGAATTTGTTCCGTCGAAAACAAAATTTTTCTCTTCCGACTGAAGACCGGAAGTTATCTCTTCCATTGTGATATTTTCCTTTTTAGAATCTTTGGGTACAAAGAATACAATAGCATCTGCAGCAAATTTAGCAGGTACAATTTTCATGTCTACTTTTTCTTCGTAAGCCTTAATTTCTTCAGGAGATAATTCTTTGGACATTACTGCAATTCGCGCTTTATTATTTAGGAGATCAATAAATCCTAAATCTTCCTTCTTGGTAACTACTTTTATTTTTGTATCGGGATATCCAATCATATAACCGTCTGCCAAAGCTTCAGTAATACTTTTAAATGACTCATCGGTTAAGATTGTCATTTCACCTTTATTATAGGAAGCCTTATTTTCCTCTTTTTTTGAACAGTTAATCATTAAAACCGTACAAAAAAAGGCTGAAAAAAATGCTCTAATTTTCATCTTCATCTGTATTTCTGAATTTTTTTATTACTCTCCATATTCTGAAGATACCGTAAAGTATTAATACTGCTCCTAGAGAGTATGCATATATGGGCTCGAGGAATTTATACACCATCATTACGATTCCTAAGACAACGTAACAAATTCCTGCGACTAAGGATAACCAATTGAACATCATACAACAAAAATATTAAAAAAAATAAAAAGAGAAGCATATGCTTCTCTTTTTTAATTATTATTTAAAATAAACTAATAACTTATTCTGGCGGTTGCATTGCCAATGGAAGTCTGTATCTGTAACGTACAGCTTTACCATTAATTTTTGCAGGAGCCCATTTGTTTTTAATAGATTTTACGGTTCTTACTGCTTCAGAATTAAAATCTGAATTTTTACCAGTTACTTTGATATCAGTAATACTACCATCTCTTTCAACTACAAATGTTACTTCACCTTTTACCACTCCGTCTGCACCTTCAATTGCCGAACTGTCAAAGTTCTCTCCAACTTTTTTTCTAAAGGCATTAATTCCTCCAGGGAATTCTGCAGTTTGCTCAACCTCGTTATAAACCTGAGTTTCACTTACCTGCGGCTTAACTTCAGCTGTAGAAGTTTTATTACCTGTAGATGGTGGTGGTGGTGGCGGTGTATAAGCAGGAGCTTTCACTCCTTCCTGAGCTACCAAACCAGTAGTAGTTTCTAATTGCTTAGAAATTGGCGGCGGCGGAGTTTCCACTTTTGGAGCTTTCACCGGTTCCGGAACTACGTTTTGAATAATCTCAATCTTTTCCTCTTCCACTGGTGGCGGAGGTGGTGGTGGTTCTTCTTCTTTTGGCTGCTCGATAATAGGGTCTTCTTCGATAATTTCAACCAAATCAGACTTTACCTCTACAGCTTCTTTTTCATTCATACTTTTAATAGTCATATAAATGAAAGGAGACAAAGCAGTAACCAAGAATAATCCTGTACCGATAAGAAAAGACTTTGTCAGTAATCTAGGATACTGATGTCTAAGATCGTACGCACCATATTCTTTATTTCTATTTTCAAATACAATCTCGTCTAAAGTAAGATTTTGATTGTAAATATTTTCATCTGCCATTATGTTGCAAATTTAAATGTTAAATTACTTTGCAGCAACTAAAATTAGTTACCTACTTTCTTATCATAAACAGCTTTCTCATAAGGCTTAAGATCGGTTACCCCGTATCTTTCGCTTTGTGTAATTGCCATCTCGTCAAGAATGTCTACAAAGTTCTTATATACCGCATCATCAGTAGGCTTAATAATCACTGTAAACAGATCTTTCTTTTTAGCCCTTGCTTTTGCTTGCTTAATAATCTCTCTAATCCCTTCTCTATCTAAGCTAGTTTCAATCATCGTCTGGTCGTTAAGACCTGCTTGGTCTTGCTGATGCCAGAAAAGTCTGTTGTCTTTCCCTAATAATAGAGTGATAGAATTCGATAAGTCGATTTCAGTCGGAGGTGGTTTTTGAGTTTCGTCTTTCGGTTTTGCCGGCAGACCCAAATCCATCACATTCGGTTTACTAAACGTTGATGTAAACATAAAGAACATCAGTAGTAAGAAATTAAGGTCAACCATTGGTGTCATATCGACAGCAGGGTTGTTTTTCTTGGATCGAACTTTACCACCTTTGGCGCTCTTATCCTGTACTTGTACTTGTGCCATTTCTTCTTCTTAATTATTCGTTAGGTTTACCTTCTTGAGACGTAATCAACCAAAATTTAAGAAAATCGATATCTCTTAAACCCTCAAATAAACTTTTAACTTTAGGATACTCTGTCGTAACATCACCCTTGATTGCCAGTTTGTAGTCTGCGTTTACACTTAAACTCTGCTCTACCCAATCCGTTAATTGCTTGTTTGTACTATCCATCGGAATCCCAGTAGGACTCTTATAATTTTTCTGCTCATCTTCAGGCAAATCCAAATAGCTTCTCAATTGGTTCATAGGAACTCCAATAGATTGTACTTTTTGGAATGCTGCTTTTTGTTTATTATCAAAAGTAACATTGTACTTTTTGCCCATTTTTTCTAAAAGCTCTAATCTCTCTGTTGCATTTTCTACAGGCTGAAAATAAAATTTCCCGTCCGGTGTAGCATTAATAGTCATTAAACTTGCATCAGGAAGTAACTTCTCTGAGATTGAAGATGGCGGTTTGATCTGCTCCACATCAGGTTTTTTGAACTGAGTGGTCATAATAAAGAACGTAAGTAGTAGGAACGTAACGTCGCACATTGCGGTCATATCCGTAACTACACCATGTCTTTTTGGTTTTATTCTCGCCATTATTTATTATCTAATTATTAAAACTTCTTTTTTTGTGTAAAACACATTCTCACTATTTCTTAGTGGAATTCTGCAAAAGACTGCTGAATGCTCATTGCGATCTCATCGATCTTATAAGTCAATCCGTCAATTTTAGAAGTAAAGAAGTTGTAAAGGATAATCGCTACTGCAGAAGTACCAATACCTAATGCCGTGTTGATCAAGGCTTCTGAGATACCGATTGATAATGCAGCTGCATCCGGAGTACCACCTCCAGCTCCTAAAGCGAAGAATGCTCTAATCATCCCGATTACTGTTCCCAATAGTGCTACTAATGTTGCAACAGTACCTAAAGTAGAAAGAATCATCATGTTTTTCTCTAACATTGGCATCTCAAGAGTTGTAGCCTCTTCGATCGCTTTGTTTAGAGCAACCATTTTTTGCTCTTTGTTTAGAGTAGTATCGTGAGCTAAGGCTTTGTAAGTTGTAAGACCTTCTTTTACAACATTTCCTACAGAACCTTGCTGTCTGTCGCACTCTTCTAAAGCTTCGTCAACTTTATTGCTATTTAATAAACTTCTTACTTTTACTACGAAGTTATCTACGTTACCTGCACCTGAAGCTTTGCTTAAAACAAAATATCTTTCAAATGAGAAAACAATTACAGTAATCATGAATGTTACCAATAACGGTACAATAATACCTCCCATGTAGATCATTCCCAAAAATCCTTCAGGATGCATCTCTTTACCTTCTACATCAGAAAACGCAACTGATGCACCTGCCAATCTTGGATCAGCTTTAAAGTTACCCGGGCTACCCAATACGAATAACCAAATACAAATTCCTATAACTAATAGAATAGGAATAATTACAGCTGGATTAAGACCTCCTGCTTTTCTAGCAACTACTTGCTCATCATTTTTTGAAACATTCATTTCCATATTTAACTAAATTATATTGTTTTAAAATTTTAAAGTTGTAAAATAAAGGCAAAATTAATTAAAATGCAATAGTATCAAATAACATTTTGCCTTTTTTTCATAATGATATTTTAATAAGATTCCGATATCGTAATTATATTTAAATATTTTATTAATATTTTCTAATTTTATAAAATACGTTAGAAAATCAAAAATTTAAAACCTCTAAATTTTTGATTTTAGCAATGTTAAATTTCTTTTAAATTACAATATTAACGATTTTTTTTGGCACAACGATGATTTTTTTAGGGGTTTTACCTTCCAAAAGCATTCCCATTTTGTCATTTTGAAGCACTAAATCTTCAACCTCTTTCGCAGATAATGTTGCAGGAAGAGCAATTTTAAATTTCATCTTACCATTTACACTTACAGGATACTCAATTTCGTCTTCAACCAAATAGTCTTCATTCAAAATCGGGAATTTCTGAAACTCTATAGATTCTTTATTTCCCAGTAAACTCCATAGTTCTTCACAAATATGTGGCGCATACGGAGAGATGATAACGGCTAAAGGCTCTAAAATATTGCGTTTATTACATTTTAATTTCTGCAACTCGTTTACAGCGATCATAAATGAAGAAACTGAGGTATTAAAAGAGAAATTCTCAATATCATACACCACCTTCTTTATTAAGGTATGCAAAACTTTATATTCAGTTTTTGTAGGTTCTTCATCAGACACTTCAAAAACCTCTCCATTAAAGTATAAATTCCAAAATTTCTTTAAGAAACCATAAACTCCGCTTAGACCTTGCGTATTCCAAGGCTTGGATTGTTCTAACGGACCAAGGAACATTTCATACAATCTTAAACCGTCTGCTCCGTATTCATTACAGATATCGTCTGGATTTACAACATTGTACTTTGATTTGGACATTTTTTCTACTTCACGCTCTGTGATATATTTTTCATCTAAAAATTCAGCATCTCTAAATTCAGTTCTCCATTTTCTAAAAGCATCAATATCTAATTCATCCGAAGTTCCTTTTAATAAAGATACATCAACGTGAATTTTTTGAATTTCATTATGATTAACATTTGTAATAACATTAATTCCTTTATAACCTTTCTTGGAAGCAATTTCATCAAGATTACTAATTAAGTTTTTAATCAGAACCTCTTCATCTGTTAAATTTTCATTATTATTTATTTTCTGCTTTACTTTGATAAAATCAGCATAATTATTTTGAATAAGTTCTTTTTGAGTCTTATTTATAATAATTACGGTAGAATCTCCAATGTAACCCTTTTCATCCTTTATAAAATGTGGTTTCATTCTATAAACAAACGCACTCATCCCTAAAATCATCCCTTGGTTGATCAACTTTTGGAAAGGCTCATCTTGATTAATATACCCTCTGTCTTTTAAGAACATATTCCAAAAACGGGAATATAATAAGTGACCGGTTGAATGCTCGCTACCTCCAATATATAAATCTACCTGTCCCCAATAATCCGTCAATTCTTTATTCGCAAAAACTTCACCATTATTAGAATCCATATATCTTAAGAAATACCAAGAACTTCCCGCCCAGCCCGGCATTGTAGATAATTCTAAAGGAAATACCGTTTTATCATCAATTAAATCTATAGCAACCACTTTCTGGTTTGCTTCATCCCAAGCAAAAGTTTTTGAGTTTCCTAATGGCGGATCTCCGTCTTCTGTTGGCAAATATTTTTCAACTTCAGGAAGTTCCAAAGGTAAAGCAGAAGCTGGCAACGTGTATGGCATTCCATCCTTATAATATATAGGAACCGGCTCGCCCCAATAACGCTGTCTTGAGAAAATCGCATCACGCTGCCTGTAATTCGTTGTTCCGTGGCCAATTCCTTTCTTTTCAATCGCATCAATTATTAATGCTTTTGCCTCGTCATAGTTTAATCCGTTTAAGAAATCAGAATTTACACAAACGCTGGTTTTAGAATCAAAAGATTTTTCCTGAACGTCTTCTTCAGTTTCTACAACTTTTTTAATTTCAAGACTAAATTTCTTTGCAAATCTGTGATCACGCTCATCATGTGCAGGAACAGCCATTACAGCTCCCGTTCCGTAGCCCATCAATACATAATCTGAAATATAGATCGGCATCTTTTCATTGCTGAAAGGATTGATCGCATAACTTCCCGTGAAAGCACCCGAAACGTTTTTCACGTCAGACATTCTGTCTCTTTCGGTTTTCTTGGAAGTTTCTTCTATATAAGTATCTACTTCAGCTTTTTGTTCTTCTGTAGTAATTGTTTCCACTAAAGGATTTTCCGGAGCCAAAACCATAAAAGTAGCTCCAAAAATAGTGTCGGGTCTTGTGGTGAAAACCTCAACGATTTCTTCATGCCCATCAACATTAAATTTAACCTGAGCTCCCTGAGATTTTCCGATCCAGTATTCTTGTGAATCTTTCAACGGTTGTGGCCAGTCTAAAGTTTTTAGACCTTGTAATAATCTTTCAGAATACGCAGAAATCCTCATGCTCCACTGCATCATTTTCTTTTGAAAAACAGGGAAACCTCCTCTTTCAGATTTTCCGTCTTTCACTTCATCGTTTGCCAAAACGGTTCCTAATGCAGGACACCAGTTTACAGTCGTTTCCGCTCTGTAAGCTAAACGATAATTTAATAAAATATCTTCTTTATCAATCTCAGAAGCATTTTTCCATTCTTCTGAAGTGAAGTTTAATTCGTCGTTTTGATTGGCATTTAAATCTAAAGTTCCTTTTTCTTCGAAATGTTTGATCAAAGTTTCGATAGATTCTGCCTTGTCTGTATTTTTATTATACCAAGAATGGAATAATTCAATGAAAATCCATTGGGTCCATTTATAATAAGAAGCGTCAGAAGTTCTCACTTCCCTACTCCAGTCGAAAGAGAAACCAATTTTTCTTAATTGTTCCTCATATCTTGTAATGTTTTGCTCAGTTGTAATTGCAGGATGCGTACCGGTTTGTATTGCATACTGTTCAGCAGGAAGCCCAAAACTATCGTAACCAACCGGGTGGAGAACATTAAAACCCTGATGTCTTTTATATCTCGCATAAATATCCGACGCAATATATCCTAGCGGATGACCTACATGAAGCCCCGCTCCCGACGGATACGGAAACATATCGAGAACATAAAATTTGGGTTTGTCTGTTTTATCGGAAGTCTTGTAGGTTTGATTGTCTTCCCAGTATTTTTGCCACTTTTTTTCTATCTGCTGATGATCGTAAAACACTTTTTATTATAGATGTTAGATGTTAGACTTTAGATATTAGAATTAATTTCACTATCAATTCTCAATCTAGTTTCACAAAAATAATGATTATAAAATAAATGTAAATTTAATTCTGAATTAATTACAATATAATCTTATAAACAAAAAATCTCACCTTGCGATGAGATTATATATATTAAAATAGAAATACTGATTATTATTGCGCGATTCTTTTAAAAGTATACGTTGTAGACTTGTATATAGTAGGATCTGTAGTGTCTTCAATTTTCAGATTTAAAGTTTCAGCGTTCAGCAAAGTCACTTTACCTTTATCCGAAACCACAGTTCCCTGATATTTGATTTCGAAGTTTTTCTCAGAAGCATTATAAATATACGTGAAGTTGCGCTCAGAAGTGGTGCTACAAGTTGGCGTTATTGTACCCGCCATATCTTTGTTGGTTCTTTTACCAGAAAAATTTTCATTAAAAACCCATCTTCCTTCTTTCTGACAGTCTGTATAAACTATTTCATCAGAAAATCCGGATCCGTCAGCGGGAACCTGCGTTCTTACTTCTTTTGTTGGAGACCAGGTTCCTACAAGAGGAAATACCTGTTCTGGTGCGTCGTCGTCGTTACATCCTGTAAAAGCTAATAATGATAATCCTGCAAATAATGCTAATTTCTTCATAGATCAAATTTTTCAAGCGTTAAAATTATGATTTTTTTTAAAAATTCAATCATTTTTTTTGAATTTTGATATATAATTTCCAATTCATTGAAAATTCCCCTAATAAAATTGATTACCAAAAACCTTATATTTGCAAAAAAACACGTGCCTGAAGTTTCCATCATTACCCCTTGCTATAATTCTTCTCTTTTTTTAGAAGAAACGATCAGCTCGGTAATGAATCAAACTTTTACTGATTGGGAATGGCTCATTACAGACGACCAGTCAACAGATAACTCGGTTGAAATCATTCAAAAACATCAAGATCACAGAATAAAACTGATTATTGCCGAAAAAAACGGCGGTGCAGGCCATGCCAGAAATCTTTCTTTACAAAAAGCTTCCGGAAGATTTATCACTTTCCTTGATGCTGATGATTTTTGGGAACCTAATTTTCTTGAGGAAATGGTCAATTTTATGAAGCATGAAAATGCAGAAATTGCCTACTCTAATTACGCTAGATGTGATGAAAATTTACTTCCAAAACTTGAAGATTTTAAAGCCGATAAAGAAGTTACTTTCAACAATTTACTTAAAACCTGCAGACTTTCACTTCTCTCATCGATGTACGATTCACAAAGAGTCGGAAAAGAGTATTTCCCGGAAGGCAGTAAAAGAGAAGATCATGTGATGTGGCTCAATTTATTAAAGAAAATTCCTTCAGGAAAGCCACTTCTAAAAACAATGGCAAAATATAGAATGCACGAAAACAGCATCTCAAGAAAAAAACAGAATATCATCAAAGATCAATATCTCGTTTATAAAGACTTCATGAGATTTTCTACATTAAAATCATTGTACTACACCGCAAACTGGGCATTAAACGGATTTATAAAGTATTCGAAAATATTTAATTAATGGAGTATTCTAAAGAATTTAAAGCCGCTTTGAGCCAGCTTTCACCAGCAGAAAAAGACCGTTTAATTTTCAGATTACTGAGAAAAGACGAAATCTTATCTAAAAAATTATATTTTGAATTAATTGATGAAGAAACCGTTGATCAGAAGCGTGATGCAATGGAAGAATTGATTAAAGAAAAAGTAGAATATGCTTCTAAATATATCAGCAATCAAAAATATTTTATTGTACTGATCAGGAAAATAAGTGCACAAATTACCGAACATGTAAAGGTGACGACAGATAAATTCGGTGACATTAGTTTAAATCTTTTATTGATCAATGAAATACTGGAAAGCAACGAAAAACTGAGCCGACAGAAATTCAATGACGTCTACAAACTTTATCTATACATGATTAATAAAATAGTAAAAGCATTAGCCTTAACTAAAAAATTAGATGAAGATTATTGGATGGAAATTGATGAGTACCTTTCAGTTGCGTACGATAAAATCACTGCTAATATTTATCTTGAAAAACTTTTTATCAATAACGGAATAGATTTTAACTGGCTTAATGCCGACAGAATTCCGGATCATTTTGATTTAATCATTAAAGATATTAAGAATCAGGGATTTTTAAAGTGATAAAATTTTCTGAAGAATGAGTTCTGAAGAATTAGGTTGCTTTGTAACAAATTGATCTGCATTTTCAGACATTTCTAAGAGCATCTTTTCATCTTTAAATAGATCTAAAACAAAATAAGCTGCTGACTTTTCATCTTCAAAAGACTTCCCGCCTTTAGCTAAAATTAAATTGTCTGCTTCAGGGTTTTTCTTATAATGATTTCCAAAAATTACAGGTACACCGAAAGTTGCAGCTTCCAGAATATTATGAAGTCCCGCCTCATGAAAACCTCCACCTACAATAGCCACATCAGCATAAGAATAAAGTTTTGACAATAATCCGATGCTGTCGATGATCAATGTTTGAGAGTCTGAGGATTGGAGAGTTGGAGAGGATTTCAATTCGCTGTATAAAATCGCTGAAGGAAAGATTTGTTTTAAATTTTCTACTCTTTTTAGGTCGTGTGGAGCAATAATTATTTTTAAATCCTTATTTTTTTCGGAGATCATTTTGGCAATTTTTTCTTCCGCCTGCCATGAACTACCAAAAACAATTGTCTTTTTATTACTGATAAATTGTTCAACGAAATCGACATGATTATTACAAAGTCTTAATTGCTTTACTCTGTCGAATCTGGTATCTCCGGTTACCGAAGATTTTAGTAGACCAATATTTTTAGCCAAAACATATGAGTGCTGCGTCTGATGAAAAAACCATGTTATATTTTGTTTCAGCTGTTTTACAAACCACTTTCCATACGTTGTAAAGAAAGACTGCCTTTCATAAAATAGTGCAGAAATTACAAAAGTTTTTACATTTTTACGTTTAAGCTCAGCCAGAAGATTATACCAATAATCGTATTTTACAGTGAAAAACAATTCACAATCAAAATGAGAAACAAATTCTTTTACGGTGCTTTCTTTATCGAAAGGAAGATAACAAACCGCGTCTGCAATATGTTTTTTATTGACCACATTTTCATAGCCCGATGGCGAAAAGAATGTGATAAGAATTTTATGATTCGGAAAGTTTTTTTTCAGTTTTTCTAACACAGGAAGTCCCTGTTCGTATTCTCCGAGACTTGCAGCATGCATCCACAAAACTTTATCTGATGCTGAAAAAGCTGATTTAACAATATCTAGAGATTGCCTTCTACCTTCAACTCCTTTTTTAGTTTTATCATTAAACATCGATAAAACTTTCATTCCGAAAATGAGAAGATTCACAAATATGGAATATAAAATAGCCATAGATTATTTATAAATATATGCAGAAATAAGCGCAACCATTAAACTTATAAAAATAACCGGAAGCACAATTAAAATAGGAACTCTCGCTTTTGAACCAGCATTAAAGCTATATCTGATCGTATAATCCTGAATATTTAAAAACAATAAAAGAACTAAAAACAAAAGCCATTTTACAAACAGTATCATAATAAAATACTGAATTTCATAATTCGCCTTTGTAATTTCTACAGGATAATTGGCACTTTCAGGATATTGATTAAGAAAAGTTAAAAGGATAAATGCTCCCAAGCCTAAAGCAGGCATAAAAAAAGCAAATTTTTTAGTTCCGAAATGATCAGGTTTTCCTTGAAAATCAAAATGCGTAGGAATTTTTTCCGGAAGCTTTTTATATATTTTTAAAGTAAATATCCACAAAAGCAGAACCAATACTAAATTCAAAATATCAAAAACAGTAAAAATAATGCCTTCCATAACAGGTTTAAATAATGCTTCTAATTACTCTAAGTTTGTGAGTATGTTTATTCATTTCTTTATTAAAAATCCCACTAGAATCGAGTGTATCTATTCTCACTTTTCCGGAAGCATGAATGATTTTTTGATTGTCGAGCATAATTCCTACGTGAATAATTTTGCCTTCAGAATTTTCAAAAAAAGCTAAATCGCCAGGCTGACTTTCTTCTACGAAACTCAACGCTTCACCTACTTCCGCCTGTTGATAAGTATCTCTCGGCATTTTTATATTGTGAATTTTAAAAACTAACTGTACAAAACCCGAACAGTCAACTGCAAAAAAACTTTTCCCACCCCACAAATATGGGATATTCAGGAATTCTTTTGCCGTTAAAGCAATACTTTCGCGCACATCATGACTTCTTCTTGATGCAACAGCCGGAAACTCCACTTCAGAGCCCATCGACAAAAGCGTTTTTCCCTCAAGCGTCATTATCGATGAAAAATCTTCAGTAATCATCGTAACTTTTCTGTTGGCAAGATATTCTTCAGTGACAGGTTTTATTTGCTTGGTATCCATCCAGCCTTCATAGCCGTCGTAGTGCATTTTTATTTTCGTCCAGTTTTTATTTACTTCCAAAATATCTGCACTTTCACCATACAAAATTTCGGTAACGATTTCCGCTCTATCCGAATTTTCGGCACGAACAGGCGCAACGGTAACGATACAAATTCCTTTATCCATCAATTTATATTAAGGTTATAGGTTGAGGTTGAGGCTGCGAAAAATACGCTGTAAAATCTTAACCTTAAACTCAGCCTTATTTTATTTCCTTCTTAAGAAGTTTACTCCGTCACGCAAAGGTAGAATAACATTTTCAAAATCTTCATCTTTTGCCGCCAAATCATTAAGCTCTTTAATGACCTGAGTCGATTTCTGCTTAGGATTTTCTTCCAGAACTTTTCCATACCAAAGTACATTATCAAACAAAATTACTGAGCCCGATTTTGTTTTTGGTTTTATTAATCTGAAATATTCAGCATAATTTTCTTTGTCAGCATCAATAAAAATCAGATCAAAAACCTCATCGGTATTGCGCAGAAATTCTTTTGCATCCTGAATCTTAAAATCAATCTGACTTGAAAATTTACTTTCAGAGAAATATTTTCTTGGCAGATAAGCCAAATCTTCATTTACATCAAGTGTCGTGATCTTTCCGTCTGAAGACAGACCTTCTGCAAGACAAAGTGTGGCATATCCTGTAAAAGTTCCTATTTCTAAAACATTTTTAGGATTCAGCATTTTTGAAACAATCGTTAAAAGTCTTCCCTGCTGATAACCGGAAATCATATGCGGCTGAGTGGTTTTCTGAAAAGTTTCTCTTCTTAATTTTTTTAGAATTTCAGGCTCGGAAGAAGCATGATTTTCCAGGTATCGATCCATTTCGGGATTTTTTTCTTCAAAAAAACTCATTTTTTTTATTTGTTCAAATTTAATTAAAATAATTCTGTGTCTTAAATGAAAATATAAACTCTCAAAAAATATCCGTGAAAATACGGATTGTTTTATTGATGACACACCGATAACTTTGTGGTACTGCAAAATAGAGAAAGAGGTAAAAATACTCGAATGAAGATGATGAAAACAAATTTGTTACCCGCAAATGGCAAAGATTACACGATTACAAAGCCATCTGTAAAAAATAATTCCCGAAAAAGAAAACGCAGTTTTATCTTGAACCAGATTATAAAGCTTCTGAAAAAAGAAGATGTAGTTTGAAAACAAAAAAATTCCGATAATCACTTATCGGAATTTTTAATTTAAATTTTATCTTATTACTTTTTAGGAGTAATATCCATTAATTTCATAAACTCATCCAGCTTAGGCATGATGATAATTTCAGTTCTTCTGTTTTCAGATCTTCCAGAAACACTCATGTTTGTAGCTTTAGGATTGTATTCGGAACGCCCTCCTGCCGTAATTCTTGCAGGATCTACCCCAAATTGAGTCTGTAATATTTTAGCGATTGCCGTTCCTCTCAATGCAGAAAGATCCCAGTTGTCTCTCGGTAAGTTTGCAGAGCTCAATGGTGCATTATCTGTGTTACCTTCAATCAATACAGAATATTTATCGTAATCGTTGATTACTTTTGCCACTTTACCCAAAACTTCCTGAGCTGCAGGCAAAACATTGTAATCACCCGTTTTGTACAATAATTTATCTGACAATGAAATCATCACAACACCTTTAAGAACTTTTACCTGAACATCCTGATCAGCCATGTTATCCAAAGATCTTTTCAGCTTGTTTGATAAAGCTAAATTTAAACTGTCGTTTTTCGCATTTGCAGAAATCAATTGCTTGATATAGGAATTTGATGCATTGATCTCACCAACCAATTTATCAATATTCGATGAGCTTTTTCCAGTATTTGAAAGACAAGCATCCAAAGACGATTTCAAAGCATCGTGTTGACTTTTTAATAAGTTATTTTCCGCCGTCAATGTAGAATTCTGACCTTTCAGATCCTGAATTTCACGTTGTCTCTCACCAATATTTTCAATACACTGTTTGTAGTTGCCACTTAGGGCATCATACTGCTTCTTACTTACACAAGATGTCATTCCTAACACCACTGCTGAAGCTACTAAAATTTTAAAAATCTTCATAAATAAACTTTTTAAACGATTTCAAAGGTAACAAAATTCATTTTAATAAATAGGATTATCTTTGTACAAAAGAAATTCTGAGCATTATGCTTACACAATCCGCATTCGAAAAACAGCTTCAAAATCTCATTCGATTATCAGAGAACACAACCTATCTTTTGGCGGTAAGCGGAGGCGCAGATTCTATGGTTATGGCTTATCTGTTTAGTGAGTTAAGGAATGCGGAGATAAAATTTCAGATTGCACACATTAATTATAAACTTCGTGGGGAAGATTCTGATTCTGATCAGAAAGTAGTGGAAGATTTCTGCAAAAAGAATGATATTAAATTTCATTTATATGAAGTTTCCGAAAATGATAAGCAGCCAGAAAATTCTATTCAGCTTTGGGCTCGTGAACTTCGTTATCGGTTCTTCCGAGAAATTCAGGCAAAAGAAAATCTAGATTTTTTGGTAACCGCTCATCATCTGAATGATCAGTTGGAAACCTTTCTTATTAATCTTTCAAAAGCTTCGGGTATTAATGGCTTAAGCGGAATTCCGGCCAATGAAAATAATATTTTAAGACCGTTGCTGAATTTTTCAAAAGAAGAAATTTATCAATTTGCTGAAGAAAACAATATTGTATTCCATGAAGATCTTTCCAATAAAAAAAATGATTATCTGAGAAATAAGATCAGGAATGAAATCGTCCCGAAACTTTCTGAAACCAACGATCAGTTTTTAGAAAACTTTAAAAAAAGTATTTCGCATCTTAATCAAACTAAAGATTTTGTACACAAACAAATTGAGATCATAGAAAAAGACCTTTCTGTATTTAACAAAGAGCACAAAATTCTATCAAAAGAAAAGCTGGCTCAGGAAAGCGATTTCGTACAATTTGAGATTTTAAAAAAATACGGTTTTAAGCGAACAGAAGAAATTCAGAAAATTTTCTCGGCAGAAAACGGAAGCTCTTTTTTTTCAGAAGATTATCATTTAACAGTCGATAGAGAAGGTTTAATTTTAAAATTAAAAATCCTTTCACAAAAAATTGACCCTGAAATAATTTTACTTGAAAATTTTGATTCTCATCAAGATCAAATAATGATCGATCTAAAAAGTTATATTGATGAGAATAAGTCTTTCAATTGGGTTTTTGATACAGATAAACTTCATTTCCCTCTATATTTAAGGAAACAAAAAGATGGTGATGAATTTTATCCTTCAGGCTTTTCCGGAAAAAAGAAGGTTTCTAAGTTTTTCAGGGATGAAAAATTATCTGCTTTAGCTAAAGAAAAAATATGGGTTTTGTGCGACGCCAAAGATCAGATTATAGGAATCGTTCCGTTAAGACAAGATCGCAGATTTGAGGCAAAAGCCAACACTCAAAAAACAACAACAGTACAATGGACAGAAGAACAACAAATTCTTTAGCCATAGAAGATTTCAAAAAAAACAGCAATGTAGCATTCGGTATATTGTACCAGAACTATTTTGTTTATGTAAAAAAATACATTCTTAATAATAAAGGAAAATCAGAGGACGCAGAAGATATTTTTCAGGATTCGCTGCTTATTCTTTACGAAAAACTACATAGCGATAATTTTGAAGCGTACACTTGTTTAGGTAATTACATTGTAGGAATTTCTAAGAACCTTTGGCTGAAAAGACTTAAAAACAGGAATTTTTACATAGAATTTCCGGACACTTATTTCATAGAAAACCAGCACGAAATTAATTCTGCCATCGAAAACGAAAAATATTATTGGGAAAAGCTTACCGGATATATTAAAGCTATTTCTTCACATTGTCAAAATTTAATTCAGGATATTTTTGTGCAAAACAAAAGCATTGAAGAGATTCAGGATAAATATCAATACTCCAGCAAGCACAACGCGCAAAACCAAAAATACAAATGCATTGAGCAAATCAGAAAGATAAAAAACGACAACGCTCATTAAAATTTTCACACTGAAAATCAATTACTTATAAATAACCTTTCATCGCACGGGTGATTTTTTACTTTTCTGAGGAACTTAAGTATAAATCTCATTTATGTTTAAAACAATTTTATACAGTGTATTTCTGTTACTTGGAATTGCTATTCAGGCGCAAAGTACAAAAGGAATTAATTTTCAAAAATTAAATCTAGAAGAGGCTAAAAATCTTGCCAAAAAAGAAAACAAGCTTATTTTCATCGATGTATATACCACTTGGTGCGGGCCTTGTAAACTCATGAAAAAAAATACTTTCACAGATGATAAAGTGGGAGAACTTTTCAATAAAAATTTCATCAGCCTCGCGGTGGATGCCGAAAAAGAAGGTATTGACCTTGCAAAAGAATTCAAGATTGTCAATTATCCTTCGTTCCTGTTTTTAGATAAAGAAGGGAAATTAGTGCAATATGATTTCGGATATTACAATGCAACACAGTTTTTGCAGATAGGAAGCAGTATTCTTCAAAAAAGAATGTCACAAAACGACACGAAGTCAATCGATCAGGTAAAAGGAAAAATGGTAGGCGAAAAAGTAGAAAATTTCACAGCGAAAGATCAATTGGGAAAATCATTTTCTTCATCAGCTCAAAAACAGAAAATCATTTTGGTTTTCATTCGCGGACAATGGTGCCCTTACTGCAACAAATACGTAAAAGAACTTCAGGATCTTTCTCCGGAACTGAAATCTAAAAACACAAGACTGGTCATCGTTTCTCCCGAAAAACCGGAATTCATACAGAAAACTATTGAAAAAACAGGAGCGCCATACACCGTCTTATATGACGAATATTATAAAATTGCACAAGCTTTTGATGTTTTATACACCCCAAATAAAGAGACTTTAGATTTTTATAATTCAAAAATAAAAAATGATTTTACAGAAAGTCGATCTGATCATTCCGGAAGACTTCCGGTTTCTGCAACCTTCATTATTAATGAAAACAAAGAAATTTCCTGGAGACATTTTAATACTGATTATAAAGAAAGAGCTTCCTTGGAAGATATCCTTAAACAACTATAAACTTTAGTTTAAAATAATTTAAATCTACACAAATGAAAAATCAATATTTCTACAGTTTTTGCTTTCTTCTGTTTGCAATGACTACAAGCTCATTACAAGCTCAAGGGTGCAGCGATGCCGGATTTTGTACCATAAACAGTTTAAAACCACATCAGAACGATTCTATTTCCGTCCAAAAAAATCAGTTGAAAATAGGTTTTTCTGTCGGGAAAGCAGATAACGACATTACCGCTTACGGTCAATACGCAGAATACAACAGACAAATAAATTCTAAATTTGGTATTAATGCAAAAGTAACTGCGCTTTCACAAACGGGAAATGATATAAGTACTTTTGGGTTATCAGATGTTTATCTGAGTACGAATTATCGTTTAAACAAAAATGTAAGCTTTACTTTAGGCACAAAAATTCCTTTAACAGACGGAAATAAGTCTAAAAACGGAAAAGTTTTACCAATGGATTATCAAGCCAGCTTAGGAACTTTTGATCTTATAGTTGGAGCAGGATATCAGATTAAAAAACTACAGTTGGTCGCTGCTTTACAACAGCCATTGACTCAAAACAACAATCAGTTTGTTGTCGAAAATTATTCAGCAAATTCTCCGTTGAGAAGCTTTCAGACGACCAAAGACTTTAAGCGTAGTGGTGACGTTTTACTTAGATTATCTTATCCTTTCAAAATTACAGACAAACTTCAGATTACTCCCGGCTTACTGAATATTTACCATCTTTCTAACGATCAATTTACCGATACGTTTGGGACAGAAAGAGAAATTGATGGTTCTGAAGGCTTAACGATTAACGGAAATCTGTTTTTCGATTATAATCTGAATGAAACTCATGCTTTTCAACTCACTTTAGGAGCTCCGTTTGTCATACGTGACGTAAGACCGGATGGTTTAACGCGAAGTTTTATCGCCAATCTGGAATACAGTTTTAAGTTTTAAATCAAATCTTAGTAAAAAGCTTTATTTTTGTAGAATTCATTTAATTAAAAATACCTTTATCATATGCGGTCAAATGCTATTCTGAAAATCCTCACATTTACTTTTCTATTGCTATTTGTAGGAATTTCAGCACAAATAAAAAATCCCGTAAAATTCAAATTCACCGTTAACGAATTGGGCAACAATCAGTATGAAGCTGTTTTGAATGCAACGTTAGAAAGCGGATGGCACATTTATTCGAGAGACATCCCGGAAGACACGGGAATCCCAACAGAATATGTTGTTTCAGGGAAAAATATAGAACTGATTGGAAAATTTCAGGAAGTAGGAAAAAAACATGAAGAATTTTCTGAAGCTTTCGGCGGAACGATTATTTACTATTCCAACGCTGCTGGTTTTAAGCAAAAATTCAAATTAAAAGATCCCACAAAAGCTGGAGAAGTTGTTGCTGAAATCACTTATCAGACTTGCGACGACAGAGTTTGTCTTGCTCCGAACACATTAGAATTCAATAAAAAAATTACTCCAACAGGAGTGACAGAAGAAGCTGTATCTGATGATAAAACAAAAATTGCAATAGATTCTGTAAAAGCTGTTGAAACCCTTGTACAAAACCCTGTGAAAGGAGATTCTGCAGTTGTGGAGGTTTCAAAATTGGATCCTAAACAATTAAAAATAGCATCTATTGACATCGCAAAACCATTAACAGATTGCGGTACAGGTTCATCAAAAATTGCTGAAAATTATTGGACATATCTTTTACTAGGTTTCATTGGAGGTTTAATCGCTTTGTTGACGCCATGCGTCTTCCCGATGATTCCATTAACGGTTTCTTTCTTTACAAAAGGGAACAAAAATCCGGCAAAAGGGAAAAGAGATGCTTTGGTTTATGGTTTTTTCATTCTTTTGATATTTGTTTTATTGAGTCTTCCTTTCCATTTAATTGATGGAATTGCTGGAAATATCTTCAACGAAATTTCTACCAACGTTTGGCTGAATATCGTATTCTTTATCATCTTTATTTTCTTTGCAGGAAGTTTCTTCGGGTATTACGATATTACATTACCAAGCTCTATTGCCAACAAATCTTCTAAAGCGGAAGAAGCAGGCGGAATGATCGGTATTTTCTTTATGGCTTTAACTTTGGTAATTGTCTCTTTCTCTTGTACAGGTCCTATTTTGGGAAGTTTATTGGGAAGCGCAATTACAGGTTCGGCAAACGTTCCGATGTTGTTGACATTTGCTTTGGCTGGTTTCGGATTGGCTTGGGCGATTGTTTTCGGATTATTGGCATTATTCCCGCAGGCTTTACAAAGTCTTCCAAAATCGGGAGGCTGGATGAATACCGTGAAAGTAGTTTTAGGTTTTGTAGAATTGGCTTTAGCTTTAAAATTCTTATCAAAAGCAGATTTAGTTTCTAAAACATTCTTAATTAAAAGAGAACTTTTCATCGCAATCTGGATTGTAGTTGCCATCGGATTGGTTATTTATTTATTCGGATTAATAAGATTTCCACACGACGATAAGAAGCCGAAAATTTCTATTGCAAGAAAGATCATCGGAGTTTTAGGAATTGGTTTTGTGATCTATTTAATTCAGGGGTTAATTCCTGCAGAAAGACCAAAACTATCATTATTAAGCGGAATTTTACCTCCTCTGAATGTAAGTTATTTCCATGACGAAAAAGACGGCATTCTGGGAATGCATCCTGAACATGACTTCTTTAACGCTATTGAACTGGCCAAAAAAGAAAACAAACCCATTCTACTCGACTTTACAGGTTACGGATGTGAAAACTGCAGAAAAATGGAAGAATTCGTTTGGAGCGAGCCAGATATTTTACCAATTCTGCAGAACGATGTTGTACTTGCCTCTCTTTACGTGGACGACAAGGAAGAGCTTCCTGAAGACCAAAAAACCAAAATTGATTTAGGAGACGGGCAGGTAAAGAAAGTGAAAACAATCGGTGACAGATGGAGTTTATTCCAAACCGCTAATTTTAATAATAACTCGCAGCCTCATTACGTTCTTTTGACTCCGGATGGAAAAGTAATCAACACTCCGGTTTCAGGTTACATGGAAAAAGAAAAATTTAAAAAATTCCTTGAATGTGGAGTCAATTATTTTAAGAATAACAAATAAAACATTCAATTATAAAATTAAGCCTTATCAATTCATTTTGATAAGGCTTTTTTAATGAAAACAGCAGGCAATTGCCAAAACAAGAATTAATTTTAATAATTTAACATTAAATTGAAAATTTAGGTATAAACTTTGCATCGAATCATTTTAAAGTGAAATAAAATTTCATTGATTTTAAAATTTTGTTCAACATTTAAAAAACTGAATTATGACTGAAGTTATTACAAAAGAAAAATCCGGAGGCAAACAAAACAAGAAACCCATTAAAATCGATATGACTCCTATGGTCGATTTAAATTTTTTATTATTGATGTTTTTCATGTTTACATCAAGTTTTTCAAAACCTAATGTAATGGATTTGGGTTTGCCTGCGAGGGACCCAAATCCTATTCCCTTTAATGATAAAGTAATTGACCAACTTAATCAAATTACTTTTATCATTGGAGAAAACAACCGTATTTTTTATCATCAAAGCAATGAAAAAGACCTTACTGAAGCTGGTTTAAAAGAAACAGACTACAACGGTCTCAATGTTTCAAAAATAATCTCTAAGGCGTATGAAAAAGCTCCTAAAAAAGAAAATTTCACAATCATTGTAAAGCCGACTGATGATGCGAATTACAAAAACTTTGTAGACATGATGGATAATATTTCAATTTCTAAAAAAGAAAGATACGGAATAAGCGATATCAAACCCTGGGAAAAGAAAGTTTACGAAAACGTAATAAAATAACACTTTGAAGCAATATAACTTCATAGTTTTAAAGTAACTTATTTCTATCTTTTCGCCACGAATGCACAAATCTTATTCATAAAACAATTGTATATTCGTGGCGAATAAATTTTTAAAACCTGAGAGCATTTTTATAATGCTCTTTTTTTATATAAATTTGAGCATAAAAATTTCAAACCTTGATGAAAAACATCTTAATTTTAGCCGGAATCGGAATCCTAAGCTTTTCATGCTCAAAAAAAGAAACTACAGAAGTTAACGACAAAGTTGACAGCACAAAAATTGTAGACTCCATCAATGCTGCAAGAACAAAATTGAACGACAGCATTAAAGCTAAAAATAGTGAAAACCGTTTTAGAGATTTCAGTGGAAACCACAAATTCACCTATCAGAATGACAGTTCATCTAAATATTCAGGATCTGTAAAGTTTACAAAAATTGAAGGTGAAAGAGACAATTATAATGTTGCTGGAAGCATTAAATCAGGAAGCAATTCGGTTACCATTACTGGCTTTATGCAGGTAGTTTCTGCAAAGCACATGAATTTCACCGGAGAAATAACCCAAAAAATACCTGAAAACGACAACGGAAAACCCTACACAAGAAAAGGAACTAAAACGTTTGCATCAAAAGATGGCGGAAAAACATACAGACTTCAGGATATGATAAATGGTTCGGGATTTGTAGATTATATCGACATTCAATATTAAAAACTTTACGGTATGCTCAATTTTGAAAAAAAAGGACAAGGAAAAGAGACATTGGTTCTGCTTCATGGTTTTATGGAAAACATTTCAATCTGGAGCGACCTTGAAAAAAATCTTTCAAAAGACTTTACTTTACTAAAAATAGATCTTCCGGGACATGGAAAGTCGGATATTTTAGCTGAAGTTCACACGATGGAAATGATGGCGGAAGAAGTAAAAAAAGTTTTAGATCATCAAAATTTAAAAAATATACATTTGCTCGGTCATTCAATGGGCGGTTACGTTTCTTTGGCATTTGCCGAGCATTTTTCTGATTATTTAAAAAGTTTAACTCTATTTTTTTCTACTTACTTTCCCGATGATGCGGAGAAAAAAGAACAGCGTAAAAAAAGTTACAGAGTGATAAAAGATGCTTTTGCGCATTACGCAAGAGTAGGAATTCCCAATTTGTTTAATCCTAATGAAATAGATGTTCTGGAAGGAAAAATAGAAATAGCTCTGGAAGTTGCCCTTTCAACCAATAATCTTGGAGCTTTAGCCTGCGTAAAAGGAATGGTGGAAAGAACAGACAAAAAACATGTTTTAGAAAATCTGGAATGCCGGATTTTAGTTCTTGCCGGAAAACACGATAATGCCGTAAAAACGGAAAACACGATCAAAAATCTTCCTGACCGCACTAATATCAAATCTTACGTTCTCGACTGCGGACACAATGGACACTGGGAAAAACCTTCTATCTGTGCCGAAATTATCAATACCGAGCTCTTGCATCATTTACCCAAAAAACTGGTTCTTTAGGAACAATGATCAATCTTAAATTTTTAATATATAAAACCATATCTTAGTAAGGTTTAAATTTTTCAATGAATTTATTTTCTTTCAAAAAAAAGAAACCCATTATAGGACTTACACTTTCCGGAGGCGGAATGCGGGGAATTGCCCATATTGCTGTTCTAAAAGCATTGGAGGAGTATGACCTTAAGCCTGATATAATCTCAGGAACAAGCGCCGGATCTATAGTTGGAGCATTCTACTCATTTGGAAAGACACCTGATGAAATGATGGAGATTGTAAAGCAAACCACATTTTTCTCACGTTCTTATCTTAAACTTTCTAAAAACGGAATTTTCAGCTCAAAATTTATTCTTAAACTTTTTAATGATCATTTTCCGGAAGATGATTTTAAGATCTTGAAAATCCCCGTGTATGTTACCGCTACAGAAATGACTCACGGCATTGTTGATTTTTTCTCTGAAGGGGAGCTTTTCGGTCCGCTTCTAGCCTCTTCAAGCGTACCTTTTGTATTGCCTCCTGTAAAAATTGGTGAAAAAATTTATGTTGATGGCGGAGTTTTAGACAATCTTCCGATAGAACCAATTGTCGATAAATGTGACTTCCTGATCGGCTCCCATGTGAATTCAATCAGCTACGACGGATTGGAAAACATGAGTTTAATGAAAGAATTTGACCGTATTTTACATTTAGCCATTGCAAAATCAGTTTACTCCAAAACAAGTCATTGCGACATATTTTTAGACCCTCCAAAAATGACTAAATTCAGTTTATTCAACAAAAAATTTCTGGATGTCATGTTTCAGGAAGTATATGAATACACCTGTAATGATCTTGAGGAAAGAGGGTACAAAAAGTTATAAGTTTTGAATTATTAGTTATGAGTTTGCAACCAACTAACTAACTACAAATTCTCTTCAGCAATTCTGCTTTTAAAAGTTTCAATCGTATCTGGTAAAGACGCCATTGATTTTCCACCTGCTGCATTGATGTGACCGCCACCGCTGAAATATTTTCTTGAAAACTGATTTACATCCACATCATCTTTACTTCTGAAAGAAATTTTAATGAAATCCTCATAAAGATCTTCCATGAAAAACGCTGCCATTTTTACTCCGACAATACTTAATCCGTAATTTACAAAACCTTCTGTATCTCCTTTCTGGAAACCATATTCCTGAAGTTCTTTTCTCGTAAGATATAAAACTGCAACTTTTCCGTCGTTTACCACTTCTATTCTTCCTAAAATCAAGGCTAATAAATGCAAACGTGAAACGGTATTCGTATCCCAAGTATTGGAGGTAATCACAGACGGATCTGCGCCTTTTTCAATTAAATTAGCAACAATTCTATGTGTAGTCGCACTAGTAGAACGGAAACGGAAACCACCTGTATCAGTCATAATTCCGGTATAAAGACATTCTGCAATCTCTTTATTGACTAATTTTTCATCATCCATTGCTTCTATAAAATGATAAATCATCTGACAGGTTGCAGGAATAATAGTATCTGAATAGACAAAATCGAAATCTTCGGGTTGCTGATGGTGATCGATAAGAATTTTCTTTGCTTTCGCTCTCATTAGCCAATCACCCAAAATCCCGATTCTCGAAGGAGAATTAAAGTCAAGACAGAAAATGACATCAGCTTCATTAATAATATCAAAAGCTACTTTTCTTTTGTATTCACCAATAATATTTTTCTTTGCTTCCGGCATCCATTTCAGGAATTTCGGAAAATCGTTGGGAACCACAACTTCAGCCTCCAGACCTTTTGCTTTTAAGTAATGTTTTAAGCCTAAACTAGAGCCAATAGCGTCTCCATCCGGATTGTAATGGGTAAGAATAACAATTTTATTTTCCGGTACAAGAAGCTGATTGATGTCTAAAAGTTCTGAAGGTGTAAACATTTTCTATAAATTTGAGTTTGCAAAGATAAAGGTTTTTAATCTACACGACATTTACAAATTTCTCAACATTTTCATTATTTTACGATAAACATTACCTACATTCACGAATCTTAATATAAAAACACAACACAATCTACCAACCAATGATGAAAATTCAAAATTCCAGGATTCAGCTATTCTTTTATACAAATATTCTGTTAGTAAACTAACATTTAGTAATTATTATTTTTCAGCTTAAGTTGAAAAATGCATTTTAAAATTTAGCTAATATACATTGTGATTCCAGCACAATATTATATTATTTCATACAATTTAATTCACACCATTCTATTATGAAACAATCCCTTACAATTATTCTACTTTTATTTTTCAACAATATATATTCCCAAAATTTCCAAGGTTTTGTATACAATGAGAGATCATTAGGCCTTGAAGATGTAAATATCAGTATTGAAAATGAAATCCTATCAAAAACAGATAAAAAAGGACACTTCGTTTTAAAAAAAACTAAACAGTCAGAAAGAATTTATTTCAGTAAACCAGGCTATTTAACGAAAGAAATATCAGTAAAGGATTTACAAGAAAAAAATTACAAAATAATATTAGAAGAAGTATATGAAATTGAAACTGTAACGTTCAATGAAAAGGACTACAAAAAAATAAAATATAATTTCGCTTTAAAAAAACAGGCAAACATTAGGTTTATCCCTTCTCCTAATTGGGAAATGGGTTTGAAATTTAAAAATGATCTAGAAAAAAAAGGTATTGTGAGCACCGTAACTCTATTTCTACACAAAACAGAATCTGACTTAAAAAATACAGATATAGAAATAAATTTTTATACTATAGATTCATTGACAGGCAAGCCTTATATCTTACTTAATAAAAGCAAAATCACCTATACACCTACAAGCAGGAGCAGAAAACATGCAGTTATAAATGTTGAAAAACTTAAAATCCCATTCCCTCTAAACGGCATTTTTGTAAGTATTAAATGGCTCCCAAATGAATCAAATGATAAAAAAGTAGGACCTTCTATAAGATTAACCACATCTTCTGAAGAAGAACTTACATATAATCGATATAATAATAAAAAATGGAGTTTAAAAGGTGGGCAAAACCATCGAACTAAAAACTTTGTAAATATGATGATGGGATTAGAAGTTTATATAAAAAAACAAAGGATGAGTAAAAAACATTTAAAAGGTATTGCTGAATAATTTTTCAAAAAAAGAAAGGTAATATTTGTATCTAATAAAAAAATTAATATCTTTGCAACCTGAAAATTAATAGATAATTACGACTTAAACATATAGTAATGAGTAAAAGAACATTCCAGCCATCAGAAAGAAAGAAAAGAAACAAACACGGTTTCAGAGAAAGAATGTCTACGCCAAACGGAAGAAGAGTTTTGGCAGCTAGAAGAGCTAAAGGCAGAAAAAGCCTTACAGTAAGTTCTGCAAGAGCTAAGAGATAATATTCTTTAGTCAAAAATATACAGATCATGCTTGAAAAGTACTTTTTCAGGCATTTTTTGTTGTTAAAATATATTAATTTTTAGGTTTATAGAATATCTTTTTTTATTTTTAAAATCTGAAAAAAGCGCTTTCTGAAAAGCCTATAAAATTTGAATTTATGCCACATACAAATATCACCGGAGACAGCATTGTAAGTCTGCAGCACGCGAAGATTGCTCAAAAAAGTTTCACGGTACTTTCTGACGTCAACCTTAATATAAAGAAAGGAAGATTCTGCTATCTTATCGGAAAAACAGGTTCAGGGAAAAGTTCGCTTCTAAAAACTCTTTACGGACACATTCCGTTGGTTGCAGGAAAAGCTGAAGTGGTAGGCTTTGATTTGGCAAAATTAAAAGCGTCTGATGTTCCAAACCTGAGAAGAAAACTTGGGATTGTTTTCCAGGATTTCCAATTGCTTTCTGACAGAACAGTTGAAAAAAACTTAAAATTCGTTTTGGAAGCTACCGGATGGAGCGATAAAACAAAAATTGACGACCGCATCAATGAAGTTCTTTCTAGTGTAAACATGAAGGGCAAAAAACACAAAATGCCACACGAACTATCTGGTGGAGAACAGCAACGTATCGCCATTGCAAGAGCGCTTTTGAATCATCCTGACTTAATTTTAGCCGATGAGCCGACAGGAAATTTAGATCCTGAAACATCTAACGAAATTATGACACTTCTGAAAAAAGTAGCTGAAGACAATCACGCCGCTGTTGTAATGGCAACGCACGATTATCATATGATTCAGAATTTTCCGGGAGAAGCGATAAGATGTGAAGATGGAAAGGTTTCTGTGCTAGATACGGCAGAATTGTTTGAATAAATTATAAGATTTAGAAATTACTTCTAAAATCTAATTTCCAACTTCTTTTTTAAAGACATGAAACTCTTTTGTGAGTTCAAAATATTGGTCCGAGTATTGTCTCGGACTTTTTTCTATAATAAATTCAGATTCTATTATTTCTTTTTTGTTTAAAGAAAATTCCAACACCAATCGTTTTGCTTTTGAACTTTCAATTCCTTTGATATTGACTTGCCGAACCAAAAACAATTTGTTTTTATGAGCAGATTGTATAAAATCATTTCCAGCTTCAAACGGAATAATTACGGATAAAATACCATTTTCAGAAAGTAATTGTGAGGATTTTGAAATCAACTGCAGGAAATTCAGCTCAACAGTCTGGCGCGCCAATTTATCTTTTTCAGAATCAGATTCTTCAAAATAAGGCGGATTTGAAACAATTAAATCATATTTTTCATCAGTTTGAAATGCTTTAAAATCCTGACAAATATTTTTTAACCTTAGATGAAATGGAGAATTCTTAAAATTATTTTGGGTAAGATTTACAGCTTCTTCATTAATGTCAATTCCCAAAAAATCTGCTTTAGAATTTCTTTGAGCCAGCATTAATGAAATCAAGCCCGTTCCGGTTCCTATTTCCAAAACATTAGAAGCATTTTCAACATTTGCCAAAGCCCCCAACAAAACGCCATCCGTTCCTACACGAAATACGTCTTTGGACTGCTGAATTTCGAACTGTTTAAATCTAAAAGACTTCACTATAAATTAGTTGGTAGCGTGATGATAAATGTAGAGCCCTTTCCAACTTTTGACTTTACAGAAATTTCCCCTTTGTAGTCTTCAATCATTTTTCTTACCATTGATAAACCAAGCCCCATTCCACTGTTTTTGGACGTGAAATTTGGCTCAAAAATTCTTTCGTACATATCTTCGGGAATTCCGACTCCGTTATCCTGAACCGATATCATAACTCTTCTTTGATGCTGCTCGATATCAACATTTACCAGCAAATCTCTATCATCACTTTTAGCCTGCTTGGCATTGGTTACCAAATTCGTAATAATTCTAGAAAGAAAAACACGATCGATCGTGATCATTATATTGCTTTTATTCGCATGCACAAATATCTGATCGTCGTTGAAAACTCTCAGAATATCTTCTATCTCATTATTAAGATTAATAACTTCATTATTTTTTTCGGGAAGCTTCGCAAATTCTGAGAAAGCTGAAGCTACTGTTGCAATAACATCAATCTGATCAACCATTGTTTTGCTCATCTGCTTCACTCTTTCGGTAACATTTGGATCTTGTGGATCAAATTTTCTCTCAAAGTTCTGAATAGTTAATTTCATGGGAGTCAGCGGGTTTTTAACCTCATGTGCTACCTGTTTTGCCATTTCACGCCAAGCTTCTTCGGACGCCTTAAAACGAAGCCTCTCTTTCTGATCCTGAATCTGAAGAATCATCCTGTTATAAGCCCTAGCCAAAGCATTCAGTTCATCATTTTTATAATACTTGATAGGACGCATTTCATTCTCAAACAAAGTGATACGAGTAATCATATCAGAGAATTTTGTAATATTTTTTGCTAAATTATTTGAAGTCACCCAACTGAGCCAAATGCTGAAGGCAATGATCACTAAATCTATCAAAAGAATGTAGACCACATACTTGTGAAGCACCTCCATGTAAGCAGATTCGTTATGATACAAGGGAATGTAAATGATCCCGATTGGCTCCCACATATTATTCTTCAGAACGAGATACGAAGAAGTATATACCGCATCTTTGGAGGCATCGTAGCCACGCACATCGTACCGGGTCTCTTTTGAAAGTATCTTGTTAACAATATCCAGAGGTACTTTCTTACGGTCGACCAGATTCAGATCTTTATTTGAAAGTAAATAATTACCTTTCAGATCATAAATAATAATATCGTGTTGATTAATATCTGCAATCTCAAATATTTTATTTCCCAGCACCTTTCTAAGGTCTTCGGTTTGCACAGAACTACGGCTCAAAGCATAATCAAAATATGCCATTACCGCATTAGTTTTTTCCTGCATATCGATCTTGCTTTGTTGCAGCGCATTATTTCGCAACACAAAATAAGGAACAAGAGAAGATGCAGCAACACTTAAAAGACATATTAACAAGAATCCGAAAAACACCCGGTTTCTTAAACTATATCCTTTATATTTATTAAATGCCATTCTGCCTGCTGATTAATTTTGAAATGTATTTACCAATAATATCAAATTCAAGATTGACTTTATCGCCAACCTTAAGTGTATTCATATTGGTAAATTCCCAAGTGTATGGGATAATAGCTACAGAAAACTGAAAATCTTCGCTTTTAGCAACCGTCAAACTAATTCCGTTCATCGTGATAGAGCCTTGAGGAACTGTAACAAAATTACCTTCTGAATTATATTGTACAGTAACAAAATAGCTGCCATCTTTGTTTTCGATGCTCACAATTTCTCCGGTTTTGTCTACATGACCTTGCACAATATGCCCATCAAGCCTTCCATCCATCTTCATACAGCGCTCTAAATTGACCACGCTGCCCTGTTTCCATTTGCCTAAATTTGTTTTTTCTAAAGTTTCATTAATTGCAGTAACTACATATTGATCATTTTTAATCTCTACCACCGTTAAACAACAGCCGTTATGTGCAAGACTTTGATCAATCTTTAGTTCGTTTGTGAAAGGACAACTTAGTGTAAAGTCTATATTCGTTCCGTTTTCCTGTATTTTCTCAATAACTCCTACTGCTTCAATAATTCCTGTGAACATATTATTTTTTGCTAAATTTGTAAAATTATAATCTTCAAAGATAATCAAAATGAGCCCAAAAAACCATAAAGTACGAGTAGGAATTTCAATTGGTGACTTCAACGGCATTGGCCCGGAAATCATCATGAAATCTCTGATTGACAAAACCATTACAGATTTTTTCACTCCAGTTATTTTTGGATCGGGCAAGCTTTTTACCTATCAAAAAAATCTTTTTAAACTTAATTTAAATTTCAATTACATCACCGAAGCTTCACAAGCCCAAAACGGAAAGCTCAATATGGTGAATCTTGTAAAGGAAAATTCTAATATAGAGTTGGGAAAACCTACAGAAGAATCTACAAAAATGGCAATAGACTCATTAGAAGCTGCAACTGAAGCTTTAATGAAAGGAGAAATTGACGTTTTGGTAACCGCACCGATTAACAAAGACGAAATGGTGAAAATGGGCTTCAAACATGCCGGTCACACCGGTTATTTTGAAGAGAAGTTTAACAAAAAAGGATTAATGTTTTTGGTGTCGGAAGATTTGAAGGTAGCTGTATCTACGCATCACATCCCAATTTCTCAGGTTGCTGAAAACATTTCGAAAGAAAAAATAAAAAAACAAATTCGTGCTTTAAACCAGACTTTAATTGAAGACTTTTCGATTGCAAGACCAAAAATTGCTGTTTTAGGTTTAAATCCACATTCAGGTGACGGCGGAGTAATAGGAAACGAAGAAATAGAAATTATTTCTCCTGCTATAAGAGAGCTTGCAGACAACGGAATCCTTACTTTTGGTCCTTTTCCGGCAGACAGTTTTTTTCAGCCCGCAAAATATAAAAACTATGATGCCGTTTTAGCAATGTATCACGATCAGGGATTAGCTCCGTTTAAAACGTTAGCTTATGAAGAAGGCGTAAATTATACCGCCGCTCTTCCTTTCATCAGAACATCTCCCGATCATGGTGTAGCGTACGATATTGCGGGACAAAACATTGCCGATGAGCGCAGTTTTATGGAAGCAATTTTCACGGCGATCAAAATTTTCAATAACAGAAATGATTATAAAGATTTGATGAGCAACCGCCTTCAGCCAAGGAGAATGCCTTCGGATAACGGAATCGATGAAGACCTACCAATAGAAAGTGAAATGTAAAATCTGTAAACGAATTAAAATTAATTTGTTATGAATTTTATTTGTAATATTAAAAAAAATGCATATTTTTGCACACTCATTTTATGGACAAGTTAAGAAACTACGACGTAAGCTTTTCCGGACTAAAAACCGGCAAGCACGAGTTCAAGTTTGAGATAGATAAAGAGTTCTTTCAATTATTTGACACTGATCAGGAATTTACAGATCCTAAAATTGCGGTAGATGTTTTACTTGATAAACACACTACTTTTTTAGAATTTGAAATAAAAGTAAAGGGTACAGTAGAATTGGTTTGTGATATCACCAACGAAGATTTTACCTATCCTATAGAAAACCAAATCGGTATTTTGGTAAAATTTGGGGAAGAGTACGATGACAGCGAAGAAGACGTTATCACTATTCCTGCAAACGATCATGCGTTTAATATTTCACAATTGATATATGAAAACGTAGCGCTATCAATACCCATGAAAAAAGTATCACCTAATGTAAGTGATGAAGATTTGGAAATCCTTGAAAAATTCAGTCCAAAAGAAATAGAAGAAGAGCAGGAAGAGAAAAGCGATCCACGATGGGACGCACTAAAAAATTTAAAGAATAAAAATTAAATAGTTTAATGATGAGATGATGAATCTCATCGCTCATCAATTAAAAAAGTTATTACAAAATGGCACATCCAAAGAGAAGACAATCGTCTACAAGAAGAGATAAGAGAAGAACTCATTATAAAGCTGTAGTTCCTCAATTAGCAAAAGATGCAACATCAGGAGAAATGCATTTATACCACAGAGCTCACTGGCATGAAGGAAAACTATATTACAGAGGTAAAATAGTTATGGAAAAAGAAGTAGCTACTACTGAAGAAAACTAAGAGTCGTTTTTCATCGAAAAACACCCGTTTTAATACAGAAACCGCCCAATTTTTATAAAATTTGGCGGTTTTTTGTTGTTTTTTGTGTTTTTTTGGTATCTTTGACGGCAAATCAAATATCAAATTTATGGACATTAAAGACATACAGAATCTTATTAAGTTTGTATCTAAAGCTGAGGTTTCAGAAGTAAAATATAAAACTAAAGATTTCGAAATTACTATTAAAACTCCGCTTGGAGGTAATGAAGTAAGCTATGTTGCTCAGCCTGCAATGTATCAGCAAGCTCCACAACAGGTGGCTCCGGGACATGCTCCGGCTTCGGTTTCTGCATCTCCGGAAAAAACAGAAGCGGTTTCTGACGATAGTAAATATGTAACTATTAAATCTCCAATGATCGGAACTTTCTACAGAAAACCATCTCCTGATAAAGATGTTTTCATCAACGTAGGTGACGAAGTTTCAAACGGAAAAGTAGTTTGTGTAATCGAAGCAATGAAGTTATTCAACCAAATCGAATCTGAAGTAAGCGGTAAAATCGTTAAGATTTTAGTGGACGATGCTACTCCGGTTGAATACGACCAACCATTATTCTTAGTAGATCCATCTTAATTAGAAGTTAGATGTTAGACATTAGATGTTAGATTAAATTCTACATTAAAATAACATTATCTAATTTTCAAATTATCTAATTTTCAAATTGAAGAAGATGTTCAAAAAAATATTAATTGCCAATCGTGGCGAAATTGCAATGCGTATTTTACGTACTTGTAAAGAAATGGGAATCAAAACCGTTGCGGTATATTCTACTGCCGACAAAGACAGTCTTCACGTAAGATTTGCTGACGAGGCTGTTTGTATTGGTCCCGCAATGAGTAAAGACTCCTATCTTAAAATCCCTAATATTATTGCTGCTGCAGAGATTACCAATGCAGATGCAATTCACCCAGGGTATGGTTTCTTATCTGAAAATGCTAATTTCTCGAGAATCTGCCAGAAAAACGGTATCAAATTTATTGGTGCAAGTCCTGAGCAAATCGAAAGAATGGGAGACAAAGCAAACGCTAAAGCAACCATGAAAGCTGCAAACGTACCTTGTGTACCAGGTTCTGAAGGTTTAATAGAATCTTATGAACACGCAGTAAAAACAGCAGAAGAAACAGGTTATCCCGTAATGATCAAAGCTACCGCAGGTGGTGGAGGTAAAGGGATGAGAGCTGTTTGGAAAGCTGAAGATCTTAAAGAACACTGGGAATCTGCAATTCAGGAAGCTGTTGCAGCCTTCGGAAACGGAGGTATGTACATGGAAAAACTGATTGAAGAGCCAAGACATATCGAGATTCAGGTTGCAGGTGACCAATTTGGTAAAGCTTGTCACCTTTCTGAAAGAGACTGTTCTGTACAAAGAAGAAACCAGAAATTAACTGAAGAAACTCCTTCTCCATTCATGACTGACGAGCTTCGTGAGAAAATGGGTGAAGCAGCGGTAAAAGCAGCAGAATTTATCGGGTACGAAGGTGTAGGTACCATCGAATTCCTTGTGGACAAACACAGAAATTTCTATTTCATGGAAATGAATACGAGAATTCAGGTTGAGCACCCGATTACTGAGCAGGTAATAGATTATGATTTGATCAGAGAGCAAATTCTTCTGGCAGCAGGAACTCCTATTTCAGGAATCAACCATTATCCAAAATTACATTCTATTGAGTGTAGAATCAATGCTGAAGATCCTTATGCTGATTTCAGACCTTCACCGGGGAAAATCACTGGATTAAATATTCCTGGTGGACACGGGATCAGAGTTGACACTCATGTATATTCAGGATACACGATTCCTTCGAACTATGATTCTATGATTGCAAAACTGATTACAACGGCTCAAACCCGTGAAGAAGCAATTGCAAAAATGAAACGTGCTTTAGAGGAGTTTTATATTGAAGGAGTGAAAACTACTATTCCTTTCCACAGACAATTAATGGAAGATGAAGATTATCTTTCAGGTAACTATACTACAAAATTCATGGAGAGTTTTGTAATGGATAAAAAATACGATAATCACTAAGATTATTTTAAAATACATATCTGCAAACCGCTTCACTTGAGGCGGTTTTTTATTTAAAATTTAAATTTAATTTCAAAAAGATATAAAAACTGCAAGTCATAATGAGTTTGAGCAATATCTTCTAAATGATTATTTCATATCAACAATACATACTTGAATATACCTAATATTCAGCATCATTATTCTGTTGAACCATCTTATTTATTATACTTAAATTTGTAAAAAAGGAAAAAGATATGTCAACAGCAGAACAAACAAAAAACTCACAATATTTCATAGAATTAGAAGAAAAACACGGTGCTCACAATTATCATCCACTTCCGGTGGTTTTAGATAAAGGGGAAGGCGTTTTTGTTTGGGATGTTGAAGGTAAAAAATATTACGATTTCCTTTCGGCTTATTCGGCTGTTAACCAAGGACATTCTCACCCAAAAATAGTAGATGCTTTAGTTAATCAGGCTAAAAAACTAGCTTTAACTTCAAGAGCTTTTTACAATTCGAATTTAGGAGAATACGAGAAAAAAATCACTACACTTTTCGGATTTGATAAGGTTTTACCTATGAATTCCGGAGCTGAAGCTGTGGAAACTGCAGTAAAATTAGCCAGAAAATGGAGCTATGAAGTGAAAGGAATTTCAGAAAATGCAGCAAAAATTGTAGTTTGTGAAAATAATTTCCATGGAAGAACAACAACAATAGTTTCTTTCTCAAACGATCCTGATGCCAATAAAAACTATGGTCCTTTCACACCTGGATTTGTGAAAATTCCTTATAACGACCTTTCAGCTTTAGAAGAAGTTCTAAAAAATGATGCGCAAAATATTGCTGCGTTTTTGGTTGAACCCATTCAAGGTGAAGCAGGAGTTTACGTTCCGGATGAAAATTTCCTGAAAAATGCTTTAGAATTATGCAAAAAATACAACGTTCTTTTCATTGCAGACGAAGTACAGACAGGAATTGCAAGAACAGGTAAGCTGATTGCATGTCATCACGAAGAGGTACAACCTGATATTTTAATTTTAGGAAAAGCACTTTCCGGTGGAATGTATCCCGTGTCAGCGGTTTTGGCGAATGACGAGATTATGAATGTAATCAAGCCAGGTCAGCACGGTTCTACTTTTGGAGGAAATCCTATCGCATGTGCCGTTGCAATTGCTGCGCTGAATGTAGTAGACGAAGAAAAACTTTCTGAAAGAGCTGAAGAATTAGGAAAGTTATTCAGAAGTGAAATTGAAAAGCTTATCGAGAAATCAGATTTGATTACCAAAGTAAGAGGAAAAGGTTTGCTTAATGCAATCTTAATTAATGATACACCTGAAAGTTCTACGGCATGGAATCTTTGTTTACAATTAAAAGAAAACGGTCTTTTAGCTAAACCAACCCACGGAAACATTGTCAGATTGGCACCGCCATTGGTAATCACAGAAGAGCAATTATTAGACTGTGTGAAGATTATCGAAAAGACAATCTTAGAATTCAAAAAATAAAATCAAAATATTTTCATACTAATAACACTCTAAATCAGAGTGTTATTTTTTTATATAGGAAATAGAACAAACGATTGTTTAACTATTAAGCTTATTTTTCATCTAACATTAGTTAAAATACAGATGTTATGGAAAATCCGAAAATAAGTGCTTTATTAATTGTCTTTAATGAAGAAAAAAATATTGAAGAGGCTCTCAAATCGGTCGAATTTGCTGACGAGATTATTGTTTTAGATTCTTTTAGTACAGATAAAACTGTTGATATTATAAAAAATAAATATCCAAACATAAAGCTTTATCAAAACAAATTTGAAGATTTCACCAAGCAGCGTAATCTCTGCATTTCCTATGCAAAAAATGACTGGATTTTATTTTTAGATGCAGACGAGAGAATTACTCCGGAATTGAAAAATGAAATTCTAAAAGAAATTAAAAAACCGGTCACCAGAAAAGCATATTTCTTTAAGAGGAAATTCTTTTTTATGGGTGAAAAAGTAAATTATTCTGGAACACAAAATGATAAAAACATTCGTTTATTCAAAAAAGAAGTGGCTCATTATGACGAAAACAAAAGAGTTCACGAAGGATTAAGCAATCTTGACAATCCCGGAACTTTACAAAATTATCTTCTTCATTTTTCTTTTGATTCTTATGAAGCTTATTACAAAAAAGTAATTCATTACTCGAAACTCAAAGCAAAAGATTTACATGAAAAAGGAATTCCATATCAATTGATAAAACAATTATCAAAAAGTGCCTTCAGCTTCTTCAAAATGTATATTTTAAAACTAGGGATCTTAGACGGTAAAAAAGGCTTAACACTCTCCTACTTAAGTGCTTTAAGCTCTTTTAAAACTTATGAATTTTTAAAAGAAAAATATTCATAATAATTTATTTTTATCAAATATAGAATTCTGAAAATAAACTGTATTTTTGCAGCAGTAAGTCACTAATTTATGAAGCTTTCTGTAGCTATAATTACTTTTAACGAAGAAAGGATAATTGAAAAAAACCTGAATGCTGTTCACGACTTAGCCGACGAAATTATTATCGTCGACAGTTTTTCTACAGACAGTACAAAAGAAATTTGTCTAAAATTTCCGAAAGTGAAATTTATTCAGCAGAAATTCTTAGGCTTTGGCAAACAAAAAAATTTAGCGATTGAACAATGTCAATCAGAATGGATTTTATTTTTAGATTCTGATGAAATTCCTAACGGAGAACTCATCGATTCCATTCGAAGAATCATTTCTGAACCAAAATCGGCATTTAATGTTTACGATGTAGAATTCAACAATATCTTTTTGGGTGAAACATTGAAATACGGAGGTTGGGGAAATATAAAAAGAGAAAGACTCTTCAAAAAAGGTCACGGAAAATACTCTGAAGACATTGTACATGAAGCCTTTGCGACAACCGAAACCAAAGGCAAACTGAAAGGAAAAATAAATCATTACACATACAAAGACATTTATCATCACATCGAAAAATCTAATAAATACACTTCGATGATGGCAGAAAAGATGTATAAAAATGGTAAAAAATCGAATATTTTTAAAATTCTTTTTAAGCCTTTGTTTCAATTTTTCAAATCATATTTTTTACGTTTAGGCTTTCTTGACGGTCTGGTTGGTTATTATGCAGCGGCAACAGCGGCTTTTTATACCTTTCTTAAATATAAAAAACTTCACGAAATCTATAAATTCAGATAGATATTATGATTTCGGTTCTTAAACGAATTTTAGGCTTTTCAAAAAAAGAAAGCATTCGCATCTTAATGTATCATCAGGTTTTACCACAATCAATTGCTTATAAAAACGATCTGATTGTAACTGTAGAAAACCTTGAAGAGCAATTTACTTACATCAAAAACAATTTCACAACAGTATTTTTCAAGGATTTGGAAGCCTCAAAATCGGTTGAAAACAAAATCATATTAACCTTTGATGACGGGTATTACAATAATTTGCAATATCTCATGCCGTTGCTCGAAAAACACCAATTGAAAGCGACAATTTTCATTCCTACAGAGCTTATTCAGAATAACATAAATGGAAAAGAAAGAGTATACATGAATTTTGATGAGATAAGATCTTTAAATTCAAAATTAATTGAAATAGCTCTACACAGTCATTCACATCGGAATTTTTCTCAATTAACACTACAAGAAGCCGAAACGGATCTTTTAAAAAATATTGAAATTTTAGAACAGAGTAGAATCAATTTTACAAAAGTTCTGGCATATCCTTACGGGAAATTTCCGAAAGAAAAAGAGCGTAGAAAAGAATTCTTTGAAATGCTCGAAAAAATCGGGATCGTTTCTGCAATGAGAATTGGCAATAACATTGCAGCTTACCCATTTAAAAACAGATTTGAGGTTAACCGTATCCACATCAAATACGGAGACACTTTAAAAACTTTTAAAAGGAAACTTAAATTTGGTAAAACGAAACTTTAATTTAAGAGCTTTTCATACAACTTTTCATAAGATGCAGCCATTTGTTTATAACTAAATTGCGAGGCTCTTTCTTTCAATTTTGCTTGATAATTTTCCTGATCAGCATAAAATTTTTCAATTCCTTCATTATATGTTATTCGCATCGAGTCACCAGAAAAGTTATTAAAGTAAAAAGCCAAGTCACCACCAATTTCCGGAAGGCTGGTTAAATTGCTTAGAAAAATGGGCTTCCCAAAATACATGGCTTCAACCGGAGGAATCCCAAAACCTTCTGCCAATGAAGGATGACAATAAGATTCGCAATGTTGAAGCAAAAAGTACTTTTCGTTATTCTCTACATTTTCTAAAATATGAACTCTTTTTTCGAAACCTAGCCTTTTAACTTTCTCAAGGAAACTCTCTTTATAAGCTGATTTAGCAGACGAAGTTATCAAAACCAAATCTCGATCATTATCTTTGAGAAGTTCTAATAAAACTTCCTGATTTTTTTTAGGAAAAAGCACGCCGATGTTGAGTATAAATTTTCGGCCGATAAATTCATATCTTTTTTCAGAACTAAATTTTTCGTTTTTGGGAAAAATCAGTCCGTTGTAAATAACTTCTACTTCAACGTCATTTTTTAAGGAAAATAAATGTTTATTTTTAAGAAAATCATTCTTTACAAATTCAGAAATACAGACAATAGCATCCGCATTTCCTATATTTTTCTGAACTAGTTTTTTAGATTTTTCAATTTTTCTGGCAGAACTTTTATCATGCAGAAAGTTCAAATCGTGGAGCGTAACTACTTTTTTCTGATTTGATTTTTTAGAATGAAAATAATCTGACAATTGATGCGTTACATGTATTAAAGAAAAAGACGAAGTATTTACTTTAATTTTTTTATGCCAAAATTTCCAGTTAATGATCTTAAAATCAGATTGTATTACCGGAATATTCGTTGCCGGACCATAAAAGGTGTAATTGAAATGGCACAATTTTTCGTCTAAACCCTTGATTAAGGAAATACAGACATTTGCAATTCCTGATCTTGGGTATTTGAGTCGCTCAACGTCGATGAGAATATTCTTTTTCATGAAAAAAATGGGCATTTCCTCAAAAATAGAAATTTAAATTTTAAAATCTTTACTTTTGTTTTATGAAAATTTGTTTAATCAGTTTTGATTTTTGGCATTATGATGAACATATCGTAAATAAACTAAAAGAAAAAGGTGTAGAAGCGTACCATATCAATATTGGAGCCTTTACACACAAAAATTTTGGCGCAAGGGTAAAGAATGCGATGAGCAAAGTTTTTATCGGCAAAAATCTGAAACACGAGAAAAGACAAAATTTTATCATCGATTCTCTTAAAAAGATAGGAAAACAGGATCAAATCCTTGTGATTAACCCTGAAAGTATAGAAGAGCATGTGCATGAAGTGATCAGAACATACGCAGATCGAAATATTGCATATTTATACGACAGCATGTCGAGAAATCCGGCTCAGCATATTTTACATTTTTTTGATACCGTTTTTTCTTTTGATGATGAAGACGTGAAAGAACATGGGTTTAAAAAAATAACCAACTATAATTATCTTAAATATTGCCCTAAAGAGGAGCAAAACCCGCATCTTGATCTTTTTTACATTACCTCTTACGATACGCAGAGATTACAGAAACTCAATTTCTTAATTAATAAGATTAATGATCTAAATATCAATTTTAAAACAATTGTAGCCGGTAAGAAAAGTTGGAAAAACAAAATCACACAGATTGTTGACTCCAAAAATATTAATATCATTAAATTCAGAACCAAAAACATTCCTCAACAATCATTACCTAAGCTATATAAAAATACAAAAGTAATTCTTGATCTTCAACGAGATAATCAGATGGGGCTAAGTTTCCGTATATTTGAAGCAATGGCTTTAGAAAAAAAATTTATTACAGATAATCAAACAATTAAAAATTACGATTTTTATAATCCGGAAAATATTTTGATTCTCAATGATGATTTCAGTAATATTGAAAAGTCATTTTTTGAAAAGGATTATCAAAAACTCCCTGACGAAATTTATTACAAATACACCTTAGAGAATTGGGTGAAAAAAGTTTTTGATTTATGAAATCTGTCAATCATGTTTTGTTTATCACAAAAGAATTTCAATCTGACTTTCAACAAAATACTGGAGGAACGGCTATTTTTTACAAAAATCTTACAGACGCTTTAGTTGAAAAGAATATCAATGTTTCAGTTTTTGGATCTTCCAAGAAACCATTTTCTATTAAAAATGATCAGGTTTCTATACTCTTTGTAAAAGATTATTTCAAAAAAAATCAGTTTATGGAACTTTTGCGTTCTATAACTGGCAAGGTTTATTTTTTGGAAAAGTTACACTTTAAAATTTATGAATTGGAATTTAAATATTTAAAAAAAGAGTTAGCAAAATTTATAGAAAACAAAAGAATTGATATCATTGAGACTCATGATTGGGAAGGAATAAGCCGTATCGCAGAAAACTCAGAAATTCCGCACATCATCCGTTGTCATGGTTCTTGGTCTCTTTTACATAATTTCTTTGGGTATGGCGCCGCAAAAGGCAAGATACACAACGAAAAAAAAGCTTTTAAAAATTCTAACCATATTATTACCATTTCTCAAAATAATGAAGAAATGGTTCAACAACTCTTTGGAGAAAAAAATTACCATTTAATTTATAATGGAATTGATACTGATGTTTTTAAACCTCAAAAAGACACTCCGGTTTTAGAAAAATCAATATTTTATTTAGGAAATGTTTCCTCAGAAAAGGGGGCTGAAACGGCATTGAACGCATTTATAAAAGTAAACAAAATTGAACAAAATTCTACACTCCATTTTATTGGAAAAGAGACTAATCTTGTCAATCAGTTAAAAGAAAAAATTTCAAAAGAAAAGCTAGAGCAAAAAGTTTATTTTCATGGTAAAAAAAATAGGAATGAAGTAATAAAGCTAATTTCTCAAGCCGAAATTGTAATATTTCCATCTAAAGGTGAAACATTTGGTTTGGCTCTCGCAGAAGCTATGGCGTTAGAAAAGACAGTAATATGTTCAAATCTGGAAGTTTTCAAGGAAATTGTTTCCGATAAAGAAAATGGTCTGATTGCTAAATCTGAAGATGAATTCGTTTATAATATCTCTCAAATCTTTGCTAATAAATCATTTGCAGCAGATTTAGCAAAAAATGCAAGGAAAACGATAACAGAAAAGTTTTCGTCTCAGATAATGGTACAAAAAACCTTAGATTATTATTCCGAAATAATCAACAAATAACAGAGTAATTATTTAAATTTTACGAAAAGCTTTCACTTCTTTTTTACTAGTAAAAGAATTTAGGATATTCAAGAAGACTTTCAAAAGCTTCCACAAAAAAGAATGATTTTTTTTGATATTTTGAATTTGTCGCATTCTACGGGAACTCGCGAACTCAATTAATTTAATTTCATTTTCTAAATTAGGAAACAACTCTTTATACACTGCTTGTTTTTCATTATGAATAAGCTTTTCATTTTCAGAATTACTTGAAATTCCTGAATTATCAAAATCACTGATTACTAGATCGATATGTAAATAGCTTGCTTTATGGATAACTATTGATCTTAAAAAAAACTCCCAATCTGAAATTATTTTAAATTTTTCATTATAAAATCCAATTTTCTGAAAAAGACTTTTCTTAATAAAAGATGAAGGATGAGGCAGAAAAGAATTCAGAAAATAGCTTAAATCAACATTTTTTGAAGGCACAAATAATGTTTGAGGAATCTCGTTTAAGCTGTAAATTAGATTACCATAAATAATCTCTATATTATTTTCTAATAAAGGTATGACTTTACTTACGACGTCCTGATCCACCAGTTTATCACCACTATTAAGAAATATTAAATAATCACCATTTGCCATTTCAATGCCTTTATTCATTGCGTTATAGACTCCTGAATCGAAGTCGCTAATCCACTTATTAATATAGGTTTTATTTTTTTCAATTATTTCTTTACTTGCATCGGTACTATTTCCGTCTACAACAACATACTCAAAATCTTTAGAATTCTGATTAACAACACTTTTCAAGGTTCTCTCTAGCCCTCTAGCATTATTATAATTTATGGTAATTATTGACAATTTACAACTCACGTTTTAAATTTAAATTTAAATTTAAAGAAAATTGATTACTTAAGAAACTAATCTTTTTTCATTTTGAATTTCGGTAAAAATAATAAGACCAAACTAATCATCCATTTTAAAATTCTCCAAGCTACAGGAAATTTTTTAACATACATCACCTGTTGGATTCTTTTAATTTTAGCTTCCTGACTTAATTTTAAATCTTCTAAAAAAGCGGAAAAGTATTTATTTAAAATATTCTCTCTTTCTGAATGATAAATTATTAAATTTTCAGGCTTTGCTGAAATTCCCGAAAAATCATAATAACAAATAGTCTCTTCCAAATGTTTATATGTTGCATTATATGAACATATGGCAACAATAAAAAACTCCCAATCTGCACTGATTTTATAATCTTCATTGTAAAAGAAATAATCATGAAAAAGATTCCTTTTTATAAAAGCCGCTTGGTGATTGATTCCGCCTGAATAAAAGAAACTAAATGTCAATTTTTTAGGAGGAACTTCTACTCTTCTATATCCTGCGTCGTTAAAATAGACTGAGTTTCCATATAAAATATCGACATTTAAGTTGAGTTGCTTTTGTACTTTTTCTAATACGTTATCATCAAAGAAAAAATCACCACTGTTCATAAAAATGATGTAATCACCAGATGCTTTTCTAATACCTTTATTCATTGCATTATATACTCCGGAATCTTTTTCACTAACCCAACGACTGACTTTAGGATTTTTTTCAATTAATTCTTTTCCGCCATCTGTACTTCCACCATCAATCACAATATATTCAAACTCTGACCATGTCTGATTATTGATAGATTCAAAAGTCTTAGCAAGACCTTCTTTATTATTAAAATTAATTGTTATAATTGTTAACTTTATACTCATTAGAATATTCTCCTTTTAAATTATTCCCCTACTGCATCCATATAAACTTGCAAGCATTGTTCTGCTGCATCATTCCAATCAAAATTTTTCACGTGTTGTAATCCTTTTTCAGCATACAGCTTTCTAAGATTATCATCAGACAACAGCATTTGTATCTTTTCACGAAGATCTTCTTCAGAATCAGAATCAAAATAAATTCCTGCATCACTTGCTACTTCAGGGAATGATCCGTGTTTTGACAATATAATTGGGCAACCACAAGCCATAGATTCTAAAACAGGAATTCCAAAACCTTCGTATAAAGATGGAAAAACGAAACATTTCGCATTTTGATAATAATGCCCTAATTCTTCTTCTTTAAAGTGTCTTTGAATAACCTGATTTTCTATCTGTGAATTTTTAATAAATATGATTTCCTCCTTAGTAAATTCACCACCACCTGCAGCAATTAAAACTAAACTTGAATCCTTTTTTAATAAAGACGTTACTGATTTTACTAAAAATTCAAAATTTTTATAATTTGCCCTTGCACCCACATATAAAATATAATTTGAAGGTAAATTTACTTTTATAGTTGGATCGATTTTAATTGAACTACCATGATAAATAACAACAATTTTATCCTGATCAATTTGCGGGTAAAATTTAACAATATCTTTCTTAGTATTATTTGAAACTGCAATTATTTTAGTAGCTTTTTCTAACAGTTGTAACTTTCTTTCAAAAACTTTAAAGGAATCATCCACAAAGTATTGAGGTAACAGCTCATGAATCATATCATAAACCGTTAAAACATATGGCTTATCCTTAATTTTATCTAAAAAATATGGGTTGTAGTATGTAGGAATAAATACATCATAATCATTCTCTTCAAAAGCTTGTGTGAGTAGTTTTTCAGAGTTTTTTCTTCTTAAAGATCTTGTACTAATTTTAAAAAATGCCAAAATATCATAGAGAAGATATAGACTTTTGTTTTTAACGAGTAAATCTGTCTTTTTTATGTAAGCATTGTCTGAACTGTAAATTGGCAAAACAACTTCTACCTCTTTCTTCTTAGAAAGAATTGAAAAAATTTCTGTGTAATATCTTGAAATCCCCCCATAGATTTGTTGATCAAAAATCTGTGGATCTAAAAGTATCTTCATATGACTATTGAAATTGGCATACTTGTAATTAACAATTGTATTTTAAAAAATTCTTCCCCGATTGATTGTATTTAAAAAAAACTATTGTAAGTCAGTATTAGACAATACATTAATCTCTAAGAATTTTTGGATTTTCACATAATCATCTTCAAGAAGCCCTGCTCTCTCAATTCTAAAATTAAGTCTTGTTTTTTTTAATCCAAAAAAATCTCTGTATTTCGAAATATCATTTATAGCATAATCAATCTGTTCTTTCGAAAATTCTACAGCAGAAAAAACATGATAATTTTTCTTTCTGTAATAGTTTTTACCAAATTTATCCGAAATAATCCTCAAAGCTTTTTCAGTATAGAAAGCTATATGTTGTCCTGTTTCATTAGCTATATAAACCCAGTTTTCTATGTTAGCATCAGGAATAACATCTGTAGAAAATATTAAATTATCTGCATAACTCAAAATATTCTCAATCTCTTCCAATGGATTCTTTAAATGCTCTAAGACCTCAAATGCCGTAACAACATCAAATTTATATACATCAATATCTGTAATATCAAAATGTTTCGAAAAAATATTTTCACAATAGATATCCTGTCTATAAAAATCATACCCTAAGTCACGCATTAAACGTACAAAAATCCCATATCCACCCGCAAAATCAAGATATTTCTTTGACTGAGGAAAAAAAGTATCAATAAACTTCGGTATTGTTTTCACTAATTCATTATTTCTTTTTAAGATACCAATATCTAAAGAAGTAATCGCATTATTATATGCCTCTTCAAGCCAAAATGGTTCATCTGTTTGGATGAATCCACAATTTTCACATTGATAATAATCAACATTATACTTTAACAAAATTTTTTTTGAGAAAATATTATTTGAATTGCTTGAACAAATTTTGCATTTCATGAACTATCTTTGATAAATTTTATGCTCTTTCATACTCATCATCCAACCTCACAATATCATCCTCCCCAAAGTAAGTTCCTGTTTGTACTTCTATGAAGACTACTGGTTTTGCAGAAAGATTCATTATTCTGTGTTTAGCTCCTAACGGGATAAAAATACTTTCACCGTAAGATAATTTTATTTCTTCATCATCCAAAATTATGGTAGCATCACCTTCGACAATCGTCCACTGCTCCTGTCTTTTATAATGATACTGATAGGAAAGTTTCTGTCCCGGATTTACTTCTATTCTTTTCAGTTTGTAATTGGGTTCGTCTGCCAATACGTAATATTTTCCCCAAGGTCTTTCGCCAATTTCTAGCATAATAATGTTTTAATTAATTTACACAAAAAATAAATATTATAATAATACAAAGTTAATAACATTAAATGAATTAAAACTAAACATAAAAAAAAGCTGTGCAGACTTTACACAGCTTTTAGAATTTTGTTTTTTTTTAGTAAGCATAAAATGCAACTCCTTCGGGCACATAATTGGCTGGAGTTCCATAATATGTAGAATAAAAATGATCTCTCTCACTTCCACTATAAAACTGGTAAATTGGTTTTTTTGAGTTATCCAGCGTAGCATAAAATGCAATCCCTTCATTAACATAATTTGCAGGAGTTACCGGATATGTAGAATAAAAATGATCTCTTTCAGTACCACTGTAGAATTGATAAACAGGAACCGTATTTGGAACTTTATATTTAAAAGCTTTAAACAGCTCGCCCTCGCCATAATAATTCTGTGGTGTACCAGGATGTGTAGCTAAATAATGATCTCTTTCACTAGAACTATAAAATCCATAAACAGGAACAGGAATATATTCTAATAAGACTTTATTATTGTCTAAATACTGATTTACATATGCTTGTAGTGATGCTTTCTTTGCCGGATCTTTTACCAAATCATAAATCAAAACTAATCCATTAAATCCAAAATCTACTAACACTGAGTTACTAGGCGTTGAACTGTTTTGCCAAGCCGCAAAATTAATTTTTGGATTTGTTTGGTCAAGATTAATTTCACCTGTAAGACCTTTTGAAGGATCTCCTCCTCTTGTTCTATATGAAAGTTTTCTAGAATAATTTTTACTGGTTTCAGATGTATTTACATCGTTATTAACATCTACATTGAAAATATCTTTCATTCCTACTTTCACTCCTATCCTTGCAGCACGATCACGGCTTTCATTTGTTGTTTCAGACTGGAACATTACCTCCATTTTGGCGCCTGTATAGATATCAACTAAGACATGCGTCCCATAAAACTGTACAATCTGCTGAGGTGTCTTAGTCTGCAAATCTTGCAGAAACTCAGGTGTTAAGTAATTAGCCAATTCATCTGCTGTAGCATTCAAACGATTATGTTTCTGCGTAATTACAAGATTGGTACTCCCATAAATATATTTTGCATCAAATTTATTATTAGTTGTAACCGAAGAATTAAACGCAACTGAAAGAGTCTTTTTAAATAATGGAATCCCTGCAGTAACATCAATTTTAGTAGAAACCATTTTGGAATAAGCTTCTGCGTTTTCACCGTATTCATCAGTAAAAAACTGAGTCAATGAGTTGTCTGATAATACTCGGTTAGAATGATCTATTTTATACTTTTCAATATCGATCACTTTAAAGCCTGAAGAGCTGGCATTAGCATATTCTCCTGTAGCATCGTAACCATGACCAAGTACATCGTATATTCCATCACCTGCAAATTTTTCAGAAGAGACATGACTTCTTTCGGAGATAAAATTTTCGTCTGCATATTCATTGCTACTAATATTATCTACCGAGCATGAAGTAATTAAACTGAGTGACAAAGCACTCAAAAAAAATGAGAGTTGTTTTTGCATATTGTATGTTTATGATTCCCTGCAAATATAAAACTCTCACTAATGAGAATACCATCAAATACACATGATAAGAATCATATTGTATTTCACCATTCAGTCATCTAAAATAATTATACAACTCTAAAACATACCACTAAATAAGATTGAAAAACACATTATCAATTCTTTAATCTAGATAAACATATATTTAAAATATCAATTTACTATTAATATTTTAAACACAATTTCGAATAAAAAAATACAGCTATTTTTCAAATAGCCAGAGTATATAATAGAAATAAATATTTTTTTTCATTTGGATATCTAACAATAGTAATTTAAGTAAATTTGCAAAAATTTTATTTAAAATGGAGAAAGTGAGAGTCCGTTTTGCACCAAGTCCTACAGGACCTTTGCATTTGGGAGGCGTAAGAACCGCATTGTATGATTATCTTTTTGCTAAAAATCAGGGCGGCGAATTTGTATTGAGAATAGAAGACACCGATACTGCAAGATACGTGGAGGGCGCTGAAGAATACATTGAGGAAGCCTTGGAATGGTGCGGAATCATCCCCGATGAAAGCCCAAAAAAAGGCGGAAAATTTGCTCCATACAGACAATCTGAAAGAAGAGATATTTACGATAAATACACAGAGCAAATTCTTAAAACAGATTATGCTTACATCGCTTTCGACACAGCAGAGGAATTAGATGCTATCCGTGCTGAATACGAGGCTAAAGGGGAAGTATTCTCTTATGACAATAAAACCAGAAACCGCTTAAGAAACAGTCTTGCACTTTCTGAAGAGGAAGTTCAAAAGTTGTTGGATGCAAAAACACCTTACGTTGTAAGATTTAAGATGCCTGTTGACAGAACTCTCGGTTTGGTAGACATCATCAGAGGAAACTCTGCGGTAAATACAGATACTTTAGACGATAAAGTTTTGGTAAAAAACGACGGAATGCCAACTTACCACTTCGCCAACATTATCGACGACCATGAGATGGAAATTTCTCACGTTATTCGTGGTGAAGAATGGTTGCCTTCTTTAGGTTTACACACTTTATTATATGAAGCAATGGGTTGGGAAGCGCCTCAGTTTGCCCACCTTTCTTTGATTTTAAAACCTGAAGGTAAAGGAAAATTAAGCAAAAGAGACGGTGATAAATTCGGATTCCCGGTATTCCCTTTGAATTTTACAGATCCGGCAACCGGAAATGTGTCTAAAGGATATCGAGAAAGCGGCTATTTGCCTGAAGCTTTCATCAACATGGTCGCACTTTTGGGTTGGTCTCCTGCAGATGATAAAGAAATTTTGTCTTTGGATGAAATGGCAAAAGAATTTGATCTAAATAAAGTTCATAAAGCCGGAGCAAGATTTAGCAAAGAGAAATCTGAATGGTTTAATCATCAGTATATTCAAAAAACGTCTGATGAAGAATTGATGAATATTCTTAAAAATTCAGATTTAAATTTAAATATGGAAGATGAAAAATTATTAAAGATTATTCATCTGATGAAAGAAAGAGCGACTTTCCCGAAAGATATTTACGAAAACGGAAAGTTTTTCTTTGAAGCTCCAACTTCTTACGATGAAAAAGCTTCAAAAAAAGCTTGGAATGATGAAACTTCAAATCTTTTGACTGAATTTGCTGAAAATTTAAATTCAATTGATGATTTCGTTTCTGAAAACATCAAACAGAACTTACACGATTTCGCTGAAAACAAAGGTTTGGGAATGGGTAAAGTAATGATGCCGCTTCGTTTAGCTTTGGTAGGAGAACTGAAAGGACCGGATGTTCCGGATATTTTGGAACTCATTGGAAAAGAGGAAAGTGTCGCCAGAATAAGCAATGCTGTAAATAATTTTAAATAGGTTTTCATAATTTTTCATACATTTGAAAGATTTAATTTACTTCAAGAATGGAATATTTAAGTTTCGAACTTCCTATAAAAGAGCTGATGGATCAATATCAAACATGTTCTTTGGTAGGAGAAGAAAGTGGTGTTGATGTAAAATTAGCATGCAGCCAGATCGAAGACAAGATCAGAGATACAAAAAAAGAGATCTACGGAAATCTTACACCTTGGCAAAGAGTACAGTTATCACGTCATCCGGATCGCCCATATACTTTAGATTACATCAAAGGTATGGTAGATAAAGGAAGCTTTCTGGAGCTTCACGGTGACAGAAATTTTGCAGATGATCCTGCATTGATTGGTGGTTTGGCTACATTGGACGGTCAACGAATCATGATTTTGGGAACTCAAAAAGGAAGAACAACCAAAGAAAGACAATACAGAAGATTCGGAATGCCAAATCCTGAAGGATACAGAAAAGCTTTAAGACTAATGAAGCTTGCTGAAAAATTCAGAATTCCTGTGGTTACTTTAGTAGACACTCCGGGAGCTTATCCTGGTCTGGAAGCTGAAGAAAGAGGACAAGGTGAAGCGATTGCCAGAAATATTTTTGAAATGACGATGCTTAAAACTCCTATTTTCACTTACATTATCGGTGAAGGAGCAAGTGGTGGTGCATTGGGAATTGGTGTTGGTAACAAAGTGTATATGCTAGAAAACACTTGGTATACTGTAATTGCACCAGAAAGCTGTTCTTCAATCCTTTGGAGAAACTGGGATCACAAAGAAGATGCTGCAAATGCATTAAATCTTACTCCCGCAGATGCTTTGAGAGAAAAATTCATCGACGGAATTGTAGAAGAGCCACTTGGTGGAGCTCATTATGATCCTGAAGTTGCATATTTAAATTTGAAAACTTCTATTTTACAAAATATAAAAGCTTTCTCAAAATTTACAGGTAAGGAGCTTGAAACACACAGACAAGACAAATTTATTGCGATGGGGCAATTTAAAGGATAAAAAAAAGCGGTTAAGAATTTCTTAACCGCTTTTTTTATTTTCTATTCTCTATTCAGCAACATTCAGCTGAATTTCAATATCTCTTGATACTTTCTTGAGCGAAGAATATTTTGCATCACACACCATCGTTGTTAAAACATATTCACCTTTTTCAACCATTACAAAGTTTTGTCCATTTGGCGGCACATCCAGGTTATAATATTTTTTCCCGTTTATTTTTACAATAAGTCTGCACTTCGATTTATTTTTAATATTAATGTACGCTTCATTATCGTTGGGATCATTATTGAAAAGATGAGTCAAATAAGAAGCTGTTTTCTTTGCATCTTCACTAGGTCCCGATTTTTTACCCGAGCTTCCTACCGATGCATAATTCACCGTACGTGCAGGTGTTGTAGTTTTGGTATTGGAAGCCAAATCTTTATTTTTATTAAGCTCATTATTGCTTACAATTTTTTCAATTTTATTTTTGCTTAATGGTTTTATGGTAGGTTTTGCTTCTGCAGAATTATCGGCCATAATAATATCAATAAGTCTTCTTTTTAGCTTATCATTTTTTTCATGTCCCGGATTTTGCTTAATAAACCCTGCTATAATTCTTGCTTCTGCAGTAGATTCTGCTTCTTCAATGGTGTAAATAATAACCGTTTCTTTTTCTGCAACGACTTTAGTTTTGGCTTTTTTCTTCTTTTGAGCAATGCCGAGGCTGAAAACGGAAAGGAATATGATTAGAAATAATTTTTTCATGTAAAATCTTTAAAAATTTATTAAATAAATACTATAACGTTAAAAGTCATTTTTTAGTTTATCATTAAAATCATTATCTTTGCACTGCTCAAAAATAAACTATTAAAGTTAATTACAATTTTAAATAAAAAAATAACAAATATTATGTCTTATTCACCAGCTGCTGCAGACGTAGCAAAATTAAGAAACCAAACAGGTGCAGGTATGATGGACTGCAAAAAAGCTTTAGTTGAAGCAGAAGGAGACTTCGAAAAAGCAGTTGATATCCTTAGAAAAAAAGGACAGAAAGTTGCTGCTAACAGAGCTGACAGAGATTCTTCTGAAGGTGCAGTAATCGCTAGAGTAAACGAAGATAACACATTGGGTGTTATTATTTCTTTAAACTGCGAAACTGACTTTGTTGCTAAAAACGAAGCGTTCATCGAGTTAGCTTACGAATTAGCTGAAATGGCTATTTTCGCTGCTACTAAAGAAGAATTATTGGCTACAGATTTCCACGGATTGACTGTTGCTGATAAATTGATCGAGCAAACTGGAGTTATCGGTGAGAAAATCGAGATCGGTGCATTCGAAAGAATTACAGGACCTTTCTTGGGAGCTTACATCCACGCTGGAAACAAAATCGCTGCAATCACTTCTCTTTCTGCAAAAGTAGACGGAGCTGACGAAGCTGCTAAATCTGTTTCTATGCAAGCTGCTGCTATGAACCCAATCGCTCTTGACGAAACTTCTGTTTCTCAGGAAACTATTGATAAAGAATTGGAAATCGAAAGACACAAACTTACTGAAGAAGGTAAGCCTGCAAATATTATCGATAACATCTTGAAAGGTAAAATGCAGAGATTCTACAAAGACAATACTTTAGTACACCAGGATTTCATCAAAGACAGCTCTATTTCAGTTGCTGATTACGTAAAATCTGTAAACGGAGACCTTAAAGTAACAGGATTTGTAAGAGTTAGCTTATAATAGCTTTTCAAATTTAAAATATCAATCCCGATGAATTTTTCATCGGGATTTTTTTTGTGCCTATAATTCACATTACAATATTAACAATATATGACGCTAATTTTAAGTTTTCAACATTTTACAGGATATTGAAGAAAGGTAAAAAAACTGCCGTAAAAATATGATTATTAATACCTATTTTTGTCGCCCCTTAAGCTTAAGAATGAAAAAATATTTACTAATTATCTGCACTTTTTTTTGTTTATTATTCAATGCTCAGCTAGATACAGAACATTGGTTTGCTCCGATGTCTGCAAAAGCAGGAACTGGTGGTCTTGAAGGATATTTATATCTATCAACTGATGTAGCAACACCTTTCCCGGTACAGATCTACAACAACAACACTCTGTATACAACTGTTCAGGTAAGTAAAAATAATCCTGCGCAGGTAATTATTCCTAATAGTTTTTTAATTGCTTCATCACAAAACCAGTTGTTTGTACCGAATAACATGGGATTGAATGTAAAAGGTTCTAAAAAATTCTTTGCCAATTACAGATTTGCAATGCCAAATCATGCTGAAATTCTTACTTCAAAAGGAGCTGCAGGTTTAGGGACAACATTTTTTGCGGGTGTAGCTCCTATTTCAGGATCTGAAGACCACATGAATGCAACCATCGGAGTTACTGCTACTGAAGACAACACTGTTGTTACAATTTCCGGTTACAATCCGAATATTACTTTTTCAGACGGCATATCTTCGCCTACAAGAACTTTTACACTTAATAAAGGTAAATCTTACATTTTGGATGTTGTAAGCTCGTGGTCAAATGCAAATAAAATAGGATTAGTAGGCGCAAAGATTGTTGCTACAAAAGCAATTTCGGTCACTAACGGAAACTTTAATGCAGCTTATACTACTCAAAACCTTACCAACAATGATATTTTGATGGATCAGGCAGTTCCTGTAGATCGTTTAGGCAAAGATTTCGTTGTTGTAAAAGGAAACGGAACGGTAACTTCTCAAATGGAAACCGCTTTGATTATTGCTACGGAAAACAATACGCAAATTACATTTAACGGAAGCGGAGCTACAACGACTCTTAATGAAGGACAATATTACTTAGTTCCGAGTGGAATATATCAAAATCAAGGAAATGGTCATTACAACATGAGTATTTCTGCAACTAAAAACGTCTATGTTTACCAACTACTTTCCGGAGCAACCAATGGAAATGAATATGCTTCCGGAGGAATGAATTTTATCCCGCCACTGAGCTGTTTTATGCCAAATAAAATTGATGAAATAGGATTTATCAACAGAATTGGGGGACAAACCTTTGCCACAAGATTAAATATCATCACTCAAACCGGAGCAACGGTAACTTTAAACGGGAATAACATTGCAGCAGCAAATGGTCCTTATCCTGTTACCGGAAACCCAAATTGGGTAAGCTACTCTATTCAGAACGTTACAGGAAATGTAACGTTAAATTCTACAAAAGCAATGACGGCAGGAATTGCTGCAGGAAGTGGCGCCGTAGGTTACGGAGGATATTTTGCTGGGTTCTCATCGGTGCCGGCAATTACTAAAACAGGTGACTGCTACGCCGGAATTCTTTTGCAGGTTGATAATAATTATGATTCTTACCAATGGTATTTAAATGGGGTTGCTATTTCCGGAGCAACTACTTTTTCCATTAATCCTGAATTGTACGGAGCAGGAGCTTATACTTGCTCAGTCACTAAAAATAATTGCGAAACAAAATTGACTTCGGTATATAATTACACCGTTTGTCCACCAATCTCAACAACAACTTATACAATAGGATCTTGTAACACAAAAGTGATTACTCCGGTATTCACCAGCTCTGCACAAACCATTGTTCCTTCATTAACTGCAATTATATCTCAGCCAACTAACGGAACTACAACAGTAAACCCAACCACAGGACAAATTACTTATACACCCAATGCGACGACTGTAAATACAACAGACCAGTTTATTTATTATATCCAGGGAAGTGGAAATCCTTTTGCTTTTGAGTATTTTAAAATCATCATTAATACTGATGTTCTTCAGGTAAACAACGCATCATTAACATCTTGCAGCAACATTACAGGAAATGGAACTTACGATCTGACAACAGCAAATATCTCTTCAAATACAGGAAATAACATTACCTATTATACAAACCAAAATTTAACAGGTCAAATTGCTACACCTGCAACTTATACAGGACCTGCAGGAATTATTTACGCTAATGTAACCTCAGCATACGGATGCACAAAAACGGCACAAATTACATTATCTGTGAATGCATCACCGAACATTAACACCGCAAATTACAATGCTGTACTTTGTGATGATAATTTTGATGGGATTATCAATGTAAACTTCAACAACGTGAGTCCACAAATTGTAACCAACTCAGTGAATTTTACGATAAGATATTATTTAAATCAAACCGATGCCAACGCTGGAAACAACAACATGCTGCCTGTAAACTGGACTTACACCGCAAATACTACCGTTTATGTAAGAGTAGACGGATCAAGCACTATTTGTCCTTCATCTTTCGGGCAAATCGATTTTAAAATCGCTAATAAAATCACATTATTGACTTCAAATGTCACCACTGATGTTTGTGATAACGACTTAAACGGTTCAGAAAATGTCAACCTTAATGATTATAAAAACCAGTTTACTACAGATCCTTCTGTAACACTTACGTTTCATTCTACATTAGCAGATGCTCAATCAGGAAACAATACAATAGCTGCCAACCAAATAATTACTGCACCTGCAACATTTTATATCAGATTCATAAGTGGTAACGGATGTCCAAATACTGCAACTTTGAAGATCAGTTTAAGGTCTCCAAAAAAATCTGATGTATTGAAAGATCAGGTAATATGCTCAAGTAACAAAGCACTTTTGAACGCCGGAGATGGCTTTACGTCTTATTTATGGAGCACAGGAGCTACTACTTCTAGCATTACAGTTGGCACAGGAACTTACTATGTAGATTTAGGTTTTAATGGCTGCATCTACAGACAAACCGTAACTGTAACAGCAGCACAGGCTCCCACTATTACAAGCGTCGTGGTCACAGGAACAAGTGCAACAATTAATGTTACCGGAGGCACAGCGCCTTATCAATATTCATTAAATGGTTCTGATTATCAAAGCTCTAATGTATTTACCGGCTTATCCAGAGGCCCTCACAAAGCGTATGTTATTGGAAAAGATGGTTGTCAACCCGTTATTAAAGATTTTTTAATTTTAAATTTAATAAATACCATCACGCCAAACGGAGACGGAAAAAATGATATTTTAGATTATTCCGATTTAAAGATAAAAGACCAAGTCAGCATCGAAGTTGTTGACCGATACGGAGCAGCAGTTTACAAATCTTCAGGCAAAAATTACAAATGGGACGGAAAATCTAGTGGAAGAAGCCTCTCCACAGGAACCTATTGGTATATTATAAAATGGATTGAGTCTGACACAAAATTACCCGTTTCTCATGCGGGATGGTTATTAATAAAGAATCGAGAATAGATATTCGATTTATAGATGACATTATAAACTCTACATAAATTGGCAGATGCTGATCAAAATAATCTAATCAAGAATCTGCAGTTTCTGCAAAAGCAGTTAAACTATTTCCAAACCGAACAATAAGGTTTTTAACATTTATAAAGAGAGCACTAGAAATAGTCTCTCTTTTTTTAGCAATACATCCAAAAATCATTATAAGTTTGTTATTTAGAATTATTTTTAATAAATAACAAAGAATAATATATTAATTTTTATAATAATTTATTAATAATATATTAAATATTATTTTAATTTTGTAGGAATCCTAATTCCATATTTATGAAAAGATTTCTATTAAGTCTCGTATTGATATTTATAACATCTACTTCTTTGTTTGCACAGAGAGATACGGAGCACTGGATTGCGCCTTTCTATGCATCCTCTTCAACGACACAAGCGGTTTATCTATCGACAGATTCAGTAACACCTTTTGATGTTACTGTCACCAGCAAAAGCTCAACAGCACCGGGCAATGTGTTAGGAGTTGTTACCATAAGTAAAGGAGATCCAAAAATACTTACGATTCCTTCAGCAAATATCTCGGTAAATACCGCAGCAAATGCATTTAATATTATCGACAGAGGTCTTTACCTGAAGGGTGCTAAACCATTTTTTTGTACATTAAGACTGGTAAGTAGTACAACCCACGGTGAGATCCTTACCAGCAAAGGAAAAGCCGGAACGGGTAAAGAATTTTTTGTAGTGGCTACACCATCTACGGCTACTTCAAGCAATTTTACCGCAGGAGTTTTGGCAACTGAAGACAATACAGTAGTTACAGCTACCTGGAATACTGCTGTTACTTTTATAGGTGGAGCCCCGACAACAACAACCAATACTGTCACATTAAATAAAGGAGACTCGTTTGTGTATGCGGGTTTGGCAGGAGCCAGTGGACAAAACATCAACAACTTCATAGGAGCAAAGATCGTAGCCAATAAACCCATTACATTAACCAACGGAAATGTGAATGGTAATTTTGGAAGTGTTACCAGCGGCGGATCTGATATTATATTAGACCAGTCGGTACCGGTAGAAAGATTGGGAAGTACTTTTGCTATGGTAAGAACCCGATCTTCTTCTGCAGATTTGGAAGGAGGTATCATTGTAGCTACAGAAAACAACACACAAGTATTCCTTAATGGATCAGGAACCTCAGTTGCAACGCTCAACCAAGGCCAAATGTACAGAATATCAGGTAATGATTATGTAGCGCAAGGAACTTCAGGGCACTTTAATATGTTTGTTACCACCTCAAAAAATGTGTATTTGTATCAATTGGTTTCTATTTTAAATCAAAATGAAACGGGTGGATTCAATTATATTCCGCCATTAAATTGTTTTTTACCAAGAAAAATTGATGAATTGCCCAAAATTGACGAAATGCCTACAGGAACTGGTGGCACAAGTGTCGTTCCATTGACATCACAAAATATAAAACTAAACATAATCACAGAAGCAGGTGCTACTGTTACGTATACCACCAATGGTGGCGCTCCAATAACTCCTACAGCTGCACAAGGTCCGTTTCCTCTTAACGGAAGTACTGCATGGGTAACTTATGGGATAGAACTGGTATCCGGAAATCTAACAATTCTATCGAACAAAGCGGTTACAGCAGGTATCAATGGAGGATATAGTACTTCTGGTTATGGAGGATATTTTGCTGGGTTTTCTTCAATACCTATCATTGCTAAACAGATTGGCGAGTGTATTCCGGGAATTATCCTGGAAGTTGACGACAGTTACGAGACCTATCAATGGTATTTGAACAATGCGCCAATTACAGGTGCCACTTCTCATACGATAACACCTACAGCTGCCGGAAACTATACTGTCAAGGTAACTATGGGAACTTGCCCACCGGTGACAACACCAATTTATAAGGTATTTGCATGTCTGCAGCAAACGACTCAAAACATAAATATCTGTGGTACTAAAGCAATTGTTCCTACCTTTACGAACTCAACCCAGACGCCAGTACCGGGAACAGTGGTAATCATCACACAACCCACAAAAGGAACAGCAACGCTTAATCCGGCTACAGGAGTAATTACTTATATTCCAAATCCTGGATATTTAGGACCAGATAAAATTGTTTATAAATTCTGCGGTAACGCCACTGAATTTATAGATTGCGAACAGGTTACTTTAAACTTAAATGTAGTTCCTTTTGTATTGACCGACAGAACAATCAGAGCTTGTCAATATGCAGGAAACGGATTTTTTGATTTAACGACTGCCAACGTAACCGACAACGCGATCCCAACAACAAAAAAATTCTACCCTACCCTTGCAGATTTAGATGCAAATACAAATCAGATTACTAATCCTACAAACTATTTCTCAGGATTGGGATCAGTATACGTAAGAGTTTTAACCGCTGAAGGTTGTGTAGGAAATGCTAAAATCACTTTAGATTTCTTCCCTACTCCGGTTGTTAAAGAAGCTACTTTAACAGAATGTTTCTTAGAAAATAATGAGACTCAAGCAAGATTTAATCTGGTAAGTGCTAATGTAACGGCTGAAACACCGGTTACAAAAAAATTCTACCCTACATCTACGGATGCAAGTAACGGAACAAATGAAATTATAGGCGTTGATGCTTATCTATCAGGAAACGGCTCTGTATATGCAAGAGTTTTCAACTCAAATGGCTGCTATGCGATCGCTAAAATCAATCTGAAAGTGACACCTCCGAAAAGGTCTCCTATCTTGGTTGATAAATACATCTGTATTGATGACAGAACAACGCTGGATCCAGGTCCCGGTTATCAGTCTTATCGTTGGAGCACCGGCGCAACTACACAGTCTATAAAAGAAGTTGCAGTAGGTGATTATTGGGTAATCCTTCAGGATGCAGGATGTTCTGTGAAGCAGTTTGTAAGTGTAAAGAAAGCACAAGATCCTGTGATTACTTCAATCGAAATAGCTAACAATACAGCGACAGTAATGGTAAGCGGAGGAATAGCACCGTACCAGTATTCTGTAGACGGAATAACAAACTGGCAGGATTCTAATGTATTTACCAATCTTACCAGAGGTCAGCATACATTCTATGTAAAAGATTCTTTCAACTGTACCCCTGTTTCTGTGGAAGTTACTGTACCAAATTTAGTAAATGCAATAACACCTAATGGAGACAACGTAAACGACTACATAGACTACAGAGAATTAGCCTATAAGGATAATCTTACTTTTGTAATTTATGACAGATATGGCAACAAGATCTTCACAGGTGACAAGTCTAACAATTACAGATGGGACGGAACTCATTCTAATAAAAAAATCTTAACAGGAACTTATTGGTATCACATCAACTGGAATGAGCCAAACGAAGCAAAAACCCCAATTAAATACACGGGTTGGATTTTAGTTAAGAACAGAGAATAAAATATAAAAACTTAATACCAAGCCACAACGTAAAGGTTGTGGCTTTTTATTACTTATTTTTGACACTTTTTGACTTATTTTCACAATACTTTTAAAATATTCTATTATTTTTGTACAAATCCTAATTCTACATTATGAGAAAACTTTTACTCACCTTTTTATTGATGATTTTTAGCATCAATATACTATTTGCCCAGAGAGATACAGAGCACTGGATAGCACCATACTTTGACAGCTCAAATACGACCTATAATCATGGGCTATATTTTTCAACAGACTCTACAACTCCATTTGATGTTACAATCTATAGTAACGGAACTGCAATAGGCACTGTTAATATTCAGAAAGGAAATCCCAAGGTATTTCAGATTCCTCCTGGATCCAGTAATATAATTCAGTTAGCTAATGATTCTGATGCATCTGCGGTTATCAATAAAGGGATCTACACAAAAGGAGACAAACCCTATTTTTTAACCTTAAGAATATACAACGGTTCTCATGGCGAGATTTTAACATCTAAAGGAAAGGCAGGGATCGGAACAACATTTTATGCTGCCGCTGCACCAATAACAAATACAACAGCCACGTCTTATAATTTCACAACCGGAATTATGGCAACGGAAGATGGTACTACGGTAACAGTTTCCGGGTATGATGCAAACATACAGTTCATCAATAATTTGACTCCACCTTTAACGACTACCTTCACTTTAAACAAGGGCCAGTCGTATGTGTTAGCTGGTGAAGCAAATGCTCCCGCCAACTTAACAGGTTTTATTGGATCCAAAATAACATCCAATAAACCAATTTCTGTAACAAATGGAAATTCAAACGGATTCTACGCCAACGGAACAGGAACAGACGGATCTGATTTAATTTTAGATCAATCCGTTCCCACAAATCGTTTAGGGAAAGAATTTGGAATGATCAGAACCTTAGCTACTTTAAATACCGGATACAATATGGAAGGCGGTATTATTATAGCAACCGAAAACAATACCGAAATTTACTTAAACAATGGCGCCACACCTGTTGCGACCATTAATGAAGGAGATTTCTACAGAATATTAGATAATGCATACATTAATCAGGGTAACTCGCATTACAACGTTTATGTAAGAACAACAAAAAATGTATACCTCTATCAATTGGTAGCAGGAAACCAGGCAAACGCAAGAAACAACGGAGGATACAACTATATTCCACCTTTGAACTGTTTTCTTCCTAGAAAAATTGATGAAATTGGTAAAATTTCTGAAATGCCGACCACTGCTACAACAAGCGGACAGCCTACAAGTACTTTCTTATTTAAACTAAATATTATAACTGAAGCAGGAGCTACTGTTACTTATACGGTAAATGGTGGTGCGCCAATTACGCCCACTGCTGCACAGGGTCCGTTTACTTTGACAGGTAATACAAACTGGGTAACGTATGCTATTTCCGGAATATCTGGAAATGTTGCAGTTCAGTCTAATAAAGCAGTTACCGCAGGAGCTAATGGAGGATATAGCTCAGCAGGATATGGAGGATATTTTGCAGGATTCTCATCTATTCCGCTTATTGCAAAACAAACAGGAGAATGTATACCGGGACTTGTTTTAGAGGTTGACGACAGTTACGATACCTATCAATGGTTCAGAAACGACGTTGCAATTCCAGGAGCCAACGGTAATATTTATACACCAACAATTGCAGGAAACTATACGGTAAGAATTACTGTAGGATCGTGTTTGCCGGCAATCACTCCTGTATTCAAAGTATTTACCTGTCTTCAGGAAACTGCTCAAACCAAAACAGTGTGTGAGGGATATTTAAATATAGTTCCACAATTTACTACATCCGGTCAAACATTTTCTCCAAGTAGTGTTCAGATCATTACACCACCTGCTAACGGTACAGCAATCATCAATCCTACAACGGGTGTTATTGGATATACTCCAAACAACGGTTTTGTAGGTACAGATACAATTGTTTATAAATTCTGCGGAAACGATCCCGAATTCGTAGACTGTGAACAGATCACTCTTACGCTTACCGTAGCAGAAAGCCCGGTCGTAAATGATGCAACATTAAGAACCTGCTTCCTTGAAGACAATATTGCAACAGGATTATTTGATCTTACAGACGCTACTGTAACGACCCAACTTGGGGCGACAAAAAAATATTATCCATCGTTAACTGATGCCAACAATCAGACGAATGAGATATTGACTCCAGATAATTATATTGCACCAAACGGTGTTGCTTATGTAAGAGTAAGCAATGCAAACGGATGCTACCGTGTTGCTAAAATAACCTTGGTCGTTTTGCCACCTGTAGAATCTGCAGTATTGGTAGATAAAGTAATTTGTATAGAAGACAAAACAGTACTGGATGCAGGACCAGGATTTGACGGATACGAATGGAGCACAGGAGATACTACCCAAACGATCAGCGACGTAGGAGTAGGAACATATTGGGTAAAACTGAAAACAGGAGACTGTATTACCAAACAAGCTGTAAAAGTATATGCTTCTGAGCAGCCAGTTATTACAAACATTGAAGTTTCTACGACAAACATTACAGTATACGTTACAGGAGGTGTTGCCCCTTACGAATATTCAATTAACAATATCAATTGGCAGTCTTCAAACGTATTTACAGATCTTCCTAGAGGTGACGTTAAAGTATATGTAAGAGATACATTCAGCTGTGTACCGATTGAAGTAACGATTACAATTCCTAATATCATTAATGTAATTACTCCAAACTCAGACGGAATTAATGATGTTTTAGATTATTCTGCCCTTGCCAATAAACCAAATTTGGTATTAGGTATCTTTGATCGTTATGGCATAAAAATCTTCGAAGGAAACAAAGACACCGGTTATATATGGGACGGAACCATCAATAAAACTAAAAAAGTTTCTACAGGAAATTATTGGTTCAGTATTACCTGGAACGAAACAAAAACAAAAACTCCAATCAAATTCTCAGGCTGGATTTTAGTGAAAAACAGAGAATAATTATTTTTTAAATTTAATATTATCAAAAAACCACGATACCAAATCGTGGTTTTTGTTTATTTTTAAAACAATTAACGCATTTTATTATTAAATTTGTGCTAAACTCAAGTTCAAAATGAAGAAAATTCTATCTTTTTTCCTTATTTTTTATATATTCTCTACTTCACTTGCTCAATTGGATAGAGAACACTGGTTTGCGCCTATGGTAGATCGTACCGGAAATCCAAACCCATATCAAAAACTTTATCTTTCAACAAACCGTACAACTCCGTTTGCGGTTACCATATACAATAACAATATCGTTATTGGCACCGTCACTATCAGCAAAAACAATCCCCAGAAATTTGATGTCTTGCGAGATTATATCATTACGACTCAGCAGACAGATCTTTTTACACCCACATCAAAAGGGCTGTATGTAAAGGCCGATTTTCCTTTCTACGCCAACCTGAGATTTTCGGTTTTTAATCATGCCGAAATTATTACCTCAAAAGGAATTGCTTCCACCGGAACGACTTTTCACGCAGCCACCGCTCCTATTACTGTGAATAACTTTATTCTTAATTTTATGACGAGTGTTTTGGCAACTGAAGACAATACAACAGTTACCGTATCCGGCTACAAAAATACAGTACAGTTTTCGAACGGTACAACAGGTGCAACCAACCCTACACTTACTTTCACACTAAACAAAGGGCAATCATATATTATTGACGGTATTGGAGATATTGCCGGAAATTCTGACGGCTTTATAGGCGCTAAAATTGTCGCCACCAAACCTGTAAACATCACCAACGGAAATTTCAACGGACAATATTCCGGAAATAATCCTAACAGCTCAGATATTTTAATGGATCAGTCGATACCGGTCAGCCAGCTTGGGAGCACATTTGCTCTTGTAAAAGGTAACGGAAATATTGGAAGTAATATGGAAGGTGCGTTGGTAATTGCCACCCAAGACAATACTGCTGTATATGTAAATAATGAATTGATCCCTATTGCCAACCTGAATACCGGACAATATTTTGTGATACCGGATACAAAATATCAGCTTCAGGGAACCGCACATTACAATCTTTATATCGTAACAAGCAAAAACGCTTACGTTTATCAAATGCTTGCCGGTGCCGCCACCACAGGAAATGAAGTAGCAACAGGTGGTTTTAATTTTATTCCAGGGCTCAATTGTTACCTGCCGAAACAGATTGATGAAATCGGATTAATTAATGAAAACTTTGTACATACCAACAACAATCCTACAGGAATTCTTGCTATTCCAACCAAATTAAATCTTATTACTGAAAAAGGTGCTACCGTTTTGGTAAATGGAAACCCGCCGCCTGCAGGCACAGGACCGTTTGACATGACAGGTACAACCAACTGGGTAACGTACGGCATCCCCAACACTACAGGAACAATTACCGTTAATTCTACAAAGGCAATTACTGCAGGAATTACCGCAGGAAGCGACGCCGTAGGATATGGTGGATTCTTCGCAGGATTCTCAACACAGCCAGTGATTTTAAAATCCGGTGGAGACTGCGTGCCGGGAATTGTACTCACAGTAGATCCGATTATCTATGATTCTTATCAATGGTATGTTGGCGGAGTACTTATTCCGGGAGCTACATCGTCTACTTATACACCTACCGGATCAGGAAATTATACCTGTTCGGTAACTATGGGAACCTGTGCCCCACTTGTTACAGTACCTTTTAAAGTTTTAAATTGTATGAAACAAACTGCTGTGACGTACAACATTTGCGATACAAAAGTTATTACTCCTACCTTCACTACTTCTACGCAGACTCCGGTAGCCTCGACTGTTGCTATTACCACGGCGCCAACGTTAGGAACAGCAACCATTAATGCCGCAACTGGAGTTATTACCTACACAGCGACCAACCCTGCAGCTGCAGGAACAGATACTTTTGTGTATACTTTCTGCGGAAACAACCCGAACTTTACAGATTGCGAAACCGTTACGGTAACCATTAATATTCAACCTGTAACTGTAAACAATTCGACGTTAAACGCCTGTAATATCAATGGCAACGGAACTTTTAATCTTACATCGGCCGTTGTTACTACAAATACTCCGGTAACGATTACTTATTATCCGACTTTATTTGATGCACAAAACGAAAATTTAGCAGCATTAATTACTGGTCCAAATACCTATTCTGCACCCAACGGAACCATTGTTTATGCTGTTGTAAAAAACCCTACAGGATGTAAAAACATTGCACAGATTACTCTAAATCTGTTTCCTCTGGCGGTCGTCACTCCGGCAAATATGGGAAATCAGTGTGATGAAAATCTGGACGGAACTGTAAATGTTGTTCTTTCTGACATTACACAGTTAATACTGAATAATCCGGCGTATTTTACCAATGTAAGATATTACGCTCAGCTCGCAGATGCCAATGTAGGAAATGCCAATACGCTTCCAAACAACTGGAGCTACAACACCAATACGACTATTTTTATTAGAGTAGAATCTCCGGATGGATGCGCACCAGTGATTCAGCAAATCAATTTTACGGTTGGCACAAAACTGACTTTACTCAAAAATACGCTCACTACTACTTTTTGTGATGATGATTTAGATGGAATAAAACCGATGAATTTATCATTTTTCGTCAATCAGTTTACTTTAGATCCACTTGTTACCGTTAGTTATCATGCAACTCTTGCCGATGCACAGAACGATGTTTCGCCAATCAGCTCAGCAGTAACCCTTACCGGATCTCATACATATTACTTAAGATTTGAGAAAAGTGGTTTCTGTCCGGATGTAGCTACAATAAGAATCAATCTTAAAGTTCCGAAAAAGTCGGATGTATTAGTAGATAAAGTAATTTGTCCTAAAACTAAAACAAGCTTAGATGCTGGCCCAGGATTTGACGCTTATCTTTGGAGTACAGGTGCTACAACGTCTGAAATTTCTAATGTTCCGGCAGGAAATTATTGGGTTGAGCTTACTTTTGACGGTTGTGTTTACAGACAATTTGTAAACGTTTCAGAATCTACTTTACCGGTGATTACATCAATCGAAATCAACGGTTCTACAGTGACAATCGGTGTAAGTGGCGGTACACCCGCTTATGAATATTCGCTTGACGGCTTCATTTGGCAGACCTCAAATATATTTACCAATGTAGGACGAGGAACTTACACAATTTATGTAAGAGATTCGCAAAATTGTGACATTGTGAAAAAAGACTTTGTAATCATTAATTTAATTAATACCATAACCCCAAATGGCGACGGCAGGAATGACGAAATAGATTATTCAGCGTTGATGAACAAAGAGAATCTTGAATTTAGAATTTTTGACAGATACGGTGCCGAAGTTTTCCGTGGAACGCCTTCCAATAAGTTTACATGGGACGGCAACATGAAAGGAAGACCGGTTTCTACCGCAACCTATTGGTATTTTATAAGCTGGACAGAACTTGGTAATGTAACGACTGTGAAATTTTCGAGCTGGCTCTTGGTGAAACACCGAAACAACAGTCTTTGGGATAAATAATCATTAATTTTTAATCTAAATTTATTTTCTATAACATACATTAACAGTTTGGTATAAAGTTTAATATAATTTTAACCACATATTGATAAATCTCACGTAAAAACTGACCTATTTCTTATGTAATTTTGCACGACATATGAAGAAACTCTTTTTAATTATATTGTTGGTTTTTATAAGTAAAATTAATGCACAGAATTTTTCCGGTGAAGTATTTTTACGAGACAATTCTGTGCTTTATCTTAATCAGGTTTATGTCACCAACCTTACAACGCTCAAAACTGTGCTTACGTCGTATAGTGGCGAATTTAATATAAAAGCAGATCCCGGAGATATCATTCGCTTTACATCAATTATTACAGAAAGAAAAGATGTAAAGCTTACGCCACAAATGTTTGATTCTAAAAATCTGGTTGAATTAAAAGTTGCGTATTACGACATTCAAGAAGTAGTGATCAGCAGATTCCGGCCTACCGGAAATTTAAGATATGATGTAAATTCTATCCGTAAAGAAGATAAGGCGCTTGCCCTGAAAAAAGTAATTGGTCTTCCAGAGCCGAAAGGTGACGGCACATCGCCCGAACTTCCTGTGGCTGGCTTTAGAGACGGCGGCCTTACCTTCAGCTTAGAAAGCATATTTGATATTCTTTCTGGTGATCGTAAGAAAAAACAGCGTTTGGTTGCTTATGAAAGAATGAACAGCTCGGTAACCAACATCAAAAATTATTTGGGTAAAGATTATTTCACACGACTGAAGATTCCTGAAAACCTTATCGACAACTTTTTACAATTTGTATATACTTCCGAAAATATCGAAGTGTATATACAAAGCGGAAATTTTGATGCTGTAAAATTACCAATCGAAAAATATCTTCCGATTTATCAAAGAAGATTAAAAAATTCACATCTTCAGGAGGTTGTTAAATAATCATTCGTCGATTTTTAGCTGAAAAAATTCGTTAAAAAATTAAATCTTGACACTTTAAACAATATTATCTTTTGAAATTTGTTTAATTTTAATGAAATCAATACTTCACCAAGGGTTTAAATAATTTTCAGAAAGTTAGTTTAGACCGCATCACCAAATATATTATTCAATGAAAAAGTTAGTTTTACTTTTCACCACTTTACTATTTGTATCATTTTCTGCGCAGAGGCAAGGCAAAGACTACAGCAATATTCTTAAAAGCAAGAATATCTATGAAATAAATGCCTTCCTGAGAGACGCACATCCTGATGACCCACGAAGATCTGTTCTGAAACCTAGAGTAATGGATTTCATGAAAGATTATATCAAAAACGCTCCGCCGGGTGATAAAAAAGTACGGGAAATGCAGGAAAATCTGGCGAGACTGAGAAGAGGACCATCTACAAAAGTTTCTTTTGAGGAGATGAATGCGATGATTAAACAAAAACAAATCTTAAAATACCAAAAGCAATTACAAGTGGGTCAGTCTGCTGTCGTTTATACGCCAAGTACAGCACAAAATGTATATGTAACCGCTTCTGCTGCTGCAAAAAACACCAAAGTAATTGCAGATACAGAAGCTTCAGAATTTAATATGCTGATGGGAGAAAATCCTATTGAACATAAAAATAAAACAGTAAAAATCCTGAACTCTTTATTTGATAACGATCCGAACTCAAAAGAATGCATCGTGATGATTGAGAATAAGTCTGACTGTAACATTATCGTACGAATAGAAGGTGTTGGGAATACCAAATACAGGCTTCCTGTTCCGGCTCATGGCGACAATTCTATTGTGGTACAAAAAGGAGATTATCTATTCTCAAGTATTGTTTGCGGCGCACAGTATGCATCACAGAAAACTATTCAAAAACCATTAATGGTGGCTCTCGGAAGCTCATCAAAATAGGTTCCCGAATCTCTTATTTTTCGTTTCGATTTAAAAATTTAAATGCTGCATAATTTTCGTAATTTTGCGGCATTTCATATATAATTCATGGGCAAAAATAAATTAAGAAGATTCGCAGAAAATAAAACATTACCAAACGTTGTACAACCTACAAGAGACGAAGCTCTCAATGGTTTTGAACTGAAAGGAAACTGGAGGAAAGATTTCTTTAAAAACGATCAACCCATCGTTTTAGAATTAGGTTGTGGAAAAGGTGAATATACGGTAGGTCTGGCAAAAACTTTCACTGATAAAAACTTTATCGGAATTGATATAAAAGGAGCAAGATTCTGGTTTGGTGCCAAAGAAGCTGTAGAAAACGGAATGCAAAATGTTGGTTTTCTAAGATCACAGATCGAATTGGTAGAGTATTATTTTGCCGAAAACGAAGTTGATGAAATCTGGATTACTTTCCCTGATCCTCAGATTAAATATAAGCGAACCAAACACAGATTAACGCATCCTGATTTCCTTGAAAGATATAAAAAATTCTTAAAGCCGGGTGGAATTGTACATTTAAAAACCGATTCAGAATTTTTGCACGGTTATACTTTGGGTTATCTTCAAGGTGCTGGCTACGAAATCATTTCTGCACATCACGACATCTACGGAGCTTTAGAATATGATCCGAATACGCCTCACTTAAGAGATATCAGAACATATTATGAAGAATTGTTTTCAGCAAAAGGAAAAACAATTACCTATATAAAATTCAGGATTAATTAAATCTGTTTTTAAGCTGTAAATAATTTTGCAGCTTTTTTTATGGCAATAAAGCAGGAAATTCTGAGTTTAATATAAAGCCTAAATTGAAATCTAAATAGTAACATGAAAACATTTCTTATCGTCTCTCTTTTTATTACGCTGTTTCTTAACAGTTGCGGCAGCAATAATCATACGGTTAAACAACCCGTAAGAAAACCTCAACCACATGCTTCAACTTCGAATACAGGAACAAAAATAAACCCTGCTGCCCAAACTGAAAGAGAATATCAAGCGTTAATAAAAACGTATAAACCGGAAACGACAGATGTTTTAAACAGTCTATTGAATGATTCGTCAAACAGCCCAAACGTATCTGTTTCTGTGGAAAATAAGTCGAATTGTAATATGGTTTTAACAATCAGTGGTAATAAATACTTCAAAAAAATTCCTATTGCCGCTAATAAAACCGGATCGGCAATGGTACCGAAAAATCAGAATTACAACCTGTCGGGGATGCTTTGCAATTCAGTATATCAGAAAACAAAATACATTGCAGGTTCATTTAGCATAAAATTATCAAACTAAACAACTTATGCCTTAATTGTTTATCTTTGTAAGAATGAAATTTCTGAATAGCATTCAGAAATAATTTAAAAACACAATTTGATGAAGAAAAAAACATTTACTTTTTTCTTCTTCGGTCTCATTTTTTTATCCTGTGCCAGCAATACTGGTAAAGGCGATATTATTAAAAGCACAAATATCGATGAGATTGAAGAATATCTTGGGAAAGCACATCCCGAAGATCCTAAAAACAGAATTCTAAAACAGCGCATCATTGCATTGAAAAATGCTGCATGGACGAAAGGCGCAAAAAATGCAAAACCTATGGAGGCACGACCTGTTTTCATAGATTTACCTGATCCTTTAAGCAATAAAAAAAATACAGAAGCCAATCAGGCAGTTTTTAAAAAGCTGATGTCTGAAAGCTCTGAAGAGCATAAAGAAAAAACTAAAAAGCTTTTAAATAATATGTTTAATGAAGATATTAATCACAACGAAGCCATTGTTTTACTTAAAAATAATTCTGATTGTGATTTGGTTTTAGAAATATCCGGAAAGCAATTTTACAATCTTGCAGTTCCTGCAAAAGGTGAAAATTTTATTGTTTTAAATAAAGATTCTTATACATTCTCGGGAAATGTATGTGATGTAAAATATCGGAGTTCGAAAGATATTAGCAAAAGTCTGGTTATAGTTTTACAAAATCCCGGATTTAAAGCAAGCGATACAAAAGTTTTAATCGCAGAAAACAAATCAGAGAAAGATTCAGAAAAAACAAAAACCAAGCAAATCATTTCTCCTAAAAAGAAGAAGAAAAAATAATATTCGTACACATAAAAAGCAAAAACCGCCGAATCACTTCAGCGGTTTTTATTATTTTAAAGATAATCTTCAGATTATTCAGCAGAATCGAAATCTGCATCTTTATCAGCAGAAACTACTTCACCTTCTTCTTTAGATTTTTCTTTATCAGCTTTTCTCTGAGACTGACCTTCTTTGATAGAATCTGAAACTACGTTTAAGATCATATCGATAGATTTTGAAGCATCATCGTTTCCTGGGATAACGAAGTCTACTTTTCTTGGGTCAGAGTTTGTATCAACAATACCGAAAACTGGAATACCTAATTTCTTAGCTTCAGTTACAGCGATGTGTTCTCTCATGATATCTACAACGAAGATTGCAGAAGGAAGACGCACCATGTCAGAGATAGAACCTAAGTTTTTCTCTAAGTTAGCTCTTTGTCTGTCAACTTGTAATCTTTCTTTTTTAGATAAAGTTTCGAACGTACCGTCTTTTTTCATTTTGTCGATATGGTTCATTTTCTTTACCGCCTTTCTGATAGTAACAAAGTTTGTTAACATACCACCCGGCCATCTTTCTGTAATATAAGGCATATTAAGTTCAGCAGCGTGCTTAGCAACCACCTCTTTCGCTTGCTTCTTAGTAGCTACGAAAAGAACTTTTTTACCTGCAGAAGTTAATTTTTCTAAAGCGCTGCACGCTTCATCCAACTTAACTGCTGTTTTATGTAAGTCTACAATGTGAATACCGTTTTTCTCCATAAAAATGTACGGAGCCATATTTGGATTCCACTTTCTAGTCATGTGACCGAAGTGTACACCAGCCTCTAGAAGGTCTTTTACATTTGCTTTTGCCATGTTTTCTGTTTTTGTTAGTTTACTTTCCGTTTCTTAAACAATCAACAACTTCTTTAGATGGGAGAAGTGTTTGGATGCTAAACGTAACGGGCAATTTTTTTGTTTTGATAAATAGTTTTCAGATATAAGAGAACAGATTGAAAAAATTCTGAAATCTGATACCTTCGATCTGAAGTCTGAAAATTAACGTTTTGAGAACTGGAATCTCTTTCTTGCTTTTTTCTGACCTGGTTTCTTTCTTTCTACCATTCTTGCGTCTCTCGTAAGTAAACCTGCAGGCTTCAATGCTAATCTGAATTCAGCATTGATCTCGCAAAGTGCTCTAGAAATACCTAATCTGATAGCTTCTGCCTGACCTGTATTACCACCACCGAAAACATTTACGGTAACGTCGTACTGACCAACAGTTTCAGAAAGGATGAACGGCTGGTTTAATTTGTAAACCATCACGTCTGTAGAGAAATAAGTTGCAGCCTCTTTACCGTTTACTGTAATAACTCCAGAACCTGGTCTTACATAAACTCTCGCTACAGAAGTTTTTCTTCTTCCGATTTTGTGAACTATAGACATAATTAATTATTTAAATTCGTTAACATTAATTGTTTTAGGCTGTTGAGCTTCATGCTTGTGCTCAGTTCCTTCATATAAATAAAGGTTTTTAAGCAATGCAGATCCTAATCTAGTTTTTGGAAGCATACCTTTTACAGATTTTTCCAATACTTTTAAAGAGTCTTTTTTCTGAAGTTCAAGAGCTGTCATAGACTTCTGTCCACCAGGATAACCTGTATGCCAGATATAAGTCTTATCGTTCCACTTATTTCCTGAAAGAGTAACTTTCCCAGCATTCAAAACAATAACATTATCACCACAATCTACGTGAGGTGTAAAGTTTGCTTTGTGCTTACCTCTCAAAATCTTTGCAACCGTAGAAGCTAGTCTTCCTAACGGCTGTCCTTCAGCGTCTACCACAACCCATTCTTTATTCGCAGTAGCTTTGTTCGCTGAAACAGTTTTGTAACTTAATGTATTCACACGTTTTAGTTAAAGATTAAACATAATTTACCCCTAAAAGGGTGTGCAAAGGTACAAATATTTTTCTAATCTGAAAATATATTTTAAACTAAAGTAAAAACAATGACAATTAATAAGTTAACTATTTTAGAAAGATTCGAAAACATCATTGCACATAAATTGAAAGAAAGATTATCTTAAATAAAATGAAAAATCCATAATGCCTATTCCTCTTTAATCTTTGTTTTTTTTAAAAAATAGGTGAAATACCTTTGTTTAAAATTCTTTAAAAATAAAATTCTCAAGGCATTTTTCTTTTACCTAACCATAAAGGGTGAGAAGACCCTCTTGAAAATTTCATTAAAATACTCCCTTTAGGGTCGGGGAAATAATTTTGATGAAACTTAAACAAGCCTTTACAGTAGACCTCTTTGTAATTTCAAGATTAATTGCGCAACGACTTACTTCCTCTGAAACTTGCAAATAGATAATAAGCCACAAAAACAGTAGAAAACTTAATGATAGAAGGAATTGCCAATTCTAAACTAAAAATAAGAGCACCCACGGCGACCAAAAGCGCCATTGCTCCAAAGGACAGTCCCATTTTTTGGAAAAGAGAAAATTTAGCATCATCTAAAAAATAAGCCAATCCCCATGCAAGACCAAAAGCAATAGCATAATAAAGTTCTAAACCAAGATCCTGAACATCCATAAACAAATAGTTAATCAGAAAAATAATTCCGGTTCCCAACACAAAATAAATCAACGCTCTTTTCATACTATAATATATAATGCAAAAATAAAGAATTAAATTTTGCAATCATTTTTAAACTTATTAGCGTAGATTATAATTTTTAATTGATGTAAAATAAAACACTTGTATCAAATTTCTAAAATTAATAAGAGCTCATCAATCCCTAAACAACAGAACGAATGTTTGTTAAGCAGGAGAAAACCAGCCAACAGGTAATACTTCAACTAATTAAACACCAATACCTTAACCGTTAAATAATAGTTTTTAATTTATTGTTATATTTGGAATTCAGAAATTTTCTAGATTTTTATGGAAACCCAAAAATATACTCCAACAAACAAAGTAAGAATTGTAACCGCGGCTTCGTTATTCGACGGGCACGATGCGGCGATTAATATCATGCGTCGTGTGATTCAGGGAACAGGATGCGAAGTGATCCACCTTGGTCATGACAAGTCGGCTGAAGAAGTTGTAAACACAGCGATTCAGGAAGATGCAAACGCGATTGCATTAACATCTTATCAAGGCGGTCATAATGAATATTTTAAATATATCTATGACCTTTTAAGAGAGAAAAACTCTCCGCAAATCAAGATTTTTGGTGGCGGTGGCGGTGTAATCTTGCCAGAAGAAATCGAAGACATCATGGCTTACGGAATTGACAGAATTTATTCTCCCGACGACGGTCGAGAACTTGGTTTACAAGGAATGATCGACGATCTGGTGAAAAGATCAGACTTTCCAACAGGAAGAGATGTCAAAGCTGAAGATTTAGATTCAATTAGTTTTGAAAATTCTACAAGCATTGCTAAAATCATTTCTGCGGTCGAAAACTTCTCAGAAGAAAAACCAGACTTAGTAAAAGCGATAGACGAAAAATCAAAAGATTTAAATATTCCAATTATCGGTATCACAGGAACCGGTGGTGCCGGAAAATCTTCTTTGACGGACGAATTGGTAAGACGTTTCTTACGTTCAAATCCTGGTAAAAAAATTGCCATCATCTCAATTGACCCTTCGAAAAAGAAAACAGGAGGCGCGCTTTTGGGTGATAGAATCCGTATGAATGCGATCAATGATCCTCGAGTTTATATGCGTTCGATGGCGACGAGAGAGAATAACGTTTCGGTTTCTCCATTTATTCATTCAGCTTTAAATGTATTGAAATTGGCTAATCCGGATGTAATCATCTTGGAAACTTCAGGTATCGGACAATCCGGTTCGGAAGTTTCGGATTTTGCTGATGTTTCAATGTACGTAATGACTCCTGAATACGGTGCTTCAACGCAATTGGAAAAAATCGATATGTTGGATTATGCAGATTTGGTAGCTTTAAATAAATCTGACAAAAGAGGTGCTTTAGACGCACTTCAAGCGGTAAGAAAACAGTTTCAGAGAAACCATTTATTGTGGGAAAGTCCATTGGATGATATGCCGGTTTATGCAACAAAAGCATCTCAGTTCAACGATCACGGAACGACTGATCTTTACAATAGATTAGTTGAAAAAGTAAACGACAAGTTTACAGATTTAAACTTGCAAGGTTTCGTTGAGCAAGAAGTTTCAGAAGATATCACGATTATTCCTCCGAAAAGAGTTCGTTATCTTTCTGAAATTGTTGAAAATAATAGAATTTACGACGCTAATGTTGAAAAACAGGCCGAATTAGCCAGAAAAATGTATCATATTGAAGGAGTTAAAAAATTCCTTTCTAACGAAACTTTAGATTCTGAATATCAAAAAGCGGAAAAAGATCTTCAACAGGAAAATATCGACTTCTTAAAAAATTGGGATGATACGAAAGAGGCTTTTAAAGCTGAATTCTACTCTTATTTCGTTCGTGGAAAAGAAATTAAGGTTGAAACCTCAACAGAATCTTTATCACATTTAAAAATTCCAAAAATCTCTTTACCCAAATACACAGATTGGGGTGATTTGATCAAATGGAAAGGTCAGGAAAATCTTCCGGGAGGATTTCCTTACACAGCGGGAATTTATCCTTTCAAAAGAACAGGTGAAGATCCGACAAGAATGTTCGCTGGAGAAGGAGGTCCTGAAAGAACGAACAGAAGATTCCACTACGTTTCTGCGGAAATGGATGCAAAACGTTTATCAACAGCGTTTGACTCAGTGACACTTTACGGACAAGATCCAGCTTTACCACCGGATATTTATGGTAAAATCGGAAATGCGGGAGTATCAATTGCAACTTTAGACGATGCTAAAAAACTGTATTCCGGATTTGATTTGGTGAATGCAATGACTTCCGTTTCAATGACGATTAACGGACCTGCACCGATGTTGTTGGCTTTCTTTATGAATGCTGCCATCGACCAAAATGTCGAAAAATATATTGCTGAACATAAGCTTGAGGCTCAGGTTGAGGCTAAGCTTAAAGAAAAATTTGATGACAGAGGTTTAGAAAGACCAAAATATAATGGAGAATTACCTCCTTCCAATAATGGTTTAGGTTTAAAATTATTAGGAATCACAGGAGATGAAGTAATTCCTGCAGAAGCTTATGCTGAAATTAAGGCTAAAACCATCGCAACTGTTCGTGGAACCGTTCAGGCAGATATTTTAAAAGAAGACCAGGCTCAGAATACGTGTATTTTCTCTACTGAATTTGCTTTGAGATTGATGGGTGACGTTCAGGAATATTTTATCACAGAAAAAGTTAGAAATTTTTATTCGGTTTCAATTTCCGGTTATCACATTGCAGAAGCGGGCGCAAATCCAGTTTCTCAGTTGGCATTTACATTGGCAAATGGTTTCACATATGTTGAATATTATTTATCAAGAGGAATGGATATCAATGATTTTGCACCAAACCTATCTTTCTTCTTCTCCAACGGTATCGACCCTGAATATTCAGTGATCGGACGTGTAGCAAGAAGAATCTGGGCAAAAGCAATGAAACTAAAATACGGAGCAGACGAAAGAAGCCAGATGTTGAAATACCACATCCAAACTTCGGGACGTTCGCTTCACGCTCAGGAAATTGATTTCAACGATATCAGAACGACTTTACAGGCATTGTATGCAATCTACGATAACTGTAACTCACTTCACACCAACGCTTATGACGAGGCAATTACTACGCCGACTGAGCAATCTGTAAGAAGAGCAATGGCGATTCAGTTGATTATCAATAAAGAATTAGGTTTAGCGAAAAACGAAAATCCGCTTCAAGGTTCATTTATCATTGAAGAATTGACTGATCTAGTTGAAGAAGCTGTTTATACAGAATTCGACAGAATTACAGAAAGAGGTGGTGTTTTGGGTGCAATGGAGACCATGTACCAACGTTCAAAAATCCAGGAAGAATCCATGCATTACGAATGGCTAAAGCACACCGGAGAATATCCAATTATCGGAGTAAATACTTTCCTTGGAAAAGATGGTTCACCAACGGTTCGTCCAGGAGAAGTTATCCGTTCAACTGAAGAAGAAAAGCAGGTTCAGATTGAAACCCTTCATAATTTCCAGAAATCTAATGAAGATAAGTCTGAAGCAGCCTTGAAAACATTACAACACGCTGCCATCAATCAGCAAAACTTGTTTAATGTGATGATGGATGCCGTGAAATATTGTTCTCTTGGACAGATTACCAACGCTTTATTTGAAGTAGGCGGTAAGTACAGAAGAAATATGTAGCCATGTCGGGCAGACAGTTTTGAATACAAACTGTTTTAAAATTATAAATTAAACCTCAAGGAATTTTCTTTGAGGTTTTTTGTACTTTTACTTTAAGAAAAATATTAAAAATGAAAAGTTTCATCAGAACAATTTTTGCAATTTACTTAATGGGATCTGCTGTCTCGTGTAAATCTTATCCGATGGAGGTTCCCCAAAAAAGCGATGTCGATAGAAATTCTGAAGAACTACAAAAAAGACAAGCTGCGGAACGTGAAAAAACAGAGGCTAGTCATCTAAATAATTTTGGAAAACCACCAGGCAAATAGCTTAATTTAAGCTTTGCCACTGCAGAGAACTACTTGTGGTTTTTTGTATTTTTACGACACAAAAAAAGCATTTTAAATAATGAAATACATTGTATTCCTGATCGGCATTGTTTCCAGCGGATTTTTCAACGCTCAAGAAGCAGATAACAATCTCCAGGGTTATTTTATGACCGACTCAAAAGAATCTCTTTACCCGTATTTTGCCTTTGATGGTAACGGGAAAGTAGATATTGCAGGATTTGGAAAGGGCGATTATTTTATAAAAAATGATTCTGTCGTAGTTTTTCCAGATAAAGATATTTTTATTTTTAAAATTTTAAAAAACCGTTTGAGCGGGAATTCTACATGGGTAAAAAATACCAAATGGGATTTGAAGAAAGACAGCCTCGCCGAAAATAACAGAAAAGATGAAGCGCTGGCTAAGAAAAATGCCAACCTTCTTTATGAATATTATCGTAAAACCAGAGCAAAATCAAATGATCTTGAGAAATTATTTGATGAAAACGCAATGGGCAATTACGCCAAAACCATTGATGATTTATGCAATAGAGGTCTAGCAAAGGCGTGCATGGAAAAATTTGGGTTAATGTTAATGGAAGATATAGGAGGAATGGAAGCTGTTTTAACAAGCAAAACCAAAAAGCCAAAACAGAATCCTGAGATTATTAAGCTGGGACAAAAAATTATCCGCATGGGCGAAGTTGAAGGCCATACAGTTTTAGGAAGTTATTATTATAGTTTAGGTGATAAAACTAAAGCCACAAAAGAATGGCAAACGGCAACCGAAAAAGGAAGTACCAAAGCAGAATTAGCACAGTTTGAAGCAGAAATGAATGATGCCGCAAAATAAATCAATGAAACCAAAAGCCATTTTCAACTGGAGCAGCGGAAAAGATTCTGCGCTTGCTTTATATAAAACTTTACAAGAACAGCAATTTGAGGTTACTTCTCTTTTGACGAGCATCAATAAAGAATTCCAAAGAATTTCTATGCACGGTGTTCATGTTTCTTTATTGGAAAAGCAGGCTGAAAGTTTAGGATTTCCTTTAATAAAAATGGAGATTCCGAAAGAACCTTCAATGGAAGAATACAGTGAGATCATGTCTAAAACCATGAATGATATAAAATCTCAAGGCGTTACTCATTCTATATTTGGAGATATTTTTCTGGAAGATTTAAGGAAATACAGAGAAGATCAACTACAATCGATCGGGATGAAATCTGTTTTTCCACTTTGGAAACAAAATACGACAAATCTCATCAACGAGTTTTTAAGTTTAGGTTTCAAAACAATTGTTACCTGCGTCAACGAAACATATTTGGATAAAAGTTTTGCAGGAAGAATTATTGACCAGGATTTCATTAAAGACTTGCCGGAAAATGTAGATCCTTGCGGAGAAAACGGAGAATTTCACACGTTCACTTTTGACGGTCCTATTTTTAAAAATCCTATTGCATTTGAAGTTGGAGAAACGGTAAAAAAAACGTACCCCAAACCAAAGTCTGATGAAAACGGCGAAAATGAGGAATACATCTTCTGGTTTTGCGATTTGGTTGCTAAATAGTTTTACAAAAAATGCCTTTCACTTTGAGGGAAAGGCAAATATTTTAAAATGATAATGTTTTAATATTTAAATCGCGTCGATATATTTTCTCCATACTTGATAATATAAACGCCTTTTTGCAATGAATTTATATTATTGAATTAGAAGATTCATCTCCTGCCAATATTTCTCGTCCTGTAAAATCATAGATACTGTACTTTCCAAAATTTCCTTTTCCTAAAATAAGATTTCCGTTTTTTACCGCGATTTTAGAATTTTCACTTTTAGCAACTTCATTTGTGCTTAAAGAAGAACAGAAGTTGTTTAAAGAAGCAATCTCCATATCGGTAATAGCTCTGTTAAAAAGACCAAACTCATCCATTGTCATCCCCGCTTTCATTCCCGTATTGGTAGCGTAAGCGCCGAGTTTAAATAATGCACCGTTAAAAACCAGAGGAGAAGATTGAGCCACTGTTGTTTTAAGAACGCCATTCAAATACGCTTTTATATTTTGTAAACTGCTATCGTAAACAAATATTAAATCTACAAGCGATGATGTTGTAGAAAAAACCCCTGGAATATCTACATTAGACATTCCGTTAGCAGTTAACCTCAAACCTCCTGTTCCAGGAGCACCGTTTGTAAACATACGAAAGGAATTGCCTCCAGTTATAGCATCTCCAAAAAGATAATACACTGTAGTGTTACTACTTGCGTAATTATTAAATTTCAAATGGATGGTCCACGATCCGCTTAAAGCGAGATTCCATTTGGTATTAAAATAATTCGTTCCTGTAGAACCGCTACCCACCAAACCATTTCCTAAGCAAGTTGTATTGCTTCCTAGAGTCAAATTGCCTACAATTTCACCTATTTGTGTACCAGCAGGTGGGCTTGTTGCAAGATTCGGGACATTAGATGCTGTTCCCTCAAATTTGTAATACAAAAGTTCGGGAGTTTGAGATTTGGCTACAGAGAATGAAGCCATCAAAAGTAAAAGATAGATTTTGTTTTTCATTGGAATATTGGACAAATTAGTATCGCTAATTTAACAATTAAATCAATATATACGTAAATTTAATTTAAAATAACATCAATATTATTAAATTTTCATCATCTAAATATCACAATCCAATGATTTTTACAAAAAAGAGAATAATTGAAAATAAGAAAAGTAAATTTCAAATTTGATTAGTAAAAGATTTCACCCTTACAAGATTTTTTATTATTTTTAAAAAAAACGAACTTCATGCTAAAAAAAAATTTGCTGCATTTCTTATTTTTTCTTGCTCTCTTTTCCTGTCAGAAAACAGAATCTATAAAGCAACCTGTTAACAGGAAAGCAATTGCAGATTCTGCCGTCGTAGCATTTCAGAAAAAATTATATAAAACTCAAATCGATTCTATTGTTAATCAATATCATTTTAACGGTAGTATCGGTGTTTTTAAAGATACTATTGAATTATATCGTCGAAATAACGGCTTTGCCGATTTTGCAAACAAAAGGAAAATCAATGATTCTACAATTTTTTCTATCGCATCAATCAGCAAACAATTTACAGCAGTGCTTATTCTTCTTAAGATGGAAGAAGGAAAATTGACCTTGGACGATAAAGCTTCAAAATACATTAAAGATTTCCAGAAAAAAGAATATGAAAACATTACCATTCGACAACTTCTAAATCACAGTTCGGGTCTAAATAATTTTGGAGAAAAACTATTATTCAAAAGCGGCTCAGGATTTAATTACTCAAATGATGGTTTCAACGCTTTAGGAAAAATCGTAGAAACCGTTTCAGGTAAATCTTTTGATGAAAACATGATTGAATTATTAAAAAAAGCCGGAATGAAAAACTCATCGACCGGAACTTCGTTTAAAGGAGAAAATTTTGCTAAAACACATGTAGGAAATTCAAAAAACCAAAAACCGGTTGATAACATGCCGAAAAGATTAGGCAATAAAGAAATCGGAATAGCGGCAGGCGGAGTTTTGTCAACCATAGACGATTTACTCATCTGGAATAACGCTTTATATTCCGGAAAAATAATTAAGCCTGAAACGCTGAAAAAATTTATGTCTAAAAGTACAGAAAGACAACATCCTATTCTCGGAAAAATGGGTTACGGATTGGGAATAATGATGAATGATAATAAACCTGTCTCCTATTTTCACAGCGGTTATGTGAAAGGCGCTCCTTCGCTGAATATTTACTATCCCGAAACCAAAACTTCAGTGATCATTCTTTCTAATATTGCCGATGAAGAAAAAGGCAAATCTGCTTCTTTCAGACCTCATATGAAGATTAAGGAAATTGCAGATATACTAGAAAATTAATTAGAAACTTCAAAATTCTCCTGCAGATAAGGGATGATCTTCTTGATAATTTCAAGGTATTTCTGCTGACTGACTATAATTGCAGCTTCAAAAAGGAAAAAGAATAAGAATAAAAAGTTAACAAAAAAACCTTCCAATTGACCGATATCCAAAAAGCCATCATTCGACTCCAAAATAAATCGAAAAATCCAGGATGAAGACATCGGAAGAATAAAAAATAAAATCACCATATCCTGATACGCCGATAGACGAATGTTTTTATATTTTTTAGGAAGATCAAAATACTTCTTTTCTTTAATGTAAATAATCAGAGGAATAATCATAATAATGCTTATTAAAACTCCAACGCCATTTCTGAAAACATCAAAAGGGATTAGAAAATAACATAAAACCATTACCACATAACTAAAAACAGCAAGTATCACTGATTTTTTCAAAATTGAAAATAACTTTTGTCTAGTCGATTTTTTGATGAGCATTGATGTATTTTCAAGACTCCAGTTACCGTCCCAAAAAAGCTTCAGGTCATCATGCCACGAAATAATTGCAGCATTGAATGCCTCATCAAAAGGTAAATCTTTTTCCATCTGAAGCTCATTAATCTGGCTAACAAAATGATCTTCGACTTCCATCATTAAATCAACAGGAAGTTTTTTGTCTAAAAGATAATTTCTTACTTGATTTTTTTGCTCTTTCGTCATACCATTAAAACATTTATTTTTTTAGTCCTGAAATTTAGTAACTGAATTTGAAGGATGACTGAAAAGGTGACAAACATGTGATTCAATGGGAATTCCCATAAATTTTTAGTTGTCGAAAAAATAATATTTGTAAGAGGCAGAATAAGTAACATCAACAATAAGTTTCTCAGCAATAATGGATGAAATGCCATTTTTTGATATTCTGAAAGACTCATCTTTCTAAATACAAAATGATATATCAGAAATAATAAGTGCGTCATAATTAAAGCTCCCTGCATATACAAATAGACGTGTTCATTAAAATAAAATATCGTCCCCAAAATCAGTGAAAACCCAGAAGCGATCATCATCATTCTTCTGAATCGACCTTGCAACAGACCCTTCTCAATTTTCGCAATTCTTTTGAAGGAAAACAGATCAGCTTTCACCATTTTCAGTTCGTTTTGCCAATTGACTTTTGTCTGAAGAAAAGCTTCCGGGAAACTGTTTTCCTTTTTAGACATCAGTTCTGAGATCTGCATTACAAAATGATCATAAACCTCAGCGAAAACTGCAGAACTTAAATTCTTACTCTTTAGATATTTTTCTATTTCTGTTAGATTTTCTTTAGTCATCATAATTTTAAATATCAAAAATGGTTTTTAGATTAAATAAATAACTTCTCATTTCATCTTCCTGTGTAGCCTGCTGTTTCTTCCCTTTATCGGTAAGCAAATAATATTTCCTGCTTCTACCGTTGATTTCCTGAACTTCAGCCTTGATAATTCCATCTGCTTCGAGTTTATGCAAAAGCGGATAGAGCGCCCCTTCAGTCATTTCGAGCTCACCCTCCGTCAATTCTTTTGCACGCTGTGTGATTTGATACCCATACATCTTTACCTCTTTTGAAAGCAGTTTTAAAATAATATTCTGCAGCGTTCCTTTGTAAAGGCTATTTTTTTTCATACTAAAGATTTAATACCTCGTAAAGTTATGCATAATTTTCTTATGCATATTAATATTTTAAAAAATCTAAAGAAGTCTTACATTTACTGAATGAAAAAAATGTACTTCATTGCTATTTATCCTGATCAGAAAATCATTGATGAGGTGAGAGTTTTTAAAGAAGATTTAGCTTTAAATTTCGGAAATTCTAAAGCACTGAAAAATGATGCACATATTACTTTATTACCACCATTTGAAAGAGAAATAGAGTTGGAAGAAGACATTCACATCGCCTTTCAGAAAATCGACACCATCATTTCTCCTTTTGAAATTATTTTAAACAGTTTTGGAAGTTTTCCTAATCCAAAGAATCCCGTCCTATTTGTGAAACCGGAAGAAAGCGAAAATTTAAAACAACTTTATTTAAACGTAAAAGAGAAATTTAGTTTTGGGAAGAATTCATTCAATCCTCATATCACTGTCGGTTACAGAGATCTTACGTATGAAAACTTTTTGAAGGCATGGGAAATCTATAAAGACAAAATCTACAAAACTAAATTATTAGTTGATAAGATTATATTATTGAGACATGACGGAAAGTGGGTTCCCATCAATCAAAAGAAACTGTCTGAAGAATAATTGGATTCTAAAATAAAGAAAGCCGTATCTTTGACACGATGATTTCAGCAGAGAAAATAATTTTAGGAATTGATCCCGGAACAGCCATTATGGGATTCGGTTTGATATCGGTAAAAAAAGGAAAAATGGAGATGATTTCCATTCACGAATTGATTTTAAAAAAATATCCAAACCATGAGACTAAACTTAAATATATTTTCGACAAAACATTAGCATTAATTGACGAGTTCCACCCCGATGAGGTGGCGCTTGAAGCTCCTTTTTTTGGCAAAAACGTGCAATCGATGTTGAAATTGGGAAGAGCTCAAGGCGTAGCAATGGCAGCAAGTCTTCACAGGAATATTCCTATTACAGAATACTCCCCCAAAAAAATAAAAATGGCAATCACCGGAAACGGGAATGCCAGTAAAGAACAGGTTGCAGGAATGCTTCAGAACCTTTTGAACCTAAAAGAATTTCCCACAAAATATTTAGACGCTTCCGACGGATTGGCGGTTGCGGTTTGTCATCATTTTAATTCTGGAACAATTGCAGATACAAAGTCTTATTCAGGATGGGATAGTTTTTTAAGACAGAATCCGGATCGGATGAAATAATTATTTTTCCCGTTGATAAAAGTCTTCGATTTCCGTCACATTTCCGTTAATAATATCTCGATATATTATTGAAAATCTCTTTTGTGAGTACATTTTATAATGCTCTACTCTTTTGAGATCTTCTTCTCGATAAGAAAAAGAACCGTCACTGATCTTAACCGCCAAACCTTCTGATTGGCTTTTTATCTGACAATCTTTGCCGGTCGCAAATGTTTTTGTCATTATTGTTTTTTGAGCTTTCTCTTCAAATATAATTTCGTAATGCTTCATACATTCATGAAGATTATAAACTTTCGTTTCTAGACCTTCCTTATATGTTTTTTGAGAAAGCCTCCACGTTCCTAAGAAATACTTTGCTTTGTCTTCTTCGTTGTGTTGAGCCTCAATTTTCTGTGACTGACAGCTAATGATTAAAAGGCAGAAAAACAAAATACTGAATATTTTTTTCATATCAAATTTGTTCAAGTAAAATAAAAAAGCCCTTAAAAAAGGGCTTTTATTAAGTTTAGTTATGTAAGAATTTCTTAGAATGTTGTTTGCCACCATCAGAATAATTAATGATATACGAACCATTAATTAATTGCTGATTGATGCGAACTTCATTGGTATCTGATTTTCCTTTTTGTATCATTTTACCACTCATATCGTAAATTTGATAATTCCCGAATTTTAAATTTCTGTTACCAAAAAGCTGAAGTTTATTTTCTTCTTTTATGTAAACAATTTTAGTGTCAGATTTATTTTCTGTTTCAGAAGTGGATAATGATCCTAATATTTTAACAGCATAATCTTCTATCTGCCCATATTGTAATGCGGAACATGAAGTAAATTCTGGTAAAGTAACTGAGTTTCTTGTAGCTGCATCTACTCCAATTCGCACTCTAAGATAAGTATTTTGTACTGCAGATGCTGTCGGAGTTACATTGACTGTATATGTGCTACTTTGTCCTGATCCTATATTATTAGAAAGATAATTTGTAACTAATTCTGCATCTTCGAATGTACCATTATTATTATAATCAATCCACGCTTTTACTCTGAATTTTTCAGTTTGTCCAAAACCGTTCAAAAAAGTTATTTTTAAAGGAGTTGCCGTAAGAGCTGGTATTTCTGTAGCATACGCTGGTCTGATGCAGGTAGCATTGGCATAATCTGCATAATAGATTGGATTTGCCTCATCAGAATCATATCCGTTTGTCACACTGTTGATATTTCCGAAAACTACTCGGTAAGGTCCTGTTGCAAAATTGTTATTGGTAGGGTTTGCAATGCCTGAAGGGTTACATTGTGCATTCACTACAGAAACAGGCGATGTTATAATCGATGCAGGATCTGTTCCGGCTAAAGAATTCAGAAGATCTTTTCTATATTCCATCATCATCAAAATCGCTCTGTCACGTTGCCCCGAAGTAAATTTACGGTTTGAATTGGTATAATTCATAATATTATACTGGGTTCCATCGTAGTTCACCGTGGTACACGGATCGATTGCATTATTGTTGGGTGTTGCACCACTATACATACTTCTAGAAGGCGAAGTATCACAAACTCTGTCACCATCTGTTGCACAATTATTATTTACAGGACAAGTTGTTTGGCTAGTATAAGAAATTCCTTGGAAAGTATGATACAACCCAAAAGCATGCCCCAGTTCATGGGTTAATGTCGTGTCATTTTGATTCTTTATCGTTGCCACTTTCATAAAGCTTTCATAATCGTAGTCATACGAACTTGGAAATGCAGCGTACCCCATAAGTCCATACGATAATTGCTGCTCACCATCGAAACCGATTACCACATAAATGTTAAAGTAAGAATTTTCTGGCCAGTGCGGTGCTAGCTCATTTTTAATTTGTGTGTCTGTAGCTCCCGTATCGGTCACTCCATTTTGGTCATAATCAGGAAGAGTACTTCCGTTGTATCGTATAATACCTGTTGTAGGCAAACAACTCGGTGATCTCTTTGCTAAAACGAGTTTAAAGGGTATCACATTTCCTCCTGTAGCACCTGCTCCCTCCGGATAAAAAGAACCGCCATAAGTAGTTGCGTACATACTGTTTGCTCTCGCTATCCAATTGATAATTTCCTGATCTGTAACCGCTAAGTTAGCATTTGCCGCATCTTGGGATTCGATAACGTGAACGACTACCGGGATTTCATAAATCTGTCCCGTATAAAGAGCATTCTTTGAAGTTGTAGCACCTACCTTATTAAGAAAAGCCTGTTGATTCATCCCGAGAATTTTCTGCTCTCCCTCCTCTCTATATCTTTTTAGATCAGGATGTCTGTCATCCAATTTTTTCATTACCTTATCAAAACCGCATTCTTTATGAAAATCCTGCGAAAATGAATTAATAAAAAACATCAATACTAATAGGGTACAGAATTTTTTCATTTTTATTTATTTTATTTAATATTCGGTTGCAAAACTATCAATTTATTATCAATATCAAAACATAAACGTGCACAAACTTAAAAAATTTTTAAATTTTAGTATATCTTAATTCTTTTGCATTAGTTAATATTTTTAAATTACTTGGTAAAACATATTACTATTTGTAACAATGGTATGTTTTTTAATACTAATTTTGTATAAATTTTCAATAATGAAAAATACACAAGCAACTATATATCAAACGAATCACAGAATAAACTGGTTCCAGAAATTTCTCATGATCTGTTCGGGTGGAAACATCCACATCTTAAGAAAAACACCGAGTGAATGGAATAAATTTGCCGGAATCGGAGGGATTGTACTTTTCACCGCAGTTTTTGCGACACTTTCTGCAGCGTATGCAATGTTCACTATTTTCGATGACATCTGGGCTTCGATTGGTTTTGGAATCCTTTGGGGCTTAATGATTTTTAATCTGGATCGATATATCGTTTCATCCATTAAGAAGACAGGATCATGGTGGAATCAGATTCTGATGTCGATCCCAAGATTGATTCTGGCAACATTTTTAGGAATTATTATTTCTAAACCTTTAGAACTAAAGATTTTTGAAAAGGAAGTCAATAAACAGCTAAACACGATCATTCAAAGGAATAAAAAAGACCTTCAGACCCAAATGAGCGGCAGAATTCTACAACAAAGCGGCCCTTTTGAAACTGAAAAAAAGCAAATTTCCGATAAAATTGCTCAATATCAGAAGTCTTATGATTCGGCAGCGGTAGAACTTGAAAAGGAAATCTTAGGGAAACAATCTAATTTGACCAGCGGAAAAGTAGGTTTCGGTTCTAATGCAAAACGAAAACAAGAACTGAAAGAACAACGCCGACTAGACCTGGAAAATTATCAAAAGCAGGTCGCAACAAGACTGGAATATCTCGACAAAGAAATATCTAAAGTCTACACCAACCTTGAAACAGAGAGAAAATCCACAGAAACGTTTGAAGATAAATTCAACGGATTTGCTGCACGATTGCAGGCTTTGGACGAACTTGGAAAAAACTCAGCGATCATCGCCACCGCTGCAGCTTTTATTATGGGACTGTTTATCACTTTGGAGATTTCACCGGTTTTAATTAAGCTCATTTCTTCAGTCGGACCTTACGATTATCTTTTGGAGAAAACTGAAAATGACTTCCGTCTCTATTCTAAAGAAAAAATTGAAAAAGGAAATGCTCTAACCGATTTTCGGATCGATGATTTTAAAGATCAATTAAAGAATTGAAGCACTCAATAAAAAACTTTATCAAACCTACCAAATAAATCGCATTCAATTGCGATTTTTTCAATTTAAACAACAATAAATTCAATTAATTATTGCTATTTATACAATATAGATAAATATCTACAAGCATATTGACATATATCTAAACGAATAATTATGATTGAGTTTATAATGTTACTAAATTTACACTATAAAAGTAAGAGAAGATCTGAATGCTTTCAGACCGAGTTTTAAACAATTCGAAAACACAATTGAAATTCTAAAATCACAAATGATGAAAGTTAATTGTTCGGAGGTAAAAACTCAAATGATGAAAAAATTTAGACCGTATTTATTCGAAAAACCTAGAAAGAAACTCGGGTAAATACAAAAAAGAAAACACAAATGATGGAAATCTAGTTATTAGGAGGTAAAACTCAAATGATGAAAAAAAATTAGATCGTATTTATTCGAAAAACCTAGAAAGAAACTCGGGTAAATACAAAAAGAAAAACAAATGATGGAAATCTAATTATTAGGAGGTAAAACTCAAATGATGAAAAAAAATTAGATCGTATTTATTCGCAGAGCCTAAAAAGGCTCTCGGGTAAATACAAAACACAAATGAAAACTGTAAAAAACACAAACGATGAAAATCTTGTATTTGGAGAGCAGCAAAGCTCGATGACTACAAAAATTTTCTTTCACTTTTTCTCATAATTTAATTTTTGGTTCAAAGAAATACCTCCGAATTTTCGGAGGTATTTTATTTTATATATGTATTCGAATTTACAAAGAATAATTCGGAGCTTCCTGAGTGATAATCACATCATGCGGATGAGATTCTTTCAATCCGCTACCTGTAATCATTACCATTTTGGTATCTTTTTGTAAAGCTTCAATATCTTTAGCCCCACAATATCCCATTCCCGCTCTCAAACCTCCTGTCAATTGGAAAATTACTTCTTCCAAAGATCCTTTACTTGGAACTCTTCCTTCAATTCCTTCCGGAACGAATTTTTTAGCCTCACTTTGGAAGTATCTTTCTTTTCCACCTCTCTTCATTGCAGAAAGACTTCCCATTCCCTGGTAAGTTTTAAATTTTCTTCCCTGAAAAATAATTTCTTCGCCCGGAGCTTCATCGGTTCCGGCTAAAAGTGAGCCCAACATTACTGCTCCTGCTCCACTTGCGATCGCTTTTACAATATCTCCCGAAAGTTTAATTCCTCCATCAGCAATTACAGTAACATTTTTAGACTGAGCATATTCGTACACGTTGTAAATAGCTGATAATTGAGGAACTCCAACTCCTGCAACAACTCTTGTTGTACAGATAGAACCCGGACCAACACCTACTTTAAGAACATTTGCACCCGCTTTAATTAAATCTGCTGCAGCTTCAGCCGTTACGATATTCCCGCCAACAATATCCAGATCAGGATATGCTCTTCTGATTTCAGAAATTTTATCTAAAACTCCTTTTGAGTGTCCGTGAGCAGAATCGATACCGATGATATCAACTCCGGCCTGAACTAAAGCAGCAATCCTGTCTAATGTATCTTCACCTACACCAACACCGGCTCCCACGATCAAACGACCGTTTTCATCTTTGTTGGCATTAGGATATTCCAATTGATTATCGATATCTTTAATGGTAATCAAACCAACCAGTTTATTGTTTTTATCAACGATAGGAAGCTTTTCTATTCTACTTTTAAGAAGAATTTCTTTTGCTTTTTCAAGGTTGGTATCTTTATCAGAAGTGATCAGATTTTCTTTTGTCATGATCTCTTCGACTTTCATATCAAGGTTTTCCTGATATTTTACATCTCTGTTGGTGATGATTCCGATCAAAGTATTTTCAGCATCAACAACCGGAAGACCGGAGATTTTATATTTTGCCATTGTTTCTTTAGCCTCAGCCAAAGTATGATCTTTTGAAAGCGTTACAGGATCAGAGATCATTCCGTTTTCAGAACGCTTCACTCTGTTTACCTGAGCGGCCTGTTCTTCGATCGTCATATTTTTATGAATGAAACCCAAACCACCAACTCTTGCCAAAGCAATTGCCAAATCAGCCTCTGTAACGGTATCCATTGCAGCGGATACAATCGGAACATTAAGCGTAATTTTATCGGTAAGTCTTGATTTTAATGAAACCTGATTAGGTAAAACTTCAGAATAAGCAGGGACTAGAAGCACGTCATCGAAAGTGATGGCTGTCTCTACAATTTTGTTATGAATAGACATCTTTACTTTCTTGCAAAATTAAGACTTTTTGCCGGAATATGAAAATGCTTTTAAATAGTTTAAATAAAACTTAATAATACATGATATAAATCGAAAAAAAGCCACTAAAACAGTGACTTTACAAAATTAAATATGGTTGAATATGAAGTTATTTGTCTGATGCAAGATTGATCATCTGTGAAATATCGTCTGCCGTAAAGCTGCCTTTAACATCCAAAAACACCATGTCTTTTTTAGAATTTACAGTAATCAGCATATTATTGATCATCTCGCCTTTTTGTTTTACTCTGATATTTACATTATCGCCATCATGTTTTATGGTTGCCCAATCTTCGTAATTATTATCCTTTAGATAATTGGCATAATCTTTCAGCATTGCTTCACTTCCATTGGCCACAGTCATCATTTTTATTTTCGAAACTTTTTTTACCATTGCAATTGCAGCTTCACTTTCTCCTTCTTCTCTCAAAGCTTTTTTGATAAAGGGCTTCGCTAGGAATAGCGGTACATTAAAGCTGGCAAATTTTGCATCCTGAGAATTATAATTTGATTTTGAGAAAAAATCGATGTTTGGTTTGCTTGAAACAACGCATGACTGCATTAAAAATAGCGTACAACAAACAAAAAAAATGTTTTTGAAAATTTTCATGGCCTAAATTTTTAGTTGATCTGATTTAAACTTCCTGCAGAAGATTTGCTGATGTTTGATTCAATCTGAGGCTTTCCTCTGTATTTTACAGATCCAGCTGACGAAGCTTTTACTGTTAATTTATCTTTTGCGCTCACAGAAACATTGCTTCCCGATGTAGACTCTACGACACCAATATTTGCAGTTAATTGATCTGCTTTACAAGAAGCACCACTGCTGGCATCGATTGATACGTATTCTGTATTTCCTTCCAGCTTAATGCTAGATCCGCTTGAGCTTTTTACTAAAACTTTATCTGAATTGATTGACGCTTTCACAGTAGAACCAGAACTAGCTTCAAAGTTAGAAGTACCGGAAATTTGAAATTTTGCAACAATTCCTGATCCTGAAGAAGCATCTACAGTCATCTCTTTTCCTCTGATTTCGTTCACTGTTGTAAAATTGGAGCCTGAAGAAGCCTTGATTCTATCCATTTTTGGTGATGAGACATTCACGCTAAGGTTTTTGAATCTCAAATTCTTTGTTCCTTTATTATCAATTGAAACTTTCAAAATACCGTTTTCTACCTTTGTAATTACATTTTGAAGTTTATCAGCATCTGCAAAAACTCTTACACTTGTATTATTTTCCTGCGTAAAAACTACTTTTACACCTGCACTTACATCGATTCCTGAGAATTGCCCTACATTTCTGTTTTCGCCATTCAAGTAAGATGCAGAATTATCTGAAGTAAAACTGTTGGTAATTGTAGTTCTTGTCGTATTCGTTTTAGTTTCGCTGGAATTAATAATTTTATTTACATCATCCATAGAAAGTTTCCCATCAAGCATTACAAGAATACTTTCACCGGTTCCACTGTCTATATTTAAAAGCATATTTTCTAAAGTACCGTCTTTTTCAGCTTCAGATGAAAGAAACTTAATTCTGCTACCCCCATTTTTTACAGACATAATTTCACTGTAATTCAGATTTTTCACGTATGCTGAAATCTCTTTATTAAGCTGATTAATATTTGCTTTTGAATTACCAGAAGAGTTTTCTGTAATCAATACTTTCAGCCCGTTGATTTTTGCCAGCAAAGGTTTGATCTGATCGAGTTCAGAATCTGCAATATTCAGATTGCTGAGCATTCCAAACATTGGTTTTGCAATTTTAATAGAAGTTACCCCTTCCACTTCCTGATATTTATCAAAAAGTTTATCTAATTTATTTTCCTGTCCGTACACATTAAAGAAATGAGACAGCACAAGGGTACATATAATGAATAGTTTTTTCATGAGTTCAGTTAAATTTAAATTGATTATAAGCCTGATCAGTTGCATAATCTGTTGTTAATAATCTACGTTGTCCATTACTTTGGGAGCTAATGCCTGATTAACATTATTAGCCACTACCTGGAATGAATATTTTGTTATATTGATAGCTTCTTCCATATTATCGATACGTTTCCCGTTAACGATAACATAAGAATCTTTATATCCTGTGGAATCTTTCGAAGTATTATTTTTTAATTCTGAATTATAAACATATCTCGGTTTTGATTGCTTTTTGATCCTGCTTTTCTTAGACAGAAGTTCATCCAAAACATCTTTTTCAGCAATCGGGTTTTCCACAAAAATAGAATCTTGCTTTGGTCCCGAAACAGAATCAGTAATATGAACTGCAACTTGCGAATCGTGATTATGATTTTCATTAATAAAATCAGTTTTCTGCTTCTGAATTTCGTTTTCAACCAATTTCGCCTGATCTGCAGCCTCACCGTTTTGATAATCATTAAATAAAAAACCAAAACTTAAAAGTATCACCGCACTTGCAGCCATCCAAAACCATTTCGGAAGCGAAGGTTTTATACCCTGAATAGGAATTATTGGCGCGTCGTTTTCTGAAACGATATTACCTTCTGCTTTCTGAAGAAAATCTTCAAAATTCCAGTTCATCTTTTCTTCCTTTAAGCCTTGGAAGATTTCGTTATATTTATCTTGAAATTTGTCGTTGCTCATAGCTCATCAGTTGAGAGATTTGTTCTTTTACTTTTTGTCTTGCACGCATCAGGTTGACCCTTACTGCATTTTCTTCCATTTCCAACATTTCGGAAATTTCAGACACTTCATACTCTTCTACATCTTTCAGGTGAATCACTGCTTTCTGTTTCTCCGGAAGCTGGTTGATAAAACCTATGATATATTCTTTCAGATTATTCACATCCATACTGTACAATTCCGATCGATGAAGCTGCATATCAGCAAAACCTAACTTTACATCGTGATGCTTCAACCGATTGAGACATTCATTTCTTACAGATTTCAGAGCATAGGATTTAAAATTTCCGAACTTTTCCAGCTCATCTTTTTTCTGCCAGAATTTAATCATCAAATCTTGTACTACATCTTCCGCTTCATCACCGCTCATAACAAACCTTTTTGCAAAACGGAACATCTCATCTCTGAGAGTAAATACCGTATCCCTAAAAGTTTCTTGGGTCATAAGCTTGTTTCTATTAATAAGACAATCTGAAATCGAAATATATTACACTAAAATGAAAAAAACTTCAAAAAAATTTGAAGTTTTCAATTATAATCAATTAATATTCATTAAAAATATGTTTCAAAATCGCTTTATCACCATCTGTTAAAGGCAATTTTCTTCTTGCCATTACTTTTTCGGCAACTTCGTACGCTTTATCCAATTTAAAACGTTCATCATCTTTAAATCCGCCCCAAGAAAAGTTTTCAATCAGATTGGGCGGAAAGCCTTCTTTAAAAATATTAGATGCAACTCCTATTACCGTTCCTGTATTCAATTGTGTATTGATTGCTGTTTTAGAATGATCTCCCATTATTAAGCCTACAAACTGTAAACCTGTATCCTGAAAATCTTTTGTGCGATAATTCCAAAGCTTTACATTTCCGTAATTGTTTTTCAGGTTGGATGAGTTTGTATCTGCGCCTAGATTACACCATTCACCAATTACAGAATTTCCTACAAAACCATCATGTCCTTTATTCGAATAGCCAAAAATAATAATATTGCTCACTTCACCGCCAACTTTAGAATGCGGACCAATCGTGGTTGCACCGTAAATTTTTGCGCCTAGATTAAATTTAGAGCCTTCACAAAGCGCAATCGGGCCTCGAAGATTACAACCTTCCATTACTTCGGCATTTTTCCCGATATAGATTTTCCCGGCTTTGGTATTGATGGTTGAGAATTCTATTTCTGCACCTTCTTCAATAAACAAATCTTCTTTATTGCCTAAAAATCCATTGGTGGAAGACAATTCTTTAGAAATTTTTCCTTTAGTAAGCAATTCAAAATCAAAATCGATTGCTTCTTTATTATAAGTAAATAAATCGGTAGGCTTTTTATAGAAAACAAGCTCTTCTTTAATATCAGTCATTTTTTCAATCTGATGTAAAGAAAAACCTTCCATATTAATTTTCGCAGCAACCAACTCGTCTTCATAAACCAAAGCTTCACCCTGCTTCAATTCTTTAATCTGCTGAATCACTGTTTCTGTTGGTAAAAAATTGGGCACCAAAAACAGGCTTTCTTTTTTTTCAGGTTCTCTGAATTTTTGCTGAAGATACATTTCTGTAAACCAGGAAACCTCAGTAGTAGCTAAGATTTTCTGCCATCTTTCGGAGAATGTAAGAATTCCGCATCGCATTTCTGCAATAGGCCTTGTAAAAGTAAGCGGAAGAAAATCTTCCCAGTATTGTGCATCTGAAAATACAAGTTGCATTTTAAAAAGAAATTAGAGGTTAGATATTAGAAGTTAGATGTTAGACATCTAATCTTTACTCAAAGCAAAAATACAAATAGTAAAACTAATTTCTCACCACTAACTTTTAATTTCTGTCTTTTAACTACAAATAAAAAAGTCTTCCGATTTTCGGAAGACTTTAAATATTTTAATATCAAAAAATTACTTAGCGAATTTTTTGTATTTGTTCATAAACTTGTCTACTCTACCTGCAGTATCAACTAATTTAGTTTTTCCTGTGTAGAAAGGGTGAGAAGTAGAAGAGATTTCCATTTTGATCAATGGGTACTCGCTACCTTCAAACTCGATAGTGTCTTTTGTGTCAGCAGTTGACTTACCTAAGAATACTTCGTCGTTACTCATATCTTTGAAAACAACAAGTCTATAATTTTCCGGGTGAATTCCTTTTTTCATAATACTATTTTTTAAAAAAATTAAAGTTTGCTTTCGAAATAGTAATGGTATTTCTTCTGCTAAATTTTAGGTTGCAAAAATACAATAATTTTTATAATATACAAATACCTGGTCAACAATTTTTAAAAGATAAGAAAATTGAAGTATTTTCGTTAAATTTGAAACGTATATAAATTTTAACTTCGATGAAATCGCCAGAGCTGTCTTTGATAACAAATACCAATGAGGTTAAGCGATAACATATAACATTAGACAAACAAAAAATTTCTACATATGAAATTCAAATCATTACTCTTTTTCTCATTCTGGATGTTATTTCTGGCAATTTCGTGTGATAAGGATGATATTAGCTTTGATGCACCTTCTCAGGAATTGAGTTTCTCGAGAGATACCGTATTCTGTGACACTGTTTATCATCAGGTACGCTCAGAAACCTATGTGGTAAAAGTATTTAATAATGAAGATAAAGATGTGATGATCCCAAGAATCAGTCTTGAAAAAGGAGCTGCGTCATTATATAAAATTAATGTAGACGGAAAAACAGGACACGATTTCCAGAATGTTCCTCTCAGAAAAAAAGACAGTCTTTATATTTTTGTAGAAATTGCACCTCAAGCCACAGGCCCGGAAGCGATTGCCGAAGACAGAGTTTTGTTTACAACCGGAGCCGGACAACAACATGTCACTTTATTTTCTGTTGTTCAGGATGCTGAATTTTTCATTAAAACTCCTTCAAACCCAAATGTTATTGCTTCTGATGCAACTTGGTCTAATAATAAAGCTAAAATTATTTACGGAGATTTGACGCTTGATCCTGGAGTTAATTTAAACGTACAAGCGGGAACAAAAATATATTTCCATAAAAACAGCGGAATGAAAGTTTCTACAGGAGCAACATTGAATATCAACGGAACAGCAGATAATCAGGTAATTATTCGTGGTGACAGAAATGACAGCTATTATGACACCATCCCAAGAAACTGGAATTCTATAAAAATGGAAGCTGCATCTGTTTTGAATATGAATCATACCCGACTTTTTGGTGGAACAAGAGGTCTGGAAATGACAGAAACCGACGCTACAATAAGCAATTCATTCATTCATACATTTCAGGAATATGGTATTTATTCGGTACGATCAAATATCAATGCAAAGAATTTAGTAATGAATAACTGCGGCGAGGCTTGCGTTGGAATCTTCAAAGGTGGAGTTTATGACTTTGTACACTCTACGATTGTTAATTATTCTGAAGTTTTAAGTCAATTTACCCGTGATGGAATTTACGCCACCAATGAATTTAAAAAAGAAAACGGGCAACCCGATCCGGGATCTCTTCATATCAATATCAGAAACAGTATTATTTATTCTGATCGGGATAATTCTTTAACTTTAAATCAGGTTCCGGGACAATTGCTCAATTTCAGCATTCAAAACAGCTTACTGAAATACTCAGGAATAAGTGCAGCCGGATTTGATTTTACAAGTTCCAGCGTCGTCCAGAGTATAAAAAATCAGGATCCTAGATTTATGAATTATTTCGCTGCAAAGATGAACTTAAGAGTAAAAGCCGATTCTCCTGCAAAAAATAAAGGTGATGTAACGGTTGCCAACGCAGTTCCTACAGATATTGTAAATGTTTCCAGAACGACCAGCCCGACGTTAGGCGCTTATCAGTAATATGAATGATGAATGATGAATGATGAATGATGAATGATGAATGATGAATGAAATTAACTTAATTCTTTAAACTTTTAACTTGGCTCTTAAAAAAATGGAAATTACAAATCTGCAGCAACAGGTCGACGAATGGATAAAGACAATTGGGATAAGATATTTCAATGAGTTAACCAACATGGCAATGCTTACTGAAGAAGTGGGCGAAGTTGCCAGAATTATCGCAAGAAGATACGGTGAACAGAGCGAAAAAGAAAGTGATAAAAGTAAAGATCTGGGTGAAGAATTAGCAGACGTTTTGTTTGTAACATTATGTTTAGCCAACCAAACCGGAGTCAATCTGCAGGATGCTTTCGATAAAAAAATGAAAATAAAAACTGATCGCGATAAAGATCGTCATCAGAATAATGAGAAATTGAAATAAGATATATAGATACTAGATTTCAGACGCTAGACTTATAAAATCTGAAATCCGATGTCTTTAATCTAAAAGTCTGAAGAAATAATGAAGTTAGAAAAATCAAAATTAATAGGAAACAAAACCATACAAATCAGCGGTTCGAAAAGTATTTCGAATCGTTTGTTGATTTTAGAAAGTCTGTTTGCAGCCATAAAAATCGGGAACCTTTCCAATTCTCAGGATACACAATTGCTAAAAAAAGCATTATCTGAGGAAACAGAGATCGTAGATATTCATCACGCGGGAACAGCAATGCGTTTTCTTACTTCGTATTATTCGATACAAGACGGAAAAACTACAATTCTTACCGGCTCGGGAAGAATGAAAGAAAGACCAATTAAAAATTTGGTTACGGCTTTACAAAACCTGGGCGTAGAAATTGAGTATCTTGAAAATGAAGGCTTTCCACCTTTAAAAATTATTGGAAGAAAAATCACCGAAACAAAAGTAGATGTCCCGGCAAATATTTCAAGCCAGTTCATTACTTCTCTTCTTTTAATCGCCGGAAAACTGGAAAATGGATTGGAAATAAATTTGGTAGGTGAAGTTACTTCAAGGTCGTATATTGAAATGACTTTGAATATTTTAACCAAATTCGGAATAAAAAACAGCTTTAGAGGAAACACTATAAAAGTAGAATCATTTATTGATAATCATTCATCGGTTATCAACTATGAAGTAGAAAGCGACTGGAGTTCTGCATCCTATTTTTATTCTTTCGCAGCTTTGGGAAGAGAAACGATTCATCTGAAAAGTTTTTACAAAGAATCTACACAAGGAGATTCTGCAATTGCAGATATTTACGAAAAGTTTTTTGGGATTAAAACCACGTTTACAGAAGAAGAGCACAAATTGACCCTTCAGCCTATTGAAAATTTCATATTTCCGGAAAAGATTATTTTGGATATGAATAATTGCCCTGATATTGCCCAGACACTTTGTGTAACTGCTGCTGCATTGAAAATTCCCTTTGAAATTTCAGGTTTGGGGACTTTGAGGGTCAAAGAAACGGATCGACTTCTGGCATTATACAATGAACTGCAAAAACTCGGAACAGAAACTGAAATCACAGATGTAACGATCAAATCAATCAACTTTAAAGATCCTGAAGAAAATATTTCAATCAAAACCTATCAAGACCACAGAATGGCAATGAGTTTTGCGCCATTTTGCCTTATTAAAGACTTAAATATTGAAGACGAAAATGTGGTAGAAAAATCGTATCCGATGTTTTGGAAAGATTTAAATACAATTCTTGAAAATTAATTATATGAAAAAACTTGTAATCATTTTTGCTTTTCTATTTCCTTTGACATTTTGGGCGCAGTATCTTTTGCCTAACGAGGAAGTTATTTATTCATTTGAAACCAAAAATGGTAAAAAAATGTCTTTGGTAAAAGATAAAACCAATACATACATTCAATATCGATTTGGAACTAAAGCTAAAGTCGAAATGGAATTTCCTGCTGAAAGAACCAAAGAAAGCTGGAAGAAATTCACATACAATTCTTATCACAGAGGTGGTGGTAAACAGAATGCAGGAATGGATCTCAATTATTTATTTTTTAAAAATAACAACTATAAATATTTAATCTTCAAAACGTATCATGCAGAAGATGAATCATTTTCTACCGGCATCATAATAACCGACACTAAAGGTAAAGAAACTGAAATTACAGGACTTTATAAAACTCATAAAGGTTGTATGTGTTATTTGGATGACACAGAAGTAAAGAAAGAAGATTTTGGACTATAATTCCAATGATAATTTAGTGAAAAGATTCCTTTCTTTTTTATCATTCTGTCCTTTACAAAAACTTTTCACTTAAAATATTGATTAAAAAAAATAAAACACAAACTTCCCTCTAAGTTGATAAATAATTTATATATTTGATAGTGTGGATATTAAACACCACAAATATTCAAATCATTTAAAACTAATCATTATGAAAAACTTAAAAAAAATTTCAAGAAAAGAATTGAAAAGTATTAGCGGGGGAATCGAAGTGTGTATTCAAAATTGTATGGTAGGATATTATAAATGCTGCATTCCCCGTCAACGTTATTATTGTACTCCTAATGGGAGCCAATGTGGAAGTATTATTATAGAACCTTAATTAAAACTGTTAAATACTAAAAAATTCCTGAAGCATGTCTTCGGGATTTTTTTTGAAGTGTAGTTAATCAATTTTTACAGTGGTTCAATAGATTTATTATATCTAAAGTCTTATTTTTTGGTTCTTTTACATAAATTTACCTTTTATAAAAATGAACGGTAGTAAATTATAAAATGGTAAAAGACTGCTTTATAATTTGAAAACTAAAGAAAGATCTTAAAAAATGATATTAGATTAAACTCTTAATGATTGATGAATGAAAAAACTCTGTTCTTTTTTTATAATTCTACTCTTTTCAATTTCTCCGTCGCAGGAATTGAAAAATTTTGAGATTCCAAAAGGTTATGAAAAAATTTTGGAAACCAAAGGAGATTTAGATAAAGATGGAAAAGATGAAACAGTAATTGTTTTTAATACCAACATAACAACAGAATCTGAAGGTTTTGAAAGAAAGTTTTACATACTCAAAAACATCAACGGAAAATTAAAAATATGGAAAGAAAATTCGTCCGTAATCATTGACAGCAAATACGGCTTCTATCCAGAAGATAACAAGCTTGAAGTACAAATTAAAAATAATTATCTCATCATTTCTCAGCTTTTCTTCACAAATTCAAGACATTCAGATACTTCAAAATATACTTTTCGATTTCAAAATGGTGATTTTTATCTGATTGGCTCAAAATATCAATTGGATGACACTTGTGATTATAATTTCACTTATGAAGTTAATTTCTCTACTGGAAAAACAATTGTTGACGAACAGTTTTCAAGCTGTGACGAAAACAAAACAGACATTCCAAAAGATGATCATAAAGAGTTTATTCATAAATTTACCGTACTCAAAAAAATGAACGGTTTTAGGATCGGTGAAAATAAATTCAAGATTCCTAATACAAATAAATATTTTTACTATTAAATGTCAAAAACAATCATCATCACCGGAACTTCCTCAGGAATTGGTTTCGTGTTAGCAGAATATTTCGGGAAGAAAGGTCATCACGTTTACGGTTTAAGCAGAAAATTTACCGAAAGTCAGTATTTTAAATCAATCCCTACAGATATTACAGACAATGATGCGGTACAAAATGCAATCGCTGAAGTTTTAAAAACAGAAACTAAAATTGATGTTTTAATTAACAATGCAGGGATGGGAATGGTTGGTTCGGTAGAAGATTCTACAAAAGAAGATATTTTAAAATTATTTAATCTAAATCTTGTAGGATCAGTTCAGATGATGACTGCTGTAATGCCGAAAATGCGTGAAAATAAATTCGGAAAAATCATCAATGTTTCCAGTATCGGAAGTGAGATGGGATTACCTTTCCGCGGATTTTATTCGGCTTCAAAATCTGCTTTGGATAAAGTTACGGAAGCGATGAGATATGAAGTTTACCCTTGGAATATCGATGTTTGTTCGCTTCATTTGGGCGACATTAAAACCAATATTGCCGAAAATCGTGTAAAAACTAAAGTTTCTGAGCCTTACGCAACAGTTTTCGATAAAGTATATGCTTTGATGAATTCTCATGTTGGCGACGGAACTGAGCCTTTGGAAGTTGCAGAATATATCGACCAGCTTTTAACTAAAAATAAATGGAAAGCTCATTATTATTTTGGTAAATTCGGGCAGAAAATCGGTGTTCCTTTGAAATGGATTTTACCCCAAGGAACTTATGAAAATTTAATGAAGAAGTATAATAAACTTGCTTAGTTTCAGTTATTAAAGCAATTAAATCTCCAAAAATAAAACTGCACTTTTGTCATTCCGTAGGAATCTCGGCAATTACTTTATAATAAAAACGCTTAGTTTCCTGCGGAATGACAAACTTTTTTTATACATTTTAATAGTTGAAATTAACTTTAAAAATATTTTTTATCCTGTTTTGCGTTTTTGTACAAGCGCAGAAGAAACATTATTTCCTTATTGATACAGAAACGAAAGTCAAGAAAAAGGTAAAAGACTCGGTTTCTGCTGTCAAATTTCTTGATTCTTTAGCACAAAGCAATTATTTTTTTACTGAGCTAAAAGATGTAAAAATTAAAGGTGACAGCACAGAGATTTTCTATGACAAAGGCAAAAACTTCAACGAAACGTACGTTAACCTCTCAGATTCTATTGTCGACAAATTCAAACTGGAGAAAGAATTTTTCACAAAAAATTTAGATTCAGTCAAAAAAAATATCAACAAAAAATATATTGATGACGGATTTGCATTCAGCCGGATCAAGTCTCAGTTTAAAGGTCAGAAAAACGGGATTCCGATTGTAGAACTTGATATTAATAAAAATAATAAACGTACGATTGACGGTTTTGTGGCAAAAGGATACACCCGGGTTCCCAAAAGATTTATAAAAAATCTTGAAAAAGAATTTAAAGGAAAGACTTATGATGACAAAAATCTGATTGCCATCAATAAAAATTTCCAGAGTCATCCTTTCATTACGCTTGAACGGCAGCCACAGACGCTTTTCACAAAAGATTCCACACAGATCTATCTGTTTATGGAAAAGAAAAAAACCAACACTTTTGACGGAGTCATCGGTTTTGGAAATGATAAAACAGACAAATTTACCTTGAACGGAACTTTGAATGTCAATTTTAAAAATATGTTTAATGGTTTTGAAGCCGTAAATCTTTATTGGCAGAGAAACCCCGACAAAGGTCAGACTTTTGATCTGCAGACTGATATTCCGTATTTATTTAACTCTAATGTGGGTTTAAATATGAAAGTAAATATCTTCAGACAAGATTCTACTTTTGCCAACGTAAAAGCTTTACCCGCGTTTTATTATCATCTCAACAGCAGGCAAAAAATCGGGCTTCGAGGAACTTTCGAGTCATCTGCAATTCTCGACAGCCTCTATATCCAGGGGAAAGATTACAACAAAAAGGGGATTGGTATTTTCTTTGACATGACCGAGCCTACCGATATTGATCTTTTTCTTTACAAGTCTAAATTAAATGTTGGATACGATTTTCTGGCAACCAATTATACGGCTGAAAATATAAAAGCCAATCAAAATCAGTTTTACTTTTTTGGTGAATATAATTATCATATCAATGGAAATCACTTTCTCAACATAAAAGGAGAAGGCGCAATGATGGATTCTAAAATTGACTTCTCTGCCAACGAATTGTACCGTTTTGGTGGCTGGAATTCTCTCCGGGGTTTTAATGAAAACTCTCTCGCCGCCGATTTCTATTACTACGCAGGAATGGAATATCGATATCTCATCGGAAATCAAGCATTTTTTGACGTCTTCGGACAATATGGGCAACTTAATAACAAATCGCTTAACGTAAAACCTAAATTATACAGCGTTGGTCTTGGTTTCAATTTCTTTATTCCGCTTGGATTGATGAGTTTTCAACTTTCTAATGGTAACGAGTTTGGAAATCCTTTTAAGTTTAACGATATAAAAATTCACTGGGGAATTTTGAGCAGGTTTTAATGATAACTTCGATTATTTTTCTAATTCGCAAATAAATTAATATTACATTGACATTATATTAATTTTTAATATTATTTTTACTGAAATAATATTTCAATTATAACAAATAATTCACAAACAGGTAATACTGTTGATTTACATTTGATATTAGAAATATTTTTCTTTAAAAGAAACTAATTCTCCCACCATTTCTCAATCTATTTTGGAAAAAATCAATGCGATAACCTATTGACATTCAAGAAAAAGAGAAATGAAACCATCAACCCAACTACAATACAATTACGATGTAAATCTTAAAGGTGACAAGATCGTAATGACGAACTTTAAAGATACTGCGGTACCCATAATTATTTATGATAAAAATAAATTTAATACAAAAGACTTTTATTTCTCTTATGAATTGAAATCAAATGGTGAGATTTCGCATTTGGTAGATATAAAATCATACAATTATGAGGTAACGGGTCCAAATGGTTTTGTGAGAAAATTTAAAGGAAGCAAAAGCCCTGAGCTAGAGGTAACTCTATTTTGCAATCTTTATAAAAATGAAGTAGATGTCACATTGACGAATATATCCAAAAATACTTTACATATCGGTTTAGAAAATCAGTATGACGGGAATAAGAAAGATTTTACCCTCACCGCTTCTTTAGACGAAAAAATAACTATCAATTTAGACAAAACAAAAGGCTGGTACGATCTCAAAATCAAATCAAATAGTAATAGCTGGCATTTTACTGGAAGAATAGAATCCGGAAACCGATAATAACTAGTAATCTGGTCTTAGATTAGTAACGAAAAAAATCTTATAGCGTTATTCTGTGTAAGATTTTTTTTGGTGATTGTGGTCATAAAATTTTACGATTTTTTTTTAATAATTATGCAAAATAATATTTTGAGACTTATTAAAATATTGTAAATGACATATATAACAATAAAATTTTATGATTGTATATGTCATATTATAATGAATTTTATTAACTTCACAATTCCAAATAACTAATATCATGAAAAAAACAACATTTAGCATAGCTATGTCTTTGGCAGCTTTTGCTCTTTCGACAAATCTTAAAGCGCAAGACACAAACGCAGATAATCACACAATTACCATAAGTGTGCCCGAAGTAGCACTGGTAGATATTGAGCCAGCCGCTACAAAAAATATTACTTTAGGATTCACAGCACCTACCGAAGCGGGAAATCCGGTGATTCCAAATACATCCAACACCACACTTTGGTTAAATTATTCTTCTATCAAATCTGTTGCAGACCCAACCCGTAATGTATCTGTAAGTGTAAATGCTGTTATTCCTGGAATTGATATTCAAGTAACCGCAGCGGCAGCTACAGGTTCTGGAGGAGGAACATTGGGAACTCCGGCTGCTCAGTTGACTCTGAGTGCAACAGATCAAACAATTATTTCAGGAATAGGAAGTGCTTATACAGGTAATGGAGCCAATAACGGTCATAATCTTACGTATGCTCTCGCTGCAGGAAGTGGCCCCGGTGGAGTTGCAGTGTATGCAGATTTACAGGCAGCCGCAACTACAGTTGCTACGGTTACCTATACTATTTCAGATAACTAATCTGTCCGACTTCATCTTTAACAGGCAAGAAGAAATCGCTTTTTCTTCTTGATCTTGTATCATCAATGTTTTAAACACCAAACTTTACATTAATATGATAAAGCGCATTTTCCTATCGCTAATTTTCATCGTGCAATTCTGTTTTCTAAAAGCCGGAATTGTTGTTCTCAATGGGCTTTCGCACTCTTATCAGGTAGAAAACGGAAAAGTTTACAAGGGAAAAATTGAAATAGAAAATACGGGCAATCATCCACAAAGTGTAAAATTGTTTCTTCAGGATTACAGTTACAAATCTGACGGTACTATTAACTATTCAGTTCCTCATACCAACAGTAAAACCAATACAGACTGGATAAAACTGAATACCAATCTTGTCACTCTTAAAGCCAAACAGAAAACAGAAGTTTACTACGAAATAAACGTTCCTGATCATCTTTCTCAACCTGGAAGTTACTGGAGCGTAATTATGGTAGAACCTGTGGAGGAAATAAAGCCAAATGATAATAAACAGGGCGTAAATATTACCTCAATTATTCGCTATGCAATTCAGGTGATTACAGATTTTGATTCTGAAAAAGCAAAGCGCGATCTTGCATTTGAAGGAGTAAAGATTGAAAAAGAAGAAGGAAAACAAATCTTAAAAGTTGCTATTGCAAATAGGGGAAATCTCTATTGCAAACCAACCGCAAACATTGAAATTTACAATAAAAAAACCGGAGAGAAACTCGGAAACTTTTCAAGTCAGGCGTTGGGATTATTACCCCAAACATCAAAATATTTTCATATTGATATCAGCCAAATGCCACCCGATAAGTATAATGCTGTACTTATCGCTACCGACGAAGAAGAAAATGCTTTCGCTCTCAATGTAGAACTAGAAGTAAAAAATGACTAAAGAATGGATTATTTATTTTACTCTGTTACTCCCAGCTTTTATTTTTTCTCAAGAAAAAGATAGTTTAAAACCGGGAACATCTACTTCTGTTTCTTTTACAATAGAAAACACCAGTTCTGAGGTAAAAAACTATAATCTGAAAACTGAAACTTCACATCATCTTATTATCCCGATTTTAAAAAACGGAGAAATTTCCCTTCTTCCGCATCAAAGTAAAATATATATTGTCCCTTTACAGATCGCAACAGAAGCACCTCAAGGAAAATATTCTGTGACCGTGAGAGGAACTGAAGTACAAACAGGAGAAAAAATAACTCAAACTACAGAATTTTTAGTTTCAGGGAACAGAAAACTATCACTTACACTTTTAGATTCTCCGGAATTTGTAAAAGCCGGAGAAACTGTAAAATCAACTTTTCTAGTAAAAAATTACGGAAACGTTACTGAAAATTTAATTTTAGAAAGTAAAAATGCGGCGATTGATCTCGGCACTTCTTTAGCTTTGGCTCCAGGAGAAAGTAAAAAAATTATAGTTAGTAAAAATACTCCATCAGATTTAGGGAAAAATGAATATCAGAATGTAAATCTTTCAGTTTATTCTAAAGAAAATCCACAGGAAAAGCAAACTGCTTATTCAAGCATAAAAATCATTTCTATAAGGCCGGTTGAGGATGATATTTACCACAGATTTCCCGTTTCGACCTCTATTTCAATGATCGGCATGCAAAATCGCGGTCGTTATGATCAAGGTTTTCAAGGTGAACTTTATGGAAAAGGCAGTTTAGACTTTGAGAATAAAAATATTTTAGAGTTTCATGCAGTTACCAAAAATCCTGTAGATTTTAATTCTTTCACCCAGTACGAAGAATATTTTGTGAATTATAAGCGTGAAAATTTATGGGTTCATTTGGGAGATAAAAATTATTTTGCCTCTTTTTTAACCGAATATGCACGATACGGCCGAGGTGCAGAAATTCGTTTCGACCTAAAAAGAATAAGTTTTGGCGGATTTTATAATCATCCCAGATTCTTTACGGATATTAAAGATGAATTTAATATTTATTCTAAACTAAAAATTGGACAACAATCAGAAATCACTGCAGGATATTTATATAAAATACCTGATACGGAAAGTAAAGATTTTAATTTTAGTAATATAAAATTAGATTCAAATGCACATTTACCTTATTTAGCAGGAAAATTTAGTATTAATAAGAATCTTGAAATTTCCGGAGAGACATCGTACAGCAAAACAGAAAAGACCGACGGAATTGCTTATATGATTCAAACGACTGCAAATTATGAAAGAGTAAGAGGAAATGTAATGTACATGCGGGCAAGCCCAGAATATGCAGGATACTTTAATGATACGAGTAATATTAATGGTAATCTGCAATATCAGTTATCACAAAGAATAAATCTTATTGCAAATTATGTGCAGGATGCTAAAAATTTTCAGCGTGACACTCTATTTCTTGCAGCGCCATATCGTAAGTATTTGCAATATGGGGTACAATATAAATATTCAAAGAAAGGAAATATAACATTATACGGCGGCTCACAAAGATATGAAGACCTATTAATGCCCAAAGAATTTGATTACAAAGACCGTTTTTTCAAGCTTTCTGTTAACCAACAAATTGGTATTTTTCAGTTAAATATCGAAGGACAATTAGGGAAAACAGATAACTATCTGACCGGAATTTCCGGAAACTCGAGTTTTTATACCGCCAATATTGGTTTCGAACAATTTAAAACTTCATTCAACATCTTTGGCAGCTATGCACTTACATCTCGTTATCAGCTGCAAAATCAAAAACAGTTTTATTTTGGAGCAAGAATTCTGAGCAGGTTTTCAGATAAAACACAGTTCAGTCTTTTTTATCAGAACAATTACATGCCGGAAGATTATTATACGGATAGAAATCTTTTTGAACTTCTTTTTAATCAACAGATTTATTCAGGGCATGAGCTTGGTGTTTCAACGAGATACAATTTACAGCGTGGAGAATTGGGAAATAAAGATTTTATTTTTTCGCTGCGTTATACTTTAAGAATGAATATTCCGACCCAGAAAATCGCAGAATACACTACTTTATCAGGAAATATAAAAAATCTAGGAGTAAAAAAGATTGATGGGATCAGGCTAATTTTAGGAAATCATCTTTCTGTAACCGACAAAAGTGGAAAGTATGTATTCAAAAATGTTAATCCCGGAGATTATGTTTTGGAAATTGACAGATCAACTACAGACATCAATGATATCACAGACCGGAATGTTCCTGCATCTTTAATTTTAACTGATCAAGAAAATGTCTTCAATTTTGGATTGACAAGTGCTGCAAAGATTCAGGGAAAAATTGAATATACAGAGCATGACAATACATTGAGTTTTGCACAGCTTTCAACCAGAAAAAAGAAAAAAGAAAATGTGATTGTTGAAATCTCCAGCGATAGTCAGGTATTCAGAAAAATGGCAGTATTGGGTGATTTTTTTGATTTTACTTATCTGCGTCCCGGAGATTGGACGGTAAAAGTATACAGAAACGGTTTGGATAAAAAATATAAAATACCGATTGACCAATTTGAATGTACTCTAAAATCCGGCGAAACAAAAAATATAACTATTAATGTCATCAAACAGCCATCTGAAATAAAATATCAGCAGGAAACAATTAAAGTAAGTTATAACGAAAAGAAAAAATGAAAATGAGCAGCTACAAATTAGTTTTTCTTATCACACTTATCATCTCTTCCGATCTTTTTGGACAAACTACGGGAAATAGAACCGCCAGCATATCTTTGCCTGTCGTAACTTTGATGGATATTGAACCCGCAGGCGCAATTGCAATGAATTTTATCGCCCCCACCGAAGCAGGCAGACCAATTGTTTCACCCGCTATCAATACCTCAAAATGGATTAATTATACATCAGCAATCGCAGCAGGAGGATTAAGCAGAAAGATTACGGCTTCTGTAAGTCCTGTAATTCCTGGGATAGATATAAAAATTCAAGCTGCAGCAGCTTCCGGATCTGGCGGAGGAACATTGGGAACGCCATCAGCCCAAGTCACACTCAATACGACATCACAGACAATAATCAGCGGAATTGGTGGTTCCTTTACAGGAAACGGAGCCAATAACGGTCATCGGTTAACCATAAGTTTATCCCCAAATACGTATAGTAATTTATCAGCCCGCACAAACACCGCGGTGGTCATCGTATATACAATCACAGAATAAATAAGAACTGAAATGAAGAAAGATTATATTATTTGTAGAATATGTTTGGTCAAAGCAACTTTTATGCTCTTCTTACTTTCTTTCTGCACAATGAAAGCACAAAGAACTTTAACAGTAGGGGGAACTAATTGGGCAGTATCTATCCCATCAATAACTGAAGCCGGATCAAACTACGCGGGAACTTATGAAAGTGCGGCCAATCAAATATTATTAACAGCAAGCATCCCATTACTTTTAAGCAGTGGTAAAGTATCTGTACATTACGAAGGAAACCCGACCTGGAATCCAAATTTAATATTACAAGCTAAAAGAACCGGTGACGGAACCACACTTTGTTTATTGTGCACCATAACAGGGGGAACAGATTATCAAACAGTAACACTTACAGATATCGAATTATTCAGGATTACAGCAATAGCAGCATTAGCCTCGTATACAAACATTCCCATTCAATTACAGCTTAGCGGTGTTTCGGTCACAATTCCGGCTGCAACGTACAATAGCCGACTCGTATTCACTATAAGTGCACTTTAGAACAATAATATGAAAAAAGGTATTTTTTTTAGGAGCTTTATCCGGCTATCCGCTTTTACTCCTCACTCTTTTCTTCGCCAAAGCTAAAACCACCAACTTTCCCATTTCGTTGCGGGGTAACCGCTGCTATGGTAAGTTTGCATTAGTAAAAATAGATTAATAATTTGGTTAAAAAAATCAACCAAAGAGCAAAAGCAGCAGGATAAAGGCAGACGCTTCACTGATACTAAGATATCGCCCCGGATTTTATTCCCCTGCTGCTGTTTTCTTCCAAATCCGGATAGAACGTTGTTTAGCCATAACTTTTACCATGGTGGATCAGAAGAAAACTTCTTTAAAAAAGAATTTTGTATGTCAAAAATATCAAAAAAAGTAACTGGAGTAGATGTCGGAGCGAAGTTTTTAACAGTAAGCTTTAATGATTTTGAAAACAGAGATCAGGTTTTTAATATAGAAAATACCCAGCGCTCTATTTTGTCATTTCTAAAGAAACTGCGGATAGAAGATTATTGTTTTGTCATTGAGGCCACAGGAAATTACAGCAGTCGTATTTTACATTTATCCTTAGTTCAGGGCTTTGAATCAAGTCTGATAAACTGTATGTCTGTTAAATATTTTTCAAGGATGAAAAACATCATCAGCAAAACTGATGCAGAAGATGCCAAGCTGATCAGGCTTTACGGAGAGATGTTTAAACCTGATATTTATACTTCTAAAAGTGTTGATATTGAACATCTTGATCAGGAACTAAAGCTTCTCAATGATTTGGAGGAAGAAAAAAGGAGATATGGAGTGAAGTTAAAATCTCTTCGCTATAATGCTTAGATTAATCCAAACACAGAAAAACATTATGAAAAGAGATTAAAACAATTAGATAAAGAAATACGGGAAGTAGAAATGAGGCTTCCACAACTTCAAGATGAAGAATTTAGAGAAATAAAAGGTTTGATACAAAGTGTTTCGGGAATTGGGGGGAAGACCTCCCTTCAACTGATGACCGCTACATCTGGTTTTAAAAATTTTGATTCATCGAAATCACTCGTAAAATATTTTGGATTGGCTCCACGTATTTATCAATCAGGAAAGAAATCATATTCTCCCGGTAAGTGCCGTACATCCAAAACGCACATTAGAAGCTTGCTATATGTTTGTTCCTGGACGGCAATAAAACATAATACGCAGTGCAAATAACTTTATCTGCGACTATTGGAAAAAGGAAAGCCTAAAAAACTTGCATTAATTGCAGTTTGTAACAAGTTACTGAGGATTTGTTTTGGTGTTGTGAAAAACAAAACTGCATATCAACAAAATTTTCAAAAAAACTTTAAAATTTTAACCTGAATAATTTGCATAGTAACATAGAACATCCGGGCTA
>Ga0160461_1000054_pt1 | contig 173251 bp, 143 predicted proteins | sample HID1975I_E6MG_FD_108266 | JGI IMG/M metagenome (GOLD analysis project Ga0160461, IMG submission 108266) | Enriched soil microbial communities from UW Madison campus, WI, USA - HID1975I_E6 MG | ecosystem: Environmental > Terrestrial > Soil > Unclassified | place: USA: Madison, Wisconsin... | reverse complement strand
TCGGGGGCAGGCGTTAGTGGGCCATGGATGGCCCACGGTCGGTGACTGAGTACATGGATGTACGCCGGAACCGAAACGCCTGCCCCCGAGGGGTCGGGGCCCGCACCGTAAGGCGACGAAAGCGACCGCGCAGTGCAAACCGTCAGGCGCGCAAAGACCTAAATGGAGAAACAGCCCCCCTTTGTTAGGGGGGCGCGCCGACAGGCGCGGGGGTAGGCAAGCCCGGAGCTGGGGCCCGAAGTTGCGCAGCAACTTTGGGGGCGAAGGCCGCGAAGCGGGATTTGCCGCTCCACAGGCGCGGGGGATTGGAACTATTCGATTGTTATCCGCTGCAGCACAACGTTGTCGTCCAGTCGCCAGACCTTCAGCGTGTGCCCACCCGCAGCCACACCAGAGAACAACACCTCCAGCGCTCGATTGTTCTCGATCACCGCGCGGTTCCAGTCCCGCTGCGCCTGCAAGGCAGCATCCGTCGCGGCAGGCGTCAACGCATCCGCCAATACCTGCATCGGGCCGTCGTCCAGCGACACACCCAGGTGCAAGGTGTTGCCCCCCGTCGTGTCCAGCGTCGGCAATAGATCCAGACGCATCCGCACATCACCCGCCTTCACCACGTCAAAGGCGTACTCCAGGCGAACCCCATCGGCCCGGGTGGTCGACGCCCTGCCCTGCGGCAGGGCGAGCATCGCGCCTTCGCCTTGCCCAAGGTGGGCGATCTTGTGCCAGGTCAATCCCGCACCGCCCACGGCGCGCGTGTAATTCGTAGCCTCGATCTGCGTTGTGTGTACCGCCGGTGCCACGGCCTTTCCACGCGCAAGATCCGCCGATGCCTTGCGTCCAACCGCAACGCGGCGAACCTCCGGCATCACCTGCTGCTTGGGCTCCTGCCAGCTGGTGTAGCCGATGTGGGTCTGCGCCATCATGCCCTGCCACTTGCCATTCTCCAGCGCGTGGTAACGCTCGGTCAGCGCAGCGTCCTGTGCATAGGCCGCTTCAGCCTCATCGGCAAACGCATTTGCACGCACATCGCCCAGTGCGGCCAATCGCCGGTTCCAGGCAACGGCGCAATAGAGTCGGTAAAGATTGGCGAACGCGCGAATCGGATGCTCGACCAGTTGGAACCATGCCGATGCGTAAGCCGGTGGCACCCTGGCACCCGTCGCCACCATCTCGGCCTCCAGCGCCGTCCACTGCGCGACGATGGCGCCAAACTCCCCGCCGTCCAGTGAGGGGTCAGTGCCGTTGCCTAGCGCAAAGCTCCGGGCATCGAGCAACTCCGGTTTCCGCCGGGCGGCGAGTTGGCTATAGCGCGTCAGCAGATTGCCGATCTCTTCGGCCTGCGCTTCACCGAATTGGGCCTGGGCCCACTGACGTGGATATTGCGCCAGCGCGTCCGGCGTCATGTCCTGCGGATCCCACGCCTGTTCCATGAAGAAGTTCAGCGGGAACTCCAGCGGCTTGATGTCTCCCACGTTGACGATCCACAACTGGCGCGCGCCGCGCTGCCAGGCCAGATCCATCTGCTGCCAGGTCTTCTCGATCTGGGTGGTATTGATCCACTTGTAGTTGCGTGGCCCACCCACGTAATCGAAGTGGTAGTAGACGCCGTAACCGCCTGCGCGCTCGCTGCCAGGGGCAGGCAAACGCCGGATCTGCCCCCAGTTGTCGTCGGCGAACAGCAAGGTGACGTCATCCGGTACGGTCATGCCGTGGTCGTAGTAGTCCTGCACTTCCTTGTACAGCGCCCATACCTGCGGGGTCTGTGCTGCGGGCCGGCCGGTGACCTCGGCAATGATCCGGCGCTGGTCGGCAACCACCGACTGCAGCAGCGGAACCGCCGTGCCCTCGGCCATCGCCTCATCGCCATCGCCGCGCATGCCAACGGTCACCAGGCTCTCATAGCCCTGCCCGTCTCCCTTCGACATCATCCGTTCAATGCCGCCGCGCCAGAACTTGCGCAGGTTCTCCGCGTTGCGGGCGTAGTCCCAGGGGCCGCCGGTGATCCCGTCCTCGGTATGGCGATGCCACTCGTCGTGCGCGCGCGTCATCGGTTCGTGGTGCGAGGTGCCCATTACCACGCCCATCTCATCGGCCAGCACGGTATTGCGCGGGTCATCGGCGTGGAAGGCGTGCGGCGGCCACATCGCCGGCCACAGCGTATTGCCTTTCAGGCGCAGCAGCAGCTCGAAGACATGCGCATACATCTTGGCATTGAAGCCGCCGAAATGGGCATTGGCCCAGGTACTGAAGGCCGGGGCCTCGTCATTGATGAAGAAACCGCGGTACTTGACCGCAGGCTGGTCCTGCCGGTTGCCGGCAGTCACGTAGACATCGCGGTGCTGCGCCACCGGGACATCGGCAAACCAATACCAGGGCGAGACGCCGATCTTTGCCGAGAGGTCATACAGGCCGAACGCGGCGCCGCGACGGTCCGCGCCCACCAACAGCAAGGCGCGCGGCACGCCGGGAAACGGGCGTTCGACCACGATCTGCCGATAGCCTTCCCACGTGCCTGCCAGGCCAGCGACGTCGAGCTTGCGCGTGCGCACCAGGGCATCGATTTGCGGGCTGTGCCCGAGCACGCCGGCCATCACCAGCATCGCCTGTGCCTGCTGCGCCTCGCCCGGGCGCGATGCGGCATGTCCGCTCACCCGTTGCAGATCCGCAGCGAAGTTGTCGGCGGCGTGGCGCACGGCGGGGTCAGCGTCGGCCTCCACCCATACGGCGGCGGGGCGCGTGTTCTCGATCAGCGCGAAGGCGCCGGGGCTCGCCTCGAAACACACCGACACCGGCATACCGCACGCCGACGCCGTCATCGGCAACAGACCCAGCAACAGCATCCAGTATCGCATCGAGAAACCGCCTATCTATGGTAGCGCTACCACAGATTACGCGAGCGATTGCGCTGAAGTAACGCCGCAGCGCAGCGAGGATGGTTCCGTGCGGGCGCGGGTTTGTCCTAGACTGCGGCCCCGCCGTTGCATTGTCGTGCCCATGAAGGCTCCCGCCCTGCCCCCCACGTTGCGCCTCTGGTTAGGGATCGAGCGCAACAACACCACGCACGCGGAGAAATGGGTCTCGGCCATCGGCGCGTTCCTCGGCATCCTCGCCGTGTCCGCCGCATTGCACCTCGGCCTGCCGGGTGGCTTGGCCGGCTCGGGTGCGGCGGGCGCGGTGATGCTGGCCTCGTTTGGCGCGTCGGCCGTGTTGTTGTTCGCCGTGCCACATGGTGCGCTGTCGCAACCCTGGGCGGTGATCGGCGGGCATTTGCTTTCTGCGGCGATCGGCGTCACCTGCGAGCAACTGTTTCCCACGCAGCCGTGGACGCCGGCGTTGGCGGTGGGCCTGGCGGTCGGGGCGATGTACTACCTGCGCTGCATCCATCCGCCCGGTGGCGCGACTTCGCTGGCCGCGGTCATCGGCAGCCAGGAGTTGCACGCGCTGGGCTATCACTATCTGTTGGCACCCGTCGGCGTCAGCGTGGTGGCGATCATGTTGGTCGCGGTGGCCTACAACGCCGCCTTTCCCTGGCGCCGCTATCCGGTGCACCTGCATCGGCGTCGCCGCGAGGCGGTCGAGATGCCCGCGGCGCAGCGACGCTTCGACCTCACCCAGGAGGATTTCGCCGCCGCGATGGTCGAACTCAACTCCTATGTCGACATCCACGAGGAGAGCCTCACCGAACTGCTCGAACTGGCCAAGCAGCACGCCGAGCGCGACGTCATCCATCCGGATGAGGTCCTTGCCGGCCACGCTTACGGCAACGGGCGACTCGGCAAGGCCTGGCAGGTGCGCGAGGTGCGGGTGCTGCGTGCGCCTGCCGCCGGGCGCGAGGCGGTGGTCGAGTATCGCGTCGTCGCCGGCGATGCCTTCGGCCAGGTAGGCGATTGCGCGTTGCAAACGTTCCGCCAGTGGGCGCGCTACGAGGTTCGCCTGGAACAGGGCCGCTGGGTGAAGTGAGTCATCACGGCGCCGCAAGCCGCGATGCGTGGCTGGCCACGATTACCCACCCTTGCGGGCGTCGCACATAGGTATCGGTGAACTGGAAATCCAGTGCGTACGGCTTGCCTTCGGCGTCGCCTTCCACCCGGGTGATGCCAGTGACCACGGCGGCATCCCCGTACAAGCGCACTTGCGAGTCGCGGTTGCGGAACACCCGATAGCGGGTACCGCCATGCAGGTCGGCCACTTCGTCGGCGCGGGTGGTGACCTTGCCCGTCGAACTGGTCAGGGTGAAGGTCGGGTCGAGGTGTTGTTCCAGCCAGTCGGCATCACCACGCTGGTAGGCGGCGCAGATCGCCTCCTCTGCACGCAGGATCGCCGCGTGGTCCGTCGCTTCGTTCGCCAAGGCGATGCCGGGCGCCATCAGGAACAGCCAGAGCCATTTCATCGCGGCACTCCGCGCCAGGTCGGCACAAGGGTCGCGCTGCTCACCCTGCCTGTAAACGTGCGCCGCAGCATCGGACCCGGCCCGGTATCAGGCGATCCAGCCAGGCCGTGGGCCGGGACTGGACGCCTGGCACGCGCTGGCCGCTTAGGCTGTCGCGGTATGCGGACGCCAGCCGAACAGCCGCGCTGGCAGCAGCAGGATCGCCTGGAGCAGCGCAAACACCGCCGAGAAGGTGATGCCCAGCAAGCGGAAAGGCAGCGACAGCAACCAGACGAACGGCCATGCCACCAGCGCCAGCAACGCCAAAGGCCAGCACAGGACGAACAGCAGGCACCACGCCACCAACAGCCACAGGGTCTTCATCCCGATCTCCCAGCAGTGCGCCAATCGCACCGTCGGGCATCAGCGTCGCGTGCCCGGGATGATGGCGGCAAGGCTGATGCGACGAAGCCGGCGTCTATCGGGATGAGGCCGCGCTGACGCGGATGAAGACGGCGGGCGAAGCCTGCCCTCACCCTCTCCCCCGCACTCGGGAGAGGGGAGCGGAGGCCTTCTCCCGCCTGCGGGAGAAGGTGCCCGAAGGGCGGATGAGGGCAGCGGGCGAAGCCCGCCCTCACCCCCAACCCCTCTCCCGCACGCGGGAGAGGGGAGCGTGGGGCCGCGCTAAACCGTGCGCAGCTTGTCGGTCACCGTCACAGCATCCCCCTCGCCCAGGCTGGCATAGGCTGAGACCAGTGCATCGATAAAACGCTTGTCACCCGCCAGCGCTCCGAAGACGCCTTCCAGCGCCAGGAAGCCCGAAACATCCACCGCAGCATCCAGCCGCGCCGCCTTGCCGATCCCTACCAGCGCAGCCGCCATCGGATCCGCCAATGCCACACCCGCCTGCGCCTGCAACCGCACGAAATGCAGCCACGCCGCGACGGGCAGGCACAGTGCATCGATCGGCCTACCGGCCGCCAACGCATCGGCAATCGTGCCGAGGAAACGCACCGGGATCTTCTGCGATCCATCCTGTGCGATCTGGATCAATCGATGACGCACAGCAGGGTTCGCGAACCGAGACAGGATCGCATCGATGTAGCCCGTCGCATTGAAGCCCGCCGGCAACGCCACGTTCGGTGCGATGTGTTCACGCATCAATCGGCCAACAAACGGACCCAGCGCAGGATGCTGCATCGCCTCAGCTACCGTTTCCAGGCCGAGCAGCGTGCCGAGATAAGCCATCGCCGAATGCGGCGCGTTGAGCAGGCGCAATTTGGCGCGGTCGTAGCCGGCGATGTCGTTGCTCATCGTCACGCCCACCCCCGACCAATCCGGCCGGCCCAGCGCGAAATCATCCTCCACCACCCATTGCGTGTACGGCTCGCGCTGCACAGGCCAGGCGTCGACCAGGCCAAGCGCTTCGGCAGCGCGCTCACGCAGGTTGTCATCGCTGGCGGGCGTAATGCTGTCCACCATCGAGCGCGGGAAGCGCGCGGTCTGGTCGATCCAATCGGCCAGCGCAGCGTCGAACTGCCGTGCATAGGTCACGCATGCCCGGCGCAGCTTGCCGCCGTTGTCCGGCAGGTTGTCGCAGCTCAGCACCGTGAAGGCCGGCACGCCCTGCGCGCGGCGTTGCGCCAGGCCGGCCACGATGTAGCCGATGGCACTGGCCGGCGCGTGGGGATGGGCCAGGTCGCGCACGATGTCCGGGTGCGCCAGATCGAGCTGGTCACCCTCCAGGCAGTAACCCTTCTCGGTCACCGTGAGCATCACCAGGCGCACGTCCGGGTCGGCCAGCCGCGACAGCACGGCGGCCGGCGAATCCGGCGCACAGAGCACTTCACGCACGGCGCCGATCACCCGCCACTGCGGTGTTTCGCCCAGCAATTCCAGCGCGTACAGACCATCCTGCGGCGCCAGCGCATCGCGCACGTCGGCACTACGCAGCGAGACCCCGCAGATCGCCCAGGCCGGATCGCGTACCAGCACGTCATCAAGGTAGACGGCCTGGTGCGCACGGTGAAATGCGCCGATGCCCAGATGCACGATGCCGATGCGCGTGGCCGCACGATCATAGGCCGGGCGCGCCACCCCGGCCGATACCCGGCCAAGGGTGGCAGTGCACAGGCGTGGCAGCGCTTGGGCCATCACTTGCCCACCGTGTAGACCTGGCGCAGGCGGATGTCCTCGCTTGACGCACCCACCTGCACTTCATACTTGCCGGGATCCACGACGTAGCTTTCGCGCTTCGGATCGTAGACGCGCAGGTCACGCTCGGGCAGCACGGTGAAGCTCACTTCGCGCTGCTCCCCCGGCGCCAGGTGCACGCGGCTGAAACCGCGCAGTTCCTTGAGCGCGCGGGTACGCGGCGGGTTCACTGGCTTGAGGTACAGCTGCACGACTTCATCGGCGGCCATCTTGCCGTCGTTGCGCAGTTGCAGCTTCACCTGCAAAGGATCACCCGCCTTGCCCTGCTTGCGATCCAGCTGCAGCTGGCTGTAACCGAACGACGCGTAGCCCAGGCCATGCCCGAACGGATACAGCGCCTTGCCCTCGTAGTAGCGGTAGGTCCGATTCTTCATCGAGTAATCGTCGAAGGCCGGCAACTGCGCGTCGGCCTTGTAGAAGGTTACCGGCAGGCGCCCGCCCGGGCTGGTCTTGCCAAAGAGCGCATCGGCCACGGCGTCGCCACCGCGCTGGCCGGGGTACCAGGCCAGCAGGATCGCCGGCAGGTGTTCCTGCGCCCAGTCGATCGCCAGGGCCGAACCGGCAGTCAGCACCGCGACCACCGGCTTGCCGGTGCCTTGCAGCGCTTCCAGCAGTTCTCGTTGCGGCTTGGGCAGGCGCAGGTCGGTGCGATCGCCACCGGCAAATCCCGGATAGCTCACGTCCATCTCTTCGCCCTCGACGTCACCGGTGAGGCCGCCAACGAAGATCACCGCATCGGCCTCGCGTGCTGCCTGCAAGGCCTCCTGCAACGGCGGCGCGCCACCCGGCAGACGCCAGCCCAGCTTCACTGCCGCGTCGCGCTGGTGTTCGTAGTACTCCAGCTTGAGGTCGTAGGCCTGGCCACCCCGCAGCGGCAGGCTGACATGTTGCGCCTGCGCGCGATCGGCGTCGGTCCAGCGGTCAAGCACGCGCTTGCCGTCGATGTACAGCCTGAAGCCATCGTCGGCGGTCACGCTGATGTCATAGGTGCCGTCGCGTGGCGGCAGCAGCTGTCCGGTCCAGCGCACGCTGAAGTCGTCATTGGCCAACGCCTTGTCGCGCGACAGCTCGCCACGCGCGACGGCATCGTCGGTCGGTGCGCCGCGATCCCAGCGGAATCGCACCTGGGCATCGAGCCGGGTCATCGCCGGCTCGCCCTTGAACTGCGTGCCGCGGAAGTACTCGCCCTTCAGGCCACGCTCGTTGGCTAGTTCGGAAGGCCGCAGGTAGCGCGGTTCGATCGGGTTATCGGCATCCGGATCGTCGCGGCGCTCGACCAGGTCGCTGCCGCGTGCGTACACCACCTCGGCATTTGGCAAGGCGTTGCGGATGCCGCGCAGGATGGTGACCGGATTGGCGGGCGTGCCGTAGTAATTGCCGAGCAGCGCCATCGGGTCGTCGGCGGTCGGGCCGATCACCGCCACGCGCTTGATCGACGGCGACAGCGGCAACACGCCGTCATTCTTCAGCAGTACCAGCGATTCGCGCGCGGCGCGCAGCGCCAGTTCATCGTGTTCGGGCGCCTGGTTCACCGAGTACGGAATCTGCGCATACGGCACCCGCTCCGGCGGATCGAACATGCCCAGGCGCATGCGCGCAGTCATCAGCAGCTTCACCGCCGAATCGATCTCCGCCTCGCTGATCAAGCCCTGCTTCACCGCCTCGGTCAATGCGGCGTAGGTCTTGCCGCAGTTCAACTCCAGGCCACGCTTGACCCCCAGGGCGGCGGCCTCTTCGGCGGTGCCCACCAGTTTGTGGTGCTTGTAGATGTCCTCGATCGAATCGCAATCCGACACCACGTAGCCCTTGAAGCCCCAGTCGCGACGCAGCGTGTCCTGCAGCAGCAACTGGCTGGCGGAGGCGGATTCGCCGTTGACCCGGTTGTACGCACCCATCACCGAATCGACGTGCGCTTCCTGCACCAGCGCCTGGAACGCCGGCAGGTAGGTCTCGTACAGGTCACGCGGGTCCGGGTGCACGTCCATCGCATGCCGCGTGGCTTCCGGGCCGCTGTGCACCGCGAAGTGCTTGGCGGTGGCGTCCACCTTGCGGTACTTAGGATCATCGCCCTGCAGGCCTTCGACGAAGTTCACGCCCATGCGCGCGGTCAGGTACGGGTCTTCGCCGTAGGTCTCCTGACCACGGCCCCAACGCGGGTCGCGGAAGATGTTGATGTTCGGCGACCAGAAGGTCAGGCCCTGGTAGCGGCCGTGCTGGTCGTGGCGCAGGAACTCGTGGTGTTTGGCGCGGGCTTCGTCGCTGATGGTGGTGGCGATCTCGTGCATCAGCGGCGTATCGAAGGTCGCCGCCATGGCGATGGCCTGCGGGAACACCGTCGCGCCGCCCGCGCGGGCGACACCATGCAGCGCCTCGTTCCACCAGTCGTAGGCCGGCACGCCCAGGCGCGGAATCGCCGCGGCGCTGTTCTGCATCTGGCTGACCTTCTCCTCCAGCGTCATCCGCGAGACGAGGTCGGCGGCGCGCGATTCGAAATCACGATCCGGGTCCAGGTATGGCGGACGCTCGCTGGCCGCGGGCGCTGGATTCGGCGCGGCGGCATGGGCCAGCGCCAGCGGCAGCAGCGACAGCGCCACGGCCAGGACAAGGGCCTTGCGGCCACGGTGAGGCAGCAGGTGCATGTCATTCCTCCTGGAAGGGGGCCGCTTCGGCCCGGGCATAAGGCCCGATGGTGACGCCGACGAAACCGCCGGCCAGATCGGTGCTCAGTACATGGATGTCTTCATCGGCGCGCACGGTTTTCCAGCCCGCACCCGTATCGAAGGCGAAATCGCCCTTGCCGGCATCGCCCTGGATGCGCAGGCGCAACGCGCCGACATTGCTGATGCGTGCCTGGGCCACGATCCGGGTGTCATCGCCCACATGGCGTTGCAGGAACACTGTGCCGCCCTCGCCCGTGCGTTGCACGCCGAGCACGTACCAATGGGCTTCGTCCTGGTACATCGCCAGGCCGGCAGTGGTGCCTGCATCTGCGGGCAGCTGCACCGCGATTTCGCTATCGAACTTGAGATGCTGCTGGCGGCGGCCGAGAAACGACGGATGTCCGTGGCTATCGAGGCCGTCTGCCTGCGGCGTCAGCCGCAACTTGCCCTGCTGCGTGCGCAGATCGGCCCAGCCTGGCGCGGCGCGCAGGCTCATCCAGTCCGGTTGCAAGGCAGGCCCGCTGAAGTCATCGCCCCAGCTGAAATTGCCACTGCGCGGCGCCTGGTCGGCCTTGCCTTGCATCCACGTCGGCGCAGCCACGACCTGCGGAATCGGCTTGCCGGCATCCAGGATCACCGGCCAACCGTCACGCCACTCAACCGGCAGCAGGAAGGTTTCGCGCCCGGTCTGATAGTGGCCATCGCCATAGATGCGGCTGGCCAGGAAGATCGCCCACCAGCGCCCATCCGGGCCTTCGATCAGGTCCGCATGCCCCGCGTTGGCGATGGGATGTGCGCGATCGGCAGGCAACCCGCGTTGCGTGAGGATCGGATTGTGCGCGTAGGGAACGAACGGCCCCCACGGCGAGCGCGCGCGCAATACCACCTGCGAGTGTTGCGGCCCGGTGCCGCCTTCGGCGCAGGACAGGTAATACCACCCGTCGCGGTGATAGAGATGCGGGCCCTCGATCCAGATCGGATTCTTCGCCGGCTCCACGCCGCCATCCAGCAACACCTTGCGTGGGCCGAACGGCTGGCCGGTCTTCAGGTCGAATGCCTGCAACCAGATTGCGCGATGACCGGAGTAACGCGGCGTGCCTTGCGGCGGCCCGTTGTTGAGCAGGAAGGCACTGCCATCGTCATCGATGAACAACGAGGGGTCGATGCCGTCGACGTCCTTCAACCAGACCGGGTCCGACCAGGGGCCGGCAGGATCACGGGCGGTGACGTAATAGTTGCCGCCGTTATCCACCGCCGTGTTGAAAATGTAGAAGGTGCCATCGTGGTGGCTGATGCTCGGCGCGAACACGCCGCGTGACGTGCCCAGGCCGCTGAAATCGAGCTGGCCCGGCCGGTCGATGGCATGGCCGAGCAGGCGCCAGTGGACCAGGTCCTCGCTCTGGAACACCGGGATGCCGGGGAAGTACGCGAACGTCGAATTGACCAGGTAATAGTGCTTGCCCACTCGTGTCACGGCCGGGTCGGGATAGAAACCGGCCAGCACGGGATTGCGGTAGTGGCCGGCCGGCAGCGGCGCGGCGAGGTCCGCGTCGTCGCCGCGATAGACGAAATCGTCGAACACCACCGGCGTGGCCGCCTGTGCCGGCGCCAGCACCATCGCCGCCAGCAGGGCCCAACCCGAACGGAGCGCGCGCACCGGGCTCACCAATCCCACATCGCGCCGTCTTCCAGCCGCGCGACTGGCAGCTGGCGCGGCACATACGGATAGCGTGCGGCGAGTTTCTCGTCCAGCGACACGCCGTGGCCCGGACTGTCGCCCACGTGCAGGCGGCCGCCACGGAACTCGTAGTCGTGCGGGAACACTTCCAGCATCTGCTCGCTGTGGAACATGTATTCCTGGATGCCGAAGTTCGGCACCCAGGTGTCGAAGTGCAGCGCGGCGCCCATGCAGACCGGCGAAAGGTCCGTGGCGCCGTGGAAGCCGGTACGCACCTGGTACATCGCGGCGAAATCGGCCAGGCGGCGCACGTGGGTGATGCCGCCGCCGTGCACGATCGTGGTGCGGATATAGTCGATCAGCTGCTGCTCGATCAGGTGCTTGCAGTCCCAGATCGAGTTGAACACCTCGCCCACCGCCAGCGGCGTGACCGAATGCTGGCGGATCAGCTCGAACGACTGCTGGTTCTCGGCCGGGGTCGCGTCCTCCATCCAGAACAGGCGATACGGTTCGAGGCTACGGGCCAGGCGCGCCGCTTCGATGGGCGTGAGGCGATGGTGCACGTCGTGCAGCAGTTCGATCTCCTCGCCATGGTCGGCGCGCAGCTGCGCGAACAGGCGCGGCGCGATATCCAGGTAGCGCGGGGTCGACCACACGGTTTCGGCGGGCAGCTCGCTCTCGGCCGGCTCATAGGGCTTGCCGGAGGTGGAGATGCCATAGGCCTTCTTCACGCCTGGCACGCCGCATTGCGCGCGAATGGCCAGGAAGCCCATGTCGCGGTACTTGCCCACTTCGTCGCTGCACTCGGCGATATCGCGGCCATTGGCATGCGCATAGACCAGCGCGCCCTCGCGCGAACGGCCGCCCAGCAGCTGGTAGATCGGCAGGCCGGCCATCTTGCCGAGGATGTCCCACAGGGCCACGTCCACCGCGGCGATGGCGGTCATGGTCACAGGGCCGCGGCGCCAGTACGCACCGCGGTAGAAGAACTGCCAGGCATCCTCGATGCGGCCGGCATCGCGCCCGATCAGGTTCGGCACGACGTGTTCCTGCAGGTAGGCCGCGACGGCCAGCTCGCGACCATTGAGGGTGGCGTCGCCCCACCCCACCACGCCGCTGCGGGTGACGATCTTGAGGGTGACGAAGTTGCGTCCCGGACTGGTGACGATGACCTTGGCCTCGACGATCTCGCGATCGCGGTGGCTGCCTTGGGTCGGGGGGGCGTGTTCAGTCTGCTGGCTCATCTGCGTGTCCGTGGTCGAGATCAATGCAAGGGAAGTTCAAATGGGCCGGCCGGCAGGCCGTTGCCGTCGTACAGGGTGCATACCGGGCTGTCGCCCCAGCAGTAGCGCACGCGTTGTGGATCGACGCCGCTCGGCACGTCCAGGCGCACGCGCGTGCCCTCGATGCGCGCCTCGGCGAAATGGCAGCTGCCGGCATCGGCGCCGCACAGTTCGAAACCAATCGGCCGCGTGGCGCTATAGGCCACCAGCCCGCGCTCGACATCGCCGAACTGCAACACCACCGCCGTGCCCTCGCGTTGCGCCGCCGTGGCGACCGGACCGGAAGGTGCCAAGGTTTCGCCGTACACCACATGGCGCGCGGCACGGGCCAGGCGACGACCCAGTTCCTGCTTGTTGGCCGGATGGATATCGCTGCGCTCGCCGATGTCCACGGCGACGGCCAGGCCGGAGCGCGGGTCTTCGGCGGCGACACGGCGTTGCTGGTCACGCAAGGCCGCCATGCCACTTTCCGAGGGCTGGGACGCAGGGGCGCCATAACCGGCCAGCTGCACGACCAGCAGCGGCAACGTTGCGCCGAACTGGCGCCGCAGGTCCTGGCGATAGATGCGCAGCAGCTGGCCGTACAACACCGGCTCGAAGGTGTTGGATTCGCCCTGGTACCACAGCGCGCCGCGCAGGCCGAGATCACCCAGCGGCGCGATCATGCCGTTGTACAAGGTGGACAGACCCGTGGCCGATTGCCAGGGCGCACGCGGCGGAGAAGCGAATTCCTTGGGCATCGCGCGATAGCGCCAGCCCGGCAGCGGCACCTTGCTGCCATCGGCCAGAAGGATCGCCTGCACGTCAGCCGGGCCGATCAAACCGCCATCACGGTAGGTATCGAGCACTGCGACCGTCACCAGGTTGCGGCCTTCGTGCAGCAAGCCTGCCGGCAATGCGTACTGGCGCGCGTCGCCGCCATTGCTGCTGCCCACCGCGCGGCCGTTGACCCAGGTCGTGTCGATTTCATCGGCGCTGCCGATCGCGACCGCTTTGGCCTGGGCCGCCTGGGCAGCGGTGAGCTCGACTTCGCTGCGGAACCAGACCAGGCCATCGAAGGCCGCCAGCGCCGGCACGCCCCAATGTTCCCAGGCGCCGAGCGTGGCCGGCGCTTGCGACCACTCACCTTGTGCGGGCGATTTCGGATTCCACGGCTGGTCGCCGGCGGCAATCCCGGGCTGCTTGCGCCACCAGTCTTCCCAGACCGCACCCCACTGCGCTGCCGCCCGCTGCGGATCCTTCGCGTACAGGGCGAGCACGGCTTCTTCGTCGTGATACAGGCCCGCCTTGCCCAACGCCTCCGCGCCCAGCCAGGCCTGGATGCGCGAGCCCCCCCACGAGGCGTTGACCAGGCCCATCGGCACGTTCACCTGCTGCTGCAGCTCGCGGGCGAAGTAGTAGCAGGCGGCGGAGAAGTCGCGAACGCTGTCGGTATCGGCGCGTTGCCACGCGGGTGGCGAGGAAAACCTTTGCTGCGGCACCGGGCTGGAGACCTGCTTGACGCTGAGCAGGCGGATATCGTCATGCCGGGCGTTGAGCAGTTCCGAACGCGAATCCAGCGTGCGATGCACCTGCAGCTCCATGTTCGACTGGCCCGAGCACAGCCACACATCGCCCACCAGGATGTCCTGCGCCTGCACGTGTTCGTTGCCGGCGCGTGCCTCCAGCACATACGGGCCACCGGCCGGCAAGGCCGGCAATGCTGCGCGCCACTGGCCATCGCGCTGGACGCGGGCACGCGCCGTGCGGCCGGCCAGTTCCACCACCACGGTGCTACCCGGCGCGCCCTGCCCGCGCAGGTGCAGCGGCTGGTCGCGCTGGAGCACGGCGTGGTCGCCGAACAGCGAATCGAACTGCAAGGGCGCCGCGCTGCCCAAGGCGGGCAGCGACGCAAGCAACAGGCACAGCGGGCGGGCGATCGACTTCATCAGGCGGTTCCGTACTCAGTGATGGCCGGGGGCAAAGGGGAATTTGAGCGATTGGTAATAGGACAGCGGCTGCGGCGGTAGTGCCTGCCCGGCCGGCAAAGGCAGGCCGTTGATGGATTGCCAGTAGGCGATGCTGGCGTCGCGCCACCATTGCGCTTCGTCTTGCTGGATGGCCAGGAAACTGGCGACCTGCTGGTAGCGCTCCGGATCGACCCGCCCAGACAGGCCCGACCACGTCTGCCGCATCGCACCCACGGCATCGACGCCGCGTGCGTAATGCAGCACCAGTTCGTCCCACAGCGTGTTGCCCGACTGCATGCGGTGGTCCCACGGCACATGATGGAACCAGAGCAGATCCCGCTCGGGCACTTGGTTCAGATCGTCGAACTGCTGCGCCAGCGCCGGTGCGTACTGCGCGACGGCATTGCTGCCCCGGCTGCCCCGCTCGAAGCCGATGCCCTGGCGGTCCGCACGGTGGTAGTACACCGGGTCCCAGTCCGGGCGCTCGCTGCCGGCATCCCAGGGCGCCGGACCGTAGTGGTGCCCGCGGCCCATCAAATGGTGCAGGCCGAGCGGGGTCATGTAATCGACCACGGCTTCGCGCGAGGCCATCATCATCGCCACCACCGGTTGCACGACGGCCGGATCATTGCCGAAGGTCATGCGCACCCATTCTTCGGCGATCGCGCTGGCCGACTGTTCGGGATTCCAGGCCAGGCGACCGAACGCATACCAGTTGGCCTGGTCGAAGATCGAGCCGGACCAGTTGCGATCGGTGCCGATGTTGGCCACGCCGGCCATGCCGCTGAGCGCGTGGCCCTGGCCTTCGATCACCTTCGCCACGGTATGTCCCGGGCCGGGGCGGAAGGTATCGGTCTGCAAGGTCTCGGCGTAGAGCGCGCCCAGGTACACCAGGTGCGTCGCGAAACCCAGGTACTCCTTGGTGATCTGGAACTCCATCATCAGCGGCGTCTTCGGCATCGCACCGAACAGCGGATGGAACGGTTCGCGCGGCTGGAAGTCGATCGCGCCGTTCTTTACCTGCAGCAGCACGTTGTCGCGGAACTTGCCATCCAAGGGCACGAACTCGCTATAGGCCTGCTTGGCGCGATCATCCGGCTCCTCATGCGAGTAGACGAACGCCCGCCACATCACCACGCCGCCGTGCGGCTGCAGGGCGTCGGCGAGCATGTTGGCGCCATCGGCGTGGCTGCGCCCGTAATCCTGGGGACCGGGCTGTCCTTCGGAGTTGGCCTTGACCACGAAGCCACCGAAATCCGGGATCAGCTGGTAGATCTCGTCGGCCTTGTCACGCCACCAGCGCTGCACACGTCGATCCAGCGGATCGGCCGTGGGCAGTCCGCCAATCTCGATCGGCGCACTGAAGCGCGCGCTCAGGTACACGCGAATCCCCCAGGGCCGCATGACCCCGGCCAGCGCTGCGGCCTTGTGCAGGTAAGGCGCGGTCAGGCTCTGCGCGCTGGCGTTGACGTTGTTGAGCACGGTGCCGTTGATGCCAATGGAGGCATTGGCGCGCGCGTAATCGGTGTAGCGCGGGTCGAGCCAACCCGGCAGCTTGTGCCAATCCCAGATCGACTGCCCGGCGTAACCGCGTTCGACATTGCGATCGAGGTTGTCCCAGTGGTCGAGCACGCGCAGCTTGAGCCGCGGTTGTTCGGTGATGTCGATTTGCGCCAGCGCCTGGCCGGTCTGCACCAGGCGCAACAGGTGGAAGGCGCCGTAGAGGGTGCCGATGTCCTGCGCTGCGGCAATCACGGTCACCGCCCTGCCCTCGACGCTGACGCGGCGGATCAGGTAGCCCTCCGGGCCGAGGGACTGCAGCGGCAGGTGCAGGCGCGCGATGAGGGGGGAGGAGGCCGGCGTGCCCACCACGAGCGCCCCTTCGGCGTCCGCGGCCGCGGCTTGCCTGGGCGCCTGTCCAAGCAATCCGCCCAAGCCGCGCGCCAACTCATCGTGCGCCGAGCGCTGCACCGGCGTGGCCTGCGGCGCGACCAGCGTTTGCAGTTGCGACTGGTAGGCCCGGGCCTGCGTGGCCGGCAGCGGCTGATACCTCAGCCACAGATCGTAACCATCCTCGGCACGCGCCGTACCCAGCGCCAGGAACCCGGCACACACCAGGAGGACGATTTGCAGCCAGCGCGATGACGCGCGCTCAGTGGAAGCCGACACGCGGTGTCTCCCGGTTCTGGAATGCAGTGTTCACCCCGTCGCCGTGCGCGCGGGTTCTCGTTACCATGCAGGCATTGCCGGCGAGGCCGCGGTTGCAGGGCGGCGCAGGCTGGGACGGCCAAACCGACGCGCGAGGCGCGATCGGACGCAAGCCGGTGACGGGACGACGCCGAAGGGGCGAAGCTTGAGCAAGGACACCAAATCGATTCGCCGCAAGGGACACGCGACCACCATCGACGACGTCGCCGCGCTGGCCAAGGTTTCGCCGATGACCGTATCGCGCGTGGTCAACGGCAAGAGCAATGTTCGTGAAGACACCCGTGAGCGGGTGATGCGCGCGGTCGACAAGCTCGGCTACACCCCCAACCTCGCCGCCAGCGCGCTGGCCGCGGCGCAGAACACCCGGCTGGCGCTGGTCTATACCAATCCATCCGGCGCCTACCTGCGCGAATTGCTGGTCGGCGTGCTGCACGTGGCCTCGCACACCGCCATCCAGCTGGTCATCGACTACTGGGAAGACCTTGACGCCGACGCCGAGCGCAAGGCGGCACGGCGCTTGGCCAAAGGCGTTTCCGGCGTCATCCTGCCGCCGCCGCTGTGCGACTCCGAGGCGGCGGTGCAGGAGTTCGTCCGCGCCAAGGTACCGGTGGTGGCGATTGCGTCGGACCGTTTCAGCGACCGCATTTCCTGCGTGCGCATCGACGAATTCCACGCCGCGCGCGAGATCACCGAGCACCTGATCGCGCAGGGCCATCGCCGCATCGGCTACATCAAGGGCCGCGCCGACATGGCCGCGAGCGAACGCCGCTTCGAAGGGTTCCGCGCCGCGCTGCAGGCCGCCGGCCTGCCGCTGGACCGGCACCTGGTCCAGGAGGGCGACTACACCTACCGCGCCGGCCTGCTTGCCGCCGAGAAGCTGCTCTCGCGCAAGCACCCGCCCAGCGCGGTGTTCGGCAGCAATGACGACATGGCGGCCGCGGTGGTTTCGGTCGCGCACCGGCGTGGCCTGGACGTCCCGCGTGACCTGTCCGTGGTCGGTTTCGACGACAGTTCCTCGGCCACCACGGTCTGGCCGGAGCTCACCACGATTCGCCAGCCTATCGGCACGATGGCCGATGCGGCGGTGGACATCCTGCTGCGCCGCATCCGCAATGGCGAAAGCAACGTGGACGAGGTGTTCGCGCATGAACTGGTGCAGCGCCAGTCGGTGGCTGCACCGCCCGCCGGCGCACCCTGACGCGCTGGCCACGCGGCCAACGGCCCCGTGGCCCGACGTGTTCGGATACTGCGCCCGCTGCTGCCCCACCCTCGCCTCCTCGACCCCAGCCCTGCCCCGCGCACCCTCCGCGACGGCCGGATGGTAGCGCTACCATATCGATCAACAAAAAAAGCAGCGGACACGCTGCCTGCGGGTTGATCGTGCGTCGCAGCGCCCTGAGGCGATGCGACACGATGGGCGTACTGTAGACAAACGAGACGACAAAGCCATGCTGCAGCGCGCCATCCGTGGCGCTGACGCTTCAGCGCGCCGGTAGGGTCAGGCGATAGGCCAGCAGCCGATTGTCGTTGTCGATGGGCGAATCGCACGAGGCGCCCCGCATCACGCAGTGGCGCGCGATGAAATCGTTGTCGTTGCCCACCAGCAGGAACCAATCGTTCGGACGCTGCTTGTCGAGCGCGGGCACCAACGCCATCGCCTCCCACTTTTCGGACAGCCACGTCTTGCCGCGCTCGTTCGGGCCGGCGGACAGGCCAAAGCGTGCCAGCTGCGCAGGATCGAGCATGTCGATCAACACGGTGCTGTGCGCGGGCCGAATATCGCCACGCAGCGTGGTCGCGTCCCGACGGGCGAGGATCGAGGCGTTGCTGCGTTCGTACGCCGTGCCGACGAGGTTGCTGGCCCCGGCCAGGCTCACCAGCAGTATCTGCTTCAAGACCGCGCGATCTTCGTTACCGGCGCCGAGCCCATTGCCGTCGCGTGCGAGCAACAGGAAGTGCTGGTCATCGATCGCACGCAGCTCGCTTTGCGCGGCGGTGCGATCCGGCGCCGCAGCGCTGCCGTCGCGACGATAGGCCGGCAGTTGCACCACGTAGTGCCCCACCGGCGCGTTAGGCAACGGATCGCGCGCGATGTCGTAGACCAGCACGCGCGTGTTGATGCGCCCGCTGGCGTCGCCCTCCGCGCTGTCCTGCACCAATGCGCTTTGCAGCGCCACGAACAGGCGGCGACCGTCGGGCGAGATATCCATCCCCTCCACGCCCTGGTTGTTGCGACGGCCCTGTTGCGGCGCCTTCAGCGAACCGAACGCCAGCGCGCCGTCCCGCCTCGGCACCACCGCAGGCGGCGGTTCGATCACGCCTTGCAACCGGCCGTCGGCATCGAAGTAGTAGACGTTGGCGGTGTACTCGTCGCCGACATAGAAATGGCCGTCGGCGGTAAACGCCAGTGACTCAGCATCCAGGGAGATCTTGCCGGCGCCGACGCCCTGCATCGGCACTGGCAAGGTGTGCCCGCGCGCCACGCGCGTGCCCGTGCCCGGATCGGCGCCGGTGAACGGTCGCCCTTCGAAATCCAGCAGCGTCACGCCGCCCAGCGGCTTCAGGCGCAGCACGCCTTGTGCGCTGAAATCCAGGTTCAGGCGTTCGAGCCGCGCCGGATAGTCGTAGAACAATCCGGCATCGGGATCGTTGCGGCCGCGATCGGGCAAGGTCCACAAGGTAGCGGCATAGGCATTGCCCCGCCGCTCCCAGCTGCCGCGGGCCACGGCCAGCGACGAGAACGAGCCCAGCGTATCGCCGAGGAAATCGACCGTGTCCGCGGCCAGGCTGCCGGACGCGACCAGGCCCTGGTCGACGTAGCGCACGCCATCCAGTTCAACAACGCGTCCCGCAGGGGGTGCAGCGATGGCCGGAGCCATCGCCACGACCGCGAGCCATGCGCCCAGCCGGACCCTCATCAGCCTGCGCATTGCGTCGATCCCCATCAGAAGCGCACGTCGATCGAACCAAACACCTGCCGCGGTGCGGAGGCGTGGAAGACGTAGAGGGTGCCAGTGCTGTCAGTGGGCGCGAACACGCTGGAATCCAGGTTGCTGGCATAGCGCTTGTCGGTGACGTTGCTCACGTTGAGCGACAGGCGCACGTCCTTGGCGAGGCCAAACTGGCCGAAGTCGTAACCGCCGGCGAGATCGAACACCGTATAGCCGCCGAAGCCGCGATCATTGGTGTAGGTGTAGAAGCGCTCGCCGGTGTACTTGCCCCTCAGGATGCCGTACCAACCGTTGCTGCGCCAGTCGATTTCGGTGGCGAGCATCTGCTTCGGCGTATCGACCTGGGTCTTGCCGCGGGTCTGCTGCACCACCCCGCCCTGCACGTAATCCGAGGCATAGGTCGAGTCGTTGAACGAGGCCGAGGTGTACCAGCTCCAGTGCGCGTTGGGTGTCCACAATGCGGTCAGTTCGACACCGCGGCTGTCCACGCCGCCGACGTTGTAGAAGCGATTGCCGCAGCTCGGGCCCACGGGCTGGCGCGAGTCACAGGGGTTGTACTGCAGCAGGCGGTTGTCGAAGCGCACGCTGTAGGCCGCGATCGATGCCTGCACCTGCGCACCGACGAAGCGATAGCCGGCTTCCAGCGTGCGCGATTGTTCCGGCTTCAGCTCGCCCTGGCTATTCCAGGTGGCCTGGCTCACGGCCTGCGGCCCGAGCTTGAAACCACCCTGGAACATGGCGATGTTCTCGGCATAACCGGCAAACACTTCGTGCGCGTCAGCCAGGCGGTAATGCACGCCGAGACTCGGCAGCGCATTGTCCTTGGCCTCCAGCGTGCCGGTGGCGAACTGGTTGTTGGACGTGGGCGCGATCGGCGTCTTCGCATCACCCGGCAGCGCCTGCGCTTCGGACTTGGCGCGCAGGGCCTTCAGGCCAGCTTCCAGGGTGAGGCGCTCGTCGAGCAGGCGCACCGTATCCTGCAGGTACGCCATGCGGGTATGCCACTCGGTCTGCTGGTCGAACACGCCGACATCGGGCTGGGTGCTGTTGACGCCGCTCATGTCGCGCGGCCCGGTCACCGCGGTCTGGTAGCGCGCGGCACTGCTCGTGTTGTGCTCGTACCACAGCCCGCCCTGCAGCGTGTGCAGGCCCAGGCGCCATTCGAAACCGGCAGTCACGCCGTCGCGATCGATGGTGTAGAGCGTGTTGCGGAAGATCATCGGCACTTCCTGCGCGGTGCCCTTGTTCGACCAGGTACCGCTGTTCCAGTTGTGGCCCTCACCATCATCGTCGTGGTGGTAGCCGGTGGCGCGCAGGGTGAAGGCATCGCTCAGGTAGAACTCGCCGCTGAGGTAATACAGGTTGTCATTGCGCAGGATCTGGCCGCCGGTGAAGGCGCCATCGGCGTCGGTCTGCGGGCCGCTGCTGTCGCATTTGCTTGCCACATAGGTGGCCTTGTTGCAGTAGGCCATCGCCATGGCCTCGTCCCAGTCCGGTGCATAGCCGCCCCAGTCCCAGCCCAGGCCGCGCGCCATCTCGTCCTTGGACAGGTAGAAGTAGTCCGCCTGGCTGGTCCGCGAGGTATCGACGAACCCGGTGATGCGGCCCTGCTCGAAGGTATAAACCGCCTTGCCGTTGAACTGGCGCGTGGTCGATTCGTTGTAGGCGTCCTGGTCATTCCAGAGGTCCGAGCGGGCGTACATGCCGGACAGGTAGGCCGAAAAACCGTTGTGCTCGCCGGTGTCGATGCGGGCGAACGTGCGCAGGTTGCTGTCGCTGCCCACGGTCTGCACGAAGCGGCTGCCTGCTTCCAGCAGCGGATCGGCGGAGAAATAGGTCAGCGTGCCGCCCAGGTTGCTGCTCGACGGCGTACCCAGCGCGCCGATGCCCACCGCCACTTCGGCGCTACCGAGGTTCTCGGAGATCAGGGCGCGATTGATGGTCAGGCCGTTGTAGTTGTTGTATGCGCCATCGCCCAGCGGCACGCCATCGAGTGTGTAACCCAGGCGCGTGGTGTTGAAGCCGCGCAGGCTCAAGGTCAGCGACTGCTCGTTGGTCCCCAGCGCATCGGCAGACTGCGCATTGACGCCCGGCAGGATGTTCATCGCCTTCTGCGGGCTGCTGCCTGGCGGGAGGATGTCCAGGTTCTTTGGGCTGATACGCTGCACCTGCCGGGTCTGGCCACTGCCGATCACCGAGATCGCGTCGAGTTCAGTGGCGCGGCGTTCGCCTTGCGCGGCGTTCGAGGTTTCATCGGCGGCGTGGGCAACAGCCGGCGACAGCGCCGCGGCCAATGCCGTGGCGAGCAGGGAGAGCTTGAACATGTGGAGTGCGTTGGTCCGTTCGGGTTCGAGATTCCGCCACGCGGGCGGCAGGACGGCGCCGCATGCAATGAACAGCGGTTCCCCACCGCGAACCGTCCCTGCACGTCAGTCACGGGCAGCGATTATTTGGCCGCGCCGTGACGTCTGCATGACAACCTGACTGCGCGATCAGCACCGGTAGCGAGCCGCCATCCTCTGCTACCCGCAGGAAGTTCACTGCGACCAATCAGGCCAGGGCACGCACCCCATGGATGACTTCATCGTACGTGCTCGCGGTGCGCGACATGCACGCTGCCGTCGTCGCGAAGGTGCAGGAAGAAGCCGGCGATCAGGCGTCCTGTGAGGACGCGAGGGCGTGTGGGTTCTGCAGCAGGTGCTGCACTTCATCCGGCGGGGGCATGGCGGCGAACGAGCCGAAGCGCGTTACGGCCAGCGCGCCCACCGCGGCGCCGAACCTGATCGCATCATCGATCGCAGCGCGGTTGGCGACGAAGGCATCGAACCCTGCAGCGTGCCCGCCCAGTTCACCAATTCGCACCAGCAACCCGCCGACAAAAGCATCGCCGGCCGCGGTGCTGTCGCGAGTGGTCGCCGCAAATGGCTGGATTGATCCTGCGTCTTGCGCAGTGAACCAGTGCAGCGGAGCTGCGCCATCGGTGATGACGAGCAATCGGGTGGCACCCGCGAGCAGGCGCTCGCGCACGACGCGCTCGCCCTCCTCGCCCAGCGGCGCGGCGAGGAACTGCAACTCTTCGTGCGACAGCTTGACCAGATCGGCCAGGGCCAGCGCTTGCCACAGCGTTGGCGTCGGGTCCACGCCCGCCGGCCACAAGGCCGGCCGCAGATTGAGATCCAGGCTCACCGTTGCGCCCGCCGCCGCGGCACGGCGCATGCCGGCCAGGGTGACTTGGGCGATTTCCGGCGCTGTCATGCTGTTGGAGCACACGTGGAACACGCCGGTGCCCTCGAAGCAGGCGTCGCTGAAGTCCGCTGCACGGAACAGCAGGTCGGCCGCGGGCGGACGATAGAAGCTGAAACTGCGTTCGCCCTGCGCATCCAGCGCCACGAACGCCAGGGCCGTCTTCGCCTCGCCGGTACGCACGAGGCAATCGGTGGCCACGCCGTGTTCGGTGAAGCTATCGAACAGGAAGTCACCGAACATGTCTTCGCCGAGCATCCCGGCGAAATGGCTGCGCGCACCCAGCCGCGCCGCCGCCACCGCCACGTTGGCCGGCGCACCGCCGGCGTACTGCAGGAAGGCCCGCGGCGCGCCAGGCGCCTCCGCGGGCCGGGCCAGCATGTCGATCAACGCCTCGCCAAAACAGACGATCTTCGATACCACTCAGGCACCCTCGACCGTCGAGGCACGCGTCGGGGCCGTCTGCGCCGGCAAGCGGCTGCCGGACAGGCCAAAGAACACGATGTAGCCGTAGCACAGCAGCGGCAGGACGAAGGACGGCTGCAGGCCGATGCGATCGGCCAGCATGCCCTGCAGGAACGGCACCAGCGCGCCGCCGACGATGGCCATGATCAGCAGGCTCGACGCCTTGTTGGTCAGCGCGCCGAGCCGCTCGATGCTCAGGGCGAAGATGGTCGGGAACATGATCGAGTTGAACAGGCCGATCGCCACCAGGCTGTACATCGCCAGCCCGCCGCTGCTGGACATGGTGATGCCGAGCAGCAGCATGTTCACCACCGCGAACAGCGCCAGCAGGCGGTTCGGCGAGAACCTTGCCAGCAGGACCGAACCGGCGAAGCGGCCGACCATGGCCAGGAACCAGTAGGCGCTGAGGTAATGCGCGGCCTGCTGCTCGCTGATCCCGCCGATCTTCGGCAGCGACAGGTAGTTGACCATCAGGCTGCCGATCGACACTTCCGCGCCGACGTAGAAGAAGATCGCGCCGACGCCGAAGAACACGTGGCGATGGCGCAGCGCCTGGCCGAGCGTGTGCTTCTGGTGGTCGGCCTGCTCGGTGGCGCTGGCCAATGCCGGCAGGCGGAACAGGTAGACCACCACGGCCAGCACGAACAGGACCACGGCCAGCAGCAGGTACGGACCCTGCACCGACTGGGCTTCCTGCGTGCGGTAGGCGAGCTGCTCGGCGGCCGACAGCGCGGCCAGCTCGTCGGAACTCTTGACCGTATTGGACAGGATCAACAAGCCGCCGAAGAACGGCGCCAGCGTGGTGCCCAGCGAGTTCAGCGCCTGGGCCAGCGTGAGGCGGCTGGAGCTGGTGCTTTCCGGGCCGAGCAGCGCGACATACGGATTGGCGGCCACCTGCAGCACGGTGATGCCACTGGCCAGCACGAACAACGCGGCGAGGAAGGCCTCATACACGCGCATCGAGGCCGCCGGCCAGAAGCCCAGCGCACCAATGCCGGCAATGGCCAGGCCCGCCACGATGCCCTTCTTGTAGCCGAGGTGCGCGACCAGGCGACCGGCCGGCAGTGACATCAGGAAGTACGCGCCGAAGAAGGTGAACTGCACCAGCATCGCGCGGGTGTAGTTGAGCTCGAAGACCGCCTTCAGGTGCGGGATCAGGATGTCGTTGAGGCAGGTGAGAAAGCCCCACATGAAGAAGATCGAGGTGACCACTGCGAGCGCGACGCCGCGATTGACGGTGCCGGTTTCCACGGGCTGCGCGGCGCGGGGAGGAATTCCGGGAGAGATGGGCATGGATGTCGCCTGCTGGAGTACGGGTGGAGAGACGGGACGGGTGTGAAAGCGGCTCAGGCCGGCGGCGGTGCGCTGCTCTGGCGGATACGCAGTTGCACGGGCGCGATGGTGCGCGACGCCGGTGCATCAGGGGTGGCGATGCGCTGCAACAGCAACTGCGCGGCCTGGCGACCCCGCGCACGCGGATCGGCGGCCAGCGTGGTGAGCGCGGGCGTGCTGAGCGCCGCTTCGGGGATGTCGTCGAAGCCGGTGACCGAGAACGCGCGACCAGGCTGGATGCCACGTGCCGCCAGGCCGAGCATCAGGCCGAGGGCGACGTTGTCGTTGTAGCAGACCGCTGCGGTCAGCGTACCCTGCCCGGCGAACAAGGCCTGCGCCTGCGCTGCGGCTTCGGGGCGGGTGGGCGCGCATTCGATCAACTGCGTGTCGCGCACGGCCAGCCCGGCCTGCGCCATCGCCTGGCTGTAACCGGCGCGACGCTGCTGGCAGGAACTGGAATCGGCATGGCCACCGAAGAAGGCGATGTCGCGATGCCCGAGTGCGATGAGGTGCTCGGTCGCCAGGCGCGCGCCGTGGGCGTTGTCCAGGGCCAGGAAATCCCAGGCGTTGGCGGCGGGCTCGCGATTGAAGAGCAACACGTTGCTGCGCTCGCCAATGACGGCCTGCAATTGCGCCGCCTCGCTGCCTTCTGCCGGCGAGAGGATCAATCCGGCCGGCGCGTGCTCCATCAGCGAGGCCAGGACGGCCTGCTGGCGCTGCGGCGACTCGCCCGTGTTGCCCAGCAAGGTGACATAGCCGCGCTCGCCCAGGGCTTCGTCCACGCCAGCGGCGAACTCGGCGAAGAACGGATTGGAGAGATCGTTGATGACCAGGGCGACGATGGTCGAGACCTGCCGCCGCAGGTTGGCCGCGGCGCGGTTGTAGACATAGCGTTGCCGGGTGAGCTCGGCGTTGACCCGGGCCCGCGTCGGTGTGGACCAGCGGGCTGCCCCGCAGCACCAGCGAGACCGTGGCCCGCGACACGCCCACCGCCTCGGCGATATCGGTGACGGTGACCGGCCGACGGCCCGCGCCCTGCGCGGATGGCACTTCTGTGCCATCGGCATCCGATAGGCGGCGGCTAGGCTTGGCGGGCCTGGGCATGCGAGCGGAATCCCCTGAAAACGGTAGGTGTCGAACCGGCCGGCTTGGATCGATCCAAACACCACCACGACGACTTCACGGGGACTAGAACACGGGCTGCCGCGGCATTGCATGCGGCAGTGCAGCATTTCTGGCCAATCAAATCTTGGCGATGGCCCAGGTGATGATCCCGGTACTGACAGCGCTGATCACCAGACCGAGCAGGAACAAGGCATCGGCGGTGCGCTCCAGGCGCCGGTGCCGCGCTGCCCGCTTGTTGCGCAGCGCCCAATAGGCGCTCAGGCAGGCCAGCAGGTAGATCATGGCGTCGATGCTGAGCAGGTCGTCGGCGATGGTGTCGACGTTGCGCATCACCACCATCACGTGCAACACGCCGACGACGGTCATGCATACGCCGAGCATCGCCGCCGAGGTACTGAAGATATGGACGCAGATGTCTTCGTCCAGATCGTCGCGCTTCTTGTCTGGGGACTGCATGGACATCTCCGGCATGCACGAGTACTAATCCATTAGCGAGTTCTTCTGAAGCTCGTCTCGCATTGCGCTTTCGAACAACTCTATCTCAGGCTTGATAGAAGGATATCGTTGAACCCAAAGCTCTCCCAGGTACTGCTTTACCGATCGACCTCCAAGCATTTCTGCTAAAGAGGTCGCGTTGCTTGCACTGGCGAGCTCATGTGCAGCATCCAGTACATCCAGAGAGAACTCTGCGTTTGGCTCCCCGCCCTGGGAAATCCATACTTTCTGGACCGCCGATACCAGCTTCCCGCCAGCTCGGCTAAGAGGCGTCTTTTCTTTAGGCATACGAAGCCCCTAGAGACAAGCAAGAATGTTGGGGCCGCACGTACGATCGAATTCATCTTCGGCGTTCGCGAGCTGGTGTCGACGGATCGTCAGTAGGATTTCGTGCCCTCGAATTGTGTCGCGCAGCCTTTCTAGGCCACTTATCAGTCGCCAAGGCAGATTTCTCGGATTCGCATCCAAATCCGGGATTCGCTTCGCAAAAATCTCTTTTCGCAAGTTCTTAATCTTCTCCCACAACGAACGACACTTCTCCGACGGAGGCTGCCAATCTTGGCCGGGCTCAAACGGGATCACCGGATCGATTGGGGTGGACCATGGCTTGACTGGCGCCATTTCCATCCAAGGCCGAGCTAGCGGCGGCAACACCTCAACCTGTAGCCCTTCCGAGTCAACGAACTCGACGGGAGCCGATGCGACGTAGCCGTAAGTCGAGATTCCTGCGCCAAGCCCAAGCGGATCACTTTGCCCGTAACGACCTACGGTTGGATCATAGTCCCGAAAATAATTGTAGTTAAGACCAGAGGTCGATTCAGCGCGCTGACCGGGGAACCGCATGTTCAGCTGAAAGCTAGCGCCGTCCCCATCAGGATCTTGGTCTGGATCGGTCGCGCCGAAAGCCTCGCCTTGCAGATGCCACTTCCAGACGGCCTTGTTGTCCACTGGATCGTTGCGCAGCGCCCAATAGGCGCTCAGGCCAGCAGGTAGATCATGGCGTCGATACTGAGCAGGTCGTCGGCGATGGTGTCGACGTTGCGCATCACCACCACGTGCAACACGCCAACGACGGTCATGCATACGCCGAGCATCGCCGCCGAGGTACTGAAGATGTGGACGCAGATGTCTTCGTTCAGATCGTCGCGCTTCTTGTCTGGGGACCGCATGGCCATCTCCGGCGCGCCCAGGTGGCGGCCTGCGGGGATTGGAACGCAGGCAGGTGAAAGGCTGGATGAACCGTGCAGGGTTGGACGCGGCGCGACCAGATCGCGGTGCGATCGACTGTGTCGATGCGTCCACGACCACATGCCCGAACAGCATTGGCGAGGTAAACAGTTCATGGATTTCGGTGGTGCACTCACGCCGCACCCCAGGGGAATTAACGCCGACAAGCCTAGGTTTGTTGTCCGACACAATGAGGCGACACCATGGCTATCAAGACAATTGAAGATCTGTTCGTACACGAGCTCTCGGACATCTACAGCGCCGAGAAGCAACTGACGAAGGCACTGCCGAAACTTGCCCGGGCTGCCCACAATTCAGCACTGAGCAGCGCATTCGAGACCCATCTTGAAGAGACCCAAGGCCAGATCGAGCGCATCGACAAAGTGGTCGAGCTACTGGGAATACGCCTGAAGCGGATCAAGTGCGCCGCGATGGAGGGTCTGGTCGAAGAAGGAAAGGAGATCATCGAGTCGATCGAAGAAGGCCCGCTGCGTGATGCAGCGCTCATTGGGGGTGCGCAGAAGGTGGAGCACTATGAGATTGCTGCGTACGGCACGCTCGCCGCCCTGGCCAAGCAGCTTGGGTATACGGATGCTCTGCCCTTGCTGCTGGATACCTTGAAAGAAGAGAAGTCCACCGATGAGAAGCTGACGCTTCTGGCCAAATCCGGTGGAAACGCTGAGGCTGCGGCTTCTAGCCGCGCGGCTGCGTAAGAATCGCGTGGAAGTTGGAGATGGATCACGAGCCGGCCTGGCATGGGCCGTTCTCGTGAGACATGGGTTAATGCTGCTACCGACTGTCGCTCCGATGGAGGAAGTCGAAGATCTACCTTCGCTCCATCATCGGGTTGCGCAGTCGGATCTAACCTCTGCTCTCGTTAACCAGTGCATTTGGATTGGAATATCACGATGCGGGAATCTTTAGTGTCGATACGCTGATGGAGGCGGCGATGTTGCCGCGGAATTGAGGCCACCGCCGTTCACGTGAATGCAGGGCCGGCTTCTCGTTGTTTGCGGCCAGCCGTTCGACATCCAGGAGTCGATTCGAATGCGTAACAAGGCCTAGTGCTTTGGAGTCGAGCTCAAATACGCTCCAAAAATCTCCAAAGGCTGGTCGGACTCTAGCGAGATGATTTCGATGTTCGCACTCCTTTCTAGCCTCGCGTCAGGGCCAAGACAGACCAACAGTTCGCCGCCATCGCTCACACGACCATATTTGGTCCATGCCTGGTGCTGCACTGAGAATCTATGCAACTCGCTCGGTCCGGAGGCGATCGCCAATGGCTTTGCCGAGTGAATCAAGCTCCCATAATTTGCCTCCATATCCACGTCATCGATGTATTCGACGCCCGTACTCAAGATAAGGCATATGGCTAGCTCTTGATCATAGTTCAGCACTGCGGGCGCCTTGATTACTAGCGGTTTAGAGGTCAGGATAATCTTGGAATTCCATATGACCTTATACTGAAATCCAGCCCGCTGAGAAGCGTCGCCGGCGCATGAGGCCAACAATAAAGCAAGCGCAAATGACAAAATTCTGCGGACATTTGTAAGAAAACTTGAGCGCGATAATACTCCCATAAGCCTCATGATCTGCCTACTTAAAAGGTGTAACGACCGGATCGCACTCATTACACTCAGTCCAGATCACTCCTACGAGCTCAGATTGCCCCCACAACATGTTAGCGCTGATGTCCGCACCTTGCCCGCCACCGCAGTCTAAAATCCCGTCTCTGATGCCGCCGAATTGCTTAGGTGGGCGAGAGCCGAAGCTCAGGCACCACCCCGTCTACACCGGTCGTTCCATACGAAAAATACTCTCCGAAAAAGAAGGCATTTAATCAAAAAGCCAGGCGAGTAAGACCGCCTGGCAAAAGTGCTACAGCCAAACGTAAGCGATGATTCCATCGTTCGTGGCGATCGACAATCCTTCGCAGTTAGAAGTAAGAGTGTCGAAGTGTTCCTTATGAAGATTGATGTAGCACCTGTAGAGAGGTACGGTTCCTGGCAACTGGGTGCTGGCGGCATAGCCCAGGAACCAGCCAAAGGTGCTCGAAGTGGAGTGATACCATCCCTCACAGTTCGGATCTGCAGAGGTGAAGTACTTGTATAGCCACTTAACCTCTGCAGTAGTGAGGTAGCAGTTGTACAAAGGTCGTGCACCTTCGAAGTAGGTCGAGTAAACGAATCCGAGCGATCCCTCCAGACGCCAGCCAAGATCCTCCCAATTTGAAGGCATATTGACGTACGTCATATGGTTGTGCTCCTTTCCGTTGTTCAGACGGAACAGCTCCATATTCGCGCCGGCGTCCATCGTGGCCACACCAGTGCTGAGCGGCACGTTCGATACATCAGATATTGGCAAAAGTTCTGCCTGCGGTCCTTTCGCGTGTGCGCAGAATGCAATTCCAAGAATTGCCAACCCGATAGCGGTCATTCCCCGAATCTTGAACTTCATGTTCGTGCTCCAGAAAGCGAGCTTCTTGCCCGCAAGGCGAACTTAACACGGCGAGAAGGCAGTCGCTCGCGTCGTTCGAGGCGCGTGATTCCTGTCACAAAATGCAGATTCCTGATTACGCATCACTGCACCGTTCCAAGCATGAGTCGCCGCGGCAAATGCCGTGACAACGCAGTGGTCGAGAGCTTCTTCGGGTCGCTGAAGGAGGAGCGGATCAAGCAACGGATCTACTCGAACAGAGCAGCGGCAGCATCGGACGTATTCGACTACATCGAGATGTTCTATAACCCGATCCGCCGGCATGGTTCCGCCGGGAACGTGTCACCGTTAGACGCATGGAGGTGGTACGCGCAGAGCGGCAAATGAGCGTCTATGAAACCTGGTCGGTCCAGACGGACACCGCGATCTAGTGTCCCTTGGGCAGCGGGAAAGCAAGCCTGACACCGATAATTGGCAGCTGACTAGTCCAACAAAGGTAGGCGAAGCTTAAATATTACAGTGCTATTCCGCACCAACGCGTAGAAATACGGATCCCCGACCCTACAAGATACCAGACGTAGTTTATCCGTCGATTAGCGCAGCGCGACAATCTCTAACCACTCCGTACCCCTTCTCTAGATCTGGATAGAGATCCCACCTCCTTCCGATCTCTACGGCCGCGCCAGGACTCATCAGAACTGATGTTCTGCAGCTGCGAAGCCCCAAGCGTTCGACGACTGATCTCACCTCCATCTTCACGGACGCCTGTGACATACAGCCTGTCAATGAGGCGAACATAGACGCCGTTATTTAGAGCCGCAAGGCGTATCTCCATCCGCGCGATCTCAGACCTTTAATCAATTGCATCAGAAGCCTCATAAAATGGAGTTTGATGCTCCTGGTTGAACAACCCGTTGTTCCAGCCGCTATTAAGCAACCGTGCCCCGGGATATAACGTGTGTAGGATTTCATGCCCGAACGTGTCGGCCGTACTTGACCCAGATCCATCATTAAAAGTTAATCCGGGCGTTGTCTACGTGGCCCTTTTTTGCTACCCGCTTGCCGCCAGTGACGCGGGCTCGCCTTGCTTGCCGGATTCATTAGCGGTCGTTTGAATGGCCTCCATTCCTCCGACGATGTATGTACCGCTCACCGCTTGATCTGGGATGCCCATCTTTTTGATCTTCCTTGATCGTGAATTGGCCCCCTTTGGCTGCGAGACTCTCGGCGGCAGTGTGCTTAGTGATCATGCCGGCTTCTGCGCGAAGGATCCGACTTCCGCGATCCATGCCCTGCGCGAAACACCCACAATTTCGCTGCCGCCCAGTAGATATACGGGCGCGTACATGGTGATGGGAACACACCCCTCAGCTGATGAGTGCGATGGGCAACGCAAATAGCAGGATGTCCGTGCCGCTGCGCATTTTCTAGCTATCGTCACCGCTCTGCCAACCAGACGCAAATCCAGCGATCTCACGGGACCACACGAGAACCCTGAACCCTGGTGACACAAAAAAACCCGCACGAGGGCGGGTTTAATTGCAGCATCCGTTGCCTTGAGACAACAAGAACGCCAGATCTGGTGCCGAAGGTGGGACTCGAACCCACACGCTTTTAAGGGCGGCGGATTTTGAGTCCGCTGCGTCTACCGATTCCGCCACTTCGGCGCGGCCGACGAGTATAGCTGACGCTTTCACGATTGTGCAGCCTCCGCCGCACTGTCCCGCCGATTGTCCCATCCGGCCCCCGGACAGAAGCCTGAGGCTATACTTCAACCCGCAACAACGGGGCGTACCAGAGGAGATGCCAATGTCGGCGCTGCAGGGGCTGCGGGTGCTCGTGGTCGAAAATGACGAGATGAACGCCATGCTGCTGGAATTGCAGTTGGCCCAGGCGGGCGCATCGGTTGCCGGCCCGGCCGCGACGGTCGAGGGGGCATTGCAACTGGCCGAAGCCGAAAGCTTGGATCTGGCCGTGCTGGACTTCCGCCTCGGCGGCGGCCAGACCAGCGAGCCCGTCGCCGAGCGGCTGAACGCGTTGGGCGTGCCCTTCGTCGTCGCCACCGGCCAGGTGGCTGCCGGGCTGCCGGGCGCGTTCGATCGTGGCATCTTGCTGGTCAAGCCGTATCTCGCCGAGGACCTGGTCAGCTCACTACGCCGCGCGCAGGAGATCGCCGCCGGCACCTGAGCCGGTTTACCGGTTTAAGATGAGGTTGTTCCTGGGTTGCGACTGGGGAGCCGCATGGAAACGACAGTACCGGCTGTGCCGGCCGGAATCGCCGCAGGTGCCTGCCAGCAATGGTGGATGCAGTCACCCAGGCTCGCTGCAGCCTGGGGTGATCCCGGGCAGTGGCCGGCTGCGCTGCGCAGCGCGCTCTCGCTCTGTCTCAACAGCCATTCCCCTGCCCTGCTGGTCTGGGGGCCGCAGCTGCACTGCGTCTACAACGATGCCGGCGCCGTGCTGCTCGGCACCTTGCATCCGGGCACCCTGGGTCTGCCACTGGCCGAACTGGAGCCCGCGCTCCAGACCGAAATCGCCACTGCGCTGCATTGCCTGGAGCCGCCGCTCGACACCGCGCTGCCCGCCACGTCCGCTGACGCCAACGGATGCTGGTCGTGCAGCCCGCTGTTCGACGACAACGGCGTGGCCGGCGCGCTATGCCTGCGCGAGCGCCCTGCCCGTTCGCCGCATCTGGTCGCCGCCTTCGAGGAGTCCCCGGCCTTCCTGGCCGTGCTTCGCGGTCCGGATTACCTCATCGAAAGCGCCAACCAGCGCATGAAGCACCTGCTGGGTGAGCGCCCGATCCTGGATCGCCCACTCGCGGCCGCGCTGCCCGAATTAACCGAACAAGGCGTCATTCGCCTGCTCGACCAGGTGCGCCTCAGCGGCGAGCCCTTCGTCGGGCAGGCCATCCGGCTGACCCTGCAGCGGCCGTTCGAAGACGAGCCCTACGAGTCCGTGCTGGATTTCGTCTATCAGCCCATGCGCGACGAGCGCGGCGAGGTCGATGCGATCCTGGTCCACGGCATCGATGTCACCCGCCAGCGCCACGCCGAGGAGCGCAACCGCTTCCTGCTCGCCCTGGAAGACGCGCTGGCCGAACTCTCCGAGCCGCAGCAGATCCTCGATACCAGCGTGCGCATGCTGTGCGTGCAGTTGCGCGCCAACCGCACCGGCTACGGCCTGGTCGACATGGAGCGACGCACCATGCGCGTGCTCAGCGACCATGTCGAAGGCATGGAGAGCCTGCGCGGCGAGTTCGAGTTGTGCGAGATCGCCGAGGGCTTCCTCGATGCGCTGATCGACAACCGCCCGTGGATCGTCCGCGATACGCAAAGCGACGATGCGCCGATCTACCTCAGCGAGGGCTACCGCCAGCACGGCATCCGCGCGACGCTGGCCGTGCCGCTGCACAAGCACGGGCAGTTGGTGGCGGTGATGGGCGTGCACCAGGCCACGCCGCGGCGCTGGTCGGCGCACGAGATCGAGCTGGTGCGGCTGGTCGTGGCCCGCTGCTGGGAGTCGCTGCAGCGCGGCAAGGCGCAGCGCCAGCTGGCCAGCAACGAGGCGCGCCTGCGCCGGCTGGCCGACACCCTGCCGCAGATCATCTTCATCGCCGATACCCAGGGCGTGGCGCGCTTCTTCAACAGCCGCTGGCACGAATACACCGGCTGCGATCCGCATGCCGACGCGCGCCTGGGCTGGGATACGGCGCATACCGACGCCGGCCTGCGCCTGGCCGCCCACGCTTGGCGGCGCGCGCTGGCCGAGGGCGATGGCTTCGAGATCGAATGCGAGTTGCGCCGCTACGACGGCCAGTATCGGTGGCACCTGGCGCGCGCCCTGCCGGTGCGCGAAGACGATGGGCGGATCAGCCAATGGATCGGCACCTACACCGACATCCACGATCGCCGTAGCGTGGAGGATCGCCTGGGCGAGAGCGAAGCGCGCTTCCGCAAGTTGTGCGAAACCGTGCCGGCGATGATCTGGATGTCCGATGCGCACGGCAATTGCGTGTACTGGAACCCGCGCTGGACCGAGTTCACTGGTCAATCCACCGAAGATGCAATCCGCAGCGGCTGGTGGGAAGTGGTGCATCCGGACGATCTGGCCCGGGTGCGCCATGGCTTCCTGCAGGCATTGGATGATCGTCGCGCCTTCAGCGCCGAATACCGCGTGCGTCGCCAGGACGGCGAGTACCGCTGGTGCATGGATACCGCCACCGCGCACTTCGGCGTGGATGGCACCTTCCTTGGCCATATCGGTTCGTTGATGGATATCTCCGAGCGCAAACGCATCGAGGATGCGACCGCCTCGGAACGCTCGATCCTCGGCCTGATCACCACCGGCGCGCCGCTGGCGATCGTGCTCGATTCGATCGCCTTGAGCGTGGAAGCGCGTGGCGAACGCGCCTTGCGCTGCTCGATCTTGCTGGCCAATCCCGAGCAGACCCTGCTGCGCTGCGCTGCCGCGCCCAGCCTGCCGCTGGAATACGCGGTGCGGTTCGACGGCCTGGCGATCGAGCCGGACGGCACGCCGTGCGGGCGCGCGGCGTTCTCCGCCCACCAGGTGATCTGCGAGGACATCGCCGCCGATACCAGCTGGGGCGAACATCGCACCCATGCGATGGCGATGGGCATCGCCGCCTGTTACGTCACCCCGATCCTCGGCGGCAACGGCGTGGTGCTGGGCACCTTGGCGATGTATTACCGCACGCCTTACCTGCCCACGCTGCACGAGCAGGCCATGGCGCGCTCGGCATCGCACCTGGCGGGGATCGTGATCGAGCGCAACCGCATCGACGCCCAGCTCAAGGCGTCGTTGCAGGCAGAGAAGGACGCGCGCAACGAGGCCGAGACGGCCAGCCGCATCAAGGATGATTTCCTCGCCACGCTGAGCCACGAGTTGCGCACGCCGCTGAACGCGATCCTGGGCTGGTCGCGCCTGATGCAGACCGAATCCTTCGCGCCGGAGAACATCGGCAAGGGCCTGGTCATCATCGAGCGCAGTGCGCGTTCGCAGGCACAGATCATCGACGACCTGCTCGACATGAGCGCGATCCTGTCCGGCAAGGTGCGGCTGCAGCCGGAACATTTCGACATTGGCGGCCTTGCCCGCAGCACCATCGACCTGATGCGCCCCACCGCCGCGACCAAGCAGGTCGACCTGCGCGTGCGCGGCATGGAGGACGGCGCCACGCCGTTCTTCGGCGATGCCGGGCGCCTGCAGCAGGTGCTGGTGAACCTGCTGGGCAATGCCATCAAGTTCACGCCCTCCGGTGGTCGCGTGGAGTTGGAGATGGCGGCGGCGCCGGATCACCTGCGCCTGTCCGTGCACGACACCGGCGTGGGCATTGCGGCGGATTTCCTGCCGCATGTGTTCGATCGCTTCCGTCAGGCCGACGCCAGCACCACGCGGCGGGTCGGCGGGCTGGGGCTGGGTCTGTCGATCTCGCGCCAGTTGATCGACCTGCACGGCGGCTGGCTTGGCGCGACCAGTGCCGGCCACGGCCAGGGCGCGACCTTCAGCCTGGTACTGCCGTACCAGCATGGCGTCAGCGCACCGCGCGCGCAGGACCCTGCCAGCGGCAAGGTCGGGCCATTGCCGCAGGAGATGACCGGCCGGCTGGGCGGCGTGCAACTGCTGCTGGTGGATGACGACGACGATTCGCGCGATGCCACCGAGCACTTCCTCCGCCACGCAGGCGCGCAGGTCAGCACGGCAGGATCGGCTGATGCCGCTGAGCAGCTCATGCGCCAGCAGCGCTTCGACGCGCTCATCAGCGATATCGCGATGCCGGGCCGGGATGGCTACGACCTGATCCAGGCCGTGCGCGAGGGCGGCCACGTACGCCAGCCGCGAATTCCTGCCATCGCCCTGACCGCCTACGTGCGGGAAGAAGATCGTGATCGGGCGATGATGGCCGGGTTCGATGGCCACATGGGCAAGCCGCTGGATCCTCTGGGCCTGGTCGAATTGATCGAGGCGCTCGCCAGCCGTCGCGATAGTCCCGCCGAGGACCGCACCGCCAACGCCTGATCGCCGCGGCTGGCGGCAGGCGGCCCCTGCTTATCCGCAGGCAGCGCCGAACGCCGCCCGGTGACAGGGCGGCAACGGGATTACAAGGACTTTAATTCTTGCGCGCGCGAGCGAAGGCGTCTGCCAGCGCGCTGTTGGCCGGCGCGGTCGTGGCCGGCATGCGCGGCTTGGCCGCAGCATGGGCGCCACGGCCGTTGCCCGCGCCGCGCCCGCCCTCACGCGCACCGGCTTGCGGACCACGCGCACCGGGCTGCGCCGGCGTGGGCGTGTCTTCCAGGCGTCGGGTCAAGGCGATGCGCTTGCGCGCCACATCCACCTCCAGCACCTTCACCTTCACGATGTCGCCTGCCTTGACCACGTCACGCGGATCCTTGACGTAGGTGTCGGAGAGCGCGGAGATGTGGATCAAGCCGTCCTGGTGCACGCCGATGTCGACGAACGCGCCGAAGGCAGCCACGTTGCTGACCACGCCTTCCAGCACCATGCCGGGGCGCAGGTCCTTGAGTTCTTCCACGCCGTCGGCAAAGCGTGCGGCCTTGAATTCCGGCCGCGGGTCGCGGCCCGGCTTTTCCAGTTCCTTGAGGATGTCGCGCACGGTCGGCACGCCGAACTTCTCGTCGGTGTACTGCTCGGCGCGCAGGCCACGCAGGAAGCTGCCCTCGCCCAGCAGGGCCTTGATCGGCCTGCCGGTGCCTTCGACGATGCGCTCCACCACCGGATAGGCTTCCGGGTGCACGGCGGAGGCATCCAGCGGTTCGTCGCCATCAGCAATGCGCAGGAAGCCAGCGCATTGCTCGAAGGTCTTCTCGCCCAGGCGCGGCACCTTGAGCAGATCCTTGCGGCGCTTGAACGGGCCATTGTCATCGCGATGGCGCACGATGTTCTCGGCCACCGTCGCCGACAGGCCGGACACGCGCGAGAGCAGCGCCGCCGAAGCGGTATTGACGTACACGCCGACCGCGTTCACGCAGTCCTCCACCCGCGCATCGAGCGCACGGGCCAGGCGGAACTGGTCCACGTCGTGCTGGTACTGGCCCACGCCGATGGCCTTGGGTTCGATCTTCACCAGCTCGGCCAGCGGGTCCTGCAGGCGTCGTGCGATGGACACCGCACCCCGCAGCGAGACATCGAGCTGCGGGAACTCCTTGGCGGCAAACTCGGAAGCCGAATAGACCGAGGCGCCCGCCTCGCTCACCACCACCTTCTGCAGCTTGTGCTCCGGCATCGCCTTGATGACATCGCCGGCCAGCTTGTCGGTCTCGCGGCTGGCGGTGCCGTTGCCGATCGCGATCAGCGCCACGTCGTGCTCGGCGCACAGCTTGCGCAGGATCGCGACCGATTGATCCCACTGCCGGCGCGGCTCATGCGGATAGATCGTCTCCGTCGCCAACAGCTTGCCGGTGGCATCGACCACGGCGACCTTGCAGCCGGTGCGAATGCCCGGATCCAGGCCGAGCACGGTGCGCGGGCCTGCCGGCGCAGCCAGCAACAGATCCTTGAGGTTGTCGCCGAACACGCTGATCGCCTCGGCCTCGGCCTTTTCGCGGGCCTGGTTGAACAGGTCCAGCAGCAGGTGCATGTGCAGCTTGGCGCGCCAGGTCAGGCGGCAGGCGCCCAGCAGCCACGCATCGGCCGCTCGGCCCTGCTCGGCCACGCCCGCTGCGCGCGCCACGCGGCCTTCGCAATACTGGTGACCAGCTTCGGCTTCGTTGCCCGGGTCCAGGTCGAGGAACAGGATCTCTTCGCGGCGCGCGCGGAACAGCGCCAGCAAGCGATGCGAGGGAATCTTCGCCAGCGATTCGGCGTGTTCGAAGTAGTCGCGGTACTTCGCGCCAGCCTCTTCCTTGCCTTCGGCCACGCGCGCGCGGATCACGCCGTGCTCGCCCAGCCACTGACGCAACTCACCCACCAACGCCGCATCTTCGCCCCACCGCTCCATCAGGATCGCGCGCGCGCCTTCCAGTGCGGCCTTGGTATCGGCCACGCCCTTTTCAGCATCCACGAACCCGGCGGCGAATGCCTCCGGTACGCGCGTCGGGTCGGCCAACAGGCCGTCGGCCAGTGGCTCCAATCCCGCCTCGCGGGCGATCTGCGCGCGGGTACGGCGCTTGGGCTTGTACGGCAGGTAGAGGTCTTCCAGCCGCGACTTGGTATCGGCGGCGGCAATCTCCACCCGCAGCGCGTCGCTCAGCTTGCCCTGCTCGTCGATGCTGGCCAGCACTGCAGCGCGGCGCTCTTCCAGTTCGCGCAGGTAGACCAGGCGCACTTCGAGGTTGCGCAGCTGGGTGTCGTCCAGGCCGCCGGTGACTTCCTTGCGGTAGCGCGCAATGAACGGAACGCTGGCGCCTTCGTCGAGCAGCGCGATGGCGGCGCGGGCCTGGGCAGACTGTGCGCCGATCTCATCGGCAATGGTCTGGGCGATCTGCTGGGCGAGCCGGGAATCTGACTTGAGGTCTTGCATGCTGTCGAACGGTACTGCAGCTGTGGAGCCTGCATTCTGGCAGCGCCCGACCGGCGCGGAAACCCGTTGACAGCATCGCCGGAAAGGCGTCCCGGCTGGGCGCAGGCTCAGGCCCGCGCGTAGTGGTCGCTCAGCCGCTCGGCGAGCGAGGTGTCCTGCAGCGATTCCAACGCCATCACCCGCACCTTGCCCACGCGCTCCAGCGACAACGTGCGTTCGACGTAGAACTCGGGCCCCTGTTCGGTCATGGCCATGGAGCGGCTGAAGCCATAGGGCACGAGGCCCTTTTCGCCATCCTTGCTGCCACCGACATAGAGGAGGATCGACATGTTTCACCTTGGTGCGGATCTGGAACCCGGCGAAGCTTACGCAGGTGCGTGTTAGCACCTTCTCACCCAGGTTAACCGCAGCTGTTTGCGGTTCGATGACGCCCTCGCACCGCCTGCCCTCTCACCAGGGCTTCACTTCGACGCCGCTAGATCAGCTGTTCAGCGAGCAAAGGTTCGATATGGATCTCAAGAGTGGCTACCCGTTCTGGTCGGTGCGCAATGGCCTGATGCGGGCATTTCCCCGCCTGGAGCAAGATCTGGACACCGAGGTGGCGGTGATCGGCGGCGGCATTACCGGCGCGTTGATCGCCGATGAACTGGTCCGGCACGGACATTCTGTGGTGGTACTGGAACAGCGCGAGATCGGCTGGGGCAGCACGTCGGCGAGCACGGCGCTGCTGCAATACGAGATCGATACACCGCTGGTTGATCTGGCCAAGCGCTATGGCATGGAACAGGCGAGCATGGCCTACCTGGCCTGCGCCGATGCCATCGATCAACTGCATGCGCTGGCCAAGGACGTAGGCCAGGTGGATTTCCGCCGTCAGGACAGTCTTTATTACGCCAGCCGTCGCCGGGACGTAGCCGAGCTGCGCGAAGAGCTGGAAGCGCGCCGCCAGATCGGGCTGGACGTGGATTGGCTGGCGCAGGACACGCTGTGGACCGATTACGGCGTACTCGCCCCGGGTGCCATCCTCAGCCGGCAGGCTGCGGAAATGGATCCGTATCGCATGGCCTATCGCCTGTTCACGCGATGCGAGCGCGCGGGCGCGGGCATTCATGACCGCACCACCGTGGCCTCGCTGGCGCCGAGCGCCGACGGCGTGCTGTTGCGCACTACCGAAGGCGCGCAGGTCCGCGCCGGCCACGTGGTCATCGCGGCCGGGTATGCCGGTCAGCAATGGCTGCAGCAGCGCGTGGCGCGCAATCGCAGCAGCTATGCGTTCGTCACCGATCCACTGCACGATGAAGAGGCCGGCGCGCTGCGACATACGATGATGTGGGAAACCGCCCGCCCCTATCTGTACCTGCGCGGCACGCGCGACGGGCGGATCATCGCCGGTGGCGACGACGACGACATCGATGTTCCCGCGCGCCGCGATGCTCGGGTCTTGTCCAAGGCGCAAAACCTGCAGAAGAAGATCGCCAAGGCCATGCCGGATCTGCGCCTGCGTCCCGTGTTTGCATGGGGCGGCACGTTCGCCGAAACAGCGGATGGCCTGCCGTTCTTTGGCGCGCATGCGCAGCACGGCCCGCGCGTATTGTTCGCCATGGCCTATGGCGGCAACGGGATCACCTATAGCGTGCTCGGCGCAGGCCTGCTACGCGCGGCGATCGAACGCCGCCCTCATCCCCTGGCCGAACTGTTCGGCTTCTCGCGCCTGGGCTGAGCCGGCCAGCGGGGCCACCAGCCGCGGCCATGCAGGGCGTAATCGTCGGCGGCGCGCTCGAACGGGTTGCGCACGCTGATGCCACCGCACAACAGATACACCGGCAGGAACAGCGGCCCCAGTACCAGGTACTGATAGACGTGGGCGCGCTCGTGGTCGCCCAGGCGCACTGCCGGTTGCTGGCAATGCCCGGCGCGGTGGGCGTAAGTGCTGCAGGGCACGTCCAGCGATGCGGCCTTGAGCAGGATCACGTTGCCCAGCGTCATCGCGCCGCCCGGGCCCCAGGGCCAATGCGTAAATACCACCGCCCGTTCGCGCGCATGCCAGCGTGGTCTTGCCCCGGCGCAGACACCCACCAGCCCGGCGGCCAGCCCCAGCAGCGTATTGGGCAACGTCCACAGTGCGCCCAGCCCTTGCAGGGTGCGCAAGGCCGGCGTGGCGGCGCGGCTCAGTCCGCTTCGTTCGGGATCAGCAGCCACAGCAGCAGATAGACCAACAGGCCAGGAAACGCGGCCGAGGCCAGGGAGACGATCACGTAGATCACCCGCAGCAGGGTCGGATTCCAGCCGAAGCGGTGCGCGATACCGCCGATGACGCCGGCGATCATCCGGTCGTTGAGGGAGCGGGACAGCGTGCGCGGCGGCGTACTCATAGGGCGGATCCAGAGAAGATGCCCACGAATATAGCCGTGTTCAGGGCGATGCGGAGTGATGGCGCAGCGCCTGCAACTGGCTGCCGAACCAAGCGCTGGCGTCCTGCTCGGGCTGGCCCGGGCACGCCACCCGATAGACGCGCCCGCTGACACTGCTGCGCGTAGCGGCGCGATCGATGAATTGTTCGGCGGTACCTGCCAGTGCCTTGCCTTGCAGGTAGTCGTACTTGCGTTGCAGGTGCGCGGCGGCACGGGCGCCGTCATACCAGCTGCCGTTGCGCTGGAACCGGCACGGTGAGTGCGCCAGGGACGCGATCAGGGCGCGGATTTCGCCATCCGCATCGGCCGGCGCGGCTGCCGCGGCGGCCGGGGTAAGGGCCAGGCCCAGCCACAGCACCGCCACGCGCGCGCGCCGCTCAGGCATCACGTGCGCGCAGCCACTGGTGGATGGCCGTGGGCACTTCGCGCTGGGCGCGGCCCGACACATAGATGCCGATATGGCCGCCGCGGAAACCCACTTCGCTGTAGTCCTCGCTGCCGGTGCGGCCGGCCAGCGCCCGCGACGACGCCGGCGGCACCAGATGGTCCTGTTCGGCGTAGATGTTGAGGATGGGCATGTCCAGCGCGGCGAGGTCCACCTTCTCCTCGCCAATCTCGATGCCGCCTTCGATCAGCCCATTGCGCTGGTAGAACTGCTTGACGAACTCGCGGAAAGCCTCGCCTGCGAGGTCCGGCGAATCGAAGATCCACTTCTCCATGCGCAGGAAGTCTTCCAGTGCCTGCTTGTCGTCCAGGATGTCGAGCAGCCCGACATACTTCTGCAGGTTGAGCCGGAACGGCTTGAGCATGAGGTAACTTGCATTCATCAGGTCGGCGGGGATGTTGCCGACCGTGTCGACCAGCAGATCCACGTCCAGCGTGCGCGCCCAGCTGGACAGCATGTTGTCCGGCGTCTGGAAATCCACCGGGGTCACCATGGTCACCAGGTTGCGTACCTTGTACCGGCGCAGGGCGGCGTAGCACAGCGAGAACGTGCCCCCCTGGCAGACGCCGAGCACGTCGATGGCCGCAACGCGCGCCCGTCGACGCAAGGCATCGACTGCGCCGTCGAGGAAACGCAGCAGGTAGTCCTCGAGCGTGAGATAGCGCTCGGAGCGATCCGGGTAACCCCAGTCGAGCACGTACACGTCCTCGCCCTGCGCCAGCAGCCCGCGCACCAGCGACCGGTCCGCCTGCAGATCCACCATGTACGGCCGATTGACCAAAGCGTAGACGATCAACAGCGGCACGCGCGCGGTCGGCGGCTTGTCGCCGACGAACCGGTACAGCACGACCCGGCCGTCGCGCCAGATTTCCTCGCGCTCGGTGGCGCCATAGCCGACGTCATCGACCCCGGGCAGAACCTTCAGCCCTTCGGCCAGCTTGCGCTGGAAGGCCAAGGTTTCCTGCAGCAGGTCATCGACACTGAAGCCGAGCGGCCCCTTCATCGCGTCTTCCTTTTGCCGCTGCCGGAACGTGCCGCCGCTGCGGATTTGGCAGCGGGCTTGGCGACGGGTTTAGCGCGCTTGGCCGGCTTCGCCTTGGCCGGCGTGGCGGACTTGGCCGAAGCCGGCTTGCGCGCCGGCGCCGCAGCGGCGGGCCTGGAACGCGGTTTGGCGGCCGGCGTGACCTTGGCCGCGGTGGCGGCAGATGCATCGCCCGCCTCGCCCGCATCGCCCGCCCATCGCGCCACCGTGGCCGCGAGCCGTCGGACGCTACGCTCCAGCTCGGCAATACGCTTGTGCGCAGCGTCCATCTCCGAGCGCGTCGGCATGCCGTATTGGCTGGCCACCTGCTCTACCTCGCCCTGCAGCGCGGCGCGCAGGCGCATGTGCGCGTTGGCGAAGGCGCCATAGATCTCGCGGAACTCGTCTGAAAGCGCGACGCTGCCGTAGGCCTCTTCCGCCGCCTCGATCCACAGGTCGAACAAGGCGCGCGCACTGGTCAGCTGACTGCCCAGGGTCTCGTGCTCGGCCAGCTTCGCTTCGAAGCGGCCAAACGCCTGGTCGAGCGCCGCGCGCAGCTGCTCCATATAGGCCTGCGAACGTGCTTGGTAATCCTGCTGCAGGCGGGTCAGTGACTGCCAACGCGATTGATGATTGCGGCCCAGCCCGAAGGCCGGCATGTCGAGCCACGGCGCACTGTCGCGCTGCCACTGTTCCAATGTCTGCGCTGCCTGCTGCAGCCAGGGATCAAAGCCGCCCGCCGTGCCGCCGCGCAACGCGCCCAGCACCCACTGCAGCATGTCGTCGCCCTGGCCCTGCACGGCCTCGCGCCAGGCGCCGGCCACTTCCGCGCTACTGGTATCACGGCCGGCAAAGCGGCTTGCGACCCCCTGCATCAGCCCCAGCCAGTCGCCGGCCTGGCCGCTGGCACGATTGACCGGGCCTCGCGCATCGGCCGGCGCGCCATCGCCCAGCAGCGTGCGCCACCAGCCCAGCGCCTGTGCCCAGTCTGCACCGCCCGCCTCTGGGCCGGACGACATGCCAGGCGGCACAGCAGGCGGCGGCGTGGCGCCCGCGCCCTGCTGCATGGCTTCGCTCCAGGCTTCCCAATAACGGCGCGCCTGTGCCTGGAAATCCTGGGACGGGTCGTCGCCGTGGGCGGTCATGCGTGTCTCCGTGGGTACGCGACGATCATACCGCCGCGATGCCCGCGCGGATCGTTCAAGGCTTGGGAATACGCAGCGTCTTGCTGATCATCAGCGAGCCCGACAGCGCGTACAGCAGCACCAGCGGATGCAGCAGCCACGGGCCGATGCGCCACTCGCCCCACCACAGGTCATCGCCGATGCGGCCGGTGGAGGCTGCCACGACCAGCACGATCACCAGCAACAGGCTGGTCGGGATCGGCGTGCCTTCGAAGTACGGCACCTTGTCCGAATCGCCGGCGATCTCCACCGCGGTGACGTTGTAGCGCGCCAGGCGACTGACGCCGCAGCAGACGAAGTAGCTCAGCACCAACCAATCCCACCCGCCCTGCATGCCGCAGGCATAGGCCAATGCGGCCGGGGCGACACCGAAGGAGATCACGTCGGCCAGCGAATCCAGCTCGCGGCCCAGCGTGGAGGAAGACTTGCGCCAGCGCGCCACGCGGCCATCGAGCGCATCGAAGATGAAGGCCAGCGGGATCAACGCCATGCCGAACAGCAGATCGCCCCGGTGCCCGTCCTGCAGGAAGCGCATCGCGGCGAAGATCGCGCCGGTGCCGCAGAAGGCATTGGCCAGGGTGAACCAATCGGCCAGCTGGAAGTCGCGCAGCATCGAGAAGTGGCGTTTCATGCAAACTCAGGGCTCGGACAGGCCTACAGGTTAGCGCGCCCGGCGCCCTCGCGGCGACAGGGCCCCCTGCCCGCCCGCACTCCCCCGTTTTGCAGGAGCACACGCATGCACCACGTTCTGATCACCGGCGCCGGCAGCGGCATCGGCGCCGGCATTGCCGAACAGCTGGCCGAGGCCGGCCGCCACATCATCGCCAGCGATCTCGACCTGGCCGCCGCGCAGGCGGTGGCCGAGCGCATTCGCGCCAACGGCGGCTCGGCCGAGGCGATTGCCCTGGATGTGACCGCCGATGCCAGCGTGCACGCGGCACTGGCGCAACTGCGGCGCGGGCCGGATGTGCTGGTCAACAATGCCGGACTGCAGCATTTGGCGCCGCTGGAGGAATTTCCGATGGCGCGCTGGGATCTGCTGGTGCAGGTCATGCTGACCGGCGTGGCGCGGCTGACCGCGGCGGTGCTGCCCGGCATGCGCGAGCGCGGCTTCGGCCGCATCGTCAACATCGGCAGCATCCATTCGCTGGTCGCCAGCCCGTACAAGAGCGCGTACGTGGCGGCCAAGCATGGGTTGGTGGGTTTTTCCAAGGTGATGGCACTGGAGACCGCCGGCCAGGACATCACCATCAACACGCTGTGCCCGAGTTACGTCAAAACCCCGCTGGTGGACCGGCAGATCGCCGACCAGGCGCGCACCCGCGGCATCAGTGAGGAAGAAGTGGTAGCCAAGGTGATGCTGGCGCCGATGCCCAAGGGCCGCTTCATCGAGTACGACGAACTGGCCGGGGCGATTGCGTTCCTGGCCTCGGCCGCCGCTCGCAACATCACCGGGCAGACGCTAGCCATCGATGGCGGCTGGACCGCGCAATGAGCCGGAGTTGGCTGAAAAAAGTCTGGCCAATTATTCGCCAGGCTACTTGACAGCCAGGCGGGGCGCGGGCTGCCGAGGATTATCCAGATGGTTGTCCACATGGGGTGTGGATTAATGCTGGGGTTGCCAGCTGCCCTCAACCCCAACCCTCAGCGCGAGAACGCCCAGGACTGCATCCGCCCATCGCGGTAAGGCATGACCCCGTGGAAGGGCCGCGGATCGGCATCGAACACCAGCGGCAGGAAGTGCCTGTCCCCCTCCCACATCGGCAGCTCATGCAAGCGCGCCCGATCCACCCATTCCAGCGTGCCCTCGGGATTGGAGGCCATCGGCACTCCGCTGAAGCGATCGATCACGAACACGAAGCCCAGCCAGTCCTCCCCATGCTTGCCGAAGCCCGGCCAGCTCACCGTCCCGCGCAGGGACATCGACTCGCACTCGATCCCGGCCTCTTCGCGGATCTCGCGACGCATGCAGGCCATGATGTCTTCTTCCGGCTCGACCTTGCCGCCCAGCCCGTTGTACTTGCCCAGGTGGTGGTCGCCCGGCCGTGCGTTGCGGTGGATCATCAGCACCTGGGTGCCATCGGCGGAAAGTACGTAGCCCAGGGTGGCCACGATCGGGGTGTAAGCCATGCGAGAAAGCCGGAGCGCAAAGGCCGGCAGTATGCCCGATCAGCTGCCAGGGCCCACTTCCCCGGCGGCACTCACTCGGCCGGCAACGCCGCCAGCAGCGGTGCGGCAGGACGCAGGCGGGCCACGCCGTGGCCCCGCTCGGCCAGGTATTCCAGCCATTTGCCGAGGAAGGTGTTCATCCGCATGCGATGGCTGATCAGCTCGGCCGGCGGCGGGTACAGGCCGATCACGTCCTGCCAGCGTCGGCCCACGTAGCAGTGCGTGGTCTCAGCCTGGCGGGCATCGCGGTACACCCGCACGTAGGCCGAGGGGTCCGGCTCGCCGGTGACCGGATCGCACAGGTCGTAGGTCAGGCGCAGCTCGACCGTGTAGGGATGGCGTTCGAGCACTTCCAGGCGCAGGTCCAGGCCGTCGCCGACGCTGGACAGGTAGCTGCCCGTCGCCAGGTCCGCCGGTGCGAACAACCGGGTCAGGTGCTGGTAGTTCTCTGCATACAAGCCCATCAACCAGCCGAAACGGCTCAGGCGGGGAATGCGCTCATGGCGGGCGGAGGCGTACTGCATGCCGCCGATCGTACACGTTGCGACGCGACGGCGGCAGCATTGAAAAACACCTGCACCAGCCCTATCTTGGAGGCTCTCCCGCCCTTCCCTGCCCGCGCCTCAGAACATTTCGCGCTGCAGGCCGAACGTGGTCAGCACCTTGCTGGAAATCTCCTCGATCGAGGTGTGCGTGGTGCTCAGTGTCGGGATGCGCTCGACCTGGAACATGCGCTCGGCGGCGATCACCTCGCGCCGACACGTATCGGCCGCCGAGTAGCGCGAATTGGGCCGGCGTTCCTGGCGAATCTGCTGCAGCCTTTCCGGATCGATGGTCAGGCCGAACAGCTTGCGTCGGTATGGCCGCAAGCGCGGCGGCAGATGCTCGGACTCCAGGTCCTCGTCGGTCAGCGGATAGTTCGCCGCCTTCACCCCGTAGTGCAGGGCCAGGTAGATGCAGGTCGGGGTCTTGCCCGCCCGCGATACCGCCACCAGGATCACATCGGCCTCGTCGTAGTCCAGGGCCACGCCGTCGTCATGGCTCAGGGCGAAGTTCATTGCGTTGATGCGGCGATGGTAGGTCTCGAAATCGACCATGCCGTGCGCCTGGCCCACGCGCGAGTGCCGGGGACTGTTGAGCTCGCGCTCCAGCGGCTCGATGAAGGGGGCGAACACATCGAGCATCAAGCCGCCGCTCTCGGCCAGGATCACGCTCAGCTGTGGGTCGACGCAGGAGTTCACCACGATCGGCCGGACCTGGTAGCGCTCACCGGCGCTCACGATGCGCTGGCAGGCTTCGCGCGCTTTGTCTGGATCGTCGATGAACGAGAGACGGTCGGTGACGAAGCTGAAACCGGTGAACTGGGTGAGCAGGCTATGCCCAATGGTTTCAGCGGTGATACCGGTTCCATCGGACACATAGAACACCGGCCGGATCGTCGACATGGGCTTCACTCGCGGTAACGGAACAGGGCTGGAGCAGGAATGCAATCTTGTGCCGGATTGCTGGCGCACTGCATCATAGTGGCTTCTTCCTACGGACGCGGCCATGCAGCCCGCTCGGGCGATGGCCATACGGAGCATCGCGCTTGAACGAGAATATCCTGTGGTTGCATGAGCTGCGCCTGGCCGATCTGGCCCGCGTGGGTGGCAAGAACTCTTCGCTGGGCGAAATGATCGGCAACCTGGCCAACCTGGGGGTTTCGGTCCCGGGGGGCTATGCCACCACCGCCGAGGCGTTCAAGGCGTTCATTGCCCATAACGACCTGTCCAAGCGCATTTTCGACAAGCTCGCCACGCTGGACGTGGAAGACGTCAACGCGCTCACCGTGGCCGGCAAGGAAATCCGCGGCTGGGTGATCGATGCCCCGCTGCAGCCGGACCTGGACCAGGACATCCGCAGCGCCTACGCCAAGCTGTGCAGCGAGAATGGCGGCGGCGACGTCGCCGTGGCGGTGCGCTCCTCGGCCACCGCCGAGGACCTGCCCGATGCCTCGTTCGCGGGCCAGCAGGAGACCTTCCTCAATGTCACCGGTGCCGACGACGTCGTGCACAAGGTCAAGGAAGTTTTCGCCAGCCTGTACAACGATCGCGCCATCGCCTATCGCGTGCACCACGGCTTCAAGCACGAGGACGTGTTCCTCTCGGCCGGCGTGCAGCTGATGGTGCGCTCGGACGTGGGCGCCTCCGGCGTGCTGTTCACCCTGGACACCGAATCGGGCTTCCGCGACGTGGTGTTTGTCACCGCCAGCCTCGGCCTGGGCGAGATGGTCGTGCAGGGCGCGGTCAACCCGGATGAGTTCTACGTCTACAAGCCCACCCTGCAGGCCGGCAAGCCGGCGATCCTGCGCCGCACGCTCGGCAGCAAGGCCTTGCGCATGGTGTATTCGGACAAGCCGGGCGAGCGCGTGCGCACCGAGGACACGCCGGCCGAGCTGCGCAACAAGTTCTCGATCAGCGATGCGGACGTGCAGGAACTGTCCAAGCAGGCGCTGGTCATCGAAAAGCATTACGGCCGCCCGATGGATATCGAGTGGGCCAAGGATGGCGTCAGCGGCAAGCTGTTCGTGGTGCAGGCGCGCCCGGAAACGGTGAAGTCGCGCGGCCACGCCACCCAGATCGAGCGCTATGCGCTGTCCGAGCGCGGCGAAGTGATCGCCGAAGGTCGCGCGATCGGCCAGAAGATCGGCGCCGGCGTGGCCCGCGTGGTGCGCTCGCTCGATGACATGAGCCGCGTGCAGCCCGGCGACGTGCTGGTCGCCGACATGACCGACCCGGACTGGGAGCCGGTGATGAAGCGCGCCAGCGCCATTGTCACCAATCGCGGCGGGCGCACCTGCCACGCGGCGATCATCGCCCGCGAGCTGGGCGTGCCGGCGGTCGTCGGTACCGGCAACGCGCTGGACAAGATCAAGGACGGCAGCGAAGTCACGGTGAGCTGCGCCGAAGGCGATACCGGCAACATCTATGCCGGCAAGCTGGCTTTCGAGCGCACCACCACCGACCTGGGCAACATGCCGCCGGCGCCGTTGAAGATCATGATGAACGTGGCCAACCCGGAGCGCGCCTTCGACTTCGGCCAGTTGCCCAACGCCGGCATCGGCCTGGCCCGCCTGGAAATGATCATCGCCAGCCACATCGGCGTGCATCCGAACGCGCTGCTGGAGTACGACAAGCAGGATGCCGAGACGAAGAAGAAGATCGACGCCAAGATCGCCGGCTATGCCGACCCGGTGAGCTTCTACGTCGACCGCCTTGCCGAAGGCATTGCCACGCTCACTGCCTCGGTGGCGCCGAACACGGTGATCGTGCGTTTGTCGGACTTCAAGTCCAACGAGTACGCCAACCTCATCGGCGGCAACCGTTACGAGCCGCATGAAGAGAACCCGATGATCGGCTTCCGCGGCGCCAGCCGTTATGTCGATGCGTCTTTCGCCGCGGCCTTTGCGCTGGAATGCCGGGCGGTGCTGAAGGTGCGCAACGAGATGGGCCTGGACAACCTCTGGGTGATGATCCCGTTCGTACGCACGCTGGAAGAAGGCAGGAAGGTGCTCGAGGTGCTCGCCGCCAATGGCCTGCGCCAGGGCGAGAAGGGCCTGAAGATCATCATGATGTGCGAGGTGCCTTCCAACGCGCTGCTGGCCGATGAGTTCCTGGAACTGTTCGACGGCTTCTCGATCGGCTCCAACGACCTGACCCAGCTCGCGCTCGGCCTGGATCGCGATTCCTCGATCGTCGCGCACCTGTTCGACGAGCGGAATCCGGCGGTGAAGAAGCTGCTGTCGATGGCGATCAAGGCCGCACGCGCCAAGGGCAAGTATGTCGGCATCTGCGGCCAGGGGCCGTCGGATCATCCGGACCTGGCAGAGTGGCTGATGCAGGAAGGCATCGAGTCCGTCTCGCTCAATCCGGATACCGTCGTTGATACGTGGCTGCGCCTGGCCAAGCTCAAGGCGGCGAGCTGACGTTGCGTTGATCCAACGCCCGTTACAGTAGGCACACGCAAGCCCCGCACTGCGGGGCTTCGTGTTTATTGCAACCGGAGATTCCCCACGATGACCCTTGCTGCCTCGGCCGCCTCGCACATCGATACGCTTGCCCCCGTATCCTGGTTCCAACGCGTGAACTGGGCGCGGCTTCTGGAAACCTACGGCCTGCCTGCCCTGTCAGCGCTCGTCGTACTGCTGGTCGGGCTGTGGCTGGCTCGACGCATCGCAAATCTGGTGCCGCGCGCCACCCATCGGATCGGCGCCGATCCGATGCTTGGCAACTTCCTGCGCAATGTCGCTTACGTCGCCACTTTGGTAATCGTCGTCGTGCTGGCACTGGCCACGCTCAACGTGCCGATCTCACCCTTGCTTGCCGTACTCGGCACCGCCGGCCTGGCGATCGGCCTGGCCCTGAAGGATTCCCTGTCCAATATCGCTTCTGGCGTCATGCTGGTGACACTGCGTCCGTTCCACGTGGGCGACGTGGTCACCATCGCCGGGCAGACCGGCACGGTGGAATCGGTGCGGATCTTTCAGACGGTGCTCAACGGCGCCGATCTGCAGCGTTTCACCATTCCCAACAACCTCATCACCGCCGCGCCGATCATCAACCTCACCGCGCAGCCGAATCGGCGGGTGGAAGTGGTGGTCGGCATTGGCTACGAAGACGACATCGCGCAGGCGCGGGAAATCGTGCTGGGGCTGATCCACGCCGACAAGCGCGTGCTCGCCGAGCCGGCGGCCGATGTGGTCGTCTACGAACTGGCGACGAACTCGGTGAACCTGGGCATTCGCTGCTTCGTCCGCGCCGGCGACTGGTTCGGGGTCAAGGTGACCTTGCTCGAACAGATCAAGCTCGCCTTCGACAAGGCCGGCATCAACATTCCCTATCCGCAGCAGGACATGCACTTGTACCTGCACGGCGCGGACGGGAAAACGATCGACCTCAAGGCGCTGGTGCGCGACGCACCGGGACCGCAACAGGCCTGAAGCGCCTTACACGGCTGGCGGAGATCCCGCCAGTTCGCCCATGAACTGCCGGTAGTGGCGCAGTTCGTCGATCGAATCGTGCACGTCGCTCAGCGCGGTGTGGCTGGAAGTCTTGGCCACGCCGGCGAGCACCTGCGGTGCCCAGCGCCGCGCCAGCTCCTTGATCGTGGAGACGTCGAGATTGCGGTAATGGAAGTAGCGCTCCAGCCGCGGCATCTGCCGGTGCAGGAAACGACGGTCCTGGCAGATCGAATTGCCACACATCGGCGATGCACCTGCCCCGATCCACGCCTGCAGGAAGGCCACGGTCTGTGCTTCGGCCTGGGCATGGGTGACCTGGCTGTCGACCACTCGCTGCCATAGCCCGGAGCGACGATGCTGGTTGCGATTCCACTCATCCATCGCCTCCAGCTCCGCGACCGGATGCGCGATGGCGAACTCCGGGCCTTCGGCGAGGACGTTGAGCTGGGCGTCGGTGACCACGGTGGCGATTTCAATGATCGAATGGTTGTCCGTGTCCAACCCGGTCATTTCCAGATCGATCCAGATCAGTCGATCGTTGCCCGTCGTGATTGCCGCCATGTGCCGCCCGCGCAGTTCAAGAGTCAGAACTGCATCATACCCCGCGTGATCGGGACGTGGCCCGCCCCGGTCCGGACGTCGAACCTACAGGGGCAACTTGCCACGCTTGGCGCGGAAATAGTTGGTCAGTCGACGGCTGGCTTCCTCGCCGAGCAGGCCGCTGTCCACCTGGACGCGATGGTTGTGGCGCGGGTCGCCGAGCAGGTCGAAAACGCTGCCGGCCGCGCCGGTCTTGGGATCGCTGGCGGCGTACACCACGCGGGCCACGCGCGCGTGGACCATCGCCATGGCACACATCGCGCAAGGCTCCAGGGTCACGTAGAGCGTGCAACCGACCAGCCGGTGATTGCCTACTCGTGCACCGGCCTGGCGCATGGCCATGATCTCGGCGTGGGCGCTGGGATCGTGGCTGGCGATGTTGTAGTTCCAGCCTTCGCCTAGCTGTTGCCCATCCGGGCCGACCACGATCGCGCCCACCGGGATCTCGTCGAAATCGCGCTCTGCCCGATCGGCCAGGGCCAGGGCCGCGCGCATCCATCGCAGGTCTTGCTCGGCCGGGTCTGCCGAGGGAATCGAGGCTTCGATCACTTGCCTTCCTGCCTGCCCACGAACGCGGCGAAGGCCGCCAGGGTCGCTTCACTGACGTGATGCTCGATCCCTTCGGCGTCGCGGCGCGCGGTATCGATATCGATGCCAAGCGCGAGCAGGAAGCGCTCCACGGTCTGGTGGCGCTGCCGGCACTCGGCGGCCAGCGCATCGCCTTCCGGGGTGAGGAACACGCCGCGATACGGGCGCTGCACCGCCCAGCCATCACGCACCAGCCGCTTGAGCATCTTCGCCACGGTCGGCTGGGCCACGCCCATGCGTGCGGCAATGTCGACCTGCCGCGCCTCGCCGCCATCGGCCAGCAGATCGGAGATCAGCTCGACATAGTCCTCCACCAGCTCGGTGCGGTGCGCCTCGCGCACCTGGCGGAAGCTCTCCACGTGCACGTGGGCCTCCACCATCGGCGGGGTGCTGGCGTCGTGTTTTGCGATCTTGCCCATTCATCCATCCCGCGATCGGGTACGTCGTCCGCCATTTTGAGGCACAGCGCCTATGATGACGATTCAGATTGCCTATGCTTCACAATATAGCGATTGCTATATGGCAGCGCATGGGTCAGCATCGGCGCATGTCCCAGGACGCTGAAACCCTGAAAGCCCCGACCGGCTGGGCCGCCGCGCCCAGCCTGGGCGAGATGCACCGCAGCGTACCGGTGCCGCGCGGCGGCCGTTGGTGGCATCGGCTGTTTGCCTTCCTCGGGCCGGGCTACATGGTCTCGGTGGGCTACATGGACCCGGGCAACTGGGCCACGGATATCGCCGGCGGCTCACACTTCGGCTACCTGCTGCTCTCGGTCATCCTGCTGTCCAACATCATGGCGATCGTGCTGCAGGCGCTGTCGGCGCGGCTGGGCATCGCCAGCGGTCGGGATCTGGCCCAGGCCTGCCGCGCGCACTACTCGCGACCGGTGAACTACGGGCTGTGGGTGATCTGCGAGACCGCGATCATCGCCTGCGACCTGGCCGAGGTGATCGGCACCGCGATTGCGCTCAAGCTGCTGTTCGGCATCCCGTTGCTGCTCGGCGCGATCATCACCGCGGTGGACGTGGTGCTGGTGCTGTACCTGATGAACCGCGGCTTCCGCGCGCTGGAAGCTTTCGTCATCGCCTTGCTCGCGATCATCTTCGCCTGCTTCGCCGTGCAGATCGCACTGGCCGCACCGCCGGTGGCCGAGGTACTGGGCGGCTTCATTCCGCGTGCCCAAGTGGTGACCGACCCGATGGCGCTGTATATCGCCATCGGCATTCTTGGCGCCACGGTGATGCCGCACAACCTCTACCTGCATTCTTCGATCGTGCAGACCCGTGATTTCCCCCGCACCGATGTAGGCCGCCGCTCGGCGCTGCGCTGGGCGGTGACCGACAGCACCATCGCGCTGATGCTGGCGCTGTGCATCAATGCGGCGATCCTGATCCTGGCCGCCTCGGTCTTCCACGCCAATGGCCGCACCGACGTGCGCGAGATCGAACAGGCTTACGAGTTGCTGGCGCCTATGCTCGGCGTAGGTCTGGCGTCGACCCTGTTCGCGGTCGCGCTGCTGGCCTCGGGCATCAACTCGACCGTGACCGCCACCCTCGCCGGCCAGATCGTCATGGAGGGCTTCCTCCACCTGCGATTGAAGCCCTGGATGCGCCGCCTGCTGACCCGCGGCATCGCCATCGTGCCGGTGGTGGCCGTCACTGCGCTCTATGGCGAAGCAGGCACGGCGCGCTTGCTGGTGCTGAGCCAGGTGATCCTGTCGATGCAGTTGCCGTTCGCCGTTGTACCCCTGGTGCGCTTCGTATCCGACCGCCAGTTGATGGGCGCCCTTGTTGCGCCGCGCTGGCTGGTCCGGCTGGCCTGGGCGATCGCCGTGCTGATCATCGTGCTCAACGCCAAGTTGCTGCTGGACACCTTCCTGCACTGAGGCGATACACGCGGCGCGCCGATAGAGTGGCCACTGGTATAGGGCCGGATCATGACGAGCGCCTGGATCCCTGATCCAGAACGACGAGCCGCGCCAAGCTCCCGCGGCTAGGCGTTGAAAAGCGCGACCACGCTGCCGGGCGCCTCCTCCCCGAAGAAACGCCGATGGTTCTGCGCCGACTGCTCGGCGACGATGGCGCTGCGGGGGAAAAGCGCCTGCTCGTAGGCCAGCAGCGCTGACTCGATGTTCCCCGGTTGGTCTCGCAGCGCCAGGGCCAGCTCGGCGCCGTCGAGGATGGCGAGGTTTGCGCCCTCGCCTGCGAAAGGCGACATCAGGTGGGCGGCGTCGCCTATCAGCGTCACCCCCGCAACGCGCTCCCATCGATGATCCACAGGCAAGGCATGGATCGGCCGCACGATGGGGGGCGTGTCGCTATCGGTGACCAACGCCAGCAGCGGCGGCGACCACCCGTCGAATTCGCGCGCAATGTGGCGCAATGCGACCTCTGGCTGGCTGAAATCGATGGCGTCGATCCACGCTTCGGGCTTGTTCAAGGCTACGTAGGTGCGCAGTGCGCCGCTCGCATACCGGTGCGCAAGAATCCCTTGTCCGGGCGCGACCGCCATCAACGTGCCCGTGCCGATCGCGTCGGCGCTGGCTGCATGGCGCGTGTGGCCATCAAACAGATTGGTTTCGATGAACGTCGTGCCGACGTAGGTGGGCATGGCAGCCGAGAGCAACGGACGCACCCTGGACCATGCGCCGTCAGCACCGACCAACAGATTGGTCGTGATGGCTGAACCCTCGGAGAAAACCAGCTGATGCCGCCCGTCGCCAAGGCCAACGGCCTGCACGAGCTTGTGGCCCCACTGGATCGTGCCGGCTGGCAGGGACTCGATCAGCAGTTGGCGCAGTGCGCCGCGGTCCACCTCGGGCCTGGCCGTGCTGCGCGAACCGGGCCTGTCGAACAGGATGTTGCCGCGCCGATCGACCACGCGTTTGGCATCTTCACCTGGGAGTGCGAGGGCAAGAAATGCGTCGTGGAGGCCCGCAGCCTTGAGCCCGAGCTGGCCGTTGTAGTCATGGATGTCCAGCAGGCCGCCCTGCGCCCTGGCATCAGGCGAGGCTTCGGCTTCGTAGATCGTCGCGGCAATGCCGTTGAGGTGCAGGATCCGGGCAAGCGTCAGGCCGCCCAGGCCTGCGCCGACGATGGCGATGCGGGGATTTGCCGAAGGCAGTGAATCATTGAGGTCTGTGTGCATGGCGCGTTCCGGTAGCTGCGGTCGCCGCCTCAAGGAACGGCAACGCGCAGAAAGGCCGACAGATGTCGGGGAAACGCTGGCCGACCTCGCTGGGAATGCTGGGTGGCGTGTCTTCGGATGTCCATGGTTCGAGCCCGTGGGGCGCGATCCATGCAGATGCCGTTTTTCGCGGTTTTAGAGCTGGCAGTATGGCACGGGTTTCCGCGACCGAAACAGCCCCGCCATGGCGACGGGCGCTCAAACCAAGACCCGTCAGCGGCGACCGCTGGCCGCCGCAGGTGCCCTGCTCACTCCCACTCAATCGTCGCCGGCGGCTTGCCCGAGATGTCATACACCACGCGCGACACCCCGCGCAGCTCATTGATGATCCGGTTGCTCACCGTACCGAGGAACTCATACGGCAAGTGCGCCCAATGCGCGGTCATGAAGTCGATGGTTTCCACCGCACGCAGCGCGATTACCCACTCGTAAGCCCGCGCATCGCCGACCACGCCCACCGACTTCACCGGCAGGAACACCGCGAACGCCTGGCTGGTCTTGTCGTACAGGTCGGCCTTGCGCAACTCGTCGATGAAGATCGCATCGGCCTTGGCCAACAGCTCCGCATACTCTGGCTTGACCTCGCCAAGGATCCGCACGCCCAGGCCCGGGCCCGGGAACGGATGGCGGTACACCATGCTGCGCGGCAGGCCGAGTTCGACACCGAGGCGACGCACTTCGTCCTTGAACAATTCGCGCAACGGCTCGACCAGGCCGAGCTTCATATGCTCGGGCAGGCCACCGACGTTGTGGTGGCTCTTGATCACGTGCGCCTTGCCGGTCTTGCTGCCGGCCGATTCGATCACGTCCGGGTAGATCGTGCCCTGCGCCAGCCACTTGGCGTTCTTCAACTTGTTCGACTCTTCCTCGAAGATGTCGACGAACAGGTTGCCGATGATCTTGCGCTTGGCTTCCGGGTCGCTCACGCCTTCCAGCGCCTTGAAATAGCGCGCGGCGGCGTTGACGCGGATGACCTTCACGCCCATGTGCTCGGCGAACATCGCCATCACCTGGTCGCCTTCCTGCCAGCGCAGCAGGCCGGTATCGACGAACACGCAGGTCAGCTTGTCGCCGATCGCCTTGTGCAGCAGCGCCGCCACCACCGACGAATCCACGCCGCCAGACAAGCCGAGGATCACCTCGTCCTCGCCCACCTGCTCACGCACGCGGGCGATCTGGTCGTCGATGATGTTGGCCGCCGTCCACAGCGTGGCGCAACCGCAGACATCCACCACGAAGCGGCGCAGCAGGGTCTGGCCCTGCAAGGTGTGGGTCACTTCGGGGTGGAACTGCACGCCGTACCAGCGCTTGGCCTCGTTGGCGAAGGCGGCCACCGGGATGCGGTCGGTCACGGCGGTGATGGTGAAGCCCGGCGGCGCCTGGGAGACATGATCGCCGTGGCTCATCCACACGTTCAGGCGCGGCGCGCCGCCGTGGTCACTCAGGCCCGAGAACAACGCGTCCGGGGCGACAACATCCACTTCGGCATGGCCGAACTCACGCTGGTCCGCCGCTTCGGTGGCGCCGCCGAGCTGCGCGGCCATGGTCTGCATGCCGTAGCAGATGCCCAGCAGCGGCAGGCCCGAATCGAAGACCTGTTGCGGCGCGGCCGGCGCACCCGGCAGCGTGGTCGATTCGGGGCCGCCGGACAGGATGATGCCCTTGGCGCCGAAGCCTGCGATCTCCGCCGGGTCGTGATCCCATGCCCAGATCTCGCAGTACACGCCCAGCTCGCGGATGCGGCGGGCGATCAACTGCGTGTACTGCGCGCCGAAGTCGAGGATGAGGATCTTGTCGGTATGGATGTTGGTCATGGGGCGGGGAGCAGTTATCAGAAAATCGGGAATCAGGGGCTCGGATACGAAAAGAGGGAAACGCTTCCGTCTCCCTCCTTCGTGATCCGCATCAGCTGGCGCGGTAGTTCGGCGGTTCCTTGGTGATCTGCACGTCGTGGACGTGGCTCTCACGCTGGCCGGCGCCGGTGATCTTGACGAACTTCGGCTTGCTGCGCATGTCTTCGATGGTCGCGCAGCCGACGTAGCCCATCGTCGCGCGCAGGCCGCCCACCAGCTGGTGGACGATGCTGCTGACCGGGCCACGGTAAGGCACGCGGCCTTCGATACCTTCCGGCACCAGCTTGTCGGCGTCCGAGGCGTCCTGGAAGTAGCGGTCCTTGGACCCCTTCTCCATCGCCGCCAGCGAGCCCATGCCGCGGTAGCTCTTGTAGCTGCGGCCCTGGAACAGTTCGACCTCGCCCGGGGCTTCCTCGGTGCCGGCGAACAGGCCGCCGATCATCACCGTGGAGGCACCGGCGGCCAGCGCCTTGCCGATGTCACCGGAATAACGGATGCCGCCATCGGCGATCAGCGGGATGCGGTCCTGCAGCGCCTCGGCGACCATGTCCACCGCGGTGATCTGCGGCACGCCCACGCCGGCGACGACGCGCGTGGTGCAGATCGAACCCGGGCCCACGCCGACCTTGACCGCATCGGCGCCGGCGTCCATCAACGCCAGCGCGGCGTCGCCGGTGACGATGTTGCCGCCGATGACCTGCAACTGCGGGAAGGTCTTCTTCGCCCAGGCCACGCGGTCGAGCACGCCCTGCGAATGGCCGTGCGCGGTATCGACGATGATCACGTCCACGCCCGCGGCGGCCAGCGCCTCGATGCGGCGCTCGGTGTCGCCGCCCACGCCGACGGCCGCGCCGACCAGCAGGCGCGTGGCGAGATCCTTGGCGGCGTTCGGGTAGTCGGACTTCTTCTGGATATCCTTGACGGTGATCAGCCCGCGCAGGGCGAAGTCGTCATTGACCACCAGCACCTTCTCGATGCGGTTCTTGTGCAGCAGGCGCAGCACTTCTTCGGAATGCGCGCCTTCCTTGACCGTGATCAGGCGATCCTTCTTGGTCATGATGTGGCGGACCGGATCGTCGAGCTCGGTCTCGAAGCGCATGTCGCGATGGGTGACGATGCCGACCAGCTGGCCGCTATCGACCACCGGCACGCCGGAGATGTTGCGCGAGCGGGTCAGCGCGAGGACGTCGCGGATGGTGGTTTCCGGACTGACGGTGATCGGATCGCGGATCACGCCGGATTCGTACTTCTTCACCGAGGCGACTTCCGCCGCCTGCTGTTCCACCGTCAGGTTCTTGTGGATGATGCCAATGCCGCCCATCTGTGCCATGGCGATGGCCAGGCGGGCTTCGGTCACCGTGTCCATCGCTGCAGAGACGATCGGCAGCTTCAGCTTGAGGCTGCGCGTCAGCCGGGTTTCCAGGCTGACGTCCTTCGGCAGGACGGTCGAATGGGCGGGGACGAGCGAAACGTCGTCGTACGTGAGAGCTTCAGCCTGGATGCGCAGCATCGGCGGACCCGAGTGTTCTAGGAGAAGCGCGACATTTTACCCTGAAACCGGCCGCGTTGACAGCCGGCCACTACGCGCGTGCCTGCAATGCAGCGTTGTGTCGCAGCGGCGCGCCGCCAGCCGTTCAGCCGGCTGCTTCGACCGCTTCGAGGGTGTTCTGCATCAGGGTCGCCACGGTCATCGGCCCTACCCCGCCCGGTACCGGGGTGATCCAGCTGGCCCGACGGGACGCGGCCTCGAAGCCGACATCCCCCACCAGCCGACCATCGTCCAGCCGGTTGATGCCCACATCGATGACCACCGCACCCGGCTTGACCCATTCGCCCGGAATGAGCCCGGGTCGGCCCACCGCCACCACCAGGATGTCGGCATTGCGCACGGCCGCTTCCAGCACGTCCGGCGGGGTGAACTTGTGGCAGCTGGTCACGGTGCAGCCGGCGATCAGCAGTTCCAGCCCCATCGGCCGGCCGACATGGTTGCTGACGCCGACAATCGTGGCGTTGCGGCCGCGCACCGGTTGGTCGGTATGGCTGAGCAGGGTCACGATGCCGCGCGGGGTGCACGGGCGCAGGCCGAATTCGCGCAGGGCCAGGTGGCCGACGTTCTGCGGATGGAAGCCGTCCACGTCCTTGCGCGGGTCGATGCGCTGGATGAGCCGATGCGCATCCGGAATGCCCGGCAGCGGCAGCTGGATCAGGATGCCGTGGATCTTCGGGTCGGCATTGAGCTGGTCGATCAGGGTGCTCAGCTCGGCCTCGGTGGTACCGGCCGGCAGGTCGTAGTCGAAGGCTTCAATGCCGACCTTCTCGGCCGCGCGGCGCTTGTTGCGCACGTACACCGAAGACGCCGGATCGCCGCCCACCAGCACCACCGCCAGGCCGGGCCGTGAACTACCGGCGGCGACACGGGCATCGACCCGCGTCTTCAGTTCGTCCAGCAGCGCCTCGGCAATACGCCGGCCATCGAGGATGCGGGCCGGGGAATCGGTGACAGGCACGGAGGCGGTCATGGGCGGCGTGTAAAGTCTGGGGCCGTCTATTGTCCCCGATTCCGCCATGAACGACACCACCGCCTTCGAGGCCGCCGCCTTCCGCCGCCTGCTGCAGCATCTGAACCACGAGCGCCCCGACGTGCAGAACATCGACCTGATGATCCTGGCCGGGTTCTGCCGCAACTGCCTGGCCGACTGGTATCGCGAGGCGGCGGCGCAGGCCGGCGTGGAAATGGACAAGGCGCAGGCGCGCGAAGCGATCTACGGCATGCCGTTCGAGCAGTGGAAGCAGCAGTACCAGCGCGAGGCCACGCCGGCACAGCTGGCGGCCTTCGCCCAGGCCCAGGCCGCATTTCCGAAAGCCTGAGCCGCCGGCTCAGGCGTCGTCGTCGTCCGCTGCTTCCACCGGCACCTGCTCCGGATTGAGCGTGCGGCTGCGTCGCTTTGGCGGCGTGAACGGCGTGGGCTTGGGCACGCCCGGCTGGTTGCCGAAGACCATCCGCGCGCCAGCCATCAGGTTGCCGCCGGCCATCTCCAGCTCGAAACGCTCGGCGTCGCGCTTGCGGATCTCTTCGGCGATGCGCTGCGCTTCTTCCTCGCCCACGCCGAGCTCCACCAGCGCCGCGCTGCCGAACTGCACGGCCGATTCGAAGGTCTCGCGGATCTGGTAATCCACCCCGGCATGGATCAAGGCCAGCGAGTGCTCGCGATCGTACGAACGCACCAGCAGGCGCGCCTGCGGGAACTCGTCGCGCACCAGCTCGACGATGCGACTGGTGGCTTCCTTGTGGTCGGTGCACACCGCGATGGCGCGCGCGGTAGCCGCACCGGAGGCGCGCAGCACGTCCAGGCGCGTGCCATCGCCGTAGTAGATCTTGAAGCCGAATTCCTCGGCGCTGCGGATCATGTCGATGTCATTGTCGATGATGGTGACATCAACATCGCGCGCCAGCAGCGACTGGCTGGCCACCTGGCCGAAGCGGCCGAAGCCGATCACCAGCACGCTCGCACTCTGGCCATCAGCGGCTTCCACACCTTCCATCGACGCCGGGGCCGGCGGGGTGAGCCGTCGCTGCAGCAACACGAATAAAGGCGTCAGCGCCATCGACAGCACGACGATGGCGGTGAGGCTGGCATTGACCCGCGCCTCGATCACGGCCGTGGCCGCAGCGGCCGAGAACAGCACGAATGCGAACTCGCCGCCCTGGGCCATCAGCACACCGCGATCCAACGCCTGGCGGTGATCGCTGCCCATCACCCGCGCCACGGCATAGATGCACACCGCCTTGCCTACCATCAGGGTGAGGACGCCCATCAGGATGAAGCGCCAGTCCTGCATCACCACGGCGACATCCAGCGCCATGCCCACGCCCAGGAAGAACAGGCCGAGCAGGATGCCGCGGAACGGCTCGATGTCCGCTTCGATCTGGTGTCGGAAGGTCGATTCGGACAGCAGCACGCCGGCCAGGAAGGCGCCCATCGCCATCGACAACCCACCCAGCTGCATCAGCAAGGCGGCGCCCAGCACGACCAGCAACGCCGCGGCGGTCATGACTTCGCGCGCGCCGGCCTGGGCCAGGATGCGGAACAAGGGATTGAGCAACCAGCGGCCGGCGGCGAGCAGGCCGATGATGCTCACCGCACCAATCCCGATCGCCTTCCAGCGATCGGCCGGCGCCACTTCCATGCCCGCCGGCGCCATCAGCGCGACGATGGCCAGCAGCGGCACGATCAGCAGGTCTTCGAACAACAGGATCGAGACGATCTTCTGCCCGGAGGGCAAGGTCAGGTCGCCGCGCTCGGCCAGCAATTGCATCACCACCGCCGTGGAGGTCAGCACGAAACCCGCCGCGCCGATGAAGGCGACCGGTGCGCGCAGCCCCAGCACCCACATGCCCAGCAGGGTCAGGCCGAACGCGCACACCACGATCTGCAACGTGCCCAGCCCGAAGATCTCGCGACGCAGGCTCCACAGGTGCGAGGGCCGCATCTCCAGGCCGATCACGAACAGGAACATCACCACGCCCAACTCGGCGACATGCAGGATCGACTGGGGCTCGTTGAACCAGCCGAAGCCGAATGGGCCGATCGCCAGGCCGGCGGCCAGATAGCCGAGCACCGAACCCAGGCCGAGGCGACGGAAGATCGGGATGACCACGACCGCCGCGCCCAGCAGCGCGACGACGTTGACCAGCTGGTGGGTATCGGCGGGAGCACTCATGCCGGGATTCTAGCCTGTGCGCGCGGCAACACCGCCCTGCCCGTCACCTTTGCGCACGCATCGCGCGCAGCGCCGCACGCCCAAACGCACGAGGCGACGCAATGCGTCGCCTCGTGCAGGGTGCCTCTGGCCCGCAGGCTCAGGCGGAGTTCGCCAACGCTGCTCGCAGCGCCTCGCGCGCTGGGCCGCGCAACTTCTCGTGTTCGAGGGCGAAATGGATCGTCGCCTCGATCAGCCCCAGGTGGCCACCGCAGTCGAAGCGACGGCCTTCGAAGCGATACGCATCGACCTGCTCGGTCTTGAGCAGCTCGGCGATCGCATCGGTGAGCTGGATTTCGCCACCAGCACCGGGCTTGACGTTTTCCAGCAGGTCGAAGATGCGCCCGCTCAGCACGTAGCGGCCGACCACGGCCAGGTTGCTCGGGGCCACGTCCGGCTTGGGCTTCTCGACGATGGCGTTGATGCGGCCACGGCTGCCGTCGAATGCGTCGGTGGCCACGATGCCGTAGCTGTCGGTCTTGTCGTGCGGCACATCTTCCACGGCGATCACGCTGCCGCCGGTGGCTTCGGCCACGTCGGCCATCTGCTTCAGTGCGCCGGGGCCACGATTCCAGATCAGGTCGTCCGGCAGCAGCACCGCGAAAGGCTCATCGCCGACGATCGGCTTGGCGCACAACACCGCATGGCCCAGGCCCAGTGCTTCGGTCTGGGTCACGAACACCGCACGCACGCCCTTCGGCAACACGTGGCGCACCAGCTCCAGCTGTTCGTTCTTGCCGGCGCGCTCGAGCTTTTGCTCCAGCTCGTAGGCCTTGTCGAAGTAATCCGCCACCGCATGCTTGTAGCGGTTGGTGACGAAAATCAGGGTGTCGCAACCGGCCTCGATGGCCTCGTCGACCGCGTACTGGATCAGCGGCCGATCAATGATCGGCAGCATTTCCTTGGGAACTGTCTTGGTCGCCGGCAGGAACCGGGTGCCGAGACCGGCCACCGGGAAAACGGCCTTGCGAATGCGCCTGTTCATCAAATTTTTCTGACCTCGCGTGCGGGGAATGGAACCACGGTGGCCGAGCGCTCGCTTTGCTTGTCGCGCGCCGCCGAAAAGTCTGGCATGAAGTTGCCGAGGATCGCCTCCATGGCGTCGGTGTCGTAGCGATCCACCGCCTCACGCAGACGCGCCACCTGCTGCAGCACCTGCTCCTGCGGGAAAGCCCGTGCATCGGCCTCCAGGATCTTCGGGTGCAACGTGGGCCGGTAGTTCTCGTCGGCGTAAAACAGGGTTTCGTGCAGTTTCTCGCCCGGCCGCAGGCCGGTGTAGACGATGGCGATGTCCTGCCCCGGCTGCTTGCCGGCCAGGCGGATCATCTGTTCGGCCAGCAGGCGGATCGGCACCGGCTCGCCCATGTCCAGGGTATAGATGGCGCCATGCGACGCCGACGCAGCCGCCTGCACGATGAGCTGGCAGGCTTCGGGAATCGTCATGAAGTAGCGGGTCACTTCCGGATCGGTCACCGTCACCGGGCCGCCATGGCGGATCTGTTCGCGGAACAACGGCACGACGCTGCCGGCCGAATCAAGCACGTTGCCGAAGCGCACGGTGACGAATCGCGTGGTCGCGTTACGGGCATCCAGGCTCTGGCAAATCATCTCGGCGTAGCGCTTGCTCGCACCCAGCACGTTGGCCGGCTCGACGGCCTTGTCGGTCGAGATGAAAAGGAAGGTGCCCACGCCCGCCTGCACGCAGCTGCTGGCCACGTTGTGGGTCGCCAGCACGTTGTTGCGCACCGCTTCGCGCAGCTGGCCTTCCAGCAGCGGTACCTGCTTGTAGGCGGCGGCATGGAACACGGCGTCGGGCGTGGCCTTCTCCAGCGCGTAGCGCATCACCGCCGGGTCACCGCAATCGCCCAACACCCGCAGCACTTCCATGTCCGGGAACAGGCGGCGCAGGTCCGAATCGATCGTCAGCAGCGCCAGTTCGTCCACTTCCACCAGCACGATGCGGCCGGCGCCATGGCGCGATACCTGGCGGCAGACTTCCGAACCGATCGAGCCGCCCGCGCCGGTCACCAGCACGGTCTTGCCACTGAGCCAGCCGCGCACCAGCTTCCAATCCGGCTGCACCGGCTTGCGGTTGAGCAGGTCTTCGATCGCCACCTCGCGCAGCTCGCCCGGCAGCGAGCGACCCTCCAGCACGCTGGTGAGCTTGGGCACCATGCGGAACGGCAGGCCGGTGCTCTCGCAGATCGCCACCACGCGCTGCAGCCCGGGCGCGTCAAGCGAGGGAATGGCGATGATGATCAGCTTGGCTGCGGTTTCGCGCGCGATGGACGGCGCGTTGGTGATGGACCCCAACACCGGCAAACCCTGGATCTTCGCGCCGTGCAGCTGGCTGGCGTCATCCAGGAAACCCACCGGCAGGAAAGCACCGGTGCGACGAAGATCGCGCACCAGCGCTTCGGCCGCGCGGCCGGCACCGAGGATCAATACGCGCTGGTTGACGTCGGCCGAGTGTGCGATCTGATAGTCGCGCCAGGCGCGATACAGCAGCCGCGGCGTACCCAGCAGCGCCGAGAGCGCGAACGGATACACCACCAGCACCGACATCGGCACGCCATCGAAGCGATCCAGGGCCAGCGCCAGCACGATGGCGACCATGCCCAGGAAGCTGGCCTTGAAGATGTTCCACAGGTCCGGGACGCTGGCGAACCGCCACAGGCCGCGATACAGGCCCACGCGCCAGAACACCACGCCTTGCGCCAGCAACACCACCACGGTGCGCCAATCCCACATGGGCAGGTCTGGCGCATCGCGGAGCATGGAATAGCGGCCCGCGTGCAGGAGCTGCCAGCAGATCCAGACCATCAGCAGGTCATGGAAAACGACCGCTACTTTGGGCATGGATCGGGTGAAACGGTCACGCCAAGATGTCATGTATCGATCCGTCAATTAGTCGCGCAATCCCTTGCGCAGGAGGAGCCAGACCGTCGACGCCAGGAACAGCCAGGCGATCGATCCAGCAGCCTCCCACCTCGGCTGCATGTCTTGCAGCCGGAAGAATAAGGCAATCGCGACACAGCTGGATACTGCATACCCGAGTGTCACCCGGGTGTGACCGAACCGCCGCGCCAGCCGTTGGTACACGTGCTGCGCATGGGGCTCCCACCATCGCTGCCGGGAGAGGATGCGGGCAGCCAACGTGAAGCCTGCGTCTACGAGAAAGGTGCCCAAGGGCAGCCACAGTGACCACGGGCTCAGGCCCGCGGCCAGGCCCAGCCCAAACAGCATGGCCAGCATCAGCCCCAGCCCACCGCTGCCGCCATCGCCGAGGAAGATCCAGGCGCGCGGGAAATTGAACGGCAAGAAACCGACGCATGCGGCGGCCAGCGCCCAGCCCAGCCAGGCTTGCGCGGGCGGCAGCATCCACGCATACGCGACGGCGGCGAGCGCGGCCTGGGTCACTGCCAGGCCGTTGATGCCATCCATGAAATTCCACACGTTGATCAGGCCCACGGCCATCAGCACGGCCAGGCCACCCATCCATGCCTGGCCGCTCAGTCGCCACACCACCCAACCCCAGGCGACCGACGCCAGCAGGTGCACGGCCAGGCGCCAACGCGCGGCGAGCGGGCGGTGGTCATCCCACCAGCCGATGCCGGCAACTGCGATCAACGCAGCGCCTGCGACAAAGAACAACGCTTCATGTGCGCGCGATTGCCACAGGGCGACAGCGCCTGCGACGCATACCGCCAGGACGACGGCCATGCCACCGCCACGCGGCGTGGCGATCTGGTGGCTGCGACGCTCCCCCGGCTGATCGATCAACCGACGACGCAACGCATAGCCCCGCGCGGCCCAGGTGCCCAACGCCGACAAGGCGCAGACCAAAGCGCAGCCGACCCACAGATCGATCATCAATCCCCTTCCCTGTCCGGACCGGCATTTCGCTGATGGCGGCCCCGACCCGGCCGCTCCCCAGGTCGCCAAACTAGCGCAGCAACCCGGGTTCGAGCCACGCTCAGACCACCGCGTAGTTCAGCAGCGGTTTGACCGTGCCCCATTCCTTGCAGCTCGGGCACTGCCAGTGATGCGTCTTGGCGCCGAAGCCGCAGCGCGTGCAGCGATAGCTCGGATTGCGCACCAGCAGCTGGTCGGTGATGTGCTTGAGGTCCTGCAAGGTGGCCTGCGGGTCACTGCCTTCGGCCAGGGTGAGGTCGATCAACGCGGCCTCGCCACGCACCGATGGGCGATCCTTGAGCTGCCGGCCCAGGTAAGTACGTGCCGGGCCCGGCCCGTCCTGCGCCTCCATCAGCTGTGTCAACGCCAGCACCGGGGCGATGCCGCGATAGTGCTCGGTCATCTCGGACAGGAAGTTGCGCGCACCGGCGATGTCGCCCACGCGGCGATAGGCGGCCAGCAAGGTCGGGATGATCTCGGGCAGGTACTCCGGATCATGGCGCGCCGCGCGCTCCCAGGCGCGCACGGCCGCTTCGTCATTGCCCATGTCCGCTTCGATGCGACCTTCCAGAATGCCGGCCCGCACCGAGTTGGCATCGGCCTGGTACGCGCGGGCGATCGCCTGCAGGGCGAGGTCCGGCTTGCCGGCACCGCGATAGCGATCGGCCAGCTCGCACTCGAACTGCGAAATCAGCTTACCCATCGGCTCGCCGGTGACGTGCTCGTAGCGGGTGGCGTTGTCGATGGCCTTTTCCCAGTCGCGCTCGGCCTGGTAGATGCCGATCAGGTGCTTGAGCGCCTGCGGCGCGCGCTGGTCGATCTGGGCCAGCTCGGTAAAGACGGTTTCGGCCCGATCCAGCAGGCCGGACTTCATGTAGTCCTCGCCCAGAGCAAGCAGCGCCTGCACGCGTTGCGGGTCGGTGAGGTCATTGCGCTGGACCAGGCCCTGGTGCAGGCGGATGGCGCGATCGACCTCACCCCGGCGGCGGAACAGATGGCCCAGGGCCACCTGCGTTTCGAAGGTTTCCTTGTCCAGCTCGGCAATGTGCAGGAACAGCTCGATCGCCTTGTCCGGCTGCTCGTTGAGCAGGTAGTTCAGGCCACGGAAGTAGGTGCTCGACAATCGGCTGACCTGGGTATCGCCATGGCGTTGGCCACCGCGGCGGCCAATCACCCAGCCGCCCAGCGCGGCCAGCGGCAGAAACAGGAAAAACCAGAACCACTCGGTCAGGAAGTCCATCGTCGGTCAGATTCCATCAATGGGGCGCGGCTCGGCCACCGTCGGGGCGGGGCTGGCCACGCGCGTAGCCACGGCCTGCTTGTTGGCCAGCCGCAGCTTCGAATAAAGGGGATACACCACCGCAACCAGCACCAGGGCCCCGCCGATCAGCACGCCGGCGAGCAGGGAAACGATGATGGCGATGCCGGAGGTCGTGGCGATGCTGGAGAACGCGAAGTCGATCAGGATGGGCTGGGAATTCAGCGCGCCAATGACCAGGCCAACCAGCAGGAAGGCCAACATCAGCAACAACCGAAAGACTTTCATGGCGCGACTCCTGTCAGGGTGCGCCTAGCTTAACCCGTCACTCGGCCGTGTCGGCCACATCCACCGGCGCTACCGAACTGACGCGTTCGCGCAGTTCCTTGCCAGGCTTGAAGTGCGGCACGTGCTTGCCGGGCAACGCGACCGAATCGCCGGTCTTGGGATTACGGCCCAGGCGCGGCGGGCGGTAATGCAGCGAGAAACTGCCGAAGCCACGGATTTCAATGCGGTCGCCCTGCGACAGGGATTCCCCCATCATCTCGAGCAACGATTTGACAGCCAGATCGACGTCATCGGCCTTCAGGTGACCCTGACGGCGCGCAAGGATTTCGATCAGTTCGGACTTGGTCATGGGCAGCTTGCGTGTTGGCAGGGTTGCATCATGGGATCGGCCCGGACTTTACGCCCGGGCCGATCGCTTTCACACAGGCTGGAGCCCGATTACTCGGACTTGTTGCCGTTCAACTGTGCACGCAGCAGCGCGCCCAGCTGGGTGGTACCGCCGGAAGCGGACTGGTATTCCTCCAGCACTTCGCGCATCTCGGCGTCGTCCTTGGCCTTGATCGACAGCTGCAGGGTGCGGCCCTTGCGGTCCATGCCCACGAACTTGGCTTCGACCTTGTCGCCGACCTTCAGGTGCTGCGAGGCGTCGTCGACGCGCTCGTTGGCGACGTCGCGCGCCGACACATAGCCTTCGATGCCGTCGGCCAGTTCGATCGTGGCGCCCTTGGCGTCCACTTCCTTCACCGTGCCTTCGACCTTCGAGCCCTTCGGATGCGAAGCCATGTACTGGCCGAACGGATCCTGCTCCAGCTGCTTCACGCCCAGGCTGATGCGCTCGCGTTCCGGATCGACGGCCAGGACGACGGCGTCCAGGTTGTCGCCCTTCTTGTAGTTGCGCACCACGTCTTCGCCGGTGGTGTTCCAGCTGATGTCGGACAGGTGGACCAGGCCGTCGATGCCGCCGTCCAGGCCGATGAAGATGCCGAAGTCGGTGATCGACTTGATCTGGCCCGACACCTTGTCGCCCTTCTTGTGGATGGCCGCGAAGGTCTCCCACGGATTGGCGGCAACCTGCTTCATGCCCAGCGAGATGCGGCGACGCTCCTCGTCCACGTCCAGGACCATCACTTCGACTTCGTCACCGACCTGCACGACCTTGGACGGGTTGACGTTCTTGTTGGTCCAGTCCATTTCCGACACGTGCACCAGGCCTTCCACGCCCGGCTCGATCTCGACGAACGCGCCGTAATCGGTGACGTTGGAGACCTTGCCGTACACGCGGCTGTTGGCCGGGTAACGACGGGCGATGTTGTCCCACGGATCCTCGCCCAGCTGCTTGAGGCCCAGCGAAACGCGGTTGCGCTCGCGGTCGAACTTCAGCACGCGCACGTCCAGCTCGTCGCCGACGTTGACCACTTCGGACGGATGGCGAACGCGCTTCCACGCCATGTCGGTGATGTGCAGCAGGCCGTCGATGCCGCCCAGGTCCACGAACGCGCCGTAGTCGGTCAGGTTCTTGACCACGCCCTTCAGGATCGCGCCTTCCTGCAGCTTGTCCATCAGCTGCTCGCGCTCTTCCGAGTGCTCGCTCTCGACCACCGCACGGCGGGAGACGACGACGTTGTTGCGCTTGCGGTCCAGCTTGATGAGCTTGAACTCCAGCTCCTTGCCTTCCAGGTAGGCCGGGTCGCGCACCGGGCGCACATCCACCAGCGAACCGGGCAGGAACGCGCGGACATCCTTGATGTCCACGGTGAAACCACCCTTGACCTTGCCGCTGATGCGGCCGGTGATGGTTTCGTTCTTCTCCAACGCTTCTTCCAGCTCGTCCCACACCATGGCGCGCTTGGCCTTCTCGCGCGACAGGACGGTCTCGCCGAAGCCGTTTTCGATGGAGTCCAGCGCGACCTTGACCTGGTCGCCCACACCCACATCGATCTCGCCTGCGTCGTTACGGAACTGCTCGATCGGCACAATGCCTTCGGACTTCAGGCCGGCGTTGATCACCACCACGTCGCCGCGGACTTCCACGACGGTACCGGTGACGATGGCGCCCGGCTTCAGCTTGGCCAGATTGGCTTGGCTGGCTTCGAACAGTTCGGCAAAAGATTCGGTCATTTGAAATTACTCAGTTGAACACACGGACAGCGAACCGCTCAGCGGATTGCACTGCCCACCCAGTTAGTCGACCCCAATGCAGCAGGCCGGGTGTGAAGTGGAAAAAAGCCGCCGCGCACCATGCACGACGGAGCCTCTACATACGACGATTTACAACAACAACCCACTACGCGTGGTGCGCGAGACCTGCCCTGCACCACTGCCGCGCGATCAGCCGATGGCGGCCACTTGCTTGAGCACGCGCTCGACGACTTCCTCGATGCCAATACCCGTGGTGTCGATGAGCACGGCGTCTTCGGCCGGCCGCAATGGCGCCACGGTACGCTGCGCATCCCGGGCATCCCGGGCCATGATCTCGCGCAGCAGGTCGTCAAATATAACCGAAACACCCTTTTCCATCAACTGCTTATGCCGCCTGCCCGCCCGCTCCTCGGCACTGGCCGTCAGGAACACCTTGTGCGCGGCGTCGGGGAAGATGACAGTGCCCATGTCCCGGCCATCGGCCACCAGGCCGGGCGGGCGCCGGAACGAGCGCTGGCGCTCCTTCAGCGCCGCGCGGACCTCGGAGATCGCCGCGATGGCGGAAGCCAGGGCGCCGGCGGTTTCCAGGCGCAGCTCATCGGTGGCGTCGACCCCGTTCAGGATCACCCGCAGGCCGCCGTCCGGCTGCTCCTCGAACCCCACGTGCGCATCGAACGTGCAGCGGACCAGGGCCGCGGCGTCGGATACATCGATGTCCGCCCAGCTCGCCGCCACCCCTACCGCGCGGTACAGCGCGCCCGAGTCCAGGTAATGCCAGCCCAGGCGGGCGGCGACGAGGCGGCTGACCGTCCCCTTGCCTGCGCCGGAGGGGCCGTCGATGGTGAGCACGGGCGAAAGGTCGGTCATGCAGCTTCACAAAGGTGGGAGGAATCCCCCATTGTATGCGCCCGGCCGCCCCCGCCAACGCAAGCAGTTGAAAGCCGGGGGAAAAGCAGGATAGAATTGCGGGCTTACTGATCCGTGGGTGTGCCGCGTAGTGGAAACGGCGCACTCCTTCCCGAATCCACGTTTACGCCGAGGTGTGCAATGAAAGTCCTGTCCTCCCTGAAGTCGGCGAAGAACCGTCACCGCGACTGCAAGGTGGTCCGCCGCCGCGGCAAAATCTTCGTGATCTGCAAGTCGAACCCGCGCTTCAAGGCTCGCCAGCGCTGAGTTTGGCGACAGGCCCCGCCGCGTTGCCGGGCCCGCGCAGCAAAAAACCGCCTTCGGGCGGTTTTTTGTTTCCGCGCTTCTGCTGTAATGGGCAAGTCCGCCGCAACTCATCGCGGCCTGCCGTGCGCCTTCCATCCTTTGTTCTTTCGTCCGCTGGGGAGTAGTCGAATGAAGCGTCACCTCATCACGTTGTCCCGCATTGCCCTGTTCGCCACCGTCCTGGTTGCCGGCTACGCCAGCGCCGAGACCCTGCTGGTCGATCGCGCCAATGAAAAACCCGCCGTGTCCACGCCGGTGCGTGGGCAGACCATGTCGCAGGTCGAAGCGCAGTACGGCGCGCCGCAGCAGAAGCTGGACCCGCGCGGCGGCCAGAAGCGCCAGTGGCCGACCATCAACCGCTGGGTGTACCCGGCCTTCACCGTCTACTTTGAAAAGCAGAAGGTGGTGGACGTGGTCGCCAACCAGGCCGGCGCCGACGAGATCGGCCCGAAGCCGCCGATCCGCTGATCCCGTCCCACCCCGCCCCGGGGCCACCGCCCTGGGGCGCCGCCACGAAGAGTCCGCCCCCGCAATGACCGCACAACTCCGCTTCCCGGCCGAATGGGAAAACCAGTCTGCCGTGCTGATCGCATGGCCCCACGCCGAGACCGACTGGGCCGACCGCCTGGCCGAAGTGGAAGACACCTATATCGCACTGGTCGCGGCGATCACCCGCTTCGAGCGCGTACTGATCTGCGTGGCCGACGAAGACCTGCAGACCTATGCCGAGGCACGCCTGCGCTCGGCGCGGATCGACATGGCCCAGGTCAGCTTCATCACCGTCGAATACGACGACACCTGGCTGCGTGACTCCGGTCCGATCAGCCTGCGCCGCGCCGACGGCGGCTTCCAGCTGCTTGATTTCCGCTTCACCGGCTGGGGCGGCAAGTTCGAGGCCAGCCGCGACGACCTGCTCGTCGGCGCGCTGCACCGGGCCGGCATGTTTGCCGACAGCCAGGTGCAAAGCATCGATTTCGCCCTGGAAGGCGGCGCCATCGACACCGACGGCGCCGGCACCCTGCTCACCACCTGGCAGTGCCTGCACGAACGCCACCCGCAGCGCACGCGCGCGTCGCTGAGCGCCGACCTGGCCACGTGGCTGGCCCAGGACCGCGTGCTGTGGCTCGACCACGGCTACCTGGAAGGCGACGACACCGACGCCCACGTCGATACCCTGGCCCGCTTCGCCGCCCCGGACGCGATCGTGTTCCAGTCCTGCGACGACCCGACCGACTCGCACTACGCCGAACTCCAGGCGATGGGCGCGGAGATCGCCGCGCTGCGCCAGACCAACGGCCAGCCGTACCGCCTGTTCCCGCTGCCGTGGGCCGAACCGATCCTCGATGAAGGCCGCCGCCTGGCGGCGTCCTATGCCAACTTCCTGATCGTCAATGGCGCGGTGTTGATGCCGGCCTATGGCGACCCTGCCGACGCGCGCGCGCAGGCGGTGCTCGCCGAAGCCTTCCCGGGCCGGGAAATCGTGCCGGTGCCGTGCCGCGCGCTGATCTGGCAGAACGGCAGCCTGCACTGCATCACCATGCAGATGCCCGCCGGCCTGCAGGCCGCCTGAACCCACCGGCCGCCACGGCGGCCGATGTCGTCCTTTGGCGCGCTACCCTGTGCGCCCCTTCGCGGATCCGCTTCCATGACCCGTCAAACCCTTACCGTCGCGCTCATCCAGGAGCGCAACCATGGCGATGCCGAGGCCAACCTGGCCGTGATCGAGGCGCGCGTGGCCGAGGCCGCCGCGCAGGGCGCCAAACTCGTGCTGTTGCAGGAACTGCATAACGGCCCGTACTTCTGCCAGCACGAATCGGTCGGCGAATTCGACCTGGCCGAATCCATCCCCGGTCCGAGCACCGAGCGCCTCGGCGCGCTGGCGAAAAAGCACGGCGTGGTGATCGTCGGCTCGCTGTTCGAGCGCCGCGCCGCCGGCCTGTACCACAACACCGCGGTGGTCCTGGAAAAGGACGGCACCTTGCTGGGCAAGTACCGCAAGATGCACATCCCGGACGATCCGGGTTTCTACGAAAAGTTCTACTTCACCCCGGGCGACATCGGTTTCAAGCCGATCGACACCTCGGTCGGCCGCCTCGGCGTGCTGGTGTGCTGGGACCAGTGGTATCCGGAAGCGGCGCGCCTGATGGCGCTGGCCGGCGCCGAGTTGCTGCTCTATCCCACCGCGATCGGCTGGGATCCGGAAGACGCGCAGGACGAAAAGAATCGCCAGCGCGACGCCTGGGTGCTGAGCCATCGCGGCCACGCCGTGGCCAACGGCCTGCCGGTGCTGTCGTGCAACCGCGTGGGCCACGAGCCCTCGCCGCTCGGCGCGTCCGGCATCCAGTTCTGGGGCAACAGCCACGTGCTCGGCCCGCAGGGTGAGTTCGTGGCCGAAGCCGGCGCCGAGCCGACCGTGCTGGTGTGCGAGGTCGACCTGCAGCGCAGCGAGCATGTCCGGCGCATCTGGCCGTTCCTGCGCGATCGCCGCATCGACGCCTACGGCGACCTGCTCAAGCGCTACATCGACTGAAACCACGCAAGGGAACCCAACCGTGACCGTGCACCTGCGCGAGGCCCTGGCCTCGGACATCCCCGCCATCACCGCGATCTATGCGGTCGAAGTCACCGACTACGTCAATACCTACGAATACGAGGTACCAGACGCCGGCGAGATGCAGCGACGCATGGAGGACATCAAGGGCCGCGGGTTTCCGTATCTGGTCGCCGAGCTCGACGGCCAGGTGGTGGGTTATGCCTACGCCAACACCTATCGCACCCGCGTGGCGTACCAGTGGACGGTGGAGAACTCGGTGTATGTGGATTACGGCTGCCAGGGCCGCGGCGTCGGCAGCGCATTGATGCAGGGCCTGATCGACGCCTGCGTGGCGCGCGGCTACCGCCAGATGGTGGCGGTGATCGGCGAGCCGACCAACACCGCGTCGATCAGGCTGCACGAGCGCTTCGGCTTCCACCTGGTCGGCATATTCAAGGGCCTGGGCCGCAAGCACGGCCGCTGGCTGGACACGGTACAGATGCAACGCGCGCTCGGCCCGGGCGCAGACCACCCTCCTGCTGAAGAAGTGACCTGATGGAACCAGCGTTCAACCCCGACGACGATGACCTGCTGTCCGGCCAGCCGTACCGCATCGTCGAACGCGATGGTATTCGCTACACCCTGCTCGGCACCGCGCACGTCTCCCTGGCCAGCGTGGCCGCGGTGGAAAAGGCGATCAACAGCGGGCGCTTCGACGCGGTTGCGGTAGAACTGGACAGCCAGCGCCTGCAGGCGCTGACCGATCCCGATGCACTGGCCAAGCTCGACCTGGTCCAGGTGATCCGCAAGGGCCGTGTGGCCTTGTTCGCGGCCAACCTGGCGCTGGCGGCCTACCAGCGTCGCCTCGCCGCCCAGCTGGACATCGAACCTGGCGCCGAGCTCAAGCAGGCGGTCGGCCTGGCCAAGGCGCAGCACCTGCCGGTGTACCTGATCGACCGCGAAGTGGGCACCACCTTCAAGCGCGCCTCGGCGCGACTGGGCCTGTTCGGCAAGTTCAAGCTCGGCGGCGGCCTGCTCACCGGCCTGTTCGCCAGCGACGATGTCGGCGCCGAGGAGATCGAGAAACTCAAGCAGGGCGACATGCTCGAAGCGAGCTTCGGCGATTTCGCCAGCGAGAGCCCGGAGCTGTACGACACGATCATCGCCGAGCGCGATCGCTACATGGCCACGCGTTTGCGCGAAGAAGCCCACGACGGCAAGCGCTCGGTGTTGGCCGTGGTCGGCGCCGGCCACCTCGCCGGCCTGGCCCGCCACCTGGCCGAAGACACCGAAGATCCGGGCGTGCTGCGCGAGCAGCTCGAGTTCGTGCAGCCGCGCCGGCGGATTCCGTGGATCACCCTGGCGATCCTCGTCGTGGTCGTGGCCGGCATCGCGCTGGGCTTCTATCGCGGCGGCCTGGCCATGGGCGCGGACCTGCTGTTGCAGTGGACCTTGTATACCGGCGGCCTGGCCGCACTAGGCGCCCTGCTCGCCGGCAGCCATCCGCTGAGCATTCTCACTGCGGCGGTGGCCGCCCCGCTGAAGCCGTTCCGCCTCAGCGTGCCGGCCGGCACATTTTCCGCCCTGGTCGAAGTGAATCTGCGCAAGCCGGCCTACAACGACTTCCTCACCCTGCGCGATGACGCGCAGACCCTGCGCGGCTGGTATCGCAATCGTGTGACCCGGGTCATGCTGACCTTCCTGCTGACCAGCGCGGGCAGTGCGTTGGGCCTGTGGCTGGCCGGCATCCAGATCGTCCACCGTCTGCAGGGCTGAACCGCCCACCCGCGCAGGTGATCCACGGCCCGCGATCCTTGATCGCGGGCTTTTTCTTTGCCTGCATCGACTGCGACGTTTCCTGCGCGCCGCTGGTGCGACTTATCTAATGGCCGTGCCGCAACGCGGTTCTTAGCATGGCATGGGTTCGCGGACGGCCCGTCCGCGCCATGAGCCCGCGCCGTTGACCATCGCTTCCTCCCCTGCCGACCTGCAGCCCCACGCCGCCAGCCTGCGCTCGGGCTGCATGAGCCTGGCCATGCTCGCGCAGCTGCACGGCGTGCAGACCTCGATGGAGGCGCTGGCGCGCGAATTGTCTGCCGGGACGGACGCGCAGGGCCTGCCCGCCGGGGAATTGATCCTGGCCGCGCGCCGCCTCGGCCTGCGCTGCAAGCGGGTCGAGGTGCCACTGGCCCGGTTGCCTCATACGCCGATGCCGGCGATCGCCCGGGATCGGCGCGGGAATTACTTCATCCTGGCCAAGGTCGGTGGCGATCGCGCGCTGCTGCACGATCCACTGGACGGCAGCACCCAGGCGGTCGTCTTCGAAGAACTGGCCGCCCGCTGGGATGGCCACCTGCTGCTGTTGCAATCGCAGGCCACGCTGACCGGCGCGCTGGCCCGTTTCGACCTGTCCTGGTTCATTCCAGCGATCGTGCGCCACCGCCGCATCTTCGGCGAGGTCCTGCTCGCTTCGCTGGCGCTGCAATTGTTCGCCCTGGTCACCCCGCTGTTCTTCCAGGTGGTCATGGACAAGGTGCTGGTCAATCGCAGCCTGTCGACGCTGGACGTGGTCTGCGTCGGCCTGCTCGGCGTCATGGTGTTCGAAAGCCTGCTCTCCGGCCTGCGCGGCTACCTGCTCGCGCACACCGCCTGCCGGCTCGACGTGGAACTGGGCTCGCGGCTGTTCCGGCACTTGGTGGCCTTGCCGCTGGCCTATTTCCAGTCGCGACGCGTAGGCGACTCGATCGCCCGCGCGCGCGAACTGGAAAACATCCGCAGCTTCCTCACCGGCAGCACCCTGACCCTGTTGCTGGACATCGTGTTCTCGGTCGTCTTCATCGCGGCCCTGCTGTTCTACAGCCGCACGCTCACCGGCATCGTGCTGGCCTCGCTGCCGGTGTACTTCCTGATCTCGCTCATCGTCACCCCGCTGCTGCGCCGGCGCCTGGAGCGCAGTTTCGAGCGCAACGCCGAAACCCAGGCCTTGCTGGTGGAAACGGTCAGCGGCATCGACACGGTCAAGGCGATGGCGGTGGAGCCGCAGTTCACCCGTCGCTGGGACGATCGCCTGGCCGCCTACGTCAGCGCCAGCTTCCGCGCCCAGCACCTGGCCAACCTCGCCGGTGAAGCGGTGGGCCTGGTCGGCAAGCTGGTCACCGTGGGTACGCTGTGGCTCGGCGCGCGGCTGGTGATCGACGGCAAGCTCAGCGTCGGCCAGCTGATCGCCTTCAACATGCTGGCCGGACGCATCGCCCAGCCGATCATGCGGCTGGCGCAGTCGTGGACGAACTTCCAGCAGACCGGGGTGTCGATGCAGCGCCTGGGCGACATCCTCAACACCGTGCCGGAGAACGGCGGCGGCAGCCGTGCCCAGCTGCCGCCGATCCAGGGCGCCGTGGCATTCGAAAACGTGCGCTTCCGTTATCGCCCTGAAGGCCAGGACGTGCTGCGCGGCATCGACCTGCGCATCGCGCCGGGGGAAATGATCGGGATCGTCGGCCCTTCCGGCTCGGGCAAGAGCACCTTGACCCGGCTGCTGCAGCGGCTGCACGTGCCGGACCAGGGCCGGGTGCTGATAGACGGCATCGACCTGACCACCGTCGACAGCGCCTCGCTGCGCGCACAGATCGGCGTGGTGCTGCAGGAGAACCTGCTGTTCCGGCGCAGCGTGCGCGACAACATCGCCCTCGCCGCGCCCAACGCGCCGATCGAGCGGGTGATGCAGGCCGCGATCACCGCCGGCGCGCACGATTTCATCACCGCGCTGCCGCAGGGCTACGACACGCTCGTGGAGGAACATGGCAGCTCGCTTTCCGGCGGGCAACGGCAACGCATCGCCATCGCGCGCGCACTGATCGGCGATCCGCGCATCCTGATCCTGGACGAGGCCACCAGCGCACTGGATTACGAATCCGAGCGCATCGTCCACGACAACATGGAGCGCATCCGCCAGGGCCGCACGGTGATCGTCATCGCGCACCGCCTCAGCGCAGTGCGCAACGCCGACCGCATCGTGGTCATGGCCCAGGGCGAGATCGTCGAGAAGGGCGACCACGACAGCCTGCGTGCCCTGCCGGGGGGCCACTACGCCCGCCTGCATCACCTGCAGCAGGCCTGAGCGATGCGCGCCTTTCTCCAGGCCCTTCGGCAAATGCTCGCCCAATGGCGCGAGAGCTGGCGCGTGCGGCGTCGCATGGACGGCCCGCACCTGCTCGCGCACGAGCTGCAGTTCATGCCCGCCGCGGATGCGCTGCGCGACAGCCCGCCGCATCCCGCGCCGCGGGTGCTGCTCGCGCTCATCCTGTGCCTGGGCGTGTTGACCTTGCTGTGGGCAACGCTGGGCAAGGTCGACGTCGTCTCCGTGGCCGAGGGCAAGGTACTGGCGGCCGGTCGCAGCAAGCCGGTGCAGGCCGACAGCCTCGCCGTGGTGAAGCAGATCCACGTCCAGGAAGGCCAGGCGGTGAAGGCCGGGCAATTGCTCGTCGAGTTCGACGCAACCCAGACCGCCGCCGAACTGCAGAAACTGCTGGACCAGCGCATCACCGCGCGGCTGGAACAGGCACGCGCGCAGTTGCTGCTCGATGCCTTGGAAGGCGCGCAGTCGCCGCGCGCCCCATCCCTGGACGACGTGCCGGCCGATCGCTTGCCGGCCTGGCAGGCAGGCGTGGAGGCCCGGCTTCGGGAGCTGCGCTCAGGCTTCGCACGCGGCGACTCGTCGGTGGCCGAGCGCGACGCGGAGATCGCCTCGATACGCGCCAACATCGAATCGCTGCGGCAGAGCCTGCCGATCAACCGCGAGATGGCCGATGACTACCGCCGCCTGCAGGCGGGGAAATACGTCGCGCGGCACGCCGTACTCGAACGCGAGCGCCTGGTCCTGGAGCAGCAGCAGATGCTGGCCGCGCAACAGGCGCGGCTGGTGCAGGGACAGGCCAGCCGCAGCCAGGCCGCCCAGGAGCGCGAGCGCCAGCGCGCCGAGACGCGCCGCACCTTGCTCGAACAACAGCAGGTTGCCGGCCAACAACTGGCGGCGCTGGAACAGGACCTGCTCAAGGTGCGCCAGCGTGACGGCCAGACGCGCCTGCTCGCGCCGGTGGCGGGCACGGTGCAGCAGTTGGCGGTGAGCGCGCCTGGCGCCGTGGTCACGTCGGCCCAGCCGGTGATGATGCTGGTCCCGGCCGACGCCCCGGTCGAAGTGGAAGCGACGCTGGCCAATCGCGACGTCGGCTTCATCCGTGCGGGGCAAGCGGTGAAGCTGAAGGTCGATGCCTTCGATTTCACCCGCTACGGCATGTTCGCCGGCGAGGTCGCCTCGGTGTCTTCCGACGCCGTCACCGATCCCACGCTCGGACCGATTTACACGGTGCGCATCCGCCTGCTCGGCAGGGAGCGTGCGGCCAATGCGACTGCCCTGCCGCTATTGCCGGGCATGCGGGTACGCGCCGAGATCAAGACCGGCCAGCGCCGGATCCTCGATTACTTCCTCTCGCCACTGCAGCGGCGACTGGACGAAAGCATCCGCGAGCGTTGAGGACGCTCGCAGTGGCAGGAACGCCAACACAACAGGAGATCTCCAACCACACATCACGATCCTGACCCCGAAGGGTCGCCCTGTTTCATCACGACAGCGGGAAGCGAAATCATCGTTCCCGCCGGTACTACAAGGCGCAACGCCAAGCATGTGGCAATGCGCCCTCCTGCATCGAGAGGTAACTCATGTTTGATCTGTCTGGCTTCATCAACTCGTTCTTCAATAACTTCCTCAACTCCTTCCTCCAGTCGTTCCAGCCGATAATCAACCGGTTCAACGGCTGGCTGCGGCCTGCCCCGCCCGCCCCGCCGGCGGTGACCGTGCCGGTGGTTCCGGTGACGCCTGTGGCGCCGGTCACCCCGGTCGAACCGCCGAAGGCTGTCGAACCGGTCACGCCGATCGAACCGCCGAAGGTCGTCGAGCCGGTCGCGCCCGTGGCCCCGTCCAACCCGGTGCAGGGCACGACCGTCAACATCGGCGACTGGGGCGGTAGCGCCACCGGCACCGAAGGCAACGACACCCTGGTCGGCGGCAACGGCGCCAATCGCATTGAAGGCCTGGGCGGCGACGACCGCATCGAAGTGGGCAACGGCGCCAACTACGTCAACGCAGGTGAAGGCAACAATGTCGTGGAGGCCGGCAACGGCGCCAACGACATCCGCGCCGGCCGCGGCAACGACGAGATCACGGTCGGCAACGGCCGCAATACGATCAACGCCGGCGATGGCGACAACCGCATCTCGGCCGGCAACGGCGCCAACACCATCGATACCGGCACCGGCAACGACGACATCCGCGTCGGCAACGGTGCCAACACCATCCGCTCTGGTGCCGGCAACGACACGATCCGCACCGGCAATGGTGACAACTATGTCGACGCGGGCGCCGGCGACGATCGCATCGTCACCGGCCGCGGCAACGACACGCTCATCGGTGGCGCAGGCAACGACACCTACGTGCTCGGTGACCGCTTTGCCAGCGATACGATCTACAACTTCGACGCCAGCGACACCACGAAGGATGTCGTCGAGTTCAGCAAGGAGTCCGCGGTGGGCGCCGAGCAGCTGTGGTTCCGCCGCGATGGCGACAACCTGGTGGTGGAGGCCGTGGCACAGGCCGCCAACGCCGAGCACGAATGGGACGCTGCCAAGTCCCGGTTCAGCGCCCAGGTCAACGGATTCCCCTTTGCCAACAACGCCGCGAACGACGATGCCGGCAAGATCTACCGTGAAGGCAAGCTCACCCTGAAGGACTGGTACACCAACGATGCCAGCCGCCCGGACGTGTTCCAGGACGCCAGCGGCCGTACCTTGCAGAAGAGCCAGGTCGACAGCCTGGTATCGGCCATGGCCGGTTTCGGCGAGATCCCGGCCAGCATGGCCAGCCTCAGCCAGAACCAGCGCCAGCAGCTCGATAGCGTGATTGCGTCGAACTGGAGCTGATGATCGACGGCGCGGCCGCTTCTTCGTGAAGTGGCCGCGCCCTGCCCCACCGCCCGCCGCGCCCGGCCGCTGACCTGCCCGGCAGGCCGCGGCATTACCGCGGTCGAACACCCGTTGCGCAGCCGCGCAACCGGCCTACCGGCGAGAGCGAGCCCCCGCCGGCCGGGAATTAGCCGGCGACCACCGAAGTGGTGTCCCCGCGCGCCCCGCGTGCCCTGGCCACCAGCCGGCCAACGCCTGCACTGAGGTCGTCCAGCATGGCGTAGATCGTCGGCAGGAACAGCAGGCTGACCACGGTCGAGAACGCCAGGCCGCCGGCAATCGCGCGCGCCATCGGATAGTACGGCGGGCCGTCGCCGAACATCTGCGTGGTGGTCAGCGAGATCGGCACCATCGCCAGGATCGCCGTGCCCATGGTCATCATGATCGGGCGCAGGCGCTCGCGCGAGCCTTCCACCAGCGCGTCGGTCCGGCTCTTGCCGCGCCGCCGCAGGTTGTTGATGTGCTCGATCATCACGATGCCGTTGTTCACCACCACGCCCATCAGCACCAGGATGCCGATGAAGGACATGATCCCGAACGTGGTGCCGGTCAGGGCGAACAACCAGAACACGCCGAAGATCGAGAACAGCACGCCGCTCATGATCGCCGCCGGGAACAGCAGCGATTCAAACACCGCCGCCATCACCACGTAGATCATCAACAAGGCGATGACCAGGTTGAACAGCATCTGCTGCATCGCCTCGCCGTCGTCCTGGTTGTCCGAGCCATCGAAGGTGAAGCTGTAGCCGGCCGGGAAGCTCATGTTCTTGAGCACCGACTCCATCGCCTTGCGCGCTTCGGGCTGGGTGATCTTCTCACCCAGGTTGGCCTTGATGGTCAGCGTGGTCTGGCGGTTGGTGCGGCCGATCTGCGTGGCCGAAGGCCGCATCTGCACTTCCACCAGGCTCAGCAGCGGCACGGTGCGGCCATCCTTGGTGCGCACGGTGAAGCTGTCCAGGTCTTCCGGGCGCGTCTTCTCGGCGCCGGCGAAGCGCACCCACACCGGCACCTCGTTGTCACCGCGACGGAACTCGCGGATCGGCGAACCGCGCAAGGCCAGGCCGACGAACTTGGCGACCTCGTCGGCGCTGAAACCGAACGCCGCGGCACGCTCACGGTCCACGCGAATGGCGAGCTCGCTGGTGCGGTCGCCGTTGTCGATGCGCACGTCGCGCAGCTCCTTGCGCTGGGCCAGCAACGGCAACACCTCCTCGCCGATTTCCTGCAGCGCCTGGGTCGAATCGCCGACCAGTTGCACCTGCACGCCGTTGTTGCCGCCGTTGTTGCCGTTGCCCTGGTTGCCGATGCTGAGGTCGGCGCGGGCCGAGCGCGGCATTTCCTTGCGGATGGTTTCCAGGATCGCCGCCGTGTCCTTGGCCTTCACCTTGCTCTGGTCGAAGGTAATGATGGTGCTGCCGCTTTCCTGCTCACTGAACCAGGAATACACCTGGCTGATGTGGAAGCGCTCGCGGTTCTTGTCCAGGTAATCCTCGATGCGGCCCACTTCCTGCGCCAGCTGTTCGCGGGTGTAGGAGCCCTTCCACTGGTAGCCGATGTAGGCATCCTTGCCGCCGTCGCCACCGAACATGTCGACCTTGGTCAGCTTCATCGGCACCAGGCTCACCAGCACCACCATCACGATGCCGAACACGCTCCAGCCGCGATGCTCCAACGTCCAGCGCAGCACCTTGGCGTAGCGCACCTGCAGGCGCGCGATCATGCCCTTCTCCGAGCGCACCAGGGCCGGGGTCTTCATCCGCGCCGACAGCATCGGGATCAGGCTCACCGCGACCAGCCACGAGGCCAGCAGCGACACCGAGATGGTGATCGCGATCTGGGCCATGAAGATGCTGATGTTGTTGGTCTCGCCGAACAGGTTCGGCAGGAACACGATGCAGTGGCACAGGGTGCCGGCGCTCAGCGCGATGGAGACGTTGCGCGTGCCCACCAGCGAGGCCATCGCCGGCTGGTCCGGGTAGCGTTCGCGTTCCTGGTAGATGCTTTCCACCACGACCACGGCGTTGTCCACCAGCATGCCGACCGCGAGCAGCAGGCCCATCATGGTCAGGATGTTCAGGGTGACGCCGACGAAATACATGAAGCCCAGGGTGATCGCGAAGCAGATCGGGATCGCCAGGGTCACCATCAGTGTCGACGGCCAGTGCCGCAGGAAGAAGAACAGCACGGTGATCGACAGCAACAGGCCGATCGCACCGGCTTCGGCCAGCTCGGCCAGCGACGAGGTCACGTCCTTGCCCTGGTTCGCGATCACCTTGATCTGCACGTCGCTCATCGACGGCTGCTGGCGGATCGCGTCGACTTCCTTCAGCGCCAGGCGCGAGACTTCAACCAGATTGGCGTTGCGCTCCTTGTAGATGTCCAGGCCGATCGCCGGGCGGCCATCGAGGCGGCGGCCGTAGACCATGCGCGTGGGCTTGAGCCGCACATCGGCGATATCGCCCAGGCGCAGGCCCTTGTTGTTCAACACCAGGTCGCGCAGTTCCTGCAGGTCGCGCAGCTCGCCCACCGGCTGCACGCGGATGCGTTGGCCGTTGTCGTCGATCTGGCCGGCAGAGACGGAGAAGTTCAGCTTGCCCAGCTTGTCGCTCAGGTCGTTCAAGCTCAGGTTGTGCGCAGTGAGGCGATCGGGCTTGATCGCGATCTCCACTTCATTCGGCGGTGCGCCGGAGATCTCCACCCGCGCCACGCCCGGCAGCCGCTCGATGCGCCGCTTGAACTCGCGGTCGAGCATGTCGTAGGCGCCGGTCAGATCGGACTTGCTGGCCAGGCGCACCTTGAGGATCGCCTCGTCGCTGCTCGACCACTTGTACACGTGGTAGCGCTGCAGGTCTTCGGGCAGGTCGTCGCGAATCGCATCGATGCGCTGGCGCGCGTCCGAGGCGGCGATGGCGATATCGCGATCCCAGTCGGAGAACTCGATGTAGATGTTGGCCCCGTCGGCGGTCGCCACCGAGCGCATGCGCTTGATGCCGGTCATCGTCGCCAGGGCCTCTTCGGCCGGACGCACCAGGTTGCGCTCCACCTCGTCCGGGGTCGAGCCGGTGTACGGCAGCTCGACGAACAGGAACGGCGCGGAGATGTCCGGCAGCGCTTCCAGCGGCAGCCGGAACGCGGCGATCAGGCCGACCACGACCAGTGACACGAAGCACATGATCGTGGTGACTGGCCGGCGGATGGAGAACTCGGCGATGCTCATGCCGTCTCCATTGCGCCGCCGGCGCCATGGTCGTGACCGCTGCCCTCGTCGCCCGCCACATGGCCGTGGCGGGCGCGCATGCGCCGGCCGCGTTCCAGGTAGTAGGCATCGGCGCGCCGATCCATCAGGTCGTACACCACCGGGATCACCAGCAAGGTGAGCAGCGTGGAGACCAGCAGACCGCCGATCACGGTGATCGCCATCGGTGCGCGCACTTCGGCGCCCTCGCCCAGGGCCAGGGCCAGCGGCGCGAAGCCGAACAACGTGCACAGCGTGGTCATCACGATCGGGCGCAAGCGCGAGCGGGCGCCTTCGATCAGCGCGACGTGCTTGGCCACGCCTTCCTCGCGCAGCTGGTTGACCTTGTCGATCAGGATGATCGCGTTCTTGGTCACCAGGCCCACCAGCAGGATCAGGCCGATGAACACCACCACCGAGATCGGCTTGCCGGTCAGCAGCAGGGCCAGCACCGCGCCCACCAGCGCCAGCGGGATGGTGAACAGGATCACGAACGGATGCAGCAGCGATTCGAACTGCGAGGCCATCACCAGGTAGACCAGGAAGATCGCCAGGCCGAAGGCGAACAACAGCGCGCGCACCGACTCGGCCAACTCTTCACCCTGGCCGCCGATGTGCATGCCGATGCCGGCGGCCAGCGGATCGCGCTTGACCATCTGCTCGACCTCGCGCACCGCGCCACCCAGGTCGATATCGCGAAGGTTGGCCGAGACGATCGCCACGCGGGTCTGGTCAGCGCGATGGATTTCGCTCGGACCGGTCGTGGCGACCACGTCGGCCACCGAGGCCAGCGTCACCGGCCGGCTGCTGCCGGGGTTGACGATCAGGCGGCGGATATCCTCGACGCTGGCGCGATCACTGTGCTGTGCACGCACCAGCACGTCGATCTTGCGATCGCGGAAGCTGTAGCGGGTCGCGACATCGCCACGCACCTTCTTCACCACCACGTCGGCGATCTGGCGCGTGGTCAGGCCCAGCGCACCGGCGCGCTCCTGGTCGAAGTGGATCTGGATTTCCGGGAAGCCCTCTTCGACCGTCGACTTGACGTCGGCGTAGTGCGGGTTGGCGCGCAACAGCCCGGCCAGTTTCTGCCCGGCGTGTTCCAGCTCGGCCAGGTCCTGGCCACGCAGCTCCACTTCCAGCGGCGTGGAGAAGGAGAACAGCGCCGGGCGGGCGAAGTCGACCTGCACGCCGGGACGGCCGCCCATGGTCGCGCGCAGCTTCTCGGTCTCGGCCGCTTCCAGCTTCTGGCTGCCGCCACCGGCCATTACCACCGTCAGCTTGCCGATGTTCTCGCCACTCTCGGTCGGATTCGCATCCAGCCGGGTGCCGCTGCCGGACACGCCATACAGCGCGGAGATGCCATCGTCCTTGCCGTGCTTGAGCTGCAGCTCGCGCACCAGGGCGTCGGTCTGCGCCAGCGGCGTACCGGCCGGCAGCTTGACCGTCATCTCGAAGCGATCCTGGGCCAGCTGCGGGATCAGGTCCGCGCCCAGCATCGGCACGGCGAACACGGTGGCGACGAAGATCGCCGAGGCCATGCCCAGCACCCGCCACGGATGCGCCAGCGCACCGGGCAGCAAGCGCAGGTAACCGCGCTCGGCGTACTGGTAGGGCCACATGGCCAGATCGCTCAGGCGACGCATCACCGGCGCGACCACGCGCACCGTACCGCGCCACAGCCGCACCACAGCCCACGCCAGGCCCAGGAAGCCGTAGCGGAACAGCAGGCCGAAGCCGTTACGCAGCCAGGCCACCGGCTTGAGCCAGCCCCGGGTCGGCACCCAGCGCGGATGCGCGGGTTCTTCCGGGAACGCCAGCGGCGGACGGCCCTTGAGCGAGCTCAGCATCGGGATCAGGGTCATCGACACCACCAGCGAGATCGCAATGGCGATCGCCACCGTCAGCGCCTGGTCGCGGAACAACTGCCCGGCAATGCCTTCGACGAACACCAGCGGCAGGAACACCGCGATCGTGGTCAGGGTGGAAGCCACCACCGCCATGCTCACTTCGCGGGTGCCGACGATGGCGGCATCCAGCACGCTCAGGCCGCGCTCGCGTGCCTTGGCAATGCTTTCGAGCACGACGATGGAGTCATCCACCACCAGGCCCGTGGCCAGTGCCAGGCCGCCGAGCGACATCACGTTCAAGCTCAGGCCGAGCTGGCCCATGAAGAAGAACGTGGTGATGATCGACACCGGCAACGACAGGCTGATCACGAACGTGCTCCAGCCATCGCGCAGGAACAGGAAGATGATCAGAATCGCCAGCACGCCGCCGATCAGGCCATCGTGCTTGACCGAGGTGATCGCCGCTTCGATGAAGTGCGACTGGTCCTCGATGGTGGTGATTTCCACATCCGTCGGCACGGTCGACTTGATCTGCTCCAGCCGCTTGCGCAGCGCCGTGGCGGTGGAGACGGTATTGGCGTCGCCTTCCTTGTAGATCGCCAGTTCGACCGCTTCCTTGCCGCCCAGGCGGATGATCGCCTCGCGCTCCTTGAAGCCCTGGCGCACTTCGGCCACGTCCTTCAGCCGCACCGGCAGGCCACCGGCGATGGAGCTGCTGCTGCCGGCCGAGGCGTTCTGCACTTCGGCCGCGGCCGCCATCGTCGCCTGCGAACCGCTGGCGGCGGCAATGGCGAACATCTGCTGCATCGCCGCGTCGGTCGCACTGCCGCTGCTGCTGGTCGTGGTGACGAGCAGGTTGCGGATTTCATCCAGGTTGACGAACTGGTTGACCGTGCGCACCAGGTAACGCTGCGAACCTTCTTCCAGCCGGCCGCCGGAGATGTTGATGTTCTCCTCCTTCAGCCGGGTGATCACGTTGTCGATCGGCAGGTTCAACTGCGCCAGCTTCTGCTGGTCGATGTCGACCTGGATCTCGTCTTCCAGGCCGCCGCCGACCTTGACCGCGGCCACGCCGGCCACCGGTTCGAGCTTCTTCTTCAGGTCTTCGTCGGCATAGCGACGCAGCATGGTGAGCTGGCGGATCGCCTCGGCATCGTCACGCGCATCGGCCTTGGGCGAGAGCACCAGCCGCATGATCGGCTCGGTCGAGGGATTGAAGCGCAGCAGCACCGGGGCCTTGGCCTCCAGCGGCAGGTTCAGCGCTTCCATCTTGTCGCGCACTTCCAGCGTGGCCTGGTCCATGTTGGTGCCCCAGGCGAACTCCAGCACCACGTCGCTCTGGCCGGTGCGCGAGACCGACTTGAGCTTGCGCAGGTTCTTGACCACGCCCACGGCCTCTTCGACCGGCTCGGTGATCAGCGTTTCGATTTCCGCCGGCGCCGCACCGGTGTACTCGGTGCGCACGGTCAGCGTGGGATAGCTCAGGTCCGGCAGCAGGTTGACCTTAAGGCCGTTCAACGCGATCACGCCGAACAGCAGCATGGTCACGGTGATCATCGCGATGGTCACGCGACGGCGCGTGGCGAATTCCACCAGGCCGCCGCCCCCGCTGCCCGGTGGCGCGTGTGTGGCCGGGTCGCGGCCGTGGTCAGAGCCGCTGCTGCTCATGAACGCTTGCCTTCATCGCCCTGGGCGATCGCCTGCGCTGCTTCGACCTTGGCCTGCGGCTCGCCGATGACCTGCACTTCGGTGCCATCGCGCAGGGCGACCTTGCCGGCGGTGACGACCTGGTCGCCCTCCTTCAGCCCATCGCGAATCTCGACCCACTGGCCTTCGGCGTAACCCAGCTTCACCGGCACGCGGGCCACCTTGCCTTCGCGCACGCGGAACACCGCCGGGTCGCCGTCTTCGAGCAGCGCCAGGCGCGGCACCACCAGCGCGTCGGTGCGCTGGTCGTAGTCGATGCGGATGCGGCCGAACATGCCCGGCTGCAGTGTTGCCGCAGCGTCGGCGAAGGCGCAGATCACGCGGAAGGTGCCGCTGCCCGAGTCGACCACCGGCGCAACACGATCCACCACGCCGGTAAATTGCTTGCCCGGCAGCGCATCGGCCACCAGCAGCACCGGTTGGCCCGCCTTGAGCGTGGCCAGTTCGCGTTCCGGCACGTTGAGCGTGGCTTCCAGGCGCGAGTCGTCGACGATGCGGAAGATCGGCGTGTTGATCTGGACGAAGTTGCCGTCCTTGATCGAGCGCGAGGCGATCACGCCGCTGATCGGCGCCAGCACCGTGGTATAGCTCAGCTCCAGCGCCGCCATGCGGTACTGGGCGCGGGCGTTTTCAACGTCATATTTGAGCTGGTCCACCTCGGCGGCGCTGACCAGCTGCTTGTCGACCAGGCGGGTGGCGCGCTGGTAATTGTTCTCCAGCTTGCGCATTTCCGCTTCGGTCTGGGCCAGGGTCAGGCGCGCGCGATCCGGGTCCAGGCGCACCAGCGGTTGGCCGGCGCGCACCTTCTGCCCCTCTTCGACCAACACCTGCAGGGCCACGCCCGAGGTCTTGGCCACCACCTGCGACTCAGCGCGCGGCTCCAGCGCGGCAGTGCCGGTGTAGCTGGCGGCCACGGCCCGGCGGGCGGCCTTGACCACCTCCACCGGCACCGCATCGGCGGCCTTCTCCTCCTTCTTGTCGCCTTCCTTGGCGGCTTGATCATTGGCCTCCCCGGACTTGCAGCCGGTGACCAACAGCGAGGTGGTGAGCAGTAGCGCGGCGGCACAGACTCCGGTGCGGCCGAGCTTGGAGGAGATTCGCGACATCGTCGTGTCCCTGGTGGATGCGGTGAACAGGTGTTGTAGGCAAGTAAATCACCAGCTGACCAGAACGCCAATGGCCCAAAGGTCATGCTTCCAGGGTCATGGCCTATTCACCCCCGTTCCAGAGACGGCCATTCACAGGCATACTCGGGGCGTTCCGTGCGACCCCCACCTCCGGAACTTCTCCAAATTCTGCTTCCGGACACCGAAACCAATGCGCCCGCAGCCGCTCGCCGCTTGTCTCGCTCTGGTCGTCTTCATGCCTTTCTGGGTCGCCCAAGCCAATCCGCAGTCCGCCACACCCACCCCGCCCGCCGCTGCCCCCGCCCCCGTGGCGGCGCCCGCAGCTGCGCCTGCCCCGACCGGAAATCCGGACAAGGGCAAGGTCCTCACCTACACCTGCCAGGGCTGCCACGGCATCCCCGGCTACAAGAACGCCTACCCCAGCTTCCGGGTGCCGAAGATCGGCGGGCAGTCGTCGCAGTACCTCACCCAGGCCCTGGTCGAATACCGCGAAGGCAAGCGCAAGCATCCGACGATGCAGGCGCAGGCGCAGAGCTTCTCGGACCAGGACATCGCCGACATCGCCGCCTTCCTCTCCACCCTCAAGTAAGCGCAACCATGTCGAAAGCCCAAAACGCACCGCGTTTCGCCATCGTCCTGTTTGCTGCCCTGGCGTTGGGGGCATGCACCCAATCCCAGGTGGAGTCCAAGGACACCTCCGCGACCGATCCCGGGCACGCCAGCGGCGAGCACGGTTCCGGTTCCTCCGCCGGCCTGCCGGGCGGCCGCATCGAGGCTGGCGACAAACTCGCCCATGCCAAGGGCAAGGCCACCGGGCAGAGTTGCATCGACTGCCACGGCCCGGACGGCAACACGCCGATCGATGCGACCTATCCCAAGCTCGGCGGCCAGTACGGCGATTACCTCGCCCATGCGCTGCAGGCCTATCGCGCCGGTGATCGCCAGCATCCGCTGATGTCGCCGCAGGCGGCCAACCTCAGTGACCAGGACATTGCCGACCTGGCCGCCTACTTCGGTTCGCGCGGCGCCCAGCTGCGCGATCTGAAGGACGCGCACTGAATCCACGGGCCCGCGGCGAAGCTTCGTCCGCGGGCCTGGTTGGGATTGTTGAAGTTATCCCGGCTGCCGGCCGGGATCTGCGCGCAGCGCGTAGCCGGATCAGCGCACGCTGCCGTTGTCTTCCTGCAATTCCTTCTTGAACGGCACATCCGGCGGCGGTCGTGCTTCGGCCGGCTGATCGTTCATGTTCGGATTGGTCAGGCCGCAGCCGCCACCGAATTGCAGCAGCGAGACCACGCACTTGATCCGCGTGTTGGTGCCGGGAATCGGAATCTCGACCTGCTTGACGCCCTTGCGCACCCACTCGGCCAGCAGCGACTCGTTCGGCACCCAGTACTGGTCGAACGAGGTCGGCGAATAGTCATACGGCGGACGCTTCAACCAGGTGCCGGAATTGGCCAGGCGCTCGCGGCTCCAGCTATCACTGTCTCCCCCCGGCGCACCACGATCGGCGGCGCGGTTGTCGCCTGCCCCGTCCGTGGGAACGCGCACGCTGCCATCGGCGTTGTACAGCCCGGTGCCCTGCGCGCCGCTCGTGGCGCTGTCACCTGCGCGGTTGTGCTGCCCGACGCTCCAGTCCTCGCCGGGCGCGGCGGTGTCGAAGCCGCCGCTGCGCGACGCAGCGCGCGGCCCGCTGCCGCCCGTGGCCGCGGTGTTGCCCGCGGGGCGATCACTGGCGCGATTGCCACTCCCGGGCGAAGGCTGCGCCGACGTGCTGCCTTGCGATGGTGCCGTGTTCGCCGCATTGCCGCTTGAAGCGGTGTTGGCGGTCGAAGGACGCGCACCGGTGCCCGCGTCTGCGGTCGCGGCCGGCGCGGCACTGGCTGCCGGCGCTGGCGTGGGTGCGGGTGTTGCGGAAGATGGCGCGGGTGTTTGCGCCGGGGCATCGGCCACGCCTGGCAGCTCCACCTGTCGCACCTGCGGCTCCGGCGTGCGCAGTTGCGGCGACGGTAGCGTCCGCGCTTGCGGCTGCGGCAGCGTGATCTGCGGCGTGTCGATCGTCACCACTTCGCGCTCGCGCACCGCGGGGGTGGCCGCTGCAGGCAGTCTGGGCGTATCCACTTCACGTAGGCGCGGCGCCTGCACTTGCGGGCGCTCGGCGACCTCGACCTGACGCTCGCGCACCTGCACGGGCGGCGGGGTCACTTCGCGCGGCGAAGGCACGGCCAGTTCCACCGGTTGCGGCGGCGGCAGCACGAAATCCGTCGTGGTGATCGGGGTTTCCGTCACCTGCAGCGTTTGCTGTGCCACCACCGGTTCGGGCAGGCGCGGCGTCGGCAAGGTCATCGGCGGCGCGGTGACCGGCTCACTGGTCGGTTCGCTCTGCGGCGTATCGGTGCTGGCCTGCGGCGGGGTCGGTGGCGGGGGCGTGGCTGCAGCCGGCGCCGGCTTGGCACGCGAGGCCGCCTGCGCGCGACGCGCACTGCGTGCGGCCGTCGCCTCGCGCGCCGGTGCGGGCGAAGCGGCGCCACCTGCATCGGGTTCGCCCGGACCGCCGCCGGTCTGCGCGGGTGCGCCGCGGCCGATCATTTCCAGCTTCACCCGGCCCGCTTCACCGCCCTCGTCCGGGCGTTGCGCCAAGCGCACCACCGCGACCCACAACAGCAGCACGAAGAAGGCGAGATGGATCAGAAAACTGGCCAGCATCGCCAGCCAGTGGTACCGGTTCTCGTCGCGCGGGCGCGGCTCCCACTGTTGCCACCACAGGCGACGGAAAGCCTGGAACGGCGACAGCGGCGGCAGCACGCCGGTGCGCGCGCGCGGCGGGCGCTGGTCGATCGCATCGATGACCGCGGCAGACGGATACGCCACCACGGCCACCACATCGCGCGTGCGTGCCCAGTGCCCCCAGGCGAACGGCAGGCCCGATCGCCTGTCCAGCAGCGGGCCCACCGGCTTGCGCGCCAGCAGGGCCTGGATGAGGTCGGCGGCTTTCGTCACCGGCGCGGGGCGGTCAGGTCAGGCCGCGTCGCGCGGGATGTAGGGCGCATCGCCCGTGGCGTGATCCGTGGCGTCGCGCACCGCGGTCACCCCGGCCACGCGGCCCATCAGGGTTTTCTCGATCCCCTGCTTCAAGGTGACATCGGCCATGCCGCAGCCGTGGCAACCGCCGCCGAAGCGCAGCAGCACCACGCCGTCGCCTGACACTTCCTGCACGGCCACGCGCCCACCATGCGAGGCGAGCTGCGGATTGATTTCGTTCTCCACCACCCAGCGCACCCGTTCGACCAGCGAGGCGGCATCGCCCGGGGCTTCGCCCTTGATCTTCGGCGCCTTGATGGTGAGCTGCTGGTTGCCGGTGGCCTGGGTGACGTAGTCGATCTCGGCGCCATCGAGCCACTGCACGCTGTCAGCGGCGATGTACAGGGTGAAGCCTTCGCAGTCCACCGCCCATTCGTCGCCGAGCAGGTCGGCCGGCTCGGCGAACTCGAGGCGGGCATCGGCGCGCGGCGTGCCCGGTTCGGTGGCGCCCAGCCGCACGCCCATGCCGGGCACGGCCTCGCGCTCGATCAATCGACGGAAGTAGCTTTGCGCTTTCTCGGATATCTGGATCATTTGGTTATTCTACCCCTGTCGCGCCGACACCCCATGCAGGCCAATACGCGGCGTGCATCACTTCCGCCACCGCGAGGACTTCCCGATGACCGACCTGATCCCCCTCCAGCAGGCCCACTGCCTGCCGCGCAAGGGCATCGAGCACAAGCTCGGCGAGGCCCGACTGGCCGAACTGCTGCCCCAGGTGCCCGGCTGGGAGCTGGCCGAGTCCGGGGCCGCCCTCACGCGTACTTTCCCCTTCCACAATTACTACGAAACCATGGCCTTCGTGAACGCGCTGGCATGGATCGCCCACCACGAAGACCATCATCCCGACCTCGGCGTGCATTACAACCGCGCCGTGGTGCGTTTTTCCACCCATGATGTCGGCGGCCTGAGCGAGAACGACTTCATCTGCGCCGCCAAGACTTCCGCCCTCGTTGACCACGGAGTGTGACGATGACTTCCGCCTGCCGAATCCTGTTGCCCGCCCTCGCGGTGCTCGCCCTGTCCGCCTGCGGCAAGTCCGACGCGCCGGCCACGCCGGCCATCGCCCCGACCGAGCTGGCCGCGATCGATACCCCGCCGCCGGCCTACCCGGTGGAACTGGCCTGCGCCGGCGCTGGTGGCCAGACCGTGCTCAAGGTCACCGTCGGCGTGGAAGGCAAGCCGACCGAAGTGACCCTGGTACGCAGCAGTGGCCAGACCGAGCTTGACCAGTCGGCGCAGGCCCGCGTGCACGACTGGAAATTCCGCCCGGCCACGCGCAATGGCCAGCCGGTGCCGCAGACGATCCAGGTGCCGGTGGACTTCAAGCCGCCGCAGCCCAAGCCGGAGGAATGCTTCGCGATCGAAGAGCGGACCAAGCGCGGCAGTTGAGCCGCCTGCATGCCGCCTCGCCAGACGCCCGGCCTTGCGCCGGGCGTCGTGTTTTCAGCGTGCCGCGCGCCGGCGTGTGCGTCGCCGCCACAGCACGCGCAGCCCCCAGGCCAACGCGGCCAGCAGCGCGACGAAGCCGCCGACGAGCACCGCGATGCGTACGCCCACGCCGTGCTGGAAGACCACCTCCTCGCCCTGCCCGTCCAGCGTATAGGCGATGACGTAATCGCCCATCGGCCCGAGTCCTTCGCGGCCGCCTGCGGCGATCACCACGTACTCGCGTCCGTCCACGGCATACACCGACGGCGTGGCCTGGCCACCGGCCGGCAACTTCGCCTCCCACAACGTCTTGCCGTTGGCGGTATCCAGCGCGCGCAGCCGTGCGTCACCGGAACCGCCGAAGAAGGTCACCCCGCCCGCGGTGCTGGTGGCGCCGCCGAGCACCGGCAGGCCGACATCCAGCGGCAACCACGGCAAAGTCTCTTCCAGCGTGCCGATTGGCCGCTCCCAGGCCACGCGACGCGTGCGCAGGTCCACGGCAACGATCCGCCCCCACGGCGGCGCCACGCACGGCGTGCCCTTGGACGAGGCCAATACACCGCGGCGCATGCCGTAGGCCGTGCCGCTCATGGTGTTGAATTCCTGGCCCGGGAATTTGGCCCGGTCATCCCAATCAAAATCATCGCGCGGAATCAGCGCCACCTGCATCGGCAAGTCCGAGACAGGGAGGATCGCCAGCTGCCGTTCCGGGTCCACCGAGATGCCGCCCCAGTTGACCCCGCCTGCCCAGCCCGGCAACGCGATCGTGCCGCGCACGCTGGGCGGCGTGAACAGCCCCTCCGAGCGCAACGCGGCGATCTGCGCGGCGCAGTCGCGCCGCTCGCCCGGCGTCGGCCCCCAGGCATCGCGCTCGGTCAGTGCCTGCATGCGCGACAGGCGCAGTGCCGGCTCGGGCATCGGCTGGGTCGGCGAGGCGTGCTCGCCGGGCACGTCGGAAGGCGGCACCGGCACTTCGCTGATCGGAAACAGCGGCTGGCCGTCCTGTCGATCAAAGGCGAACAGGAAACCGGTCTTGGTCGCCTGCAGTACCGCCTCGCGCGGGCCGTGTTCGGTCTGCACCGTCGCCAGCACCGGTTGCGAGGCCAGGTCGTAATCCCACAGGTCGTGATGCACCAGTTGCTGCGCCCACAGGCGGCGGCCGCTATGCAGGTCGAGCGCGACCAGCGAGTTCGCGTCGCGGTTGTCGCCCAGGCGCTCGCCGCCGAAGTAATCGGGGCTGGCCGAACCTGTAGGCACGTAGACCACCTTGCGCACCGGGTCGACCGACAACGGCGCCCACGCATTGGCCGCGCCGACGGTCGCCGCCTGCGCCGGGTCCCAGCCTTGCGCGGTGGCCAGCGCCGGATCGCGCGGCACCGGGTCCCAACGCCACAGCTCGCGCCCGGTGCGCACGTCGTAGCCGCGCACCACGCCCTGCTCAAGGGCGCTGGCGCGGTTGTCGCCGATCGAACTGCCCACCACCAGCACGCCGTCGGCAATCACCGGCGGCGAGGTCACCGCGTAGTTCTGCCAGCGCTCGGCGGGCGCGGAGTGGATATCGATGCCCTGGCGCAGATCCACCTGCCCCTGCGTGCCGAAGTCGGTGCAGGGCTTGCCGGTCGTCGCGTCCAGCGCGATCAGCCGCGCATCCAGCGTGCCGTAGACGATGCGGGCGGCGCAGGCGGCGCCCCCCGCCAGGTCCGGATCGCGCCAGTAACTGACCCCGCGCGAGGCCGGGTCGCTGTACTGCTTGCTGCGCGAGACCTTCGCATCGTGCGACCACAGCGCGCGCCCGGTCGCCGCATCCAGCGCGAACGCAATGCCGGTGCCGGTGTTGAGGTACATGCGGCCGTCGACGACCAGTGGATTGGCCTCGAATCGCCGGCGCTCCGGGTCGGGCAAGCCCACGCCGAGCTCGCCGGTGCGAAACGCCCAGGCGATGTGCAGCCGATGCGCGTTGTCCGGCGTGATCTGCGTGAGCGGCGAATGCTGGCCGCCGCCCGGCGCGCCCGCGTACTGCGCCCAGTCGCCCGGCCCGGTGGCGTGGGCCCGGGGCGCCGCGGCGATGACGAGTGCCACCACGGCGGCCGGCAGGCGGATCGAAGGGGTGCGCATGGCGTGCTTCCTTGAACTTGACGGCGCAAGTCTGCGTGATCGGCGCCCGCGCCTTCGCCCCGATGTGACGAATCGCGGGTCACCGGGGGCCAATCGCGGCAGCCCAGGGGCGATCTGCGCGCCCCTGCGAACGTCGCAGGGCTGGCGTTGCCTTCACCGACGCCCGGCATAATCGCCGCGTGCCGCCCCTCTTCCCCCACGACGTCTGGATTGCCCTCGCTGTCACCCTGGCTGCCGGCCTGGCGACCGGCCTGGGCAGCCTGCTGGTGATCTTCTCGCGCCGCCCCGACCCGCGCCTGCTCGCCTTCGGCCTGGCGTTCGCCGGCGGTGCGATGGTGTATGTGTCGCTGACCGAGATCCTCGGCAAATCCATCGAAGCCTTCACCCAGGCCAATGGCCCGCAATGGGGCTTCGCCTTCGGCACGCTGGCCTTTCTCGGCGGCATGCTGCTGATCGTGCTGATCGACCACCTCGTGCCCAACCCGCACGATGGCCTGAGCACCGACGATCCGATGTTCCGCGCCGACAACCGTGCCTACATCAAGCGCGTGGGCCTGCTGACCGCCGTGGCGATCACCGCGCACAACTTCCCCGAAGGCCTGGCCACGTTCTTCGCCACGCTCGACAACCCCTCGGTGGGCATGCCGCTGGCCTTCGCCATCGCCATCCACAACATTCCCGAAGGCATCGCGATTGCGGTACCGGTGTACTTCGCCACCCACAACAAGGGCTACGCCTTTGCCGCCAGCCTGCTATCCGGGCTGGCCGAACCGATCGGTGCACTGCTCGGCTACCTGCTGCTCTCGCGCTTCCTCGGCCCCGACGTGTTCGGGATCGTGTTCGGCATGATCGCCGGGATCATGGTGTTCCTGGCCCTGGACGAACTGCTGCCCGCCGCCAAGCGGTATGCCAAGGGCCACGAGACCGTCTATGGCCTGGTCGGCGGGATGGCGACGCTGGCGTTGAGCCTGGTCCTGTTCAAATGGTGAAGCGGCGCGTGATCAGCCCAGGCGATCGAGCGCCTCGGCCAGGTCCGGTGCCAGTGGGGCATTGAGCACATAGGGCGTCTGCCCGCCGTCTAGGGCGAATTCCAGCGACGCCGCATGCAGGAACAGCCGGCGCAGGCCGATCTGGTCACGCAGCCTTCGATTGACCTCCGCGTCGCCGTACTTGTCGTCGCCCGCCACCGGATGCCCGAGGTGCTGGGCATGCACCCGGATCTGGTGGGTGCGCCCGGTCTCGATGCGCACCTCGCAATACGAATGTCCGCCGCGCCGCTCCAGCACCCGGAAGTGGCTGAGCGAGGGCTTGCCCTCGGGCCGCACCTGGACATGGCGTTCGCCGCCCTGGCGCAGGCCGACGTGCAGGGGCGCATCGACGGTCATCACGCCGTCCGGCAGGCGGCCGACCAGCAAGGTCAGGTAACGCTTGGCGATGCCGCGCCCTTCCTCGTTGTCGCCTTCGCGCATCAGCGCCTGCATCTCGGTCAGTGCCGAGCGCTTCTTGGCCACGATCAACAGGCCCGAGGTATCCCGGTCGAGCCGGTGCACGAGTTCCAGGGTCTGGCCCGGGCGCAGCGCACGCAGGGTCTCGATCGCCCCGAAACTGATCCCGCTGCCGCCGTGGCTGGCCACGCCGGAGGGCTTGTTGAGCGCCAGCAGCCGGGCGTCCTCGAACACGATCGCCGCTTCTAGTCGGGCCATGAACGCGGCCGGCGGTGCCGCCTTCTCGCCCTCTTCGACCACGCGCAGCGGCGGCACGCGGACTTCGTCGCCGGCCTCGAGCTTGCGCTCGGCCTTGACCCGGCCGCCATTGACCCGGACCTGGCCGCTGCGCACCAGCTTGTAGACCAGGCTGCGCGGGGCACCCTTGAGCTGGCCGAGCAGGAAATTGTCCAGGCGCTGGCCTGCGCGATCTTCGGGCACGCTGAGATTCCGCGCCGCGGTGAAGCTCGGTTCGGCTGCGGGGCGGGCCGCCTGATCCTCACCCGGCAGCTCGGCCGACACCGGTGCGGCGATCGGTTCGGGCCGGACCTCACGCCGATCCGGGACGCGCCGCTCGGGCGATCGGGCCGCGGGATGCGGAGCCGAGCCCGCCTTGCCCCGCGGCGCGGACGAACGCTCGGCCCGCGCGGCGGGGCCGCGGCTCGGCGCAGCGGCAGCCGCCCGCCCCACGGCGGCGGATTTCCCGCCCGCACTGGCCGGGGCCGCTGGCTTGCCGCCGGCCTTGGCCGCCTGCGCGGCACGCAAGGTGCGCGCGGGCTTCTGGCCGGCGGGACGGGGGGGCTTGCGGCCTGGCCGCGGGGGTTGGGGGTCGGTCATCCGGCTGTTTATTCTGTTACACTCGACGGGCGAGATAAGGGTTTGATTTCGTTGGAAGTTGACGCAGGGCCGAAAGCCCGGCTTCCGATGATTCCGGCATAGCGCGCGGCCACCGCCCCCGGGGCGGCCATGTTAGCGGCTCGCCGGCCTGCCCGGCCATCGCCGGATGCCTTCCGGGGCATCTGCGCTGAACATGCCCCGTGCGACGCCCCAGCCTGCTGGACGCGGCCGCCGGTTCCGTGACAACCAAAACATATATAGACAAGAGCGCTCCCGCGGCCTGCCGTGGTGTCGTAGCGCTGGAAAGCCCAGCCCTTCCCGTCCGCGCGATGCGCGAGGGAGCGGCGAACCGATCCAGAGGCGAAACCCCATGGCGTTCCGCGCGGTAGCAGCGCGCGAGGAACGCAACAATGAAGCGAATGCTGATCAACGCCACGCAGGCGGAAGAACTGCGCGTGGCGATCGTGGACGGCCAGACCCTGTACGACATCGACATCGAACAGCCGTCCAAGGAACAAAAGAAGTCCAACATCTACAAGGGCCGCATTACCCGGCTCGAGCCTTCCCTGGAAGCGGCCTTCGTCGACTATGGCGCCGAGCGCCATGGCTTCCTGCCGCTGAAGGAAATCTCCCGCGATTACTTCCAGGCCGGTGTGGACCACCACAAGGCCGGCATTCGCGAGCTGCTGCGCGAAGGCCAGGAAATCGTCGTCCAGGTGGACAAGGAAGAGCGTGGCAACAAGGGCGCCGCCCTGACCACGTTCATCTCGCTGGCCGGCCGCTACATGGTGCTGATGCCGAACTCGCCCAGCGCCGGCGGCGTGTCGCGCCGCATCGAGGGCGAGGACCGCGCCGCGCTGAAGGACGCGCTGGACAAGCTCAACATCCCCGACGACATGGGCGTGATCATTCGCACCGCCGGCGTGGGCCGCGACGCGGAAGAACTGCAGTGGGACCTGGATTACCTGCTGCAGACCTGGAAGGCGATCGCCGAGGCCGCGCTGACCAAGCCGGGCCCGTTCCTGATCTACCAGGAATCGCGACTGATCATCCGCGCCCTGCGCGACTACCTGCGCGCGGACATCGGCGAGATCCTGGTCGATACCGACGAGCTGTACGCCGACGCACGCGAGTTCATGCAGCAGGTGATGCCGCAGAGCCTGCGCAAGCTCAAGCACTACAAGGACGACATCCCGCTGTTCAACCGCTTCCAGATCGAATCGCAGATCGAAAACGCGTATGAGCGCAATGTCCGCCTGCCCTCCGGCGGCTCGATCGTGGTCGACCAGACCGAAGCCCTGACCGCCGTCGACGTGAACTCCTCGCGCGCCACCAAGGGCAGCGACATCGAGGAAACCGCGTTCCAGACCAACCTGGAAGCGGCCGAGGAAGTTGCCCGCCAGCTGCGCCTGCGCGACCTCGGCGGCCTGGTGGTGATCGACTTCATCGACATGGCCTCGTCCAAGCACCAGCGTGAAGTCGAGAACCGCCTGCAGAACGCGCTCAAGTACGACCGTGCGCGGGTCCAGCTCGGCCGCATCTCGCGCTTCGGCCTGATGGAAATGAGCCGCCAGCGCCTGCGCCCGAGCCTGGGCGAATCCAGCCAGATCGTCTGCCCGCGCTGCGACGGCCACGGCCGCATGCGCAGCGTCGAATCGCTGTCGCTGTCGATCATCCGCGTGGCCGAAGAGCACGCGATGAAGGAGAACACCGGGCAGGTGCTGGTCCAGGCCCCGGTGGAGATCGCCAACTACCTGCTCAACGAAAAGCGCTCGGCGCTGCGTGAGATCGAAACGCGCCACGACGCGCCGATCATCATCGTGGCCGACGAACAGCTGCAGACCCCGCATTACGAAGTCACGCGCCTGCGCGAGAACGAGATGGGCGAGGAAAGCGGCAAGCCGAGCTACCAGCGCGGCACCCCGCGCAAGCTGCCGGTGCATGCCCTGACCAAGGCCCAGCTCAATATCCCGGCAATGCCGGCGGTGACCTCGATCAAGCCGAGCCAGCCGGCGCCCGTGCGCGACGAACCGGTGGAAGCCGCGCCCGTGCCGGCCCCCGTGGCCGCGCCGGTCGCCGCGCCCGCCTCGGGCGTGGTCGGTTGGTTGAAGCGCATCTTCGGCGGCGCCGAGCAGGCACCGGCCGCAACCCCCGCCCAGCGTGCGCGCCCGGGCCAGGGCCAGTCCGGCGATGGCAACAACAACCGCGGCAATCGCAACGACCGCAACGCGCGCCGTGACGGCCGTGGTGGCAACCAGAACCGCAACGGCGGCAAGGACGCGCGTCGCGACGAGCGCCGCCAGGACGAGCGTCGCCAAGGCCAGGGCGGTGGCGCGCAAGCGCAGGCGCCGGCCCAATCGCAGCCGCAGCCGCAGCAGGGCTCGCCCAAGCAGCAGCCGCAGCAGCAGCCGGGGCAGAAGCAGAAGCAACCGAAGCAGAACCAGGGTCAGGGCCAGAACCAGGGCCAGAACCAGAACGCCCAGCCGCAGAAGCAGCAGCCGGCACAGCAACCGCCGCGCGCGCCGCAGGCGGACAAGCAGCCCAAGCCCGCACGGCCGGATGCGCCGACGGATCTCACTGCGCCGGTCACCGCCGTTGCAGCGACTGTCGCCGCGCCGCTCGCAGCGCCCGCGGCATCGGCTGCGGCCGAAGCGGTCGTGGCGCCGGTGGTCGTGGCGCCGGTGCACAAGCCGGTGGTGCCGCCGTCCGAGGACGTCGACGCAACGACCCAAGGGATCAACGCCGAGGGCGTGGAGGCTGACGCCCCGGCCGCTGGCGACGATGCCGCAGGCGAAGGCGGCAGCCGTCGTCGTCGTGGCCGTCGCGGTGGACGTCGTCGCCGTCGCGGCGGTGGCGCGGGTGGCGAAAACGCCGGCGTCGATGCGCTCGATCAGGATGCCGAAGGCGAAGGCGAAGAGCACGACGTCGAGATCGATGCCGATCTGACCGAAGGCGCCGAGCCGGTGGTCGCCAGCCGCCAGCCGGAGTTCGAGTTCGATGACGAAGTCGCGCCGGCCCCGGTGCGTGCCAAGCCGGAAGCCGCCAAGGCCGCAGTGACCGTGGCGGCGGTAGCCGCAACGCCGGCTGCGAGCGACGCCTTCGCGGCGCCGGTCCAGGCCAAGGACGAGCCCAAGGCTGCCGTTGAGGCACCTAGCCAGACCAAGCCGGTCGAAGCGGCACCCGTGGCAGCCCCGGTGATCGAGGCAGCGCCGGTCGAAGTTGCGCCGGTCCAGGCAACTCCGGTTGTCCAATCCGTCGTCGAGACGCCGGTGGCGAAGCCGGCTGTCGAAGCCGTCGTCGAGACGCCGGTGGCGAAGGTGGTCGAAGATCGTCCGGCACCTGCGCCGGTGTTCGAGGCCCCTGCCCCGATCGTGACCCCTGCCGTGTCAGCGCCGGTCGAAAGCAAGTCGGTCGAACCGAAGCCGTATGCGCCGGTGCAGACCACCCTGCTCGACGTGCTGGCCCCGGAACCGGTCGCCACGCCGGTGGAAACCGCGCCAGTCGACGCGGCCTCGAAGGAAGCCGCCTCGATTGAAGCTGCCCCTGCGGTGGAAGCACCGCGTGCCGAACCGGCACCGGTGATCGCCGTGCAGGCGCCGGCCTCGATCGAAGGCTCGACCGATGCCGCGGCGCAGGCCGCTACTGCCGATGCCCTGACCAGCGGGGAAGTCGCGCCGGAAACGCAGCAGGCCGACGCGGATGCCGAAGCGCCGTCGCATGAGGACGTCGAGCAGGCAGCAGCAGACAAGCGTCCGCCGTCGATCTGATCGCAGGCGTTACGCGCAAAAAGAAAGCGGCCTTCGGGCCGCTTTTCTTTTGTGTCGCGTTCGTCGCGCAGCGTGTTGAATGCGCGATTCAGACGACCCGCGTGGGATCCAGCAGACCGTACTGATTGGCCAGCCGCGCCAGCGCGATGCTGTCCTGCACCCCGATTTTCTCGAATAGCCGCGCCTTGTGCGTGTTGATGGTCTTGGCGCTCAGGCTCAGGCGCTTGGCGATGTCTTCCTGGCGCAGGCCCTGGGTCAGCAGCAGGGCGACTTCGAGCTCACGCGGTGACAGCAGGTCGAACGGTGACGCCCCGCCTTCCAGGTTGGACAGCGCCATGTTCTGCGCAATGCTCATGCCCAGGTAACGGCGGCCGATGGCCACCTCACGCACGGCGCGCAGCAGTTCGTGCGCATCCCCACCCTTGCCGACATAGCCGGAAGCTCCGGCCTCCAGCAGGCGCTTGGGCAGCGGCCCATCCTCGAGCACCGAGACGATGATCACGCGCGTGCCGTGGTCGCCCTTGACGATGCGCTCGGTGATTTCCAGGCCACTGACCCCCGGCAGATGCAGGTCGCACAGGACGATGTCCGGCCGCAGCTGGCGGATCTGCGGCAGCGCCGCTTCGCCGCTGTCGGCTTCGCCCACGACCTCGATGTCGACTTCCTTGGACAGGATCATCTTCATGCCGGTACGCACCAGCGCGTGATCGTCGACCAGAAAAACCTTGGTGGTCATCCGTGCGTCTTTCCCACTGAGAGGCAACAATTCAGCGTAGACCGCCCGATTGGGCAGGGCAAGCTGAAACCAGTTTGGTGCATCGGCGGGCTGTGGGGAAGCCATCCGACCATGCCTCCATGCTTCCACGGCGCAAGGTTCCCCGCACTCGGGAATCCCATCACCGCAGGATCAGACTAGGCCGCAGCAGCCCCTCGGCCCGATGCCATCATGCGACGGCGTCCGCCAGCGGCCGCAGCTGGGGATCCAGCGCCACGCGCTCGTCGAACACGAAGCAGCGGCCCTCATAGCCCTCGCCGCCGACCGCCTCGAAGTAGCCGAGGATGCCGCCGTCGAGCTGCAGCACGTTGTCCATGCCATCGGCGCGCATCCATAGCGCGGCCTTCTCGCAACGAATGCCACCGGTGCAGAAGCTCACCACGGTGGCATCGGCCAGCGCCTCGCGATGTTCGGCGAGCGCCGCTGGCAGTTCGGTGAAACGGGTAATCGGCAGGGTGAGTGCGCCGGCGAACGTGCCGTACTCGATTTCCTGCTGGTTGCGCGTATCGAGCATCACCACGCGCCGGCCCTGCTCGTCGTGGCCCTGGCGCAGCCACTGCCGCAACACGGCCGGCGACACCGCCGGCGCGCGCGCGGCGGCCAGGGGCGAGGCATCGTCACGGCGGAAGCTGATGATTTCGTCCTTGCACTTGACCTTGAGCCGCGCAAACGGCATGGCCACGCTATGGCTGTACTTGATCGGCAAAGCCTGCAGGCGCGCGTCTTCCCGCAGCCAGGCGTAGAACGCCTCGATCCCGGCCTCGTCGCCGGCCAGGAACAGGTTGATGCCTTCCGGCGCCACCAGCACGCTGCCCTTCAGGCCCAGCGCCTCGGCACGCGCATGCACGGCGTCGGCCAGGGTTTGCGGCTCGGCAATGGCAACGAAATGGTAGGCGGCGGTGTTGACGATCATGTCGCCATTCTACCTGCTGCCAGGGCCGGCGCCGGATTCAGCGGGTCAGCAGGAGGAAGGGCAGCAGCACCAGCGCGGCGATGGCGACCATGCCCAGCAGGGTGAGGATCACGAATAACGGGCGTTGCCGCAGCAGCTTGCCGAAGGTCTCCGCACTGCCATCGGCCAACTCGCTGGCCCGGCGCGCCCGGGCCTGTTCGCCACGACGTTGCTGGTACTCGGCCAGCAAGCGCTTGGCCTGCGGATAGGCAGCCGCATCGACCAGCCAGATCCCGCCTGCGGAAATGCCCCACATGCTCGGGCGGGTCTCGTAGAACTCGATCTTTTCCGCATCGAGCAACGCACGCACCTCGTCGGCTTCGTCGTCGGGTACGTGTCGCAGGTTGAGCAGCAGTTTGGCCATGCGCCGATGATAGCGGGCGCACGGTGCGATAATCCGCGTCCCCTGCCCTGCCTGCCTGCTCATGTCACTGCGCACCTGCCTGCCCGTCCTGCTTGCCCTGGCCCTGTCCGCCTGCACGCCGCCGCTGCCGCTGCCGCCGCTGGCTGGCCACATCGATGCCTTCCAGGCCGTCGATACGCGCCCTGGCGATGGCGTGGTGGCGAAATCCGGCGATCGGGTCACGGTGCACTACACCGGCTGGCTTTACGACGAGCACGCGCCGGACAAGCACGGCCCGAAGTTCGACAGCTCGCGTGATCGCGGCGAACCTTTCAGCTTCGCGCTCGGCGCCGGCCAGGTGATCCGTGGCTGGGACGAAGGCGTGGCCGGCATGCGCGTCGGCGGTCAACGCACCCTGATGCTGCCCGCCGCCTACGGCTATGGCGAAGACGGCGCGGGCAACGTGATTCCGCCCAATGCCTCGCTGGTGTTCGAGGTCGAGCTGCTGCAGGTGCAATCGCGTTGAACATGGCTGCTCCCTCGCGGCTGGCGATCATCGGTGGCGGTCCGGCCGGCCTGATGGCCGCCGAGGTGGCCTGCCGCGCCGGTGTTTCGGTGGATCTGTACGAGGCCAAGGGCTCGGTCGGCCGCAAATTCCTGATCGCCGGCAAGGGCGGGCTCAACCTCACCCATTCCGATGGGTTCGACGTCTTCGTCACGCGTTATCGCGAGCGGGCCGACGCGGTGGCCGCCTGGCTGCGCGACTTCGATGCGCAGGCACTGCGCCAATGGGCGCATGCGCAGGGCGTGGAGACGTATGTCGGCAGCTCCGGCCGGGTGTTTCCGCTCGATCGCAAGGCCGCGCCCTTGTTGCGTGGCTGGGTGCGACGGCTGAAGGAGGAAGGCGTGCGCTTCCATGTACAGCATCGCTGGCTGGGGTGGGACGCACAGGGCGCACTGCGCTTCGCCACGCCCGAAGGCGAGGTCGCGGCCGATGCCGATGCAGTCGTACTGGCGATGGGCGGTGGCAGCTGGCCCGAACTGGGCTCGGATGGCGCGTGGGTTGCGCCGCTGGCCGCACGCGGCGTGGAGATCGCCCCGCTGCAACCGGCCAATTGCGGTTTCGACGTGGACTGGAGCGCGCACTTCGCCGAGCGGCACGCTGGCGCGCCGCTGAAACCAGTAGTGGCGCATTGGGTCGATGTGCACGGCCAGCATCACGCCCTGCAAGGCGAATGCGTGGCCAGTGCGCAGGGCATCGAGGGCAGCCTGGTCTATGCGCTGGCGGCCGACCTGCGCGAAGTGATCGCCCGCGATGGCCAGGCCACGCTGTGGCTGGACCTGGTGCCCGGCCGTGATCAGGACCGCTTGCAGGCCGAACTGGCGCGGCCACGCAACGGCCGCAGCCTCAGCGAACACCTGCGTCGCCAGGCCAGCATCACCGGCGTCAAGGCGGCGCTGCTGCATGAAGTGCTCGACAAGGCCGCCACCGGCGACCCGGCCGTACTGGCCGCCACGTTGAAGCGCCTGCCGCTCACCTTGCAACGGCCGCGCCCGATCGCCGAAGCGATCAGCAGCGCCGGGGGCGTGCGGCTGGAAGCCTTGGACGACACTTTGATGCTACGCGAGGTGCCCGGCGTGTTCTGTGCCGGCGAGATGCTCGACTGGGAAGCGCCGACAGGCGGCTACCTGCTGACCGCCTGCTTCGCCAGCGGCTTGCGTGCCGGCCGCGGTGCGGTGGCCTGGCTGCAGCGCGATCGCGACGCAGCTAGCCCGGGCTGACCTCGCCTGTCGATCAACGCGACTTGCTCTCGCGCAACGCACGCACCCGTGCTGGCGGCTGGAAGGAATCGGAGCGCGCCTCGGCCCAGAAATCGTGGAAGACCGCATGGTCCGGCACGGTGCGCAGCAACTCGCCCGGCGCCAGGTAGCGATACAGCGAGGCCAGCGAACGAATCTCCACCGCCGAGACGCGGCGCAGGATGTGTTCCGGCCCCAGCTGCGAAGGATCGCTGAGCCCAGCGGCGGCCAACAGTTCACGGAGCGCACGCAAGGTGTTCTCGTGATAGTGGTGCACGCGGGTGGCTTTGTCCGGCACGTCGAGATGGCCCCAGCGGCGCGGGTCCTGGGTGGCCACGCCGGTGGGGCAGCGATCGGTATGGCAACTCAGCGACTGGATGCAGCCCAGCGCGAACATGTAGCCGCGCCCGGCGTTGCACCAGTCCGCGCCCATGGCGATCGTCTTGGCGATATCGAATGCACTGGTGATCTTGCCGGCTGCGCCAATCCGGATGCGATCTCGCAGTTCCAATCCCACCAACGTGTTGTGCACCAGGCGCAGGGCTTCGTGCATCGGCACGCCGACATGGTCGACGAACTCGGCAGGCGCCGCGCCAGTGCCGCCCTCGGCACCATCGACGACGATGAAGTCCGGCAGGATCCCGCTCTCCTGCATCGCCTTGGCAATGGCGAACCACTCCCATGGATGCCCCAGCGCCAGCTTGAAACCGGTCGGCTTGCCGCCGGACAGCTCACGCAACTGGGCCACGAATTGCAGCAATCCGATCGGCGTGGAAAACGCCGAATGCGCGGCCGGCGAAATGCAGTCCCGCCCCATCGGTACGCCGCGCGTCGCGGCGATCTCGGCACTCACCTTGGCCGCGGGCAGCACGCCGCCGTGGCCGGGCTTGGCGCCTTGCGAGAGCTTGATCTCGATCATCTTGACCTGCGGCGCAGCGGCCGCGGCGGCGAAGCGCACCGGATCGAAGGCGCCGGCTTCATCGCGGCAGCCGAAATAGCCTGAGCCGATCTCCCACACCAGGTCGCCGCCGCATTCGCGGTGGTAGGACGAAATCGAGCCTTCGCCGGTGTCGTGATAAAAGTTGCCGCGACGCGCACCCTCGTTGAGCGCACGGATGGCATTGGCCGAAAGCGCACCAAAGCTCATCGCCGAAATATTGAACACGCTCGCCGAGTAAGGCTGCGCGCACTGCGCACCGATGGTGACGCGAAAATCGTGCGATTCGATCTTCGCCGGCGCCAGCGAATGGCCAATCCATTCGTAATCTACCCGATACGTGCTGTGCAGGGTGCCGAACGGCACCACGTCCATTTCGTTCTTGGCGCGCTGGTAGATCAGGGCGCGCTGCTGGCGCGAAAAAGGCACCTCGTCCAGGTCGCTCTGGACGAAATACTGGCGAATCTCCGGGCCGATGGATTCGAAGCCGAAACGGAAATGCGACAGCACCGGGTAGTTGCGCCGCAAGGTGCTGCGCTTCTGCAGCAGGTCGCAGGTGCCGAGGATGGCGAGCAGGCCGAAGATCGCCACGCCCCAGTCCCAGGCGATCCAGTAGCGGGCCAGGATGATCGACAGGAACAACATCAACAGGCAGGACACGAACGCCAGGTAGCGGTACATCGATCCTCCCGCGCTTGGGCGATGGTTACAGGCGGTCGCTGACCGCGTCGCGCGGCCAGGCCGACTTCACGTCGTAGACCACCGCACCCGGCCGACCCAGTGCGGCGACCTCGGCGGCACTGTAGCCCCGGTACTCGTTGTGCGCGACCGCCAACACGACGGCATCGTACTGGCCCGGCGCCGGCTCCCCGCGCAGGCGCACGCCGCCATGGGCGAATGCTTCTTCCGGATCAGCCCAGGGATCGCAGGCATCGACTTGCGCGCCAAGGGCCTGCAGGTCGCGCACCAGTTCCAGCGCACGGCTGTTGCGCAGGTCCGGGCAGTTCTCCTTGAAGGTGACGCCCAGCACCAGCACGCGCGATGCCGCTAACGCGACACCGCGATCACCCAGCAATGTCGCCACGCGCGTGGCGACGTGCTGGCCGACGCGGTTGTTGACCTTGCGCGCGGTGTGGATCAGGTCCGGGTGATAGCCCACGCTCTCGGACTTGTGCAGCAGGTAGTACGGGTCCACGCCGATGCAGTGCCCGCCCACCAGCCCGGGCCGGAACGGCAGGAAATTCCATTTGGTCCCGGCCGCTTCGAGCACGTCGAGCGTATCGATGCCAAGGCGATCGAAGATCAGGGCCAGTTCGTTGACCAGGGCGATGTTGACGTCGCGCTGGATGTTCTCCACCACCTTGGCCGCTTCGGCCACGCGGATCGACGAGGCGCGCCAGGTGCCGGCAGTGATGATGCCGGCGTACAGCGCATCGACCACGTCGGCCGCTTCCGGTGTCGAGCCGGCGGTGATCTTGCGGATATCGGCCAGCCGGCGCTGGCGATCGCCCGGGTTGATCCGCTCCGGGCTGTAGCCGCAATGGAAATCCTGGTTGAAGCGCAGGCCCGAGCCGGCCTCCAGCAACGGCACGCAGACCTCTTCGGTGGTGCCGGGGTAGACCGTGGATTCGTAGATCACCAGGTCACCCGGCTTGAGCGCGGCGGCAATCAGCGCGCTGGCCGAACGCAGCGGGCCGAGGTCCGGCTGCTCGGCGTCGTCGATCGGGGTCGGCACGGTCACGATGAATACCTGGGCGCTGCGCAGGTCGGCCGGTTCAGCGGTGTACTGCAACCGCCTGGCCTGGGCCAGCTCGTCGGGCGCCAGCTCCAGGGTGCCGTCGTGGCCTTCGCGCAGCTGGTTGATGCGGCTCAGGTCAATATCGAAACCGAGCGTGTCGCGCGTCTGGCCGAAGGCGACCGCCAGGGGCAGGCCGACATAGCCCAGACCGATGACGGCAATGCGCGCGGTGGCGGGATCGGGAAGCGTTGCGGCAGGCATGGAGTTCCTTCTGGCACGGGCGTATCGCTGCGGGCGGTGCGCGGCCGGTAGCATAGCGCAGCGCCTTGCGGCGCAATGCGGGATGCGTCGGAGATTCACAAGCCGCGCCCGATCAGGCACGCTAACCACCTGCCCGGGTGGCGAAACTGGTAGACGCAAGGGACTTAAAATCCCTCAGCCGCAAGGCTATGCGGGTTCGATCCCCGCCCCGGGCACCAACTGCGTGCCGCCCACCGACTCAGATCGCGCGCGAGAAGCCGCCCACGGCCTTGGGCTTGTGCAGGTAATTGTCGAAGCACATCGCGATCAGGCGTAGCAGCGGCCGGCCACGCGGCGTGGCACGCAGCTGGTGTGCATCGGTTTCGACCAGGCCATCTGCGCGCAAGGCATCCAGCGCGCCCAGTTCTGCGGCGAAGTACGCGGCGAAGTCGATGCCATGGCGCATGCCGATCTCGCGCGTGTCCACGCCACCGTGGCACATCAACGACTGGATCAGATCGCCGCGGATCTCGTCATCCCGGCTCATCGCCAGGCCGCGCCACACCGGCACCCTGCCCTCGTCGATCGCGCCTTCCCAGGCCGGGAGCTCGCGCGGATTCTGCGCATAGCAGCCCCCGATGCGGCTGATCGCGCTGACCCCAAGGCCGAGCAGGTCGGTCGCCGCGTGCGTGGTGTAGCCCATGAAGTTGCGATGCAGGCTGCCTTCGCGCTGCGCCCGTGCCAGTTCGTCCTCCGGCAGCGCGAAGTGGTCCATGCCGATGTACTGGTAGCCAGCGCTGGTCAACTTCTGCACCGCCAGGCCGAGCAGCGCCAGGCGGGCCTCGGCATCGGGCAGTTCGGTTTCGTCGATCTGCCGTTGCGCGCGAAACATCGAGGGCAGATGCGCATAGCCGTAGATCGCAAAGCGATCTGGCCGTGACTGCAGCACCCGATCGAGCGTCTCGCCGAAACCCGACAACGTCTGCCGCGGCAAGCCGTAGACCAGATCCACATTCACCGAACGCAGGCCGTGTTGGCGACACGCGTCGATCAGGGCCAACGTCTGGTCCGGGTCCTGCACGCGGTTGATCGCCTGCTGCACGCGCAGGTCGAAATCCTGCACGCCCAGGCTGGCGCGGGTGAAGCCGAGCCGCGCCAGATCGGCCAGCTCGTCTGGCGCCAGCGTGCGCGGGTCGAGCTCGATGGAAAAGTCGCGCGCCTGCGCTGTGCTGAAGCGAAAGTGTGTGCGCAAGCCCCGCAGCAGTTCCCCGATCAACGCCGGCGAAAGGAAATTCGGCGTGCCGCCGCCAAAGTGCAGTTGCACCACTTCGCGCCGCGCGGCAAGCACCGGGGCGATCAGGCTGGCTTCGCGCAGCACGCGGGCCACGTAGGCGGCGCCGCGGGTTCGATCGCGGGTGATGACCCGATTGCAACCACAGTAGAAGCAGGGGCTGCTGCAGTACGGCACATGGATATACAGCGACAACGGGCCGGGCGGCGCCTGCTCGATGGCCGCGCGCAACTGCGGCCAGCCGAAGCCGTCGTGAAATTGCGGCGCGGTGGGATACGAGGTGTAGCGCGGACCGGGCCGGTCATACCGGCGCAGCAGCGCCGGATCGAAGTGCCAGCGAGGGATGGGGTCGGCGTGGGCGGTCGTATCCATGGCGGCAGCATCGCTGCGCACGGCCATGGCGTCGTTGATCAGGATCAATGCGCCGGCGCTGGATACGACAAGACCCGCCGTGGCGGGTCTTGATGGAGGCCTGGGTCGGAATTGAACCGGCGTACGCGGATTTGCAGTCCGCTGCATGACCACTCTGCCACCAGGCCGGTGGAGCGCCAGTCTAGCCGAAAAACCCGGCCGGTGACTGACAAGACAAAGCCCCGCGAACGGGGCTTTGGTCTGAACTTGGAGCGGGAAACGAGACTCGAACTCGCGACCTCAACCTTGGCAAGGTTGCGCTCTACCAACTGAGCTATTCCCGCGTGAGCTGCACATAATACAGGTCAATTTACTTCTGCGCCAGCCCTTTGCTGAAACTTCCTCATCCGTTCATTGGCTGGATCGACGGATGCGATCGCCGTGGCGATCTGGAGGCCTGGGTCGGAATTGAACCGGCGTACGCGGATTTGCAGTCCGCTGCATGACCACTCTGCCACCAGGCCGGAGGCATTCCCACGCATCGCTGCGTCGGAGAACAACAAGGCCCCGCGAACGGGGCCTTGTCTGAAATCTGGAGCGGGAAACGAGACTCGAACTCGCGACCTCAACCTTGGCAAGGTTGCGCTCTACCAACTGAGCTATTCCCGCTTGGGAGGCGAAATTTTACAGCGAACGGATCATGTGTCAACCGTTGGTTTCGACTTTTTTCGGGTTCTGCCGCAACGCCGCTTTTTCGTCTTCGCGCAGGCTCGGCCATGCGGCATGCAGGTACTGCAAACCCGACCACAACGTGAGTATCGCCGCGATCGCCAATGTCCAATCGCCGATGTGGAAAACGAACGCGCCGAGCCACATGCCGATGCCCGGCGCCGGTTGACCGGGCTGGATCGAATACAGCAGGCACAGCAGCGCCACCATCTGCGCGGTGGTCTTGACCTTGCCGATCACCGCCACCCGCACCTTGGCGCGCTGTCCCAGTTCTGCCATCCATTCGCGCAGCGCCGACACCGCGATTTCGCGACCGACGATCACCGCCGCCCAAAACGCCATCCACGGCGTGGGATGGCCCTGCACGATCAGGAACAGGGCGACCGCGACCATCAGCTTGTCGGCCACCGGATCGAGGAAGGCACCGAACGCCGAATACTGGTGGTAGCGGCGCGCCACCCAGCCGTCGAGCCAGTCGGTGATGGCCGCCAGGCCGAAGACCGCCGCAGAAGCGAAGTTGGTCCACGAATACGGCAGGTAGAACACCACGACCAGCACCGGGATCATCAGGATCCGCAGCAGTGTCAGCCAGGTGGGGATGGTCAACTTCATCGCGTATCTCTAGTCGCCGGTCGCATCGGGCAGCGGCAGCCCGTGCAGGTTAGCGTAGATTCGGGCAGCGAGGGCGGCATTGACCCCTTCCACACGGGCGATTTCCGCCTCGCCCGCGGCCTTCAGCCCCGCAAGCCCACCGAAATGCTTGAGCAGGTTGGCGCGACGTCGCGGGCCGATGCCGGCGATGTCTTCCAGCTTGCTGGTCATGCGCGCCTTCTGCCGGCGACCGCGATGGCCGGTAATGGCGAAACGGTGTGCTTCGTCACGTACCTGCTGGATGAACTGCAACGCGGGCGAGGCCGCGCCGGGGCGCAGTTCGCGGCCATCGGGCAACACCAACGTCTCGTGCCCGGCACGGCGCTCCTCGCCCTTGGCCACGCCGACCATCGCCACGCTGGTGATGCCGAGTTCGGCCATCACCGCCTGCGCCTGCGCCAACTGCCCGGCGCCGCCATCGATCAGCAGCAACTCCGGCAGCACACCGCCCTCCTCCACCGCGCGGCGGAAACGGCGCTCCAGTGCCTGGCGCATGGCGGCGTAGTCATCGCCCGGCGCGATGCCGCTGATATTGAAGCGCCGATACTGCCCACGCACCGGCCCGCTGGCATCGAACACCACGCACGATGCCACGGTGGCCTCGCCCAGGGTGTGGCTGATGTCGAAGCATTCCACTCGCTTGACCGGCTCGGCGAGGTCGAGCATCTCGCGCAGGGCCTCGCTGCGCGCGTGCTGCGCACTCTGGCTGGTCAGCTCGGTGAGCAAGGTGTTCTGCGCGTTGCGGCTGGCCAGTTCGACATAGCCGGCGCGCTCGCCGCGCACGTTCCACTTCAGCGCGACCTTGCGCTCGGAAGAGGCGCTGAGCGCATGTTCGATCAGTTCGGCTTCCGGGATCTCGCGATCGAGCAGGATCTCGCGTGGCGGCGTGTGTTCGACGTAGTACTGCGACACGAAGGCGGCGAGGATTTCCTCGGCGCTGTCCTCGCCCTGGGTCTTGGGAAAGAACGCGCGCGTGCCGAGGTTGCGGCCATCACGGAAGGCCAGCAGCAGCACGCAGGCCTGCGCGCCTTGGGTGGCGCAGGCGAGCACGTCCAGGTCAGCGGCGCGGCCCTCGACGAACTGACGATTCTGCAGGCTGCGCAGCGACGCCAGCAGGTCACGCAGGCGGGCGGCGCGTTCGAATTCCAACTGCTCGCTGGCCGTCTGCATTTCCTGCATCAGCTCTTCGCCGAGCAGGTCGCTCTTGCCTTCCAGGAACAAGGTGGCCCGGCGCACCGATTCGCCGTACTCCTGCGCCGTCACCAGTTCCACGCAAGGCGCGCTGCAGCGGCCGATCTGGTACTGCAGGCAGGGCCGGGACCGGTTGCGGAACACGCTGTCTTCGCAGCTGCGCAAGCGGAACAGCTTGTGCATGAGGTTCAAGGTCTCGCGCACGGCGGTGACGCTGGCATACGGCCCGAAGTAACGCCCGGGAATGGCCCGCGGCCCGCGATGCAGGCCGATCCGCGGCCAGTCCTCGCGGGTCAGCAGCACGTACGGATAGCTTTTGTCATCGCGCAGCGACACGTTGTAGCGCGGCGTCAGCGACTTGATCAGCTGGTTTTCCAGCAACAGGGCTTCGGCTTCGGTGCGGGTGACGGTGACGTCCATCCGCGCGACCTGCGACAGCATCGACATCTGCCGCGCATTGCGCGGCGAACCGTTGAAGTAACTGCCCACGCGCTTGCGCAACGCGCCCGCCTTGCCGACATACAACAAGGTGTCGTCCGCCGCATACATGCGGTAGACGCCAGGTGCGGTGCTCAGGTTGGCGGCGAATGCCTTGCCATCGAATTCGACGGGCGGCCTGGCTTTCATTCTTGGATCGGGAACCCGCTCAGTTCGCCGCTGGCAATGTCATAGCGCAACACGTCGTGCGCATCGGTTTCAGCGATCCATACCGTGCCGCCCAATGCCGCGACACCGGCGGGTCCGTGCAGGCTGCGCGGCAGTTTCACCGTGCTCAGCTCACCACCGCCCAGGCGCAGGCTGCGCAGGCTGCCGTTGCCGCTGTCGGCGATCCACAGCACCGGCGCGCCGGAGGGATCCATCGCGATGGCCTGCGGAAACTGCAACCGGGCCAGGTGGCGGGGGCCATCGGCGTTGCCATGCTCCCAGGCCCCCTGCCCGCCGACCAGGGTCTGCACCAGGTCGCCGCGCAACTGCATCGAACGGATGGAAGAACCGAGCGCATCGCAGACATACAAGGTGTGCTGCACCGCGACCACCGCCGTGGGCTGGGCAAACGCGGCCAGGTGGCCGCTGCCGTCGCGCTCGTCGAGCGCGCCGGCGCCGGCGCGCCAGCGCAGCTCACCGCGCCCGAGGTCGTATCCCCAGATGCGGTTGTCACCGGCCATGGCCACCAGCAATTCATTGCCGGCCACGGCCACGCCGTGCGGGCTGTCCAGCGATACCTGCGCGGCGTCGGTGACCACGCCTTCCACCGGCTCGCCGGCGCGGCCGTTGCCACACAGCGTGTCGACCTGCCCGGTGGCCAGGTTGATCCGGCGCAGCGCGTGGTTGCCGCTGTCGGCCACATAAAGCGCTTCGCGCGCCAGGGCCAGGCCGCGGGGCCGGCGGAACGCCGCCTCGCCCAGCCCGCCGTCCATGAAATCGGCCGTGCCCAGGCCGAACTGGCGCAACACGCGCCCGGCGTGGTTGCACTCCAGGATGCGGTGATGGCCACTGTCAGCGATGTACAGGCGGTCCGCACTGGCGGCCAGCCCGGTGGGAAAGCGCAAGGTCAGCCGCGGCTCCGGGTTGCGCTCCGTGGCCACGCGCACGTCTTCGTCGCTGGGCATCGGCTGCCCGGCGCAGATGGCCTTGAGCTCGCGTTCCACTTCGCCATCCATGCCGACAAGACGCTCGCGCTCCCGGCCTTGCGCATCGATCAGCACCACGGTGGGCCAGGAAGTCACGCCGAAGCGCCGCCAGGTTTCCCATTCGCGATCGAGCAGGATCGGCGCACTGACGCCTTGCTGGCGCAACAGCTTGAGCGAGCGCTCCGGATCGCGCTCGCTGTCAAAACGCGGCACCTGGATCACGATCAATTGCAGCCAGCCCGGGTTGCGTGCCTGCCATTGCGACAACTCGGCCAGGCGCTGCGTGCACCACTCCGACCCGGCATTGACGAAGGCCAGCGCGAGCGCCCGCCCGCGATGTTCTTGCAAGGTGGACGGCCGGGCGTTGAGCCAGGTGGGGAACTCGGGGAATTCCTGGAGATTCTGCGCGCTCATGTGGCGATTATGCCCAAAGCCTGGTCACGCGCGAGTCGTTGCACCGTGCCCGCCGCCGCCCGGTCGACCAGCGCCCAGGCCGCTTCGAACTCGGCGCTGCCGCCGGTGTACGGGTCCGGCACTTCGGCCACGTCCTCCACCCCGGCCCACGGCAGCCACAGCACCACCCGCTCCTGGGCCGATGCCGGCGCCAGTGCGAGGGCATCGCGCTGGTTGGCGCGGTCGGCGCAGAGGATCCAGTCGAACTGCGTGAAATCCGTGCGCCGCAGTTGCCGCGCCTGCAGGCCGCCGATGTCCACGCCATGCCCCGCGGCGCAGCGGATCGCGCGGCGATCCGGCGCCTCGCCTGCGTGCCAGCCACCGGTGCCGGCCGAATCCACCTCGACCCAGTCGGCCAGCGGCGAAGCGTCCAGCCGGGCGCGCAACGCGCCCTCGCCCATCGGCGAGCGGCAGATGTTGCCCAGGCACAGCACCAGCAACCTCATGCGGCAGCCCAGCGCGCTTCGGCGCGGCGCAGGTCTTCGGGCGTATCGATGCCGGGCGGGAACTGTTCGGGAGTCAGCGTCACGGCGATCCGATGCCCGGCTTCGAGCACGCGCAGCTGCTCCAGTGACTCGACCTGTTCCAGGCGCCCGGCCGGCATCGCCGCGAACTGCTGCAGGAAGCCTGCGCGATAGCCATAGATGCCGATATGGCGCAGGTACTCGCCCGGCGGCAGCGCCTCGCGCGAGGCGGCAAAGGCATCGCGGTGCCACGGAATCGGCGCGCGGCTGAAGTACAGCGCATGGTCGGTGTCGTCGCGCACCAGTTTCACCACGTTGGGATCGAACAGTTCATGGGCGTCGGCAATCGGTGCGGCCAAGGTGGACATGCGCGCCTGGCCCGCTGCCAACAGCTGCGCCACGGCCCGGATGCCTGCGGCCGGCGCGAAGGGTTCGTCGCCCTGCAGGTTCACCACCACGGTGTCGTCGGACCAGCCGGCCAGCCGGGCGCACTCAGCCAGGCGGTCAGTGCCGGAGGCGTGCGCGACCGCGGTCATCGCCACATGCACGCCGGCCAATCCCTGCACGGCCGCGGCCACGCGTTCGTCGTCCGTCGCCACCCATACCTCGGCAGCACCGGCCAGCAAGGCACGCTCGGCCACGCGCCGGACCAGGGGCTCACCGCCGAGCAGGCGCAACGGCTTGCCGGGCAAACGCGAGGCCGCGTAACGGGCCGGCACGGCGACGACGAAAGGCGGCACTTCGATCTCGGAACTCTGCACGGGGACGGACTCGATGGGAACGGGGAAGCGTCATGCGCCCCTGACTGCCACAGATGGGGTCAGCGCACGCAGATGCCAGAGTCTAGCGACATGCCACGCGCCGGCCAGCCCCACCGTCGCGCATGACTCAGCCGCGGCGCAACTTGTCGAGGCGATCCAGCAGCGCGACCCAGAAGGCCGCCGGCAGATCGGCCTGCAACGGCACGCTGAACATCCATTCGTCGGCGAAGTCGCGGCACTTCACCGCGTCCTTTTCGGTCATCAGCACCGGCAGCTGGCTGCCGAACTCGAAATCCGCGGCCACATAGGCGTGGTGATCGGCGAAGGCGTGCGGCACCACGCCGATGCTGCGGCTGCGCAGCATCTCGAAGAAGCGTTCCGGGTGGGCGATCCCGGCCACCGCGTGCACGCGCTGCCCGGCAAAGACAGACAGCGGGCGCGCCCGGCCACCGCTCAGCGGCTGGGCCTGCTCGATGCGCAGGCGCATCTGCCACTCGCCAAAGCCCGGGGCCATGGCCGCGGCATCGCCGCTGGCCTCGCCCTGGTTGATCACCCGGAAGTCGCACTCGCGCGCCCGCTCGGCAGGCTCACGCAGCGGCCCGGCCGGAATCATCCGGCCATTGCCGTAGCGGCGCTTGCCGTCGACCACTTCGATCTCCACATCGCGTGCCAGCCGGTAATGCTGCAGGCCGTCATCGCAGACCACGATGTCGCAGCCCGCCACGACCAGCGCCCTGGCCGCGGCAACGCGGTCGGCATCCACGCGCACCGGCACGCCGGTCTTCCAGGCGATCAGCATCGGCTCGTCACCGGCCAGTTCGACCGGCGTAGCGCCCTCGACCCAGCGCGCCACCTTGGGCTGTTGCCGGCCGTAGCCGCGACTGGCCACCCCCGGCTTCCAGCCGGCCTCGCGCAGCTTCTCGACCAACGCGATCGTCAAGGGCGTCTTGCCGGTGCCACCGGCGGTGACGTTGCCCACCACCACCACCGGCACCTGCACCTGCTGCCGACGCAGCCAGCCGCGCCGATACAGGCCACTGCGCAGGCCCACCAGTGCCGCATACAACGGCGCGGCCAGGCGCGCGCCCAGCGGCACGGGTAGGTCTTCATACCAGTAGGCCGGGGTCTTGCTCAGGGTCTTGCTCATGCCTGCCTTTCGCGGAACTGCATGCCATGCAGATGGGCGTACAAGCCGCCGAGCGCCAGCAGCTCGGCATGGGTGCCGCGCTCGACGATGCGCCCGTGGTCCATCACCAGCACCTGGTCGGCATGCTCGATGGTGGACAGGCGGTGGGCGATGACCAGCGTGGTGCGATCGGGCATCAGGCGATGCAAGGCGTCCTGCACCAGGCGTTCGGATTCGTTGTCCAGCGCCGCGGTGGCCTCGTCGAGGATCAGGATCGGCGCATCACGCAGGATCGCCCGGGCGATCGCCAGGCGCTGGCGCTGGCCACCGGACAACAGCGCGCCGTTCTCGCCGATCGGCGTTTGCAGCTGCTGCGGCATGCGCTCGATGAACTCCCAGGCATTGGCGGCCTCGGCGGCGGCGCGGATCTGCGCGTCGCTGGCCTCGGTGCCATAGGCGATGTTGGCGGCGATGGTGTCATCGAACAGCATCACCTTCTGCCCGACCAGCGCGATCTGCCGGCGCAGGTCTTCGAGGCGGTAATCCTCCAGCGGCACGCCGTCCAGGCGGATGCGCCCTCCGGTGATTTCGTAGAACCGCGGCACCAGGCGCACCAGGCTGGTCTTGCCGCTGCCGGAACGCCCGACGATCGCGGTGACGGTGCCCGGACGCGCCTCGAAGGTGATGTCGTCCAGGGCCAGGCCATCGTCCTGCCGATAGCGCAGCATGACGTGTTCGAAGGACAGGTCGCCGCGCGCGCGCTTGACCTCGCGCGTGCCGCCATCGTGTTCGGTCGGCAGGTCGAGGATGCCGAACAGGCGCTCGGCGGCGGCGACGCCGCGGGAGATGGCGCTTTGCACGCTGGTGAGGCGACGCAGTGAGGGAATGATCGCCATCATCGAGCTCATGAGCGCCATGAATTCGCCTGCGCTCAATCGGCCGGCCAAGGACTCACGGGTGGCAACCCACACAATGACGGCCAGCGCCAGCGCAGCCAGAAACTGCACCGTCGCCGACGCCGTGGCGCGGGTGGTCTCCACTTTCATGTTCAGCCGCAGCATGCGGTTGGCCAGCACCTGGTAACGACCGATCTCCTGGTCCTGGGTGCCATGCACCTTCACTTCCTGCTGTGCCGAAAGAGATTGCTCGGCAGTCTGCGCCATCGCGCCCATGCCATCCTGGATGCCGCGACTGATTCGACGATAGCGCTTGCCCACGTAGGAAACGATCACGCCAATCAAGGGCACGACGAGCAGCATGGCGAAGGTGACCTTCAGGCTCATCTGCACCATCACCGCCAGCATGTAAATAATGGTGAGCGTATCGGCGACAACCGTCTTGAGGGCGTCGGCGCTCGCTTGCGTCACCTGTTCGGTATCGAAGTTCAGCCGGCTCACCATCACCGGCGTAGCTTCGTTATCGAAGTATCCGGAGGGCAGGCGCATGTATTTTCCGAGCACCTGTTCGCGCAGGTCGCGCACCACGCTTCTGCCGGTCTTCGCCATGCAGTAATCGCCGACAAAGGTCGCCAGGCTACGCATCACGAACAAACCCAGGATCGCCAGGGGCAGCAGGATGGCCATCCGCGGCTCGGGGTTCACGAAGCCCTGATTGATCAGGGGCTTCATCAACAGCATGAAGAAATATCCCGCGGTGCTCTCGACGACCATCGCCGCCAGGGCGAGCGCCAACGAGCTGGAATATGGCTTCGAATAACCGAGCAGGCGTCGATAGATCGGCCACACTGGCGTCGCATTCTTGCTCATCTTGTTTCATCCCTCCACGTACCGCCACGCACGATCCGATTCGACCGACCACCGCGGACATGCTTGGATTGCAAAGAGCGCATCTGCACCCGTTCACCCGATTTCATGCGATTTTTCAAAGGGAAATACGCTTCCATGTTGACTGAGGGATCGAGTCCAAGAGAATGAAGTTGCTCGAATCACGAGCACTACCTAGGAAGCATGGCAGATGATCAAGGAAACCAGCATCAGGGAACTGAGTGCAGAAGAAGTCGAACTGATTTCGGGCGGCGCAGACTTCTCTGGCGTCAGATCAAGTGTCAACAGTACTGCCTGGATCGTGGAGACGCACGGTCGATCGGGCGGCGGCGGTTGGGCCGAGGTCGCGCGCAACTTCTTCTTTACGAACGCCCTACTCCGATAAGTCTTGCTGGCGGCGGCTCACTCCCTGTGGAATGAGCCGCTTCGACAACCCCTTATCTTGCGGCTTTCACGTCAGGCGCCGTCGCAATCGCCAGTTTGCGAAAGCCCATCTGCCCCAGCGCATCCTGCGCCGTCACCACCGCCTGGTAGGGGGTGCGCGCATCGGCGCGCAACAACACGGTCTGCTCGCGATCCTCGCCCGCCACTTCGCCAATCACCTGCTTGAGCGATTCGATGTCGCTGCGCAGCACCTCGCGGTCGTTGATGAAGTAATGGCCATCGGCGTTCACCAGCACGCTCAGCGAGCGCGGCGGCGTGGCGCTGTGCTGGTCGCTGGCCGTCGGCAGCTGCAGTTGCAGGGTCGAACGCGCATCGAAGGTGGTGGTGACCACGAAGAAGATGATCAGCACCAGGATCACGTCGATCAGGGGCACCAGGTCGATATGCGGTTCGTCCTGCGCGCGGTCGTCGCGGATGCGCATTGCGATCAGCCCTTGGCCATCGCCGCCGGACGCGCCGGCTGCGCCGGCGTGCGCGGGGCGGCAGGCGGCGCAGCGCGGCCTTCCAGTGCGTCGAGCAGCAAGGTGGCGTCCTGCTCCATCTCGATCACGTAACCGGCGATGCGGCTCTTGAAGTAGCGATGGAACATCAATGCGGGCACGGCGATGATCATGCCGGTGGCCGTGCACACCAGCGCCTTGCCGATACCGCCGGCCAGCTGGTTCACGTCGCCTACGCCGTGGTCGAGGATGCCCAGGAACATCTGGATCATGCCGACGACGGTGCCGAGCAGGCCGAGCAGCGGGCCGGCCGAGGCGATGGTGCCCAGCGCATTGAGGAAGCGTTCCATGCGATGGACGATGTGCCGCCCGGTGTCCTCAATGCGCTCGCGCACCAGTTCACGGGGGCGGCCACGCACGTCCAGCGCGGCGGCGAGCAACGCGCCCAGCGGCGAGCTGCGGCGCAGGGATTGGATGTGGGAGGGGTCAAGCTTGCCGCGCGCGGCCCAGTTGCGCACTTCCTCGCCCAGGCCCGGCGGCAACACTTCATTGCGACGGAGCGTCCACAGGCGTTCCAGCACGATCGCCAGCGCCAGGATCCCCAGCAGCAGCAGGGGCACCATCGGCCAACCGCCGGCCTTGACCAGTTCCCACACGTTCAGATCCTCCGGCACGTTCGGCCGTGTTTTGGCTGGCCGATAGGATAGCAGCCACGCGCAGCCGTTCCTCCGCGTCCCACCAGCGCGACGCCCAGCGGCGCTGCTCGCGTACCGCCAGCCGGGTCTCGTCCAGCCACAGCCGCACGGCCCCGCTGCGGGCGGTATCGAGCAGTTCGGCGCCGCTGCGCGCCCAGGTGCGCAAGACACGCGGGTGCGGATGGCCGAAGCGATTGCCGTGGCCGCGCGAGAACACCGCAACCCGCGCGCCCGTGGCGGCGACGAAATGCGGCCCCGACGAGCCGCCGCTGCCGTGGTGTGGCGCCACCACGGCCTCGACCCGCACGTCTTGCGGACCCGACGTCAACAGGCGCTGTTCGATCACCCGCCCGATGTCGCCGGTCAGCAAGGCCGCGCCCTGCCCGGTCTCGATCCGCAGCACGCAGCTGGATTCGTTTCCCAGATAAGGGAAGCCGGCAGGCGGGTGCAACACGCGAAAGCGCACGCCATCCCAGCGCCAGCTGTCGCCCCGCTGGCAGGCCGCGCCCGCCTGCGCCGATGGCAGCCCGGGCGGCCCCATTCGCCGCGCCACCGGCATTTCCGCCAGAACGGCGGCGACACCGCCGGCGTGGTCATTGTCGCCATGGCTCACCACGAGGGTGTCCAGGGCGCCTACCCCGAGGGCACGCAACGCCGGCACGACCACGCGCTCGCCGGCGTCGAAGCCGTCCTCCACGCGCGGCCCGGCGTCATACAACAGCGCGTGTTGCCGGGTGCGCACCAACACCGACAAGCCCTGGCCTACGTCCAGCACGGTGATCTCCACCGCGCCTTCGCCGGGACGCCGCGTGTCCGGCCAGGCCAGCGCAAGCCACAACACCGCCGCCAGTGGTTTGCCCGGCGTCCCGCGTGGCAATAGCGACCATGCCGCGCCGAGCAGGGCCAGCGCCGCCACGCCCGCGCCGCCGTGCGCCAGCCAGCCCTGCGCGTAGGGGGCCTGTGCTACCCAGGCGAACAATCGCCAGCTCGGCGCGAAACACCCGCCGGCCAGTTGCCAGATCGGCACGCCTGCGCCTTCGTGGAAGACTTCGGCGGCCAGCCCCAGCAACGCCAGTGGCACGACGACCAGGCTCCACCAGGGAATCGCCAGCAGATTCACCAGTGGCCCCAGCCATGAGGCCTGCGCGAACCAGGCCACGCCAACGGGCAGCAGGCACAAGGTCGCCACCCATTGCGCGCGCAGGAAATCCTGCACCCAGCGCGTGCGGCCCCCAGGCTGTGGCGCGAGCACCGCCAGGCAGGCCACGCCGCCGAAACTCAGCCAGAAGCCCGCCAGCAAGGTGGCAAGCGGATCGACCAGTAAAACCGCCATCAGCGCCAAGGCCAGCGACCGCGAGACAGTGGTGGGGCGACGCGTCGATCGCGCCAATGCCACGACGGCGATCATCAGGACCGTGCGCACGGTTGGCAGGGAATTGCCGGCCGCATAGGCATAAGCGACGGCCGCCAATACAGCGCCCAGCGCCGCCGCCTGCCCGCGCGGGCACAGGCGCGACAGCCAGGCCGCTTGGCGCCACATCGCTTGCACCCCCCACGCCGCCGCCAGCGCGACTAGCCCCACATGAAAACCGCTGATCGCAATCAGATGGGTCAGGCCGACCGCGCGCAGCAACCGCCAATCGGCATCCTCCAAGCCGCGCGTGTCGCCCAGGGCCAGGGCGCGCAGTTGTCGTCCTCCCTCGCCCGGTACCGCCACGGCGATCCGCCCGGACATGCGCTCGCGCCATGCGGCAAGCCCGCGCGCAGACATCACTTCGCGCGCGAAGGCGGGCTGCCGCACTTGCCCCACGGCCGCCAGCCGCAAGGCCACTGCGTGGCGTTCGGCATCGGCGCCGCCGGGATTGCGTAATCCGCGGGGCGCGCGCAGCCGCACCCACAGTTGCCAGGTAGCCCCCGCACGCAGCGCCCTGCGGGGGCCGGGGTTCGTGGCGGCGAAGTCGTCGTACCAGGCCAGCTGCAGCACGCGCCCGCGCAGCGCGGCGGGTTGATCGTCCGTCGCGTCCACTTGCAGCAGGAAACGGCTACGGCGTGCCTGTACCTCGGGCAGCGTGACTACCTGGCCGCGCACGGCCAGCTCCCTGCCCTCCCAGGCCACCGGCAACTGGCCGCGCAGCACGAACAGCGCCGACATCGCTGTCCATCCCGCGCCGGCCACACCCCAGGCAAGCGCCGCCAACGCCCTGCGCGGCCAGTCGCCGCTGCCTGTGGCACGCTGCCAGTGCCATGCCATGGCGCCTACGATCGCCGTCGCGAGGCAGGCGATCACCTCACCCCAGGCCCAAGGTGACGGTGACCAGCCCGCCAGCAATACGCCGGCGAGAAACGCCACGATGCTTCCCCACCCCAAACCCCGGCCCTCGCCCGCTGCGCACACGCTCCCCATGGCGCCTCCCCAGGCGATCACCCTTCCCCCGTGGTGTGACGCCACCGATGCCGCCGACACTGCCTGGCCACCTGGCCCGACCAGGGGGGCTGCACGGGACAGGTCGCCCTGCGTGCGCGGCGGCACCGGCACGTCACAGGCTCAGGTTAGGGAATCCGTGCAGGCGCCGGCAGCGGGGAAACACGCGGCCGGGCATCAGCCACCGGCGCGCCGCGAATGCGGAAATCGCACGCCGGTGCTGGGGGATCAGGCTGCGGTCGGCGCAGTGATCTGGCGCAAGCGGCCTTCGTGCAGTTCCAGCACGCGATCGAGCTTGAATGCCAGGCCACGATCGTGGGTGACCAGCACCAGGCTGGTGTGGTGCTGACGGTTGAGGTCGAGCATCAACTCGAACACGGTGGCCGCCGTGCGGTCATCCAGATTGCCGGTGGGTTCGTCGCCCAGCACGCAGGCCGGCCGGTTGACCAGGGCACGCGCCACCGCCGCACGCTGGCGCTCGCCGCCGGAAAGCTCGCCGGGCTTGTGTTCCAGCCGATGGCCCAGGCCCACGGCTTCGAGCAGCGCGCGCGCACGATCGCGCGCTTGCGCCACGTCTTCGCCGGCCAGCAGCACCGGCATCATCACGTTTTCCAGCGCAGTGAACTCGGGCAGCAGGTGATGAAACTGGTACACGAAGCCCAGCGAGCGATTGCGCAGGCGCCCGCGCGCGCCATCGGACAGCTGCGACATCGATTGCCCGGCCACGTACACCTCGCCTGCCGTCGGCACGTCCAGGCCGCCCAGCAGGTGCAGCAAGGTGCTCTTGCCCGCGCCCGAGGCGCCAACGATGGCCACCGTCTCGCCGGGCGCCACGGCCAGGTCCAGGCCATCGAACACCGGCGTGTGCAGGCGTCCTTCGGAATAGGTCTTGCCCAGGCCTGCGGCGCGGATCACGGCGGTGTCTTTCATCGCGGTCTCATTCATAGCGCAGCGCCTCGGCCGGCTGCGTGCGCGCGGCGCGCCACGCCGGATAAAGCGTTGCCAGGAAACTCATCACCAGGGCGACCACGGTGATCGCCACCACGTCGCCCGTCTGCATGTCGGTCGGCAGGCCGGTGATGTAATACACATCCTCGGGCAGCAGCTTGATATGGAACAGCGATTCGATCGCGCCGAGGATGCGTTCCAGGTTCAAGGTCAGGGTGATGCCGCCGATCACGCCCATGACGGTGCCGAAGATGCCGATCAACGAGCCCTGCACCATGAAGACCTTCATCACCCCGCCCGGGGTCAGCCCCAGCGTGCGCAGGATGGCGATGTCCGCCTGCTTGTCGGTGACCAGCATCACCTGCGAAGACACCAGGTTGAACGCGCCCATCGCGATGATCAGCGAGAGCAGGATGCCCATCACCGTCTTTTCCATGCGCAGGGAGTGGTAGAGGTTGGCGTTTTCCTGGGTCCAGTCGCTGACGCGATGATCGCCGGGCAATTTCAACGCCAGGTCGCTCGCCACTTCCCAGGCGCGATCCATGTCGTAGAGCTTGAGCCGCACGCCGGTCACGCCATCCATGCGCAGCACGCGCGCCATGTCTTCCATGTTGACCACGGCCAGGCCGCGATCGATCTCGTTGTAGCCGGCCTCGAAAATGCCGCTCACGGTGAAGCGCTTGTAGCGCGGCGCAGCGCCGAACGGCGTGGACTGCGGTTCGGCCAGCATCACCACGACCTTGTCGCCGACGTTGACGCCCAGCCACAACGCCAGTTCCTGGCCCAGCAGGATGTTGTAGGAACCCGGCGTGAGGCTATCGGCCGAGCCCTGTTTCATCTTCTGCGCCAGCACCGAGACCTTGTTCTCCTGCGCCGGCACCACGCCGCGCACGATCGCCGGCTGGTTGCGCGTGCCGCTCACCAGCGCCTGGCTTTCGATGTAGGGCGCGGCCCCGGCCACGCGCGGGTCAGCGCTGGCGACCTGCAACGCGGTCTGCCAATCGCGCAGTGGCGCGCCATCGGCGCTGACCGTGGCGTGCGCGGCCATCTGCAGCAGCCGGTCGCGGATTTCCTTCTGGAAACCGCTCATCACCGCCAGGGTGGTGATCAGCACCGTCACGCCGAGTGCGATGCCGAGGATGGAGGAAATTGAAATGAAGGAGATAAAGCCGTTGCGCCGCTTCGCACGCAGGTAACGCAGGCCGATGGCGACAGGAATGGGTTTGAACATGCGGCGCAACCGTTCAGGGGAGGCTATGGTGCCATTGCGGGCGTGATTGGCGTAACTACGGCACGGCCTGCGGCCAGACGCAGTTCACGTCGTTGCCGCGCCGGCAGGGTGTCGGGCCAGAACATCAGGTAGTGGCGGCCGCGGCGACCGCGGCGCCAGGAAATCCAGGCCAACGGGCCCCGCCACTCCACCCGCAGGCCGCTGACCGGCAAGCCATCGACCTGCGCCGGCCCGCGGCGCCCGGGAATCACCAGCACCCGCGGCGGCGCACGGCGATAGCGCCGAACCTGCGCGGCGGTGTAGCCGACCAGCACCAGGCCCGCCGGCGCACCCCAGGCCGCCGGCAGCGCCGACCGACCGAGTGACACCAGCCCCAGCCCACCCAGCAGGAGCAACGCCACCTGCGCCCAGCCCGAAGGCCGCCACTCAAGCCGGCAAGGCGCGTATCCGTGCGATGAGTGCCGCCTGCGGCGCATCCGGGCAAGCCTCGTAGCCCATGAACCAGCGCCACAACTTATCGTCTTCGCGGGCCAGCAGCAGCTCGAACACGGCACGTTCTTCCTGCGGGGCCTGCGCCCAGCGTCGGTCGAGGTAGCGGTCGAACAGCTGGTCAAGCTCGCGCATGCCACGACGGCTGCGCCAGCGCAGCTTCTTCAGTTCGGTGGCTTCATCCATCGATCTCGACTCCGCGGGGGCTGGCGCACGGCGCCGGAAACAACAGCGGCACCAAGCCCTCCGGCCGGTGCCGCCCAGGCGCACCACCGCCAGGCGGTGGCGTTCGGCCACGCCGTCAGGCGCGGCGCGCCATCATCAACTTCTTGATCTCCGCGATCGCCAACGCCGGGTTCAAACCCTTCGGGCAGGTGCGCGCGCAGTTCATGATGGTGTGGCAGCGATACAGCTTGAACGGATCTTCCAGGTCGTCCAGGCGCGCACCGGTGTCCTCATCGCGCGAGTCGATGATCCAGCGGTAGGCCTGCAGCAGGATCGCCGGGCCCAGGTAACGCTCGCCGTTCCACCAGTAGCTCGGGCAGCTGGTCGAGCAGCAGGCGCACAGGATGCACTCGTACAGGCCGTCGAGCTTCTTGCGGTCTTCCGGCGACTGCAGGCGCTCGCGATCCGGCGGCGGCGGGGTCTGGGTGCGGATCCACGGCTTGATCGAGGCGTACTGCGCGTAGAAGTGGGTCAGGTCCGGCACCAGGTCCTTGACCACGTTCATGTGCGGCAGCGGGTAGATCGGCACTTCGGCCTTGCCGCAGTCGCTGATCGCCTTGGTGCAGGCCAGGGTGTTGGTGCCGTCGATGTTCATCGCGCACGAACCGCAGATGCCTTCGCGGCAGGAGCGGCGGAAGGTCAAGGTCGGGTCGATCTCGTTCTTGATCTTGATCAGCGCGTCCAGAACCATCGGCCCGCACTTGTCGAGGTCGACCTCGTAGGTGTCGGTACGCGGGTTGGCGCTGTCGTCGGGGTTCCAGCGGTAGACCTTGAAGGTGCGCACATTCGTGGCGCCTGGCGCCGGGAAATGCTTGCCCTTGCCGATCTTGGAATTCTTGGGGAGGGTGAACTCTGCCATGGCTTCAAATCCGAGTATTGGGATCAGGGACCCGGGTCGCGCCGGCCGCCGTCATGCGGCGACCGTCGCGTGCCCTGTCCCGGCTTTGGTCAGTAGACGCGCGGCTTCGGCGGCACCACGTCCACGTCCTTGGAGAGCGTGTACATGTGCACCGGACGGAAGTCGAAGCTGCACTGGCCCTTCGGGCCCACCGACACCAGCGTGTGCTTCTGCCAGTTGACGTCGTCGCGATCCGGGTAGTCCTCGTGCGCATGGGCGCCGCGGCTTTCCTTGCGCTGCTCGGCCGAGTTGATCGTCGCCACTGCATTGAGCAGCAGGTTGTACAACTCGTAGGTCTCGATCAGGTCCGAGTTCCACACCAGCGAACGATCGGACACCTTGACGTCCTCGAACAGGGCGAAGATCTCGTCCATCTTCTCGCAGCCCTCCTTCAGCGTCTTGCTGGTGCGGAAGACCGCGGCGTCGGCCTGCATCGTGCGCTGCATCTTGTCGCGGATCACCGCCGTCGGCGTCGAGCCATTGGCGTTGCGCAGCTTGTCCAGCAGGGCCAGCGCCTTGTCGCAGGCATCGGACGGCAGCGGCTTGTGCGGCTGGTTGGTTTTGATCGTCTCGGCGCAGCGGTTGGCCACCGCGCGGCCGAACACTACCAGGTCCAGCAGCGAGTTGGAGCCCAGGCGGTTGGCGCCGTGCACCGACACGCAAGCCGCTTCGCCGATGGCGTACAGGCCCTGCACCACCTGGTCCGGGTTGTCGCCGACCTTGCGCACCACTTCGCCGTGGTAGTTGGTCGGGATGCCGCCCATGTTGTAGTGCACCGTCGGGATGACCGGGATCGGCTCCTTGGTCACGTCCACGCCAGCGAAGATGTGCGCGCTCTCGGCGATGCCCGGCAGCTTCTCGTTGATCACTTCCGGGCCCAGGTGGGTCAGGTCGAGCAGGATGTGGTCCTTGTGCTCGCCGACGCCGCGGCCTTCGCGGATCTCGATGGTCATCGAACGGCTGACCACGTCGCGCGAGGCCAGGTCCTTGTAGTGCGGGGCGTAGCGCTCCATGAAGCGCTCGCCGTTGCTGTTGCGCAGGATGCCGCCTTCGCCGCGCACGCCCTCGGTGATCAGGCAGCCCGCGCCATAGATGCCGGTCGGGTGGAACTGCACGAACTCCATGTCCTGCATCGGCAGGCCGGCGCGCATCACCATGCCGCCACCGTCACCGGTACAGGTGTGGGCGGAGGTGGCGCTGAAGTAGGAACGCCCGTAGCCGCCGGTGGCCAGGACCACGCCATGGGCGCGGAACAGGTGCAGCGAACCTTCGGCCATGTCCAGGGCGAGCACGCCGCGGCACACGCCTTCCTCGTCGAAGATCAGGTCCAGGGCGAAGTACTCGATCATGAAGCGCGCGTTGTGCGCCAGCGATTGCTGGTACAGCGTGTGCAGCATGGCGTGGCCGGTGCGGTCGGCTGCGGCGCAGGTGCGCTGCGCCGGCGGGCCTTCGCCGAACTTGGTGGTCATGCCACCGAACGGGCGCTGGTAGATCTTGCCTTCCTCGGTGCGCGAGAACGGCACGCCGTAGTGTTCCAGCTCGATGATCGCCGGAATCGCCTCGCGGCACATGTATTCGATCGCGTCCTGGTCACCCAGCCAATCCGACCCCTTGATGGTGTCGTAGAAGTGGTAGCGCCAGTCGTCCTCGCCCATGTTGCCGAGCGCGGCCGAAATACCGCCCTGGGCGGCGACGGTGTGCGAGCGGGTCGGGAAGACCTTGGTCAGGCAGACGGTCTGCAGGCCTTTCTGGGCCAGGCCGAAGGTCGCGCGCAGGCCGGCGCCACCGGCGCCGACGACGACCATGTCGTACTTGTGTTCGGTGATCTTGTAGGCGGACATCGAGGTTCAGTTCCCCAGCGCGATGCGAGCGACCGCGATAACACTGACGATTGCACCCAGGACGGCGATGAATTTCACCGAGACCTGCAGCGCCAGGGCCAGAAGCGAGTTGTGGATGTAGTCTTCGAGGATGACCTGCAGGCCCAGCTGGGCGTGCCAGAACATCGCCACCAGGAAGCCGACCAGCAGCACCGCGTTCCACGGCTTGGCGATGGCGGCGGTGGCGGCGGCGTAGTCGGCGCCGAGCAGGCTCAGCACGAAGGCCACGAACCAGATCCCCAGCAGCACCAGGGCGGTGGCCGTCAGACGCTGGTGGACGAAGTGCTCGGTGCCGGTCTTGGCCGCGCCCAGGCCACGGACGTTCTTCAGCGGCGTGCGGAAACGATTCACGCGACACCTCCGGTGCTCACGACATACGCCCAGATCACGGCAGTGATCACCAGGCTGCCGATGACGGACAACCAGCCGTTGCGGACGAAGGCCGGAATGCTGAAGCCATAGCCGAAGTCCTGCACGATGTGGCGGATGCCATTGCACAGGTGGTACGCGAAGCACCACGACCAGCCGAACAGGAAGACCTTTCCGTACCAGGCGCCAGCAATCTGGCGGAAGCAGTTCCAGTGCTCCTCACCCATCATCAGTGCCAGCAAGCCGGCGGCGATGATGAGGGCTCCGAAGGAAAGCACGATGCCGGTGGCTCGATGCAGGATCGAGGTGGCCATCTGGATCTGCCAGCGATACACCTGTAGGTGCGGTGACAGGGGACGTTCTGGGGTCGCCATTCGCTGACTCTATTAACTCGGCTGGGCGGCGGAAGGGCCGCGTTGGCTCACGCTGCGCTAAAAATCGATGCAGCGACCATTTTTCTCCCAATCCCCGTAACGCACCGGATCCAGTCCGCCGCGTCCGCCGATCTCCCTGGACTCGCCTTCCTTCGCAGCGGGTGCTGCCGGAAGCGACGCGTCTTCGGGTTCGGGCTCGGGGTGTGGGGTTGTTTGGCCTATCATTGTGGGTCTCGCAACGCACAAATTTTATGCCTCGCCCTCGTGCCTGACAACCTTCACATTTCCGAAGTCGACTTCAAGGCGCTGCCCGGACACGCGCTGATCGCCCTGCAAGGCCCTGATTCATTGGCTTTCGCGCAGGCGCAGTTCGCCAACGACAGCACCGCATTGGCGCTGGGCCAATGGCAATGGAGCGCCTGGCTGACCGCCAAAGGGCGGGTGATCGCGGTGTTCATGCTGTGCCATGTCGCGCCGGACACGCTGTGGCTGATCCTTGCCGATGGCCGTGCCGATATCGTGGCCGCGCAGCTGCAGCGCTTTGTTTTCCGCCGCAAGTTGAAAGTGCTGGCGCGTAGCGACCTGCACATCGGCGGCCGTTTTGACGCGCCGACGCTGGCGGCCGGCGCGCACTTGCAGGGTGTGCAGGACCGATTCGAGTTCGACCTGGGCACGCCTGCCCTGCCACGCGCATTGCTGGTATCGCCGCACACTTTCGTCGAACAGCCGGGATTTGCCCTGCAATGGCGCCAGGCGGATCTGCGCCTGGGGCTGCCGCGACTGGATGACAGCGCCGTCGAACAATGGACACCGCAGCAGATCGGCCTGGATCGCCTGTCCGCCTACAGCGTGAAGAAAGGCTGCTATCCGGGCCAGGAAATCGTCGCGCGCACGCATTTCCTCGGCAAGGCCAAGCGTGTCGCGCAGTTGGTGCAGGTGCCGCCCAATACGCCCGTCGGCGCCGAACTGCGCAATGGCGACCAGCCGGCAGGCACGCTGGCGAGCGTGGCCGGCGACCTCGCGCTGGCGGTGCTGCCGATCGAAAGTGAAGGCCTGGCCCTGCAGCTGCAGGGCGTGCCGGTGACCCTCCAGCCGATGCTGGAAGGCCTGTCCCGCTAGATCCCCGTCAGAGCCGCAACTCGGTCTGCGGATCGAAGAAGTGCAGATGCGGGTGATGCAACGCCACGGCCAGGCTGCCGCCGATGTCCGGCAGCGGCTGCGGCGGCACGCGCATCACCAGCGCCTGGCTGCCGAAGCTCAGGTTGACGAAGATTTCGTTGCCCACCGGCTCCAGGCCTTCGACCCGAGCCTGCAAGGCCACGGTCTCGCCTTCGCGCGCCGGCTGCAGATGCTCCGGCCGCACACCCAGCAACACCTCGCGCCCTTCCCAGCCCGCGGGCAGCGCCGCGCCACCCAGCGGCACCTGCGTGCCATCGGCCAGGCGCAGCCCGCCATTGGCCAGTGTGCCGCGCAACACGTTCATGGCCGGACTGCCAAGAAATCCCGCCACGAACAGATTGGCGGGGCGCTCGTACAACGCCATCGGCGTATCGATCTGCTGGATCACGCCGGCATTGAGCACGACGATGCGCTGGCCCAGGGTCATCGCCTCGACCTGGTCGTGGGTGACATACACCATCGTCGTGCCGAGCTTGCGATGCAGCTGCGCGATCTCGGTGCGCACGCTGTGGCGCAACTTCGCATCGAGGTTGGAAAGCGGTTCATCCAGCAGGAAGACCGACGATTCACGCACCATCGCCCGCCCCAGCGCCACGCGCTGACGCTGGCCGCCGGACATCGCCTTGGGCAGCTTGTCGAGCATGTCGGTCAGGCCGAGCAGCTGCGCGGCGTTGTTCACGCGCTGGTCGATCACTGCCTGCGGATGCCCGCGCAGCTTCAACCCGAACGCCAGGTTCTGCCGCACCGTCATGTGCGGATACAGCGCGTAGCTCTGGAACACCATCGCGATGTCGCGATCCTTCGGCGCCACGTCGTTGACCACCTGCTCGCCGATGCGCAGCGTGCCGCTGGTGATCTCCTCCAGCCCGGCGATCATCCGCAGCAGCGTGGACTTGCCACAGCCCGACGGCCCGACCAGCACCATCAACTCGCCATCGGCGACCTCGAACGTGGCGCCCTGCACCGCGACCTGCCCGTTGTCGTAAACCTTGCGGACGTTCTCCAACTGCACTTTCGCCATTCGCTAGCCTCTTTGGATATCGTGCGTCGCGGTTGGATCATGACGCCCGCCGGAATGGTCGCCGATGAAACTGCCCGCAATCGAATGCATTCGTTTTATTCTGACATGTAAGCGTTTTCATCTGGCAACATCGACAGCGGGAGGAGGTTGACGATGGATCAGCAAAACCGTGCGTGCGCGTATGGAGCGCCCGAACGAAGCACATGCGCAAATCGCGCCTTCGCTATGCCGTCGGGGGCCTAACGGTGCGCCGACATAACTGCAACAATCGGGGACTTTGCTGGACGAGGTGCCGCCCTGCGGTGATCGGCCAGCCAGCGCCGTGTGACTTGAATCCGCCTGGACAAGTCACCGCCACTGCTCCCCTGAAACCCAGGATCCACGCCATTGACAACGATGTCAGCAGAAACTGAAACTCGGCCAATGCACAACACACTCTTCCTGTTCGGCGCGACCGGCGACCTGGCGCAGCGCTATCTGTTCCCCTCCCTGCTGCGGCTGTCGATCGACGGCTTGCTCGCCGAGGATTTCCGCATCCGTGCCCTGGCGCTGTCGCCGCATGATACGGAGAAGTTCCGGGAGATCCTGCGTCCGCGCCTGGAGCAGGCCCTGCCGCATGCCGGCCCGGCCGACATCGAGAATTTGCTGCAGCGCATCGATTACCGCTCGGTGGATCTGCGCGATGCAGAGTCCGTCGCCAATGCGGTGCGCAATCTGGCCGATCGCAAATGCGTCAGCTACCTGGCGATTCCGCCGGGCCTGTACATCAGCACCTGCCAGGGCCTGGCCCTGGGCGGCGCGCTGGCCAAGCCGGCACGGCTGATGCTGGAAAAGCCGATCGGCCACGATGCGACCAGCGCCGAGGAGATCCTCAGCGCGATCGGCGCGCTGATCGACGAAGACCGCGTGTTCCGCCTCGACCATTACCTGGGCAAGGCAGCGGTGCAGAACCTGATCGCGCTGCGCTTTGGCAACACGCTGCTGGAGGCAGTGTGGAACCGCAACTACATCGAATCGGTGCAGATCCTGGTCGCCGAGAGCGAAGGCGTGGACGGCCGTGATGCCTACTACGCCCGCTCCGGCGCGCTGCGCGACATGGTCCAGAGCCACATCCTGCAGCTGCTGTGCCTGGTGGCGATGGAGCCGCCGGCCTCGCTGGAGTCGGACCGCATCCGCGACGAGAAGGTCAAGGTGCTGCGCGCGCTGCGTCCGCTCAAGGCCGAACACGCCGCGCGCGACAGCGTCCGCGGCCGCTACACCGCCGGCAGCATCAATGGCCAGCCGGCCCAGGCCTACCAACCGCCGGAAGGCAGCGACGTGGAGACCTTCGTCGGCGTCACCGCGCACATCGACAACTGGCGCTGGGAAGGCGTGCCGTTCCACCTGTGCACCGGCAAGCGCATGCCCGAGCGCACCACCCGGGTGGTGGTCACGCTCAAGCCGGTGACGCATTGGCTGTTCGAGCGCCCGGACCGTCGCCACGCCACGCCCAACCGCCTCACCTTCCAGCTGCAGCCGCAGGAGAACATCGAACTGGGCCTGATGAGCTCGCTGGCCGGCCCGGAATGGGGCGCGCTGGAATTGCAGCCGCTGGAACTGGAACTGTCCGTGCCGACCGGCCTGCATCGCCGCATCGCCTACGAGCGCCTGTTCCTGGATGCCTTCAACGGCAACCACGCGCTGTTCGTGCGCGATGACGAAGTCCGTGCCGCATGGGCCTGGATCGACAGCGTCAGCGAGGCCTGGAAGGCCGCAGAATTGCCGCTGCAGCCCTACCCCGCCGGTACCTGGGGCCCGACGGCCGCCACCACGTTCCTGCCGCCGGGCATCGACCAGCCGGAGCCGCAGGCATGAGTGCGATTGACAGCGCCGTCGTTCGCCCAGCGCTGGTCGCCGACATCGGCGGGACGAACGCGCGTTTTGCCCTGGCCGACCTTGAAGCCCCGATGCCGCTGCTGGAAGACAGCGTGCGCGAGTTCGCCGTGGTCGACTTCGCCTCGCTCGGCGAGGCCGCGCAGTATTACCTCGACCAGATCGGCGCCACCGCCCAGAACGGCGTTTTCGCCGTGGCCGGCCGCGTCGATGGCGACGAGGCGCGCATCACCAATCACCCGTGGGTGATTTCGCGCTCGCGCACGGCGGCCATGCTGGGCTTCTCGCAACTGCACCTGATCAACGACTTCGCCGCCCAGGCCATGGCCATCAGCCTGCTGCGCCCGCAGGACGTGGTCCAGGTGGGCGGCGCCAGCTGGCAGCCGTCTTCGATCGAGCAGCCGCGCAATTACGGCGTGATCGGCCCGGGCACCGGCCTGGGCGTGGGCGGCTTGCTGGTGCGGGACGGTCGCTGCTATCCGCTGGAAACCGAAGGCGGCCACGTCAGCTTCCCGCCCGGCACGCCGGAAGAAATCCGCGTGTTGGAAATCCTGTCGCAGCAGTTCGGCCGCGTCTCCAACGAGCGCCTGATCTGCGGCCCGGGGCTGGTCAACATTTACCGCGCGCTGAGCGAGATTGCCGGCGCTGATCCCGGCCCGCTCAAACCTGCCGACATCACCGCGCGCGCCGCCGAAGGCGATGCCCGCGCCGCGCGCACGGTCGATCTGTTCTGCGCGATCTTCGGCGCCATCGCCGGCGACCTGGTGCTGATGCAAGGCGCCTGGGATGGCGTGTTCCTCACCGGGGGCCTGGTGCCGCGCATGCTCGATTCGCTGCAGCATTCCGGTTTCCGCCAACGCTTCGAAAACAAGGGGCGCTTCTCGGCGATCATGTCGCGCGTGCCCTCGCTGGCGGTGATGCATCCGCATGCCGGCCTGCTTGGCTCGGCTGCCTATGCGGTCGACGTGGAACGCCGCGAAGGAGTACTTGCATGAGCCCGGCGCACGAACAGATTTCGCTGATCCGCCATGACGATGCCGAGGCCTGGATCGAGGGCGTCGCACAGGAAATGGCGAGCATCCTCGGCCACGAGATCGGCAAGCGCGGGCATGCGCGCATGCTGCTCTCCGGCGGCACCACGCCGGCACCGGTGTACGAGGCGCTGGCGCTGCAGGCGCTGGAGTGGAACAAGGTGGAAGTGGGCCTGGTCGACGAGCGCTGGCTCTCGCCGCAGGATCGCGACAGCAATGCCTGGCTGGTGCGCCACAGCCTGCTCGAGCGCGCCGAGGGCCTGCAGTTCTCGCCGCTGGTGCGCCAGGGCAAGACGCTGCCGGACTGCATCCACGACGCCAACCTGCACGCCAATCACGCCGCGCCGCCGTGCCTGGCCGTACTGGGCATGGGCGGCGATGGCCATACCGCATCGCTGTTTCCCGGCGCGATCGACCTGCCTAAGGCGCTGGCCAGCCAGCAGCCTTATGCCGCCCTCGATGCCACCGGATGCCCCGGCGCGAACAGCTGGCCGTTGCGCATCACCCTGACCCCCGCCGGTCTGGCCCAGTGTGAAACGCGCCTGCTGTTGCTGCGCGGCAAGCAGAAGCTGGAGATGCTGCAAGCCGCGTTGGCGGGCGACGATCCGCTCGAATATCCGATCCGCGTCGCGATCCACCAACCCGGGCCGCGCCTGCGCGTGCACTGGTGCGCATGACGCGCACCCCGCGGACGGCGGCGTGCCGCCGTCCTTTCGATCGCGTCGCGCGCCTGCATGGCGCGCGCCACCTTCCCCCACTCATAGCCGCCTGCCAATGAGCCTGCATCCGAATATCCAAGCCGTCACCGAACGCATCCGCATGCGCAGCGCCGCCTCGCGCGCCGCCTACCTCGCCGGCATCGATGCCGCCCTGCGCGACGGGCCGTTTCGTTCGCGCCTGAGCTGCGGCAACCTCGCCCACGGCTACGCCGCGTGCGGGCCCACCGACAAGGATCGCCTGCGCGGCAGCGTCACGCCGAACCTCGGCATCATCACCGCGTACAACGACATGCTCTCGGCGCACCAGCCGTTCGAGCACTACCCGGAACTGATCCGCGAAAGCGCGCGTGCACTCGGCGCCACCGCGCAGGTGGCCGGCGGCGTGCCGGCCATGTGCGACGGCGTGACCCAGGGCCGCGCCGGCATGGAGCTGTCGCTGTTCTCGCGCGACATCATTGCCCAGGCCACCGCGATCGGCCTGAGCCACGACATGTTCGACACCACGGTTTACCTCGGTGTCTGCGACAAGATCGTGCCGGGGCTGTTGATCGGCGCATTGGCCTTCGGCCACCTGCCGGCGGTGTTCCTGCCGGCCGGGCCGATGACCCCGGGCATCCCGAACAAGCAAAAAGCCGAAGTGCGCGAGCGTTATGCCGCGGGCGAAGCCACGCGCGCCGAGTTGCTGGAAGCCGAATCGGCCTCCTACCACGCGCCGGGCACCTGCACGTTCTACGGCACGGCCAACTCCAACCAGGTGTTGCTGGAAGCGATGGGCGTGCAGCTGCCCGGCGCCTCGTTCGTCAACCCGGGCACGCCGTTGCGCGATGCGCTCACCCGCACCGCCACCGAGCGTGCCCTGGCAATCACCGCGCTGGGCAAGGACTTCCGCCCGTTCGGCCACCTCATCGACGAACGCGCCATCGTCAATGCGATCGTCGCGTTGATGGCCACCGGCGGCTCGACCAACCACACCATCCACTGGATCGCGGTCGCCCGCGCGGCAGGCATCGTGCTGACCTGGGATGACATGGACCTGATCTCGCAGACCGTGCCGCTGCTGGCCCGCATCTACCCGAACGGCGAGGCCGACGTGAACCGCTTCCACGCAGCGGGCGGCACGGCGTTCGTGTTCCGCGAACTGATGGACGCCGGCATGATGCATGACGACCTGCCGACCGTGGTCGACGGCGGCATGCGCGCCTTTGCGCAGGAGCCGCGCTTGCAGGACGGCGTGGTCACCTTCGTCGCCGGCGCGCAGACCACCGCCGATGCGGAAGTCGCCCGCCCCGTGGCCGAGGCCTTCGAAGCCCAGGGCGGCCTGCGCCTGCTCCGCGGCAACATCGGCCGCTCGTTGATCAAGTTGTCTGCGGTGAAGCCGCAGTACCGCCGCATCGAGGCACCGGCGGTCGTCGTCGACGCCCCGCAGGTGTTGAACAAGCTGCACGCCGCAGGCGCCCTGCCGCAGGACTTCGTCGCCGTGGTGCGCTACCAGGGCCCGCGCGCCAACGGCATGCCGGAACTGCACTCGCTGGCGCCGCTGCTCGGCCTGCTGCAGAACCAGGGCCGGCGCGTGGCGCTGGTCACTGACGGGCGCCTGTCCGGGGCTTCGGGCAAGATCCCGGCGGCGATCCACGTCACGCCGGAAGCGGCCCGCGGTGGCCCGATTACGCGCATTCGCGAAGGCGACATCATCGTGCTCGATGGCGAAGCCGGCACCCTCGAGGTCAAGGTATCGGCGCAGGAATGGGCCGCGCGCGAGGTGGCGCCCAACACCGCGCCGGCGGGCCACGACATCGGCCGCAACCTGTTCGCGATCAACCGTCAGGTGGTGGGCCCGGCCGACCAGGGCGCCATTTCGATCGGCTGTGGCCCGATGAGCGCCGATGGCTCGATCTGGGAATACGACGCCGAATACGAACTGGGCGGCAACCCGTCCGCGGCGGCCGCACCGCACGAAACCACGGACGCCTGAGCGCGTCTGGCCCCACTCCCGTCAGGATTTTCGAGAACACCATGACCATCGCCGATCTCCAGAACCGCGCCGAATCCCTGCTGCTGCAGGCCGGCATCCTCCCGGTCATCACCGTCGATACGCTCGACCAGGCACGTGCGGTCACCGACGCGCTGCTGGAGGGCGGCCTGCCGGCGATCGAACTGACCCTGCGCACGCCGGTGGCGATGGAAGCGCTGGCCACGCTCAAGCGCGAGCGGCCGGAACTGGTGGTCGGCGCCGGCACGGTGCTGAGCGAATTGCAGATGCTGCAGTCGATCGATGCCGGTGCGGATTTCCTGGTAACCCCGGGCACCGCGCCGGCCTTGGCCGACCTGCTGGCCGATGCGCCGATCCCGGTGGTGCCGGGCGCGGCCACGCCGACCGAATTCCTCAGCCTGATGAGCCGGGGCTTTCGCGTCTGCAAGTTGTTCCCGGCCACGGCGGTGGGTGGCCTGCAGATGATCAAGGGCCTGGCCGGCCCGCTGGCCGAGCTCAAGCTGTGCCCGACCGGCGGCATCACCGAAGACACTGCGGGCCAGTTCCTGTCGCAGCCGAACGTGGTGTGCATCGGCGGCTCGTGGATGGTGCCGAAGGACTGGCTGGCCAAGGGCGAGTGGCACAAGGTGCGTGACAGTGCCGCGGCCGCGGCGAAGATCGTGGCGCAGGCCCGCGCGGCCTGAAGCTGAGCCGCATCCTCGCGCACTCCGGAACGCCGCGCATTGCGCGGCGTTTTTTTACGAGCGGCCCTGAAGGACCTCCCCTCAGTCGCGCTTGCGTTCGGCGCGCCGCACCGACGAGGGCACGTCGATCTCGACATGCGCCGGCACCGCGTGGATACGCAGCTCGCCGTTCTCCCAGTCCACCGACTCACCATTCACCGTGGCGTCGCCCGGCTTGCCCGCATACGGCCATGGCAACACGAGACCGCCGGCCGGCGGGGTGATCCCCGCGGGAACATCGAGCACCAGTTGCCGGTCGCTGCGACGCAACTGGTAACCCAGGCGGCCGTAAGGCGTGCGCAGGTCGGTGATCGACACGCCCTGCCCTTCGAACCAGCGCGCCGGCAGGCCGGCCGCCAGCACGATGCTGTCGTCGACCTCGCGGGCGTAGGCAAACATGTCCAGCACCGAGCGCACGAAATCCGAAGCCACCCAGGCGTGCGGCAGGTCGCCGACGAAGAACGGTTTGCGCGGCGTGTGCGAGACCACCTCGGCCCACTGGTTCCAGGCCTGCGGCGCGCGATCCTTGAAGAAGAAGGCCACCGCATCCCAGGCGCGATCACGCCACCCCAGCCGCACGAAGGCCGACACATTGCGCCACTCGTAGGGTGTGTAGTCCTTCCACGGCCGGCTGCCATCGCGACGCTGGACGAATTCGTTCCAGTAGCGCTGGAAGGTGTTGTCCAGCAGGTCGGCCGGCAGGCGGCCCTGCTCGCCACCCGGCGCCAGGGCGATGGTGGTCGAGGTGGCGTCGAAGTCGCCCAGCTCGGCCGAGCCCGGCAGGAAATCGATGTTGCGCTCGCGCACCGCCGCCTGCAGCGAGGCGGCCAGGTCACCGCGGAACTCGTCGCGCGCACCGGTCATCAGCGCCAGTTCGTCGGTCTTGCCCAGCACCGTAGCGATGTCCACCGCATCCTTGTAGCCGCGCAGCGCCCAGAAGTTGTCCCAGTACGAATGCATCGGCTTGGCCGAGTACCCTTCGTGGCTGATCGACACCGGCATCATTCCGTAGAAGGCCGGATTGCGCATGAAGTTCTCTTCGGTGCGCTCGCTGGCGCGCAGCTGCTCCATGTAGTTGAACGCGCCCAGCACGTGCGGCCACATCGCTTCGAGGAAGGCGCGGTCGCCGGTGAAACGGTAGTACTCGGCGATGTTGAAGATCAGCTCGCCATGGCTGTCGTTTTCCGGCACCGGATCGCTGCCGCGGTCGTCTACGCAGCACGGCACCATGCCATTCTGGAACTGGAATGGCGCGAACCACTCCACGTACTCGCGCACCACATCCTCACGGCCCATCCGCAGCAGGCCTTCGGAAATCATCGCACCATCGCGGATCCAGCTGCGTGCATAGGAGCGCGTGCCCGGCTGCAGGCGCGGGCCGATGCGCGAGATCAGCATGTGCGCCAGGGCCGTGCGCAGCGTATCGACCATCGGCTGGCCTTCGGCGGGCACCTGGAAGCGCACGCGATCGAGCTTCTCACGCCACGCCTGCGCCACCTGTTGCTGAGACTGGGCCGCGTCGAAACCGGCCGGCAGTGCTGCCGCGCCGGTCTGCGGCACGACGATCGACACCTCGCGGGTTTCGCCCGGCGCCAGGTGCCAGTGATAGAGCAAGGCACCAGAGGCCAGGCCGGTGTCGTCCTTGACCTGGGTGGTCTGCGGCAATTTCACCGAGGTCAGCTGCTTCACGGCCATGCCGCTGTCGAACGCGGTGACGAAGGCCGTATCCGGCGCCTGCGCGGCAAACAGGCGCGGCTTGCCGTTGACGCTGACCTGCCCACCGTTCACCGCCATCTGCTCGATGCGGCTGATGCCGCCGATCGTGTTGAGGAACTGCGACGGTGGATTGACCTGGAATGGCCGCACGGTCAGCGCCAGGGTGTAGTCGCGTGCCTGCTTGGTCGTATTGCGCAATTCGTAGCGGGTCACCAGCTGCGCCTGCGCCGGCGTGCCCTGCACGAACGCGGTCACCCGCAGGTCGAGCTGGTCGTGGTGCCACTGCACGCTGGGGATCGGCAGGTAGCCATCCTGCAGGCTCTGTTCGCTGCTGACATCGGCCCAGGTCACCCACTTGCCGCCGCTGCTGACGAACGGTTCGATGCTGAAACCGCCCTTGCCCACTTCGACCGCACCATCCTCGCCGACCAGGCCCTGCTCGGTGCCACCGTCCAGGCCGACGATGGTCCAGTACGGCTGCTCACCAGTGAAGCCGCGCGGGAATGCGCCGCGCGGCGACAGCGCCGCCACCGAGGCGACGAAATCATTCGGCGTGGCCGCCCACTCCAGCGGCTTGAGGGTGATCTCGCGCATGCCGTAGCGCCAGTTCGGCCCGTTCTTGAGGTCCAGGCGCAGATAGCGTGCTTCGGTATCCGGCAGGGCCAGGAAGTCCGTGCCGCCGGCGCCGGCCACCACGCTGCGCAAGGTGCGCCAGTTGCGCCCATCCACCGAGCCACGCACGTCGTACTGGGACGCTTCCAGGCCGGGAATCCAATCGATGATCGCGCCGCCGAATTCCCGCACCTTGCCCAGGTCCAGGGTCACGGTCTGCGCCTTGACCCCGCCGCTGAGCCAGAACGTATCGGTCTTGCCATCGGCCAGGCGCTGCTCCAGCGCCGGGGCGGTATCGGCAATCGCGGTGCCGGTCAGCGGGCTGTTGTCCGGCGGCGGCAGCGGGGTGAGCGCCAGGCGGTCGAAGCACACCGTGCCCTTGCCGCCGACCTTGTTGTAGATGGTGAACTCGACGCTGGCGCTGCTGCGCAGGGTCTTGTCCGGATCCGGGCCCCAGGCCTTGCTGATCTGGCGCTTGCGAAAGGCCATCGGCGTCCAGTTCTTCGGGAAGTTGAAGCCGGGGCGATTCACCCACCAGACGTTGTCGCCACTGGCGTCGATCAGCTTGAACTGCAGGTCGTTGGCAGGCGAATCGCCGCGCAGGTTGAAGCTAATCTGGTAGTTGTCCGGGTACTGGATCGGCAGGTCGCGACGGATACCGACGTAGCCGGAGACGCCGTTGAAGTTGTAGTCCAGGCACAACGCCTTGCCACCGCCCGGCGCCGCCACCGGGCGCAGCGAGCCGCTCACCTGGTTGGAGACGACCAGCTTCCAGCCGTTGATGTCGTCGAAATCGTCGAGCACCTTGGCCTCCTGCGCACGGGCGTGCAGCGACAGGGCGGCGCACAGCGCCAGCAGGATGCGGATTGCAGAGTGGGATGTCATCGACGCTTCTTTCCTGGAACGTGTAGTGCGAATGGCTGATCCATGGCCGGGTATTCGACAGCGCGCGGCGATGCCGCGCAACCGCCTTACCCCTTGACGCTCCCCAGCAGCAGGCCCTGGATGTAATAGCGCTGCAGGCACAGGAACAGCAGCAGCACGGGGATCACCGTGACCACCGCGCCGGCCATCATCAGCTCCACATCCATGATGTGCTCGCGCGACAACGAGGCCAGCGCCACGGGCAAGGTGTAGTGGTCCTGGTCGGTCAGCACGATCAGCGGCCACATGAAATCGTTCCAGGCCGACATGAAGGTGAAGATCGTCAACGTCACCAGCACCGGCTTGAGCATCGGCAGCACGATCTGGAAGAAGATCCGCAGCTCGCTGGCGCCGTCGATGCGCGCCGCTTCCAGCAGTTCGTCGGGAATGCTGCGCGCGTACTGGCGCACCAGGAAGATGCCGAACACCGTCGCCAGCGCCGGCAGGATCACCCCGCCGAAGCTGTCGACCAGATGCAGCTGCTTCATCAGCAGGAACAGCGGCAGCATCGCCACCTGCGCCGGAATCACCAGCGCCGCCAGCAAGATCTGGAATACGCGCTCGCGGCCGACGAAACGCAGCTTGGCAAAGGCGTAGCCGGCCAAGGTGTTGACCAGCAGCGAGCCCAGGGTGATCGACAGCGACACCAGCAACGAGTTGGCGAAGTGGCTGGCCATGCCGGTGCGCGCGAACAACTCGTGGTAGTTCGCACTGGTCCAGGCCGAGGGCAGCATCGGCGGCGGGAAACGGCTGGCCTCGCCCGCCGGCATGAACGACACCGAGGCCATCCACAGCAGCGGCGCCAGGCTGATCACCGCCAACACCAGCAGGCCGCCGTTGACCAGCAAGGCGGTCCAGCGCGACTGACCGATCTCGCGGCTCATACCAGGTCCTTCCTGCGACCAAAGCGCAGCATCACGGTGGTCACCGCCAGGATGATCAGGAACAGCAGGAACGCCACGGCCGAGGCACGGCCGAGGTTCCACCACTTGAACCCTTCTTCGAACATGAAATACAGCACGCTCACCGTGCTCTGCAGCGGGTCGCCGCGGGTCATCACGTAGGGTTCGGCGAACAGCTGGAAATAGCCGGAGACGGTAATCACGCCGACCACCATCAACACCGGGCCCAGCATCGGCAAGGTGATGTGCAGGAACTGCTGCCACTTCGAGGCGCCGTCAATGCGCGCCGCCTCGTACAGGTCCTGCGGGATGCCCTGCAGGCCCGCCAGCAGGATCACCATGTTGTAGCCGAAGTTCTTCCATACCGCGAACAGCATGATGGTCGGCATCGCCCAGGGCGGATCGCCCAGCCAGTCGATCGGCGAGATGCCCAGGTGCGCCAGGCCCCAGTTCACCAGGCCGTACTTGACGTGGAACAGGTAGCGCCAGATCACCGCCACCGCGACCAGCGTGGTCACCACCGGGGCGAACAGCGCGGTGCGGAAGAAGGCGCGAAAACGCGCGGCCTTCGCATTGAGCAGCATCGCCGCGCCCAGCGAAACGCCGATCGACATCGGCACGCCAAGCAAAACGAAGTACGTGGTATTCCACAACGACTTCCAGAACAGCGGCGTCTGCAGCAGGTCCCAGTAATTGCCCAGGCCGACGAAGCGCAGGTGGCTGCTGTCGGCCAGTGCATACAGATCGAAGTCGGTCAGGCTGAGGACCAGTGCGGCCAGCACCGGCACGCCGAAGAACATGCCCAGCACCAGCAGCGCCGGGGCGGTGAATACCCAGCCGACGAGGGAGCGGCGCTTCATTGTGTCTTCTCGGCGGAGGGGGCGGCATCGGGGTGCGACTGCGCCCAGATCCAGCGTCGCTTGGCCAGGATTTCATCCACGCGCTTGTCCAGTTCCTTCACTGCCGCGTCCTGGCTTTCGCCGCCGCGCACCACGCGCTCGGTCACCAGGCGCATCTCCTGCACGATGCGCTCCCACTCCAGCACCTTCGGCGTGGCGCGGACGCGTTCGAGCTGGTCGCCGAACGCCTTGGCCAGCGGATCGTTGGCCAGCGACGGATAGGCCCAGGTGCTGCGACGGGGCGGCAGGTCGCCGATGATGGCGTGGAAACGCGCCTGCACCTGCGGCCGCGACAGGAACTCGATCAGTTTCCAGGCCGATTCCTTGTGCTCGGAGCGGCGCAGGATGACCAGGCTCGAGCCACCGGCGATGCCCGCGCCGGGCCCGTTCGGTCCCGGCAAGGCCATCGTGCCCCACTTGCCTTCCAGCGCCGCCGGCTGGCGCAGGCGGAATTCGCGCACGTTCCAGGGACCGGACAGGTAGAAGGCATAGGAGCCGTTGAAGAATTCGTACCAGACGTTGGAGATCTGCGTCTCCGACAACTTCGGTGCCCAGCCCTGCTCGAACATGTTGGCGTAGAACGCCAGCGCCTTGCGGAAACCCGGGCCGCGGAAATTGCCGTAGTTGTCGTGGTCGCGCAGCAGCGTGTCGTCCTGCTGCAGGGCGAAGGACAGCTGCTGCTCGAACTCGTTGAGCGGCATCAGGATGGCGTAGCGGTCCGGGCCGACGTGGCGCTTCACCGCGGCCATCGCCTGCTCGAACTCTGCCCAGGTCTGCGGTGTGCGGGTGACACCCGCCTCGGCCAGCATGTCCTTGCGATAGAACAGCAACCGCGTGTCCACGTACCACGGCACGCCGTACAGCGTGCCGTTGACGATGTTGGTGTCCCACACGCCGGGGAAATAGTCCTTCGGATCGATCACCTTGGAGCGATCGACGAAAGGCTGCAGCGGTTCCAGGGCGTCGAGCGTGGCGAACTCGGGCAGCCAGGTGTTGCCGAGCTGGCACACGTCCGGCAGACCATCGGCGGCGAAGGCGGTCAGCAACTTCTCGTGCGCCGCGGTCATCGGGATGTTCTGCACCTCGACGTGGATGCCGGGGTTCTCCTTCTCGAAGTCGGCGACCAGTTCGGTCACCACCTCGGCCTCACGCCCCATCGCCCAGAAGCGCACGGTCTCGCCGGCGGGCTGGCGATGGCAACCGGCCAGTGCCGCGATCAGCAGCACCGCGGCAGCGAGGGTGCGGATCATGCCCATGCGGCAGGGAGGCCGCGCATCGCGGCCCTCATTCGGGCTTCTGCTGCTGGCGCTGCGACGGGTCGCGCTGCGCCTCGGCGGCGGCGGCGCGCGATTCGGCAATGCCGATCGCACGCGCGGCGGCGGCCTGCTCATCCTTCTGCGGCTGCTGCGGCGCCTCACCTTCCGGCGTCAGCCAGCCCCCGGTGAAGCCAGCGCGTTGCAGGCCGGTGCGGATGTATTTGTTCTTCTTCATCACCGTCCACACGAACTCGTTGCGGTAGTTCGCGATCATGGTGAGGATCGGGCCCTGGTCGATGGCGATGTAGTCGCTGGCCACCCAGCCGCGATCCGGCACCAGGCGCCCGGTCTTGAGCGGGATGTCGTAGTTGAAGCTGGGGTTGAACGAATCCAGGAACCCGTAGCTCGAATACAGATAGTCGCCGAAGCGCTTGTGCATCTCCTCCGTGGCCGGGATCACCACTTCCGGCGCGAACACGATCGAGGAGATCGCCGCGGTCGGCGCGATGGTGCCGTCGTCGAAGTTCTCGCGCAGGCCAGCGCCGCGCGAAGAGTAGTGGCGGAACTGGCGCTGCTCGCCACGGAATTCCTGGCTGGTGTTCTGCGGGCCGTCGCTGGCGGTCAGGCCCCACACGTTCTCGCCGTACTCCTTCCACTTCATCGGGTTGTCGATGGCGTAGTCGCGCTGGGCCAGCGTGGCACGGCGGCTGTTGAGGAAGTAGTCGATGCCACGCTCGCGCATGTACTGGTCCTGGATGTCACGGAAGTCGATCCAGACGTGGCTGTACTGATGGCCGAACAGCGGGCCGAAGGACAGGTATTCCTGACCCTGGAACACGCCCCAGTCGTTGTTGTAGGTGCGCGTCCAGGCCGGCCAGGCATCGCTGTCGACCGGGTGGGTCGGCGAGCCCAGGGCCAGCACGTACAGCATCATCGCTTCGTTGTAGCCCATCCAGTCATGGCTGATGAAGCCGCTCTCCGGGAACCAGCCCATCGAGATCAACGGTGCGCGCTGCTGCAGCCAGGTCCAGTCCACGCGCTTGTACAGGGTGTCGGCGATCTGCCGGATTTCCTTCTCGCGTGGGTCGTCGCGATCGTAATAGGACTGGGCAAACAGCACGCCCATCATCAGCAGCGCGGTATCCACGCTGGAAAGCTCCACCCAACTGTCGTAGCGCTGCCCACGCTGCATGTCGAGGAAGTGGTAGTAGAACCCCTTGTAGCCGGCCTTGCCGGTGCGCTGCGGGCCGACCGGCGCATCGCGGAAGAATTTCAACGTCAGCAGCGTGCGGTCCACGGCCTGGGTGCGGCTCACCCAGCCGTTCTCGATACCGATCGGATAGGCGGTGAGGGCAAACCCGACCGAGGCGATGCTGGCGAATGGACGCGAGGGGAATCGGTCCGGGGTCAGGCCGTTGGTTTCGTTGGTCGTATCCCAGAAGAACTGGAAAGTACGGCGCTCGATGTCGCCGAACAGCGGCGGCAATTCCGGCTTCACCGGCTTGGGCGCCGCGGGCGGCAACTGCGGTTCGATCAAGGTCACAGTAGGCACCGGTTTGGCTTCAGGCTTGGGCGTCGGGGCTTGCCCCTGGCAGGCCGCCAGCAGCAATACGCCCAGCATCAGTGCCGTTCCGGCGAGCGGACGGGATGGGTTCGCCAACATGGACAGGCCACCGTCTTTCATGAAATCGCTTACAACCCTCACCAAAACACTCCCTTTGAGACTAACCCCAGTTCCGGTGAAGGAACGGGGTGGAACCTGATACCTGACCTGCCACTGCCCGCACCGACACCGACACCGACACCGACACCGGTGCCAGCGACTCAGCCATGCGCCAGCATGCAGCAAGCGTTGCGGCGTGGCACCCACCCAGCGACAGCCAGATGCGCCGGATAGGACACCGCGGGCCGGACAAGGTTCACGCCTGGCCCGCACCGGCGACGGTGGAATCACGCACGATCAAGCTGGGCTTCAAGGTCAGGCTGCCGGGCGCTGCTGCGTCCGTGGGGTCGATCAACCCGAGCAGGCGCGAGATGGCCTGCGCGCCCAGCTCGGCGATGCTGACCCGCATCGTGGTCAGGCCCGGATGGACATAGCGCGCCAGCGGAATGTCGTCGAAGCCGGCCAGGGCCACCTGCGCCGGCACCTGGATGCCGGCCTGGGTCAACGCGTACAGGCAGCCCAGCGCCATCATGTCGTTGGCCGCGAACACCGCATCGGGCAATGGGCCGCGCAGCAGTTCCTGCCCCGCGCGATAGCCGGAAGCTTCGTCGAAGTCGCCGTACAGCACGCGCCCGCGGGCATCGGCCCCCTGCGCGGCCATCGCGTCCTGGAAACCGCGAAGGCGTTCACGCGCATCGAAATTCAATTCCGGGCCGGCGATGAAGACGATCCGCCGATGCCCTTGCGCCAGCAGATGCTCGGTCATGGCGATCGCGCCGGCGTGGTCGTCGATGCTCAATACCGGGTAATGATCGTCGTCCGGCAGGTGCGTGTTGATCAGCACCGTCGGCAAGGATTGCGGCAGGTTCTCGGTCAGGAAACCGGGGTGCTCGGCATAGGGCGAGAGCACAAGCAGGCCATCCACCCGCCCCCGCATCGCGCGCAATGCGCGGCCCTGCTCTTCCTGGTCGCCGTGATAGCTGGACACCAGCAGGTGCTGGCGGCGCGCACGGGCCACCCCATCGATGCCGCGAATCAACTCGGAAAAGAATTCGCCGTACAGGTCCGGCAGGACCACCCCGATCGTCTGCGTGTGACGGCTGCTCAGGCTGCGCGCCGCCGCGTGCGGGCTGTAGCGCAAGCGGTCGGCCACCTCCAGCACGACCTTGCGCACCGGTTCGGCGACATTGTCGTGCCCGTTGAGCGCGCGCGATACCGTGGCCACCGAAACCTTGGCCTCGCGGGCCACATCCTTGATGGTGATCGAATTCTTTGCCAACGCACCGCCCTCCACGGTCGAGACTCCGAATAATCTGCGCCGGACTGTAATCGTTTTCAGGCGATACGTCATCCTGCGATGCAGCGTGGCGACGCGGGCGATACCGACTTGCCCCCATGTGCCTGGCCGCTTCCCTGGCCCGCGAACCCGAAGGCGGCGGCCAGGTCGGCATTCTACGCATGCCTTGTCCGGCGGACAGACACTGCCGCCACGATCGGACAGCACCAGGACACGCCGAGTCACCTCAGGCGGGTGGCGCGTCGGCCTGGATCGCCAGGGCGTGGATGTCGTCCTGCATCATCGAGCCCAGCGCGGCGTACACCGCCCGGTGCCGCGCCAGCGGCGACATCCCGGCGAACGCGGCCGAGACGATGCGTACCGAAAAGTGACCGCGGCCGTCCTGGGCACCGGCGTGCCCGGCGTGCTTGTGGCTGTCGTCGACCACCTGCAGTTGCGACGGCGCGAAAGCGGTGCGCAGGGCCGCCTCGATCCGCTCGACCCGCCCGCTCACGGCAGCACCCGCTTGAACGGCCGGACTTCGGTGCGCGCGTACACACCGGCTTGCACATACGGATCGGCCTGTGCCCAGGCCCGGGCCGCTTCCAGCGAGGTGAACTCGGCCACCACCAGGCTGCCGCTGAAGCCGGCCGGGCCCGGATCTTCGGCATCGATCGCCGGGCACGGCCCGGCCAGCAGCAGGCGCCCGGCGTCGGCCAGTGCCTGCAGCCGCTGCAGATGCGCCGGCCGCGCCGTGCGTCGGCCCTCGGCCGCGCCGTCGCCGTCATACCCTTCAATCACGTACCACATGCCGATCGTCCATCCTGTTCGCGGAAGCTGGCGTTCATTCTAGCCCCCGGCATGCTGGACACCGCCCCGGCACAGCCATTACCCTAGCGGCCAATGCACGCGGCTGGATGCGTGCGGCACGTCGGTCCACCGGCCCCTGCGGCCCCCACCGACACCCGCTTCGCCGGTTCCTCAGAGCCGCCCCGCGTAGACCACCTCCTCAGCTGTTCCGTTGCTGCAGCCGCTTGCAGCGACTTTTGTTTGACATGGGATCGTGCCGCCGGCACGCCGTAGAAGCCACATCTGCAGGACGGGGTTTCCCCCGGTCGTGCGTGCCGCGAGCGCGCAGGTCGGCGGAGCACGCCCAACGCAACACCAGATCGCTGATGACCGCCGAATCCGCGCAAGCCGCGAATCCATCCAACCAGACGCCTTCGCCGCAGCAGCAGGAAATGCCGCTGGCGGTGGTGCATGGGCAACCGGTGTTGCAGATCCCGCAGGACCTGTACATCCCGCCGGATGCGCTGGAAGTCATCCTCGACGCCTTCGAAGGCCCGCTGGACCTGCTGCTGTACCTGATCCGCCGGCAGAACCTGGACATCCTGGACATCCCGGTGGCGGAGATCACCCGCCAGTACGTCGATTACATCAACGTGATGCAGGAGCTGCGCTTCGAACTGGCGGCCGAGTACCTGGTGATGGCCGCGATCCTGGCCGAGGTCAAGTCGCGCATGCTGTTGCCGCGCCCGCCCAGCGTGGAGGGCGAGGAAGAGGATCCGCGCGCCGAGCTGGTGCGTCGCCTGCAGGAGTACGAGCGTTTCAAGCAGGCGGCCGAAGACCTCGACACCCTGCCCCGGCAGGACCGCGATACCACGCCGGTGCACGTGCACGTGCCGGACCGCGCGGCGGTCAAGCTGCCGCCGCCGGTGGACCTGAAGGAAATGCTGCTGGCGCTGCATGACGTACTCAAGCGCGCCGAGCTGTTCAGTGGCCACGCGATCCGGCGCGAGGCGCTGAGCGTGCGGCAACGCATGGGCGACGTGCTGGGCCGCCTGGAAGACGGCAAGTTCTATCGCTTCGAAAGCCTGTTCACCGCCGAAGAAGGCAAGCTCGGCGTACTGGTCACGTTCCTGGCCCTGCTCGAACTGGCCAAGGAACAATTGCTGGACATCGTCCAGGAAGCGCCGCTGGCGCCGATCTACGTCAAGTCGCTGGCGGCCGGCAACACCAACGCACCGCTGCAGTTCTCCAGCGAGTTCGACGACAGCGATGCCGACGACGCGACCCCTTGATCCGGAAGACCACACGATCGTGCAAATCGACCAACCGCTGATCACCCGAATCGTCGAGGGCGCGCTGCTGGGCAGCCCGCAGCCGCTGACCCTGGCGCAACTGCAGGGCCTGTTCCCGGAGGATGAGCCGGCCCCGCCCGGCAGCATCGAGCGGGCGATCGAACAACTGCGCGAGGGCTGCGAGGATCGCGGCGTGGAGCTGGTCGAGGTGGCCTCCGGCTTCCGCTTCCAGGTCAAGGCCGATGTCCACGCCTGGGTGGCGCGGCTGTGGACCGAACGCAAGACCAAGTACACCCGCGCCACACTGGAAACCCTGGCGCTGATCGCTTATCGCCAGCCGATCACCCGCGGCGAGATCGAGCAGGTGCGTGGCGTGGCGGTGAGCAGCAACATCATCCAGGCGCTGGAAGAACGCGAGTGGATCCGCGTGATCGGCCATCGCGACGTCCCCGGCAAGCCGGCGTTGTTCGGCACCACCAAGGGCTTCCTGGATTATTTCGGGCTCAAGCGCTTGGACGAACTGCCGCCGTTGTCCGAACTCAAGGACATCGGCGAACTGGATCCGCAGCTGCCGCTGGACAGCGAAGGCCAGCCGGCCGCCCCTGTCGCCGCTGGCGCCGCGCTCGCGGCCGACGCTGAAGCCCAGGCCGGCAACGACGAGGCCAGTGGCGAGGACGAAGCCGACGCCGAGGCGGCCAACGACGACGACGCGAACCACCGCGATGCCGACGACATCGCACAAGACATCGAGGCGACCGGCCAGGCCGGCGCCGAAGACGAAGCGGACGCGCAGGACGCCGCCGCGCAACACCTGGCAGAGGCCGACGCCGACGCCGGCGAGGAGGAAGACACCTTCCCGCACGACGCCACCCCACCCGATGCGACGGACGCAGACAGCGCCGAAGCAGCGGAAGACAACCCAGACGAAACTGAGGCCGACGCGGACCGCGCTGGCCGGAGCGAATGAAATGAGTGACACCCCCCGCAAGCTCTCGCTGAACAAACTGTCGCTCAAGCGCAGCGCCGAGAGCGAACAACCCAAATTGGAAGAACGCCTGCACAAGGTCCTGGCCCAGGCCGGGTTGGGTTCGCGCCGTGCGCTGGAACAGCGCATCGCCGACGGCCTGGTCAAGGTCAACGGCGAGGTCGCGCAGACCGGCATGTCGGTGCGTAGCGGCGACAAGATCGAACTGGACGGCCGCAGCTTCGTGGCCAGCGCGCTCAGCGAGCCTTCGCGCGTGCTGATCTACAACAAGCCGGAAGGCGAAGTGACCACCCGCGAAGATCCGGAAGGCCGCCCGACCATCTTCGAAGCGCTGCCGGCCCTCAAGGGCGCGCGCTGGATCGCGATCGGCCGCCTGGACATCAACACCACCGGCCTGTTGCTGCTCACCACCGATGGTGAGCTGGCCAACGCGATGATGCATCCCTCCTTCGAAGTCGAGCGCGAGTACGTGGCGCGCGTGCGTGCGCCGGAAGGCCAGGAGCAGGTTTCCGACCAGATCGTCGACCGCCTCGCCCGTGGCGTGGCGCTGGAAGACGGCCCGGCCAAGTTCGACGAGATCGAGCGCATTGGCGGCACCGACTCGCACGACTGGTTCCGCGTGGTGGTCAAGGAAGGCCGCAACCGTGAAGTGCGTCGTTTGTGGGAATCGCAGGGTTGCCAGGTCAGCCGCCTCAAGCGCACGCGCTACGGCAAGGTCGCGCTGCCGCGCGAACTGCTGCGCGGGCAGTCGGTGGAACTGCCGCAGCCGCAGGTCGAGGCGCTGCGTGCCGAGCTCAAGCTGGAGCAGGGCCAGCCGTCCGCGCTGACCCTGCAGCCGGTAATCGGCCAGCGTCGCGCCGCACGCGCCACCGTGCACGTCGGTCGCGACGGCGGCGGTCACCGCAATGCCTATGTCAACGGCCACAACACCGCCGATGAAGGCCGCGAACTGCGTCGTTTCGACAACGTGCGCGAAGACCGCGGCCGCGGTGGCCGCGGCAAGCCGGGCGGCTTCAAGGGTGGCCTGACGGTCAGCGGCGAAGCGGCGGCCAAGCAGTCGCAGAAGCCGTTCAAGCAGCGCAAGGAAAAGGGCATCAAGCCCTTGCCGGAAGGCAACCCGGCCGCGTTCCGCACCTGGTACGTGCCCGAAGGCGTGAGCACCGGTCCCAGCGGGCATCGCAATGCCGGCCCGGGTGGTGCGCGCGGCAACGCGCCGCGTCCGTTCGGCAAGCCCAAGCCCGCCGGCGCCGGCGCAGGCGCGCGTGGCAACAGTGGCAGGCCGCAGGGCCAGGGCGGCGCAGGCGGCCCGGGCAAGTCGCAGAACAAGCATCCCTACGGTCACCCGGGCAACGCGCAACCTTCTTTCCCGTCCGACCATGCCAACCCGGGTTTCAATCCCTATGGCCAGGCACGTCCGGCCGGTGCGCGTCCGGGCCAGGACAAGCGCGGTGCGCGTCCGGGCCACAATGGCCCGCGTCCCGGCGGCGGCGGTCGCCCCGGTGGTGGTGGACGTCCCGGCGGTGCCGGTCGGCCGGGCGGTGGTCGTCCCGGTGGCGGCCATCGCGGGGGTCCGCGCGGCGCCTGAGTCGCACCTGCCTCAGCAAGAAGGGCGCCGCAAGGCGCCCTTCCTGTTTGTCGCGTTTGTCTTCAATGCGTGCTGCGGCACAGCAAGAAAACGACAGGCCGCACACTTCCCGGCCCTGCACCGCGCGCGGCGTACGCGCGAAAGCTGCGGTTTTTCGCGGGAAAAACGCCAACCTCCGGTTGCAGCGGACATGCCCCGGGCGCAAGGCGTCTGCATTGGACGTACGCGCCTGCGAGCGCTCGCATATCCTGTGGGTTCCACCTTGACCATGCGACCTTCGTGAAAGAACAGAACCGGATCCGGATCGAGGATGTCGCTGCCGCCGCAGGTGTCTCGATGAAGACGGTCTCGCGCGTGTTCAATTACGAGCCCAACGTCCGGCCGGATACGCGCGAAAAAGTCGAGGAAGCCGCACGTGCGCTCAACTACCGGCCCAATCCTTCCGCGCGCAGCCTGGCGTCGAATCGCTCGTACCTGATCGCGCTGCTGTATGACAACCCATCGTCGAACTACATCATGGAGATCATCGGCGGGGTGCTCGATGCCTGCCGCTCGCGCCACTACAGCATGATGCTGCAGCCGATGGATGGCACCGCCGCCGGCTACCGCGCGCAGGTCGAAAGCGTGCTGGCGCAATACCGGCCCGATGGCATGATCCTCACCCCGCCGATCACCGACGACGACGCCCTGCTCGACTGGCTGCAGGCGCAGCGCATGCCGTTCGCCTCGATCTCGCCGCGCCGCCGCGCCGGGCAGATCGGCGCGACGCTGGACGAACGCGAAGCCGCGGCCGACCTGGTCGGCCATGTCGCCAGCCTGGGCCACACCCGCATTGGCCACATCACCGGGCACCGCTCGCATGGTGCGCGCGCCTGGCGCCTGGACGGTTATCGCGATGCGTTGCACCGTGCAGGCTTGCCGTTCGATCCGGCGCTGGTGATCGAGGGCGAATTTTCATTCGACTCCGGCATCGACGGCGCACGCGCCCTGCTCGACCTCGACCTGCCGCCGACGGCGATCTTCGCCGCCAACGACGACACCGCGGCCGGGGTGATCTACGAAGCGGAGGAACGCGGCCTGCGCATTCCACGCGACCTGTCGGTGTTCGGTTTCGACGACATGCCGATGGCCCGGCAGATCTGGCCGAGCCTGACCACCGTGCGCCAGCCCAGCCATGAGATGGGCCGTATCGCCGCCGAGCAGCTGCTGGCGCATATCGGCGACCCGATGCGGGGCGAGTTGATCAAGGTGCCGTACGAAATGCGGCTGCGCCGCTCCACCGGCGCCTGGCCGCTGAAGGAATAAGGCCGCGCAAGCGCGGCCCCGGGTCGATCTCCTGTCGCGGGCCGGGGTACAAGCTCCGGCGGCTTTCAGCGTCGGGTGATGACGAAATTGCCGAAGCCCACGCCGAGGTCCCAGCCTTCGCCGGTGCCGGCCAGGGCCAGCGAGATATCGCCCTTGGTCACCACCTGCGCATTGCTGGACTTCACCGCGCCGGCGTGCGCTTCTGCGCCGCCATAGGTGCCGAACAGATCGTTGACGCTGTAGGCGCCGGTGAAGCTGCCCTTGCCGTCGACGATCGTCGACTTGCCCACGGTCAGGCCGCCGCCCTTGGCGCTGATGTTCACGGGAATGCTGGTGCCGTTGTTGCAGGTGATGGTGCCGGTGCCCTTGGCGGTCTTGTAGAACACCGACCAGCCGGAGAGGTTGAAGCGCAGGGTGCAATCCAGGTTGCCGGCCGCATGCGCAGCCGGGGCGAACACGCAGGTCGTGGCCAGGACGGCCAGCAGGGAGACGGTCTTGAACATGGCACAGGTCCGGTAGGAAAGCTGCGCCGAGGTTAGCAGCGCGGGTGTGGAGGCGGTGATGTCGCGCCGGCCAGGCATTCAGCGGCCGCTGTCTTCAGCGCGCAGCGTTGACCGTGCCGAGCGCGAACGCATCGGCATCGAGCATCGCCGGGAAGCGCGCACGGTGCTCGGCCAGGGCCGAGGCGGAGATGGTGGTGGTGGCGACCTGCTCGCGCTCGCGGATCTCCAGCTGCGGCTGGCCGAGGAAATCGATCACCGCGCTGTCGCCGGCGTAGTGCAGGCCGTTGCCATCGTGGCCGACGCGATTGACGGCGGCGACGAAGCACAGGTTCTCGATCGCCCGCGCCCGCAGCAGCGTGCGCCACGCATAGGCGCGCGCCGACGGCCAGTTGGCCACGAACAGTTGCAGGTCGAAATCCAGCGCACCGGGGCGCTCGACGTCATAACGATTGCGGCAGAACACCGGGAAGCGCAGGTCGTAGCAGACCTGCGGATTGATCCGCCAGCCCTTCCATTCCACTGTCAGGCGCTCGCGCCCGGCAGCGTAGCGCTCATGCTCGTTGGCGTAACGGAACAGATGGCGCTTGTCGTAGTACTGCAGGCCACCGTCCGGCGTGGCGAACAGCAGCCGGTTGAACACGCCCTCGGCGGTACGCAGCTGCACGCTGCCGGTGACTGCAGCGCCCAGGCGCGATGCCTGCTCGGCGATCCAGGCCACGGTCGGCCCGTCCATGCCCTCGGCCTTGTCGATCGCCTCGTTGGAGAAGCCGCTTGTGAAGGTTTCCGGGAGCACGACCAGGTCGGTGGTGCCGGCCAGTGGCGCCAGCAGCGCAGCGTAGTGCGCGCGATTGCCGGCCGGATCGTGCCAACGGGTGTCACCCTGGACCAGGGAGATGCGCAGGTCTTGCATGGGAGCCTCAGAGCTTCTTCAGGCGTTCGATTGCCGCATCCAGCGTCGCTTCGTTCTTGGCAAAGCACAACCGGGCCAGGCGCTGGCCCTTGGGCGGGGTTTCGTAGAACGGCGACAGCGGGATCGCGGCAACGCCGTGTTCGACTGTCAGCCACTTGGCGAACTTGGTGTCTGGCAGATCGCTGACCGCCGAATAATCGACCAGCTGGAAATAACCGCCCGGCACCGGCAAAGGCTTGAGCCGGGTGCCGAGCAGCTGCTTGCGGAAACGATCGCGCTTGGCCTGGTAGAACGCGCCGAGCTGTTCGTCATGCTCGGGCTCGTCGCGGATCATCTCGGCGAAGGCATGCTGTGCCGGGGCGAAGCTGGCGAAGGTGTTGTACTGGTGGACCTTGCGGAACTCGGCGCTCAGTGCAGGCGGGGCGATCGCATAGCCGATCTTCCAGCCGGTGCAGTGGTAGGTCTTGCCGAAGCTGGAGACGACGAAGGCGCGCGCGCGCAGCTCCGGCCAGCGCAGCACCGACTCGTGGCGGCGGCCATCGAACACGATGTGCTCGTAGACCTCATCGGAGATCAGGAAGATATCGGTGCCGCGCAGCAGATCGGCCAGGGTGCGCATGTCGTCGGCGGAGAACATGGCGCCGGACGGGTTGTGCGGACTGTTGATGATCAACATGCGGGTACGCGGGGTGATGGCTGCCTGCACCTTGGCCCAGTCCACCGCGAAGGTGAGCGGATCCAGCGCCACGTGCACCGCGCGAGCGCCGGCCAGGTCGATCGCCGGCTCGTAGCAGTCGTAGGCCGGGTCGAGCACGATCACTTCCTCGCCGGCCCGCACCACGCTGTGGATGGCGTTGAAGATCGCCTCGGTGGCGCCGCTGGTCACGGTGATTTCGGTATCGGCATCCACCTGGGCGCCATAGCAGCGCAGCGCCTTGCCGGCGATGGCCTGGCGCAGCGGCGGCGCGCCGGTCATCTGCGGATACTGGTTGTGGCCCTCGCGCATGGCGCGATCGAGTGCCTCGACCAGGCGCGGCGGGACGGGGAAATCCGGGAAACCCTGGCCGAGGTTGACCGCCTTGTGCTCGGCCGCCAGCTGCGACATCACGGTGAAGATGGTGGTGCCGACATTGGGCAGCTTGGTGGCGGGCGTGGGCATGCGGGGGGATCCGGTGAAACTGCGGGGAGCGAAGTGTAATGCGCGGCGAATCCCGCTGCGCGGGCCTGGCATCTTGCCTACCCCCGCGCCTGTCGGCGCGCCCCTGAAGTTCGCGACGCGAACTCCAGGGGCCAGGCCCACACCTTGCCTACCCCCGCGCCTGTCGGCGCGCCCCCCTAACAAAGGGGGGCTGTTTCTCCATCTAGATCTTTGCGCGTCTGACGGTTTGCACCGTGCGGTAGGTTCCGTCACCTTACGGTGCGGGCCCCGACCCCTCGGGGGCAGGCGTTTCGGTTCCGGCGTACGTCCTGTACTCAGTCACCGAACGTAGGCCATCCATGGCCTACTAACGCCTGCCCCCGAGGGCTCGGTGCAAGGCGCGTCATTTCCCCACTTCGACAATGCGGCATTTGATCTTCGATCCGGCATCGGGATCTGTCGGGCGTCCGGGGGCGATACCCCCATCGGGGGCGTGTGGCGACACGGACGTCGCCACACGAGCTCAAGTCCATGGATGGACGCTTTTGGCGTCCCCCGATGGGGGTATCGCCCCCGGACGCCAAGCGCAGAACCATGAGAGCCAGCGCGCCGAAGCACGTCACTGTCACTCTGCCCTCCACAATCGCCCCCAAGGCTACAATGCCCGCAGCTTCCGCCACCGCCTCTAGATGATCGACCACCCGCCCGCTGCGCCGCCCTTGCTGGCCGCGCAGGCCCTGAGTTTCAGCCGCAACGAAGAGGCGGTGTTCGGCCCGCTCGATTTCCAGGTCGATGCCGGTGAAGCACTCCTCGTGCAGGGCGACAACGGCGCAGGCAAGACCACCCTGCTGCGCGTGCTCGCCGGCCTGCTGCGCGCCGATGCCGGCACCATCGAGATCGATGGCCGCCCCGCGCGCCGGGTCGATCGTTCGCATTTCATCGCCTATCTTGGCCACCTGCCCGCGCTCAAGGCCGATCTGACCACGCTGGAAAACCTCAACTTCCTCTGCGGCCTGCACGGCCGCCGCGCGCGGCAGATGCCGGGCAATGCGCTGGCCATCGCCGGCCTGGCCGGCTATGAGGACGCCCTCGTGCGCCAGCTCTCCGCCGGCCAGAAGAAACGCCTCGGCCTGGCCCGGTTGTGGTTGTCGCCAGCGCCGCTGTGGCTGCTCGACGAGCCCTACGCCAACCTCGACCTCGATGGCATCAACCTGGTCAACCGCATGATCTCCGCCCATCTGCGCAGCGGCGGCGCTGCCCTGGTCACCACCCATGGCGCCTATGCCGCGCCGCCGGTGCGCACGCGCATGCTCACCCTGGCCCTGCCCGCATGAGCACGCCCTCGCCCCTGCCCTCGCTGTGGCAAGCCGCGCGTGCCCTGCTCCAGCGTGATCTGCGCCTGCTCTGGCGCCGTCGCGGCGATGCGCTGCAGCCGGCATTGTTCGCGCTGCTCATCGTGGTGTTGTTCGCGCTCGCCCTGGGTGGCCGCGCCGAGACCCTCTCGCTGGTCGCCCCTGCCGTGATGTGGCTGGCGGTGCTGCTGGCCGGGTTGCTGTCGCTCGATTCGCTGTTCCGCGGCGACGCCGACGACGGCTCGCTCGAGCAGTGGGTGCTCGCTCCGGTGCCGCTGGCATGGCTGGTGCTGGTGCGGGTGCTGTTGCACTGGCTGGTGACCGCGTTGCCGCTGATCGTGGCCACGCCGCTGCTGGGCGAATTGCTGCACCTGCGACATGACCAACTGCCCCTGCTGCTGGCATCTTTGCTGCTGGGAACGCCGTTGCTCAGCCTGCTCGGTGCAGTGGTCGCGGCGCTGACGGTGAACATGAAACGCTCTGGTATTCTCGTGGCGTTGCTGGCGTTGCCGCTGTACGTGCCGGTGCTGGTGTTCGGTGCAGGCAGCGTCGCGGCAGGCGTCCAGGGTCTGGATCCGTCCGCACCGCTGCTGCTGCTCGGCGCCGGCCTGGTCATCGGCCTGGTGTTGGCACCGCTGGCAGCCGCGGCGGCGATCCGGATCTCGTTGAGTTGAATCGGCGGGCAGCTGCCCGGTACTTCCACGCATCACGCAACAGACCACCACGAACTCCGGAGCCGCCGCCACCGCATGAATCGTCTCGTTCGCTGGTTCCACCTGCTCGCCTCGCCGCCGGTGTTCGATCGTTTTGCCGCCCGCTGGGCGCCCTGGTGCCTGGCCGTTGGCCTGCTGCTCGGCGGCTTCGGCCTGTGGCAGGGGTTGTTCGTGGTGCCCGCCGACTACCAGCAAGGCGACAGCTTCCGCATCCTCTATATCCACGTGCCCAGTGCCTGGATGAGCCTGTTCGTGTTCGGCCTGATGGCGCTGTATTCGGCCATCGCGCTGATCTGGCGGATCAAGCTGTGCGAAATCCTGGCCATGGCCTGCGCGCCGATCGGCGCGGCGTTCACCCTGATCACCCTGCTCACCGGCAGCATCTGGGGCAAGCCGATGTGGGGCGCGTGGTGGGATTGGGACCCGCGGCTGACCACCGAGCTGATCCTTTTGTTCCTCTATCTCGGCGTGATCGGCCTGTACCAGGTGATCGACGATCATCGCAACGGCGCCCGCGCGGCCGGGCTGCTGGCCATCGTCGGCGTCGCGTTGCTGCCGGTGATCCGCTATTCGGTGGTCTGGTGGAATTCGCTGCACCAGGGCCAGAGCATCAGCCTGCTCGGCCCATCCAGCATCGATGGTTCGATGCTGTTGCCGCTGTGGTTGATGGTGGCCGCGACCAAATTCTGGTTCGCCGGCACCTTGCTGCTGCGCGCCCGCGCCGACAACCTGCGCCGCGAAGCCGGCAAGGATTGGGTCGCGCAGCTGGCCAACGCGCGGGAGGCGGCATGAACTATCTCGGTTACGTGATCGCGGCCTACGCCGTGTTCTTCGTCGTCCTGCTGTGGGACGTGCTGGCCGCGCACTGGCAGGTGCAACGTGCGCTGCGCCTGGCGCGTGCGCGCCGGCAGCGCCAGCGGGGCCGCACCGAGGCCGCGCCGACCGAGTTGCTGCGATGAACCCGACCCGTCGCCGTCGCCTGTGGTGGGTGCTGGCCCTGGTGCTGGCCGGTGGCCTGGCCACGACGCTGGTCGCGCTGGCCCTGCAACGCAACGTGGCTTATCTGTATACGCCTTCGGAAGTGCTGCGCGGCGATGCCGGCGGGCATGCGCGCTTCCGTCTCGGCGGGATGGTCGAGAAAGGCTCGTTCCACCGCGCGCAAGGTTCGCTGGAGGCGCATTTCCGCGTGACTGATGGCGATGCCCAGCTGGCGGTGCGCTACGACAAGATCCTGCCGGACCTGTTCCGCGAGGGCCAGGCGGTGATCGCCACCGGGCAGATGCAGGACGGCGTGTTCGTCGCCGAGGAAGTGCTGGCCAAGCACGACGAAAACTACATGCCCAAGGAAGTGGCCGACAAGATGGGCGCGGCACACCGCAAGCACGACGTGGCGGGGCCGCAGTGACGCCTGCCCGACCGGCGCGTGCGCGCGCGCCTAGTGACCTTTGCCCGGTGCGCGCCTGATGCTGCCCGAACTCGGCCAGATCCTGCTGATCCTCGCCCTGCTGGTCGCCCTGCTGCAGGCCGTGTTGCCCCTGGCCGGGGCGCAACGCGGCCTCACCGCCTGGATGTCGGTGGCACGCCCGGCGGCGCTGGCGCAATTGGTGCTGGTCGGCGGCGCCTTCGCCCTGCTCACTCATGCGTTCGTGCAGCAGGATCTCTCCGTGGCCTACGTGGCCGAGAACTCCAATTCGCTGCTGCCGCTGGTCTATCGCTATTCGGCCGTGTGGGGCGCGCACGAAGGTTCGCTGCTGTTGTGGACGCTGGTGCTGGCGCTGTGGAGCGCAGCGGTGGCGCTGTGCTCGCGATCGCTGCCGCTGCAGGTGGTGGCGCGCGTGCTGGGGGTGATGGCGCTGATCAGCCTCGGCTTCCTCGCCTTCCTGCTGTTCACCTCCAATCCGTTCGCGCGCCTGTTGCCGGCCGTGGCCGAAGGCGGCGACCTCAATCCGCTGCTGCAGGACCCCGGGCTGGTGATCCACCCGCCGATGCTTTATGCCGGCTACGTTGGCTTCTCGGTGCCGTTCGCCTTCGCCATCGCCGCCTTGCTCGATGGCCAGCTGGATGCGCGCTGGCTGCGCTGGTCGCGGCCGTGGACCAACGTGGCCTGGGCGCTGCTGACCGTGGGCATCGCGCTGGGCAGCTGGTGGGCGTATTACGAGCTGGGCTGGGGCGGCTGGTGGTTCTGGGATCCGGTGGAGAACGCCAGCTTCATGCCCTGGCTGGCCGGTGCGGCGCTGCTGCATTCGCAGGCGGTCACCGAAAAACGCGGCAGCTTCGCCGGCTGGACCTTGCTGCTGGCCATCGCCGCTTTCTCGCTCTCGCTGCTGGGCACCTTCCTGGTCCGTTCGGGTGTGCTGACCAGCGTGCATGCCTTCGCTGCCGATCCCTCGCGTGGCTTGTTCATCCTGATCTTCCTGGCGTTGGTGATCGGCGGCTCGCTGCTGCTGTATGCCGTGCGTGCGCCGTCGTTGACGCCGGCGACGGCTGACCCGCGCGCCGGTTTTGCCCCGGTCTCGCGCGAAACCCTGCTGCTGCTCAACAACCTGCTGCTGGCCTGTGCCTGCGCGATGGTCCTGCTCGGTACGCTGTATCCGCTGCTGGCCGATGCGCTGGGCCTGGGCAAGCTGTCGGTCGGCCCGCCCTACTTCGGCACCTTGTTCCTGCTGCTGATGGCGCCGCTGGCCGCGCTGCTGCCGTTCGGCCCGCTGACCCGCTGGCAGCGCGACACGCCTTCGCGCGTGTTCGCCTTGCTGCTGCCATGGCTGGCGCTGGCCGTCGTGGCCGGTGTGCTGGCCTGGTTTGTCGCGCCGCAGGGGCGGCTCAAGGCTGCGCTGGGCGTTGCTGCTGCGGCCTGGGTGCTGCTGGGCACGCTGCGCTTTGCCTGGCTGCGCCTGCGTGGCAGCACGCCGGGCCAGCGCCTGACCGCCGAGATGACCGGCATGCTGCTGGCCCACAGTGGCGTGGCCGTGTTCCTGGCCGGCGCCTTGCTGGTCGAATCGTTGAGCGTGCAGCGCGAGGTGGCGCTGGCGCCAGGCCAGACGCTGGAGATCGGCGCCTATCAGTTGCGCCTGGATGGGCTCGACCAGGTGCAGGGGCCGAACTACATTGCAGATCGCGCCCAGGTGACGGTGCTGCGCGGCGGCCGCACGCTCGACGTGCTGCATCCGGAAAAGCGGCGCTATGCCAGTGGCGGCCAGGTCATGACCGAAACCGGCATCCGCCCGGGGTTGTTCGGCGATGTCTATGTTGCGCTGGGCGAACCGCTGGGCAACCAGGCCTGGGCCGTGCGTGCCCACGCCAAGCCGTTCGTGCGCTGGATCTGGCTGGGCGCGCTGTTGATGGCGCTCGGCGGGCTGGTCACCGCCACCGACCGGCGCTTTCGTCGTTTTCCGGAGAAGTCGTGATGTCCCAATCCCCCTCTCGCCGCCTGTCCCTGCCGCTGCTGGTCGGCGGCGGCGTGCTGTTCGTCGCGGTGCTGGGGCTGCTGCTGTACGGCGTGCGCCGATCCGGCCTGGCCGATCGCGACAGCCTGCCTTCGGCCCTGATCGGCAAGCCCGCGCCCGCCTTCTCACTGCCATTGCTGCACGACCCCTCGATCCAGGTGCGCAGCGCCGACCTGCTCGGCGCGCCCTACGTGCTCAACGTCTGGGGCAGCTGGTGCCCGACCTGCCGCGAAGAACATCCGATCCTGACCCGTTTCGCCCTGACCAAGCGGGTCCGGGTGATCGGCTACAACTGGAAGGACGCCCACGCCGATGCGTTGCACTGGCTGGAGCAGCTGGGCAATCCGTACCTGCTGGTGCTGGCCGATGTCGATGGCCGCACCGCGATCGACTGGGGCATTGCCGCCGCGCCGGAAACCTTCCTCGTCGACGGCCAGGGGATCGTGCGCTGGAAACACAGCGGCGCGCTGACCCAGGAAATTATCGACCAGGAGCTGATCCCGCAGCTGACCCAGCTCGAACGCGCGCCGGCCGCTGCGCCCACGCGCGCCGCACCATGAGCCTGCGCGGCTGCCTGCGCGTATTCGCGCTGCTGCTGGCGATGGCGCTGCCGGCGGCGGCGCAGCCGGTGTCTGATCCGGCGCCATTGCAATATCGCGACGCTGCCGAGGAAGCACGCTTCCATGCACTCACCGCCGAGTTGCGCTGCGTGCAGTGCCAGAACCAGTCGCTGGCCGATTCCAACGCCCAGATCGCCCACGACCTGCGCCGCGAAGTGCTGGCGTTGATGCGCGAAGGCCGCAGCGATGCCGAGGTCAAGCGCTTCCTGGTCGATCGTTACGGCGAGTTCGTGCTGTATCGGCCGCAGGTCGAATCACGCACCTGGCTGCTGTGGTTCGGTCCGGCGCTGCTGCTGCTGGTGGGTGCGGGGGTGGTCATCGGCATCGTGCGCCGCCGCGCGCGCGCGCTGCCGCCGCCCAACGACGAACCGCAGGAGTGGTGAGATGACGTTGTTCGCCGTGATCGCGGGAATCATCGTGGTGGCCGTGCTGGCGTGGGTGTTGCGCCCGCTGTGGCGGCAGTCGCCCAGCTTCGTGGTGGCCGCCATCGGCCTGCTCGGCCTCAGCACCGCCGTGTTGTACGGACTGGTCGGCACGCCGGCTGGCCTGCGCACGACCACGCCGTCACAGGTGGCGATGCCGCGCGACATCGATGAAGCGGTGAGCGAGCTGCGCGCCGCCCTGAAGCGCGACCCGAGCCAGGTGGAAGGCTGGATGCTGCTCGGCCGCGCCCTGCTCGGCCAGGAGAAATACAACGAAGCGGCCGACGCCTTCGCCCAGGCCGTGCGCCTGCAACCCGATCACGCCGAAGTGCTGGTCTCTGCTGCGCAGGCGCGGATGCTTGCCGCCGGCAATCGCCAGGCCGACGCCACGGCCATGGCGTGGCTGCGCCAGGCATTGGCGCTGCAACCGGAACACCAGCGCGCGCGCTGGTTCCTGGGGGTGGCGCAACGCCAGTCCGGGCAGCCCGCCGAGGCTGCCGACACTTGGGCGCCGCTGCTGGCCCAGGTCGATCCGCAGACCCGCGCCAGCCTGCTCGAGCAGATCAACACCGCGCGGCAGGAAGCCGGGCTGCCGGCATTGCCGCCCCTCGCCGAGCCCGCCAGTGGCCAAGGCCTCACCGTCGCAGTCGCGCTCGACCCCGCGCTGCGCGAGCGCCTGCCGGCCGACACCACGGTGTTCGTGATCGCGCGCATTCCCGATGGCCCACCGATGCCGGTGGCGGTCGAGAAACACACGCTGGCCGAGTTGCCGCTGCAGGTGCAGCTGGACGATGGCGATAGCCCGATGCCCACGGCCAAGCTGTCTGCGTTGCCGGAGGTCGAGGTGATCGCGCGGCTGTCGCGCAGTGGCAACGCGATGCGCCAGGACGGCGACATCGACAGCGCGCCGGTGCGGGTGAAGCTGCCGGCGACTGCGCCGGTGCAGTTGCAGCTGCAGCCGTGAACCGTGCGCGGCACGCAGCGATCCACCGTGATCCCTGCGGCCCGCCGCGACGCCCCGCTAGAATCGGCGCATGACTGAATTCATCCCGGCTGGAAGCCAGTTCCACTCCCTGCCCTCGCCCTTCCCGATGAAGCGCGGCGGGGCGCTGCACGGCGCGCACGTGGCCTTTGAGACCTGGGGCACGCTGGCGGCCGATGGCGGCAACGCGATCCTGATCGTCACCGGCCTGTCGCCCAATGCGCACGCGGCGCGCAACGCGGGCAATGCCGAGGCAGGCTGGTGGGAGCCGATGATCGGCCCGGGCAGGCCGATCGACACCGAGCGCTGGTTCGTGGTCTGCGTGAACTCACTGGGCAGCTGCAAGGGATCGACCGGGCCGGCCTCGATCGATCCGGCCACCGGTGCGCTGTATCGGCTGGCCTTTCCGGACCTGTCGATCGAAGACGGCGCCGATGCGGCGGTATCGGTGGTGCGCGCGCTTGGCATCCAGCGCCTGGCCTGCCTGATCGGCAATTCGATGGGCGGCATGACCGCGCTGGCGATCCTGCTGCGCCATCCCGGCATCGCGCGCAGCCATATCAACATCTCCGGCAGCGCCCAGGCGTTGCCGTTCTCGATCGCGATCCGCTCGTTGCAGCGCGAGGCGATCCGGCTGGACCCGAACTGGAATGGCGGCCAGTACGACGACGTGCACTATCCCGAATCGGGCATGCGCATGGCGCGCAAGCTGGGGGTCATCACCTATCGCTCGGCGCTGGAGTGGGATGGGCGGTTTGGGCGGGTGCGCCTGGATTCGGAACACGCCGATGACGATCCGTTCGGTTTGGAATTCCAGGTCGAAAGTTATCTCGAAGGCCATGCGCGGCGCTTCGTGCGTTTCTTTGATCCGAACTGCTATCTGTATCTGAGCCGGTCGATGGACTGGTTCGACCTGGCCGAATATGCCGACGGCGACGTGATGGCCGGGCTGGCATCGATTCGCGTGGAGCGCGCGTTGGCCATTGGCGCGAATACCGACATTCTGTTCCCGGTGCAGCAACAGCAGCAGATTGCGGAGGGGCTGCGCGCCGGGGGGGCTGATGCGCAGTTCATCGGGTTGGATTCGCCCCAGGGGCATGATGCGTTCCTGGTGGATTTCGAGCGGTTTGGGCCGGCGGTGAGGGATTTTCTGGACGGGGTTTAGGCGCGGCCTGCGGGTGCTCTCATGCGCCCTGCGGAGGGCCCTCATCCGCCCTGCGGGCACCTTCTCCCGCAAGCGGGAGAAGGAAAAATCGGATTTGTCGCGGTTTTTTTAGGTGGCCGGGCGGCAGGCTTGTCGGTTGACCTGGGGGTGCGGCGGCGCAGCATGTAAACGTTTTCTTCCGCTGATAACGTGGCGTCGCCTTGTTCCCGGTATTAGCCATGTCTGTCTGTTTTCCCGTCTCCCTCCGGCGCGGTTCCGCCTTCGCCCTGCTGTGCCTGGCGCCCTTGGCGCAGGCCGCTTCCCCCGCGTTTCCCCCGCGCGCGCAATGGCAGGCCAGCGCTTCTTCCCGCCAGGTCGCCGCGCTTGCTCCGGCTCATGCCATCGATGGCGATGAGACCACGCGCTGGGGCGGCGCCTTCAGTCCCGGGAACTGGTTCCAGGTCGATCTCGGGCGCGAGGCCAGCGTCGGCGGCGTGCGCCTGCATTGGGACAGTGGCTTCGCCGTGGGCTATCGCATCCAGACCTCGCGAGACGGCAAGTCCTGGGAAGACGTCTACACCAGCACCGATTCGCGCGGCGCTACCGATTACCTGTTCTTCCCGGCACGGCCCGCGCGCTACCTGCGCCTGGCCAGCCCCGAGCGCACCGCGGATTGGGGCGTGTCGGTGTTGGAGTTCGAGCCGCTCGCAGCCACTGCGGCGGCCACGCTCGTCAGTACCGATCCCGCCGCGGCGCGTGTGTGGGAAGGCCGCGGCGCACCGTTGGCCTTGAGCGACACGACGAACAATGGCCACGCGTTGCAGATCGATTTGCCGCGCGCCGATCCCATTGCGGGGCTGGAAGTATGGTGGGACGGCCCGCGTCACGGTGCGACCTTGCAGGCGCGCGACGGCAAGGGACAGTGGCGCGATATCGCCAGCGATCCGGGCAGCGAAGGTGAGGTGTCCTTTCTCGCTGCACGCGAGGCCTTCGCGCCCACCGCCCTGCGTTTGGTTGCCGGCGTGGAAGGCCCGGCGCCCAGGATCCGTCGCCTGCGCCTGCTTGGCCCCGAGCAGCTGCTGACGCCGACCAAGCGCTACGAGATCCTCGCCGGGCGCGCCAACGCGGCGTTGTTCCCGTCCATCCTGCATCAAGAGCAGGTGTACTGGACCGTGGTCGGCGTGCCGGCCGGTCGGCAGAAGTCGATCTTCGATGAGTTCGGCAACCTCGAAGCGTTCAAGGGCGCGCCGATGCTGCAGGCGATCTGGCACGACGCGCACGGCGCGGTCAGCGCCGACCAGGTGGCGCGCACCCAGAGCCTGCGCGAGCGCTGGATGCCAATGCCCAGCGTGCAATGGCAGGCACGTGACCAGCTGCATATCCGCAATGACGCCATGGCCATTACCCAGGCCAATGGCCAGCCAGTCACCCTGGTGCGCTATCGCGTCGAGAACACCGGCAGTGTCGCCACCGAGGGCACGTTGTCGCTGCTGGTGCGGCCGATACAGGTCAATCCGCCGTGGCAGCATGGTGGCGTATCGCCGATCCGGCAGCTGCAACTGCAGGGCGATGCGCAGGCCACCGATGTGCAGGTCAATGGGCGGATGTTGTTGTCCGCGCTCTCGCCGGTAGATGCGCGCGGCGCCGCAGGCTTCGGCACGCATGGCGAGGAAGAACCGACCGCGTTGATCGCGCAGGGCCGCGTGCCGCAGGCACAACAGGCCAGTGATGCCGATGGCCTGGCCTCGGCGGTGCTGGCGTACCACGTGGCGCTGGCGCCGGGCGCGCATCGCGACATCGTGGTGGCGCTGCCGCTGGGTACGTCTGCCCGCGATGCGCGCAGCGGTGAACTGCCGCCGGCGCCGCCGGTGGATCGCACGCCGTGGCAACGCGACGCCGGCGTGGCCTTCGATCGGGCCGCCGATCAGCTCGCCGATGCATGGCGCAAGCGCTTCGGCAACATCGGCCTGCGCCTGCCCGATCCCACCCTGGTGGACATGCTGCGCGCACAAGGCGCCTACATGCTGCTCAACCAGACCGGCCCGGCGATGCAGCCCGGTCCGCGCAACTACAACCGCTCCTTCATCCGCGATGGTGCGGCCACCGCCTCCGCGCTCCTGCGCATGGGCCAGCCGCAGATCGCGCGCGATTACCTGCACTGGTATTCCGACCACGCGGTGCACGAGAACGGGCTGGTCTCGCCGATCCTCAACGAGGATGGCAGCGTCAATCGCGGCTTCGGTTCGGACATCGAATACGACAGCCAGGGCGAATACATCAGCCTGGTGGCCGACGTGGCGCGACTCGATGGCGGTGCAGACACCGTGCGCGACTACCTGCCCAAGGTGATCGCGGCGATGCGCTTCATGCAGGCATTGCGCGAACGCACCCTGGTGCCCGGCTACATGGCCGACCAGCCGGCGCCGGAACGTTTTGCCGGGATCATCGCGCCCTCGATCAGCCACGAAGGCTATTCCAGCCCGACCCACAGCTACTGGGACGATTACTGGGCGCTCAAGGGTTGGCACGACGGCGCCTGGCTGGCCGAGCAACTCGGTGACACGAAGACCGCCGCGTGGGCGCGCCAGCAGTACCAGGCGCTGCACGATTCGGTGGCCGCTTCGATCCGCGCGACCATCGCCTGGAAGGGTGGCGACGTGATCCCCGCCTCGGCCGATCTGGGCGATGGCGATCCCACCAGCGTCTCGATCGCGCTCGACCCCACCGGCCAGCAGTCGCTGTTGCCTGCGCGCGAACTGCACACCACCTTCGATCGCTACCTGGCCGACGTGCGTGCACGCGAACAGCCCGACGCCTTGTTCGCGTACACGCCTTACGAGATGCGCAACGTGCTGACCTACGTGCATCTGGACCAGGTGGATGATGCCGAGGAATTGCTGTCGCTGCTGATGGCGCACCGGCGTCCGCTGCCGTGGCACGTGCTGGCCGAAGTGGTGCATTCGCGTTTGCGCTATCCCGGCTATCTCGGCGACATGCCGCATACGTGGATCGGCGCGGAGTACGCGCGCACGCTCTACGGCGTGCTGCTGCGGGAAGAGGACGATGCGCTGGTGTTGCTGCCGGGCACGCCACAATCCTGGCTGGCCGGCGACGGCCTGGCGATCGAGGCGTTGCCCACCGCCTTTGGCACGCTGGGAATGACCGCGCGGCAGGCCGATGGCCGCCTTCAGCTCACGCTGGCGAAGGGATTGCGTGCGGACGCGCCCCTGCGCGTGATCTGGCCGAACCGCCAGCGACCACGGGAAGTGCGCGTGGACGGCAAGCGGGTGACCGATTACGACGCGAGCGGCATCCGTTTGTCGAAGCCGTTCCGCACGCTGGAAGCGCGATGGTGAGTGCAAGGCGCGCCTGGAACATCAGGCGCGCCGCCGTCACTGCAGCCGGCCTGCCTGCAGCCGGTAATGCCGATGCACGACCCCGGGTGGCAGTGCATCGTGCGTGATCATCAGCAGGCTGCGTGGGCCCAGGGCCTGCGCCAGATCCAGCAACAGGGCGTGGGCGGTGTCCACGTCCAACCCTTCGGTGGGCTCATCGAGCACGAGCAGCGGCGCGTCACGCAGCAAGGCGCGCGCCAGGGCGAGTCGTCGCGCCTGCCCGGCCGATAGCGTCGCACCGTTCTCACCCACCCAGGTGTCCAGCCCGCCCTGCGCGCGCGCCCAGTCGTCCAGTCGCACCTGCGCCAACGCGCGCCACATCGCGGCATCATCGGCATCGGGCGCGCCAATGCGCAGGTTCTCGGCCACGCTGCCCGCAAACACCGGCGCGTTCTGCGGCATCCAGGCGATGTGGCGATGCCAGTCGTCCTGCGCGAATGCGGTGAGCGGCGTACTCGCCCAGCTCACCTGCCCCTGCTGCGGGTCCCACAGGCGCAGCAGCAACGCTGACAGCGTGGTCTTACCGCTGCCGCTGTCACCGCCTATGGCGATGCGTTCGCCCGGGGCAAGTTGCAGCGCCAGTCGATCAAGCACCGGTCGCTGTGCGCCGGGCCAGGCAAACGTCACCTGCTCGAAGCGCAATACGCCGTGTGCGGGCACCGGCACGGGCGCAGCAGGTTCTTCCACGCTGGCAGGCGCGTCCACGATGTCTTCCAGGCGCTGCGCGGCCACCCGGCCGGCCCACAGCGACTGCCAGGCCAATCCTGCGCCGGCCCACACTTCCAGCAGCGCCAGGGTGAGGAATACCAGCGCCGCGCCCATCTCCGGCGCCAACGCACCGCGCGCAGACGCGCTCATCGTCAACCACAGCATGCCGACCAGGCCCGCCGCACCACAGGCCGAATGCAGCAACTGCCCGGCGACCAGGCGCCGACGTCGGCGGCGGTCGCCCTCGCCTACCGCATCAGCGGCTTGCTCGACACGCGCGATCCAGTCCGCGGTGGCGGCGATGGCGGCAAGATCCGCGGCGCCTTCCAGGCCCTCGAACGCCAACGTGCGCAAGGCCATGCGCTGCTGCGCTCGACGCGCTTCGCGACGAACTGCGCCACGCGCAACGTGCCACGGCACCAGCAGTCCAATCGACAGCGCCAGCGCCGCCAGCAGCAGCGCCGCAGGAGGATGGATCCAGGCGGCCGCCGCGATCCCGGCCAGGCCAATGCCGACCAGCGCCAGCAGCGGTGCGATCGCGCGTACCACCAGGCCATCGACTTCGGCGATATCCGACATCAGCCGCGCCATCAGCTCGCCGATGCGATGGGCGCCCAGGCGCGCCGGCGCCAGCGGCAAGGCGCGACGGAAGAACCACACGCGCAGGTCGCGGGCGATGCGCAGGGTCGCGTCGTGGCCGACCAGTTTCTCCGCGTAGCGCGAGCCGATGCGCGCCATGGTCAGGCCGCGCACGCCGGCCGAGGGCGAGAAGAAGTTAAAGTCCGCCGCCATGCCCGCCGCCAGCGCGGTGGCAACGAGGAATCCGCCGGACAGCGACAACAGGCCCACGCCGGCCAGCATCGTCACCAGCAACAGCAAGGCGGTCAGCATCAGGCGAAGGCGGTGGCGCGCGAAGATGCGCCACAGGCCATCGGGATCACGCGGCTTCATGCGTCCACCGCCTGCAACGCCAGCCGGCTGGGCAAGACCACTTCGATGTCGGCCCAGGCGCGCACCGCGGCGCTGTGGGTGGCGACGATCACTGCGCGATCGCGCGCGAAGGTGCCGAGGGTATCCAGCAGGTCGGCTTCGGTATCGGGATCGAGGAAGGCGGTGGGCTCATCCAGCAGCAATACATCGGGCTCGCGCAGCAGCAAGCGCGCCAGCGCGATGCGCCGGGCCTCGCCGCCAGACAGGCCGAAACCGCGTTCGCCGATCACCGTCTCCAGCCCCTGCGGCAGGTGCGCGGCAAAGCGCATCACCTGCGCCGCCTCGGCCACCGCGTGCAGCCGCTGCAGGCTCACGCCGGGGGCAGCCAAGCGAAGGTTGTCGGCAATGCTGCCGTGGAACAGGTACGGGCGCTGCCCGGCATAGCCCAGGCGCACGCCGGGCCGGGTCACGATGCGGCCCGCGCGCGGCGGCAACCAGCCGGCCAATGCTTCGAGCACGGTGCTTTTGCCGCTGCCGCTGGGGCCGATCAGGGCCACACGCCGGCCGGCGGTGATGTCCAGCGAGAAGTCTTCCACCACGTCGGCCGGCGCGCCTTGCGGCCGCAGTGTCAATTGGCGGGCGACCAGCAGCGGCCCGCGCGCCTCGGCAATTTCGATCTCGCGTTCCGGCGGCGCCACCGGGGCGGGTTCGATCGCCGGGCCAAGCAGCCGCTCGACCTCGGCGATCGCCGCCAGCGCATTGGCGCGATCGTGGTAATGCGCGGCCAATCGACGCAGCGGGCCATAGAACTCCGGCGCCAGCATCAGGCAGAACAGGCCCACGCCAAGACTATTGGCGCCATGGCCGCCGAGCATGCCCAGATATCCCAGGCCCAGGTACAGCGCGACCATCGCCACGCTGACCGAGGCAAAGAACTCCAGCACCGTGGAAGACAGGAAGGCGATCCGCAGCACCTTGAGGCTGCGCACTCGCACGCCCTCGGCCGCGGCGGTGATGCCGGCCAGTTCGGCCTCACCACGGCCGTACAGGCGCAACAGGCCCAGGCCCTTGAGCCGATCGGCGAAATGCCCGCCCATGCGCGCCAGCGCCTGCAATTGGCTGCGCCCGGCCGCCTCCGCGCCCCAGCCCACCAGCATCATGAAGACCGGCACCAGCGGCGCGGTGCACAGCAGGATCACCGCCACCACCGGCTCGACCGTCACCACGGCCAGCAGGATCGCCAGCGGCACCACGCTCACTTCGACCCGCGCCTGCAGATAGCCGGTGTAATAGCCTTCCAGCGCCTCGCCGTGCGCCAGCAGCAGCTCGCCCAACTCGCCGCTGCGCTGCCGGCGCAACCACAGGGGGCCGCGCGCCATCAGATCCCGGTAGACCTCGCCTCGCAGGGTGCGGCGCGCGTGATCGGCGACATGGCCGGCCGCGGTCTGCGACCAGGCCGACAGCAGCAGCCGCCCCAGCAGCACCGCGACCAGCGCGGCAAACGGCGCCGCCAGCGTGGCCACGGGGCGCTGGGCGACCAGCACGGCCTGGATCAGCCAGGCGATCAGCCCGGCCTGGGCAATCACGCCCAGCCCGGACAGCGCCATCGTGGCGGCGGCGATGCGCTGCCAGCCGCGCGCGGCGTGGGCCAGCTGGGCCAAGCGCCGGGTGCGCTGGCGACGGATCTGCGGGGTCTCGGCGTGAAGCGGGCTATCGGCGTCCAATGCGCTCTCGGCGGGCTCGCGGCGGGGGCGGCCCGATTGTATGCGGGGCGGCGCTCGTGGCACGGCGCCGGGGCTGTGAAGGATCGTCGCAGTGACCGGATGCCGCATTGATCTGAATCAACGCTAAGCGCACCATCGTCGACGGATCATTCGCCCAGCTCCCAACCGTCCAAAGGACGCCAAAGCCATGATCGACATGACAGTCGTCGACCTGTCACGGCTACAGTTCGCGCTGACCGTGATGTATCACTTCCTGTTTGTTCCCCTCACCCTCGGGCTCTCCTTCATGATCGCGATCATGGAGAGCGTCTATGTCATGACCGGCCGCGATGTCTGGCGGCGCATGACGATCTTCTGGGGCGTATTGTTCGGCATCAACTTCGCCATGGGTGTCGGTACCGGCATCGTCATGGAATTCCAGTTCGGCATGAACTGGTCCTACTACAGCCACTACGTCGGCGACATCTTCGGCGCACCGCTGGCCATCGAAGGCCTGATGGCCTTCTTCCTCGAAGCCACCTTCATTGGCCTGTTCTTCTTCGGCTGGAACCGCCTCACGCGTGTGCAGCACCTCACGGTGACCTGGCTGATGGCGCTGGGCACCAACCTGTCGGCGCTGTGGATCCTCATCGCCAACGGCTGGATGCAGAACCCGACCGGCGCGGTGTTCAACCCGGACACCATGCGCATGGAGGTGGTCGACTTCATGGCGGTGCTGTTCAACCCGGTGGCGCAGGCCAAGTTCGTGCATACGGTATCGGCCGGCTACGTGACCGGTGCGGTATTCGTGATGTCGATCAGCGCGTTCTACCTGCTGCGCGGCAAGCACCGCGACGTGGCCCGGCGTTCGTTCGCCGTCGCCGCGGCATTCGGCCTGCTGTCCTCGATTTCGGTGGTGGTGCTGGGTGACGAAAGCGGCTACGCCGCCAACGAGCACCAGAAGATGAAGCTGGCGGCGATCGAGGCGATGTGGGAAACCGAGCAGGCCCCGGCCGACTTCACCGCCTTCGGCATCCCGAACCAGAAGACCCAGCAGAACGACTTCGCGATCAAGATCCCGTACCTGATGGGCCTGATCGCCACGCGCTCGCTGAGCACGCCGATCCCAGGCATCCTGGAGCTGGTCGATCGCGCCGAACACCGCATCCGCGGCGGCCAGCTGGCTTACGGCGCACTCGAACGCCTGCGCAAGGACAAGCACGACACCGCAGCACGCGAGATGTTCGACCGCCACTGGCAGGACCTGGGCCACGGCCTGCTGCTCAAGCGCTATCGCCAGGACATCCTCAACGCCACGCCGGAGGAAATCGCCAAGGCGGCGATGGATACCGTGCCGACGGTGCTGCCGCTGTTCTGGACCTTCCGCATCATGGCCGCGATCGGCTTCTACCTGATCGTGTTCTTCGCCGTCTCGTTCTGGTTCTCGTGCAAGCACAACTTCGAAGACAAGCGCTGGTTCCTCAAGCTGGCCTTGTGGACGCTGCCGCTGCCGTGGATCGCGATCGAATGTGGCTGGTTCGTCGCCGAATACGGCCGCCAGCCGTGGGCGGTGGAAGGCGTGCTGCCGACGTTCTATGCCGCCTCGGGCCTGGCGCTGAGCCAGATCCTGACCACGCTGTGTGGATTCGTGCTGCTCTACACGGTGCTGCTGGTGATCGAGATCAAGTTGATGCTCAAGGCGATCAAGCACGGTCCGGAGGCGATGTTGCCGTCGCTGCAGACCAAGTCCCCGAACGCCCCCCTCAGCACCGAAGCACTTGCCGGCGGCCAGCCGTAAGCGCAGGAGAACACTCATGGATTTCGTATTGCTCGACTACACCACGTTGCGGGTGATCTGGTGGCTGCTGCTCGGCATCCTGCTGATCGGCTTTGCGGTGATGGATGGTTTCGACCTGGGCGTGGGCACGCTGCTGCCGCTGGTGGCCCGCAACGATGCCGAGCGCCGGCTGGTGGTGAACACCATCGGCCCGGTTTGGGAAGGCAACCAGGTGTGGCTGATCCTGGGCGGCGGCGCGATCTTCGCCGCCTGGCCGCCGCTGTACGCGGTGAGCTTTTCCGGGTTCTACCTGGCGATGTTCCTGATCCTGTTCGCGCTGATCCTGCGCCCGGTCGGTTTCAAGTACCGCGGCAAGTTGACCAGCCAGCGCTGGCGCGACAACTGGGACTGGGCGTTGTTCATCGGTGGCTTCGTGCCGGCGCTGATCATGGGCGTGGCGGTGGGCAACGTGTTGCTCGGCGTGCCGTACCACTTCGACGACAGCATGCGCGTGTTCTACACCGGCAGCTTCTTCGGCCTGCTGATGCCCTTCGCCCTGCTTTCCGGCCTGCTCAGCGTGACCATGCTGACGGCCCACGGCGCGGCGATGCTGGTACTGAAGACCGACGGACCGGTAGCCGAGCGCGCCGCGCATTTCGGCAGCCTCGCGGCACTGGCGGCGCTGGTGCTGTTTGCCCTGGGCGGGGTATGGGTGGCATTCGGCCTGCCGGGCTATGAAGTGACCTCGGTGCAGGCCACGGACCTGGATTCCAATCCCCTGCTGAAGACGGCGGTGATGGGTGCCAGCGCGGGTGGCTGGTTGCACAACTACAAGACCATGCCGCTGACCCTGCTCGCGCCGCTGGTGGGCCTGCTGGGCCTGCTGGGCAGCGCGGTGCTGCTGCGTGCCCGACGTGGCGGCCTGGCCTTCATTTCTTCGGCCGCGGCGATTGCCGGCATCATCCTGACGGTGGGCTTTGCGATCTTCCCGTTCCTGCTGCCGTCGAGCACGGTGCCGGGTTCGAGCCTGACGGTATGGGATGGCTCCAGCAGCCACCTGACGCTGTGGATCATGTTGTTGGCGACGGTGCTGTTGCTGCCGATCGTGCTGGCCTACACGGCGTGGGTATACCGCGTACTGAAGGGCAAGGTGACGACGGAAGAAATGCACGAGAACCCGAACGCCTACTGACCTGACCGGGCGCGCCTGGCGCGCCCTTCCCAAAGGAGAACGAGCATGTGGTATTTCGCCTGGATTTTGGGTACTGGCCTGGCCTCACTGGCGGCGGTGCTGAACGGCATGTGGTTTGAATTGCGCGAGCAGGATGCGGGCCGCGGCGAGTGATTTTTTTCGTCCGGATGCTTGCCGAGGGGTGAGGACCTCTGTATCATGCGCGGCTCAGTCGGGGTGTAGCTCAGTCTGGTAGAGCGCTACGTTCGGGACGTAGAGGTCGCAGGTTCGAATCCTGTCTCCCCGACCACTGAATATGAAGAGCCCGGAAGGCATTGCCTTCCGGGCTTTTTCTTTGGGCGCGATTTTTTCTCCCCCCTCCTCCCTCTGTCGCTCCCTTCGTTAAGTCCGCGCGCAACTGTAGGAGCGGCGTCAGCCGCGACCGCGCGCTTTAAGGTTTCTCTGCCTTTCCGACAAAAAGCGGCTCTCACGATTCTGCGCGCGGCGTCCGGGGGCGGTACCCCTTATCGGGGGACGCCAAAAGCGTCCATCCATGGACTTGAGCTCATGTGGCGACATCCATGTCGCCACATGCCCCCGATAAGGGGTACCGCCCCCGGACGCC